>Ga0307515_10013007_pt1 | contig 15590 bp, 21 predicted proteins | sample 17_EM_MG_FD_194513 | JGI IMG/M metagenome (GOLD analysis project Ga0307515, IMG submission 194513) | Populus trichocarpa ectomycorrhiza microbial communities from riparian zone in the Pacific Northwest, United States - 17_EM | ecosystem: Host-associated > Plants > Roots > Unclassified | place... | reverse complement strand
GCGAGAGGTCAAAGTCCAGAAGGGAGGACCTAGCTGTGAAATCGTTGACTGAAGATCACATACGTTTCGGGTGCAACTGCTCACCACGAGGGTCGGCTGGATACAACCGCAGTGTTTCCAATGTTCCACGCAAGCGCCCAGCAGGAGCCGCGTCTCCTACGTTAAAGGGGTCCATATAACAGAATTGGATTCCTCCAAACAGGTCAACCGTGTCCTTCTAAAAGCCCGCCCTCGTCAAATGCGCCATCACCAGCCGTCTTCGCAGTGAACGGGCGAAGGGTGGGATGAGTGTCAGGCCCCCCACTAGCTTGCACTCCCACCGTTCGAGTCCGGTGTCAGGAAACATGTGAGACTGCGTCCGTCGCAGATAGGTTGGGTGGTGATCATTTGACGATACCCTGGGGAAGCCTAGCGGCGGGGCACGAGCGTGCGGTAATACCTTTGGCGAAGTATGACGGACCCGACTCCGGTGCCAAACTCACTTAGCGGGTACTCGGGGAGGCGACGTTGCGGTTGTGTTGGGTGGTCCAGCGTGCCCTCGATCAAGTTATTTGACGCTGTTTGCCAAGGTGTGGATTTCGCCTCACTGTTTTCCCGCAACGACCAACCACCGTGTCTTCGGGGCTGCCCGCGGCATCTCCATCCCGGGCCTCCTCTGCATGCTGAACGAAAACTTGACCTGGAATGTACTAGGCTGCGAGAGATCTCTCTCCCCACCGCAGTATCCGCTGCCTCAATAGAATCAGAAGTGAGTGACCATCGATCAACCAATCTCAACGAACGGTCTGAATCAAGCGAGCTGTGCAGATCGCAAGTCTCGAAACTAGAGCACACGAGATTCTGAGACTCATCCCCCCCTTACGAAATGCGTTGCAGCCAGTCAACAGGTTGCCGCCGGAAATCCTGTCTCATCTCATTCGAGAACCACACCCAGGGCGCAAGTTCGGTTATTCCATTGACCCACGTGTGCCAATGTTGGTGCGAGTCTATCATCACTACCCCGGGAAACTGAACATTGATATCCAGCGAGAGCAAGTGCCTAGCAGCACCCCCGGAAATCCACCTCGACATGAGTCAGATACGAGAAGACCCCCAGTTCCTTGACCTCCTCACACCCTGCGCCCAAAACACCGAAACTCCGCGCATTACCCGCCTTTTGACCGTCGAGGATCTGGTCCACCCTTTTCCTCTCTTGTCGGCATCCAATCTTCGATCGTTGACACTCGGACGACGAAGTAGGTGAGTGGGATCGATCAATCGATCGATTGCCGCAGAGCTACCAACGGATCTGATGTGAAGAGGGGTTTGGCGAGTGGGCAGATATTTCCCGGTATCCTACTATATGCTTCCATATAGTTCCACACACGTAGACTCCTTTCTAGTGAAACCACGGCTCGCATATAAAAATATATTGGTGAACGGTGTGGTCTGAACCGTGATGGAAGGTTCAGGTTCCTTTGCTTTCCGGTTCCATCTCCCAACTCCATTAATTGCTGGGAGGATTACTTGGGGGTTTATCCGCATTGGTGGCAGAAGAGAATGTATGTTTATGTGCTAAGCAAAAGAACTCCGAACTACAAAGGCTGCAGTCATTCACAATGAAAGGTCGGCACATTAAGGGGTATGGGAGGCGACTGAGGTAGTCGAGCGAAGGAGCAACTGAGGGAAACGAGGGCTGGGGAAGAGTTATACACCTGATGAATGGTTTAAATTGTGAATGAGGGAGAGGGAGCTATGGTTGAAACTCGATGACCACAGGCTTTGGGTGGCGAGAATCAACCAAGGCCAGGAAATTACCATTCCACACCCCCTCCTCGGGCGGTGTCTCCCAGTTGGGGGGTAACCACAAGATTCTGTTGAATCTGGAATCCATAACCCACCGTCCGCTAAGTCCAACAAGGTATCCATGAGGAGAACGAGACTCGAACCATAAACTCTCACCCCACCAACTCCTCTCGGTCACCTTGGTAGAGCTCTGATCCCCTGCCATCTCCAATCCCAGGAGGTAGTAGTCTTCACTTCCCTCTTTGAACCATAGTTGGCGCCCATCAAGCGAGAACCGGATACCACAAATTGCGCCACCCTTGTTGTCTTCGTAAATGATTTTTCGAGCTCCTATGTTGTACAGGAATCTTTTTCTTTCACCAACGAAGGCAATCCAAGAGCCATCGTGGGATAATGCCAAGTGTCGCGTGTGGTCATCGATGGCCAAGGTTTCATCGAAAGTCACCCTCCTAGGACCCTGAACACCGTGCGTCATTCCGTCTGCCTCAAGATCCCAGCTGACAAGCTTGCGCGTGTCCACCACAAAGATGGTGTTGTCAGCAATCTTGATGTCCCGAATTTGCATGTCCGTGTTGGTGAACTGCCGTGAGGTTCCTGAAAGACGGTCAAGGACCGTGACAGTGCTACCAGATTCCCGCGCTGTTGCAATGTGTATCCCGTCGGCAGAGTATGCCACCAAATGGCCTCTGCAGAAATCAACCTCGTCGAAGGGCTGAAGGCTGAGAGATCTGTCTGGACGCAACAACTGGATTCCCCCTGGACCCCAACACAAGATTGAGGTTGAAGAGGGCGACCACGAGAGCCCCCCGGGTGACAACCGGACCCTGAGGTTGCTCCATGGCACATAACCGGTGGGTGTGTTCTGCCAAATATCAATCTTGTTGGCTGATGTTATGCATGCGAAGAAGCGCCCATCAGGAGAGAACCGTCCCGGTGGTGAGCCAAACCCCGAGGCCACACTGGCCCGTAAGAGGAGTTCTGAGTCCCGAACACTGAGTATGATAACCTCCTTCTTGGAGGTGATAAAGGATGCGTGGAAGGAAATTGGGGAGAAGGAGAATGTCAAGGACTGAAGGGGTATAGGGAACGAAGAGAGCATATGAAGCGGAGGGGTTGAGGTTGGTCGGAGCTCGTAGATATTGACCACATGTTTTCTATCAGCTTCAAAACTGACGGAAAATCGTAGACTGCGACTGTCCTTGTGGGCCCAATGATCGCCAAACCGAGCGTCAAGCCAATCACTGAACCATGGTGGTGGGACATCACCCTGGCATATCTGCGTGCCATCGAGTGCGTCGTACGTGCAAAAGTCGCACGTGCGGAAGCTCCAACCACCCGGGATAAGTGTGATTGTCCTTTGGTCACTGTGGAACACGATCTGGGCAATATCCATGTGGCCGACGTCAACCACCCTGATGACAACGCCTGTCTGGGCATCCCAAATAACAAAGCCACTTTTGCGCGTAAATTCCCTGGGTATAGAGATGAGTATGAATACGAATATGGAACGGCATGGGTTCTCTCACATGCCGTAGGAACAGGCCAGCAGGCATCCATCGGGTGAGAATGTGACGCGTTGGGGAGATTTATACGCCAGACCGCCAGGGAACTTTAAGATAGATACTTTCTCTAGGGTGTTCGAATCGAGGATTTGAATTACACTCCTAACAGCGGCTGCAACAAATCGACCGCATGGGGACCAAGCTGGACAAACAAGCTGTGTGGTTCCAATGGTCGCTGTGCACGAATCCCATGAGGCAGGCAACCCAATCACCACCCTTGCTATCGGGGAGTCGATCTGTTGACCATATAGTTTCCAAACAATCGACGACCGGGGTGCGAGCTGAAGTGCGGAATGGTAGATGTGGGGTGCCGACCGGTTGATGACCTCAAAGAATTCTGTCACAAAGCGGAGGCAGTCTCCGGCGGTGTCGAGCAGAGTGTTGACGTTGATGATCGCCTGAGTCTGACCTTGGGTTAGCGTCAAGAGGCCTGGGTATCAAGTCCCCTCTCTGAACATACCTCATTCAGCCACTTCGTGGTCGCGGTCAACGCACGTACAGCGTCACCCGTGGCACCCAGAACGCTCAACACCTCCAACCAGAAGATGAACTTCCCCTCCAGGAAATCGCGTAGAGCTGAAACTACATCCGCAGTCCGGTGCGTTGTCGTGATAAGGTGCTTGTACCACGATCGACACGCATACTCCAGGGCCCCGCGGATACCGCTCTCTTCGACCCTCTTCGGTAAATCCTCCACCTCAGAATTGAGGGCATAGTTGGGGATCGAGCACATGTTCTTCTTCAGCGACTCGCCCATAAGTTCGAGGCAGCGAATGGCGAGTTCGGTATGGTAGTCAGGGGATATGTAGAACCGTGGGTCACTGCAACGGGTGGGGTCTGTGATGAAGTCGGGGAACGACTTGTGAAATGGTTGGACGGGATGGTCAAGATCTTCGGGTAGCATGAGCAGTGATTGGATCAACTCCAGGAGGCGCTGGACTTGGTTACAACGAAAACCCGTCAGTGTGGCGATCGCAGAAATTGAAAGGGGATTTGTGACTAGGACCGTGGCACTGAGGGTGGAACAGACCATAGCGTCGTCTTTGGCTTTGTTTTTGCGAAAGGACTTCTGGAAAACCGACATGTAGAGAGAGTCGAGGCTGGCGTACACCTTCAACTCCGTCTCCCCTTCGTGGGATGTGTTCTCCGGAGATTGCATGATCGAGTCAAGCTGATCCGACGGGTCCTGAAGGTGGTGATCGAGAAAATTGATCGTCGCAACAGCGTATATGAAGAGACCGGCCGCTCTTCGACACAGAGAGTCTAGTTGCTCATCCGTCGGCCACCCACCGCTACCACCACGTCGATGAGAAATCCCGGATAGCTCATGTCTGAGAAAGTGACGGATGTTTGTCGTCGATGACGGAACGTTCGACTTCGTGGAGAATGAAGACATCTGTCGATGCCTTCAACAACGGGCCACGAAACCCCGACATGATGTGCGTTTCTGGTCTGCTGGTGATGAAGAACTTGACTTGAGGAATCCTGGAAACCAATTGTCCCAGCACAAGGAGGATGGCGGATTCCGGGTCTTCATCTTTGCACTCATCGAGCGCGTCTATCACAATGACGGTTGAAATGCCCGCAGAACGGAGCGGATCGACGAGGAATTTTTCCATCTGGTCCTGAAGCGACTCGTGCACGACATCCGGATTGGATTGGAGGAGGGGGATAAGCGAGTATCGGAAGTCTGGGTACTTTTGTGCAAGCTGGAACGCCAATGTGGGAAAGATGAGCTGGAGGTCACTGCGGTCCTCGAAGCCTCTTGAGCAGAAGAACGACGCTCCCAGGCGGCCGTCGGCGAACATCCTCTCTGAGACCGTTTGCGCGATGGTGGATTTCCCCGTCCCAGCGAGTCCGTTGAGCCAGAAGACCGGAGACATGTCGAAGTCCTCGGTCCAAGTCTCGATCCCGGCCAGCACGCTACCCCGGGTTCCCTTCAGGCAACCACGGCGATTCCCATGCTGATAGCCGGCACCATGAGCACGGCGACAGTTATTCAGCACCGACAATTCGGCTGTTGATTCATGAGCGTATGTCAAAAGAAAGCGGAAATGTGTCTGACCTGCATCCTGTAACGACCGATTAGTGTCAAGTACATGGTGAAACGAAACAACAGGGACATACGATCAGTCTACAATTCTTCTCATACAACGATTTCTGCTGAGTGAACTGCACTGTGCCTGAGCAAAGTATCCTGCGGGTGACTGGAGGGCCAGAACTGACCTGGTATTCGATGATAGCGTCCCTGATGTCTTCCGCGAGTTCGCACACCGCGTGTCCGTCTGTGCCATTTTCCTGGTAACCAACTGCACTGGAGCGCTCGGATAGGGCGTGTAGCTCGTCTTTGATCCCCTCGAGAGCTCTGAGATGGAATGAACAAGAACGCCCGCCCACGATGGATAGATGATACCTACTCAAACAGGACAGTCCGTCGTTCGGATTCGTCTTCACCACCAACGGTACTCCCAGGCTCTGCCTTGAGCCTTCCCAACCGGGCAAGGACAGACCCTATCTTCCCCTGTACCCCCGGCACTTTCTATTTGACACGTCAGCGTGAGTCTCGAAGTGTGTACACATTGCTTTACCTCGCGTAGTTTCAAGAATGCGTTGAAAGAAGACTTGATTCGACAGACCGCCCGTCAGTTCTGATGATGAAGGCATTTGGAGGAAGCTTACAGTCAACTGCGCGACCTGGTCGTCTATTGATCACTGCTGCGATAGCTATCCAAACGCGTTAACTCTGCCTGGTCTCAACGGTTCCTTACAATGCCTACCTGGTAGATGAGGATTGCTTGCCGAAGGTCCTCGACAAGCTTGATGACGGCTTGAGAGTCTTGGATTTTATCGAGCATCTGTGCCACCTTCCCTTTCCCCAACAACGCCTGAGATCGTCTCTCGATGTCTTCCAAGGATCTACGGACGGTTAGCATGGGTCGACAAGACAACGAGGACGTGATACACACCGTATCAACTGTTCGCGCCTCTTCGCCTCCTCGTGATTGCCGTTGGCTCCGGCCGTCGTCACACTGTCTTTCAACTTGACCAACCATGGAATAAGGTCCCCGAGCTTGTCTTGAACATCCTTGCTTTGCTGGGTAGATGAGTCAGCAGGGTCGGGGTACCGTTCGATAGAAACGCACGTCATAATGTTTGATGAGCGCATTGATGCCTCCCAAACACGATTTGAGAGGCGGAAGAGCGTCGGCCGACTCCTTTGCGATATCTAGTAGCATCTTCGTCCCATCGATGAGTCGTTGTTTCTTTGCTGTGGGAAGTCGTGAGGTGCGGACAGCGATAATGGCCGGGATTCGTACATGAGCTCGGTCCGAGAGCTGCCCCCCTCTGAACTTGAGGTTGGATTCCAGCCTACATCCCACTGGCCGTTGGGCGTCGTTTCCGAAGGATGCCGGACATGGTTTAGAGTCGTCGGTGGGATGTGGAACCCAGGTAGTTCGTTGTCGTTCTCTGCAAGGCGGATATCCGTATACCACGAGGACTCTTCAATTGGTGTGTCATCGCCACGGCGTCAAATATGTTGGATGGGATTATCGATGTCGATGGTGGAAAGGAAACTTCACTTTGCTGCACGCGTGCCACCAGTGGGTCTCTACACCCTGTGGCCAACATTGAGGGTCTCACCTCGTACACCACTCTGTGCACCTGTGGATGGGAGGTCCTATCGTAAACCCAATACCCCACCTGTCGTCTTCCCCGCCCTGGGGGCGCTTGTGATCATAAGAGGTCCAAGTTATCGCACCTCTTCTCCGTTTTGTGGCCAAAACCTTTATCCTCGCCAAAAACCCTCGCGATTCCGGATTGCGTCGTCACCGGAGAGTTTAACGCGGACCGTCTCCGAGAGGAAGAAACCCACTTCGGTCCAATTGGGTTGTGTTGTAATCGCCCACTGGGAGGGAAAGTTTCCGGGCAATTCGGGGGCTTGGGAGATATGCACTGGCCGTTGACGTTCGAATGGTGGAAAGCTACCGGCGGAGGTTTTGCCTGACGCACGCATACAAACTCCTTTGTGTCTACCATAACGATTGGTTCGGAAATTCAATCACTCAAACCGGAGGTTGCGGTCACCGTCCGACATGGATTATCGCCATAAGGATAACCAAAAATCGACCACGAAGTCACTCCATGCGTCCTATTGTATCGGTTCCCAGCAGCTAATACTCCCCATGGATACAAAGTGCATGCAGACAAACTACCAATGACACAGAAGTACAGCCAACTCACGAAGAGTCGAAGGGGGAGGAAAAAATAGGTGAAAGACGAGAGGCCACCACAGACCAAGATTAGTCTGAATTGAGTTACGCGGGACCTCGCCAAACGTAAATGTGGCACTTGGCTACAAGAACATGAGGCAAACGATCCTGCGCGCCGCGAATTGCACTAAAGGGTGCCATCCTCACCGGAAGTCAGGGTCAACCAACGCACCAAAACTCTCCTCATGCAGGAATAGGGCGTTTACCTGGTAGTGAATCCCACCGGCCAAGTTCACGACAACGCTTCAAGCACCAGCCAGACGCGTCGCGTTACGTCGTCCATAACACCTCCAGAGCGACGCGTTCCCCGCGATAGAGAGGGTGGCGTGGCGATTGACCAAGGCGAGGTGTAGGCACCCAAAGTCCGTGACGCATTTCAAGACCGGCATTTTCCTCCACGTTAGGGCATAAGCCCCAGTGTTCTTCGGAATTTGGTGCTAATGCACCTATGCTTTGGTCGGCTGGCTGGTGCGACGACTGAGGTGCGTTTAACACCCGCAACGGCTGGGAGCCACCGAAGAGACTTGAGCATACTCAGACCTTCCCGCTCGTGAAATAGACTCGAGAGCTCGTCAAAGACGAGCCTTGGTCTGCGTGGAACGAGCATCGCGGCATTCGGCCTGTGGTGGTTGGAGAAAAGAGAAAAAGAAAAAAGTTGAGCTGCCGATTGTTACCACCGGCCGTTACCGGATTACGGTTTCGTCTATAGCGAAGGCAGGTCTTGGACATTTTCACTCGCGTATTTAGAATCTGTCAGTAGGATTCAAGCTATTCAAGCTTCAAGCGAATACGAGTACAATTTGGTACGTGAGAGGGGCTGTTTGCTTTTTACTGGGGGTACTCTTTCCCGTCAGCACCGAACCTCAAATACCAGTTACCCCTCTCCTTCTTCGAGATAGCGCCCCAATAAGCGGTAGCATGAGCGACATCGCTCCACTCTTGATTGGCAGGGGAACCGTCGGGCTTGCTCTCGTCACCATAGTAGAACCTACCACACGAGCGAGAAAGAAAAGGAGAACGTGTCAGAACAGGGACCTCATGAAAATCCAAAGGAAAAGGGATAGCGAAAAAACCAAAGCCGTACTACTCACCTGAACCCTTCCTTCTCATAAGCGGTGTGGAAAACCTCAGCAAGGTACGCTCCATCGACCTTTTGCAAACCAAGACTTAAGAGGTTCGACCATGGCGCTTCGCGAGGGAGGAAAGGAATCCTGTTCCCGGTAAAGATGAAAGTCTTGGAAATGTCGGCTGGCAGAGTTCTGAATCCGACGACGGTTCGTTGGATGGAAGTGTACAATCCGACGGTGATGTCCGCTGCATTTTTGACTGCGGAGATATTGACCGTAGCGGGGTCACCTGGGACTTCGGGTAGAGCAAAAGCGGCGACTGGACACGAAGAATAAGAACAGGTGAATAATCCGCCCCTTTTTGAGAGAGAGAGTATGTGAGACAAATAGACGAACCGTTGAAAATAACAACATTCGGAGCGGCACCGAGCTTCTCCTTGACCTCAGCGAAAGCCTTGGTGACGGAATCAGAATCGGAGACATCGACGGTGATTGGGACCAAACCCTCCTTCTGGAGAGGTTTCCTAGATCCGACAGCGACTTTATACCCTTCCTGCTTCAACTTGTTCGCAACGGCGAGACCGACATGACCTCCCGCGCCGAGAATGAAAGCAGTTGGAGACATCGAGGAGAGTAGAGTGTGTGGAGGTGAGATACTGAGTAGAGGGGGTGGATGTGGTTGTTGGTGAGGATATCCTACCCCTCTCCTCCTCCTTTTATGCTCCCCACACGGCGTGCGACGATGAAGCCATGTCAGAATCCGAGACCAACAAATTTCCAGGGGATCGACCGGACTCGGCTAGATCAAAAGAGCTTACGAGGACTTAGTCATGGAGTAATGAGTAATCCAATCATCGTAAGTGATGAGTTGATGATCCCCTCACTCATCTTGATCTGCAAATGTCATATAATTAGGGGTTTCTACCCACGGACACTACGTTGGGCCACATACAAAACTCACCACATACGCTTGGCGGGTGACACAGAAAAGCCGCACATCAGCACGCGACCACCTCGCATCAGTGTTGCAGAACGTCAAAGCAGCAAGCTCTCTCACCCTAGGACCGGTCAGACACGGGGACAGTGGCAAGTCGCGAATACAATCGCGTACCGACGTCAAGAGAAAATCAGCACGTTCCTTACATTACGACCCCGTGGATGACAGATTACAAATGCACAATGTTGGGTATTAACCCGCGCGTGATTGCGCGTTCGAGGACGCTCTAGACGTGCGCGTGAGGGACAGGGGTAGCCTTGGTCTCATGAAGCCTCGTCACTCCCATTTGGCTTCACATCCGTATCCTTCTCTTTCATGTCCTCTTCGTCATCCTCATCCGCTGAGTAAGTATCTGCTGATGGAACAGCCGCAGACGTCGCAGCGCCAGCCGAAGCGAGGCTAGACTGTTGCGGTACATCCCTGAGGACAACCTTCAGCACAATAACAAAGGGCCAGAAGGGGACAGCCAAACTTACCACTTGATTTGAAACCTGGTCACGCGCGGTTTGTTGTTGATGTCTCTTACGAGTCTATCAAATTCCAGCGGCCGTTCCTTCTCCTTCTCTCGTCTCTCCTTTTCCTTGTCAGGATCGACGTCTCCAGTCCTAGGAGGCATCCCACCATCCTCAGTTTCCCACTCAGTGTTCTGATAATACCCCACCCGAACGAACTCTTGCTCCTTGTAGCTCCCGGTCAAGATCAAAGCCGCGACGCCCAACACGTCTTCTTTGGGTATCTTCTTTGGGTCTGGAGCGCATCCTTCGAACTCGAAAGCGTTTATGCCTGTAGGGACGGGTCCGACGAGGCAGTCGTCAAGCTCCTGGTCGAGATCTTCGTTACCGGGTGACGAGACGTAGATGAGGCGCCATTCGAGGTCTATTCTTTGTGAGAAGAGTCGGTTAGTTCTTCCGTCCCGATTGAAATGTGGGTATATGCACGCGCGCGCAAGAGAGGGGGAAACGCACCGTCCTCCAGAGGAGCGATACACTCAAACGTCACGCGAAAGTGGTATGGGTCTAGGAATCGTGCGGGGTTATTGAGGAACTCCACGTTCTACGCGCCCCGATAGATGAGCGAGACCATCGGCACGAAGGAAAGAGACGAGGTGGACTCACGCGGATAGTGACAATGGACATGGTGGTTGCGGCAACAGAGGCGCGTCGCGTCGCATTTTCATTTTCAGTCCGGGTTGGCGAACACAAAGGTCAAACTTTCTCACGCTTGCTCCTCCTCGCAATGGAATACAAGAAGTGGGTATCGCAGACTACGCATGTTACAAGTACAAGCCAGGAAGACGGGAAATGACCGCCCAAGGGCCGATTCCCAGTCACTTGGAAGCAGACCGTTTCCTCTTCCACGCCTCAAGGTCAAAAATTCCCGCTGAAAGGCCCCAATCGTTAGGATCACCCGACCACATGAACGTCTTTCCACTGATCTGCTCTCCTCCTGCCCCAGACTTAATAGAACACGACGTGCATCGATACCCATTCTTCTCCCAATACGCCAAGCTATTCTCATGAGCTTTCTTCTGAACCTCATAAACCATCCCGTTCACAACATTTCCAGGCGGACCTTCGATGAGAACGGGGAACGGACCCCACATCTTGATCGAATAACCGACTATAGACGCTGGCCGGAGGACGGGCGGCGAGTCGAGACGTATGGCTTCGGATAGTGTTTGTTCATCCATGAGAGAACCTAGAAGAAGAAGGGGACTGGTTTCCATGGTCCGGACTGGTCTGCTGGCTCGTTTCGGACGGCGAGGGACTTCCTGGCCTTTGCCGAGTGGTTCTTTCCCTTGCCCTTTGGAGGTGCTGAGGCGCCCGACTTGGTACCTGCAGTAGACTCTATGAGCAGGGAGGTTGGGAGAGGAAGTGAGGGGAAGAGACTCCGAACCTCGAGTCATGGTTCTGGGGCAAGAGTAGCCGATCAGATTCCTGGGGCTTGCGACGGCGTTGAAACCGTTCCAATGGCCCCGGACCGAGAAACCCGGAGTGTGAAGATAGATTCATCAAGTCGTAAGTAAGAGTGTCCCAGGGCGGACCCGGTCATCCGTTACCGCCAGACTCCAAAGGACATCGGTGCTTGATCCCCGGGTATTAAGAAACTGGGTGGGGACAAAAAATGGTTACAACTACAAAACACGGTTATCGGATTGCACTACTTGGGCCACAATCGAGAATGCGAAAAGAGAAACCCTATCGCTTCCATTTCCATTTCTTCACCTCCTAGAGGTCGGGAGCGTGCGTCATCCCAAGATCAATCAAAGTCCCGGTAGGGATATCGTACACCCATCCATGAATCTGCACGTCTTCACCTCGAGCCCACGCACCCTTGATCGTCTCCGTCTTGGTGAGGTTCTGAACCTGTCGCCTCACGCTCTCCTTCACCAAAAGGGAGAGCGCTTCCGTCGGTTGTTGTGAAGCGACGTCGAGAGATCGGGCGAGGTTGGTGAGGGGAGCTAACCAGCGAAGGAGAGGGGCATCCGGCTGTTCAGCCGGTGGCGGAGCGCTGGCTGCTGCGACGCAAGCGGCAGCACCACCGCATTGAGAGTGTCCGACGACCACCACTAGGGAAAGAGACCTTATCAGCCCCCATCAGACTTGGGAAACAAGTGTGAACCGACCATGCTTCACTTTGAGATGATCTACTGCATAAGTCACGACAGATAACACGCTATCATCATCGAGATGTACTTGGCTGTGGATCCGTGCACACGTCAGTCGATGGTCCAATCCGTCGGGTGTGTGGAAGCAGAAAAGAAAAGCTCGGCGGGACGTACTTGGCGATGTTCCTATGGACGAACAACTCTCCTGGCCTAGAACCCGTAACAACAGACTCTGGAACCCTCGAATCCGAGCAACCAATCCACAACACCTATCAAAGGCCAAGGGAATCACGTCGTGTAAGAGGGAAAGATAGTGAAAATCGTCAGCACAGACTCTGCTGGGCATGCCAAGGGAAAACCGGAAGCGGGCAAAGACAGAGACTGACCTCCGGGGACTGTCCCTTGGAGGATCGTTCGAAAAAATCGGGTTCAGATTCGCCCACCGCTTGAGCCCACTGGGTGTTGGTGTGCAACAGTCTTTTCAAAGTCGAATCGCTCGAGGCCATTTCAGCAGATGATCGCGGTAGGCGGGGAGGGGGAGTCACACAATATGCGATGCTGCGGACGATAGGCGCGTGGGGAAGACAACTGTTTACACAATAATCCTCAGAATGTGGTGGCAAGTGCCTCAGTAGCTGGCTAGGGGAGAGTAAAGACCGTCGCAGAGGAGAGAGAAACACCTCGCATCGACTGAGTGCCATCAAGGCCAACAGCCTCAGGATCGCCCGGCCCCGGGACAACGACGGTCCCCAGTAATTCTCAGTCAAAATAACAACCGGGAAGGTGTTTGCGCTGTGGGCTGAATATATGTACGGGCCACTGAAATGTGCATCCACCTGAATGGCGGTCGGACATAAATCAACTTGATTTCAGCCGTTATAGGTTTTGTAGTGTGTTGAGTGCGTTCAATCTTCACGAGACGAACTTCACCAGTTGCTGGTTAGAGTCCTCAGATGGAAACGTGCATTCAAAAGTTGCTCTAACAGGCCTCGAGCAAGAAAGACGACGCGCATTTTTTGGGCCGGCGGAGTGGCGAGTAGCTTCAACTCATCGATGCACTGCTGGATGGCCGAGAATGATTAGTCTCCTCAAGCAGACCACGTAATATGTAACACTGACGATCACCGATGGGGGGATGTAGCGATGAGAATGATAGAAGTAACCCGCCTTCGTCCCTATTTTCCACACCTCCACTACCCATGGATGTCGATAGAGAGGAAGGAGGTAAGGAGGAGGAGGAGGAGGAGGAGGAGGAGGAGGAGGAGGAGGAGGAGGAGGAGGAGGAGGAGGAGGAGGAGGAGTAGGAGGAGGAGGATGAGGAAGAGTATGAGGTGAATGAGTAGGAGGAGGAGGAGGAGGGGGAATTACAGAGCGACGATGTGTGTATTTTTTCTTTATTGAGACCTTGACTCACAGTTGTAATTTTTTGCAGTTGTCATGGCGTTCATCCCTACCACGAAGATACGCCTGACGGGGTATACCTTTTCTTTTATTTGCATTTACAATGGACACTTTCACATCATATGTTTCTCTTTGCTATGTTTATCCCTCATTGTTTGGCACTTATGATTTCACTCTTGAACATGTGACCACTGTTTATTGGAAACAAAGAAAGGGAAACAGTGTCTACTGAGAATACTCGGGAGGAGTATTGTACTCGGCGTCCGGCAAGGCATCATCACCCCCATCCTCCTCATAGGGGATCGGAGCGCGACCTTCCCTCACCAACCTATCCGCCAATGCATTCGCCTCCTCATCCGCACCACCTCTGTCATGGCGAGCCTGCTCTTCCTCCTCCGCCGCGAAGTCTCGGATCTCCACCAAGGGAGCGATCTGGAAGTCGGCGGGCATCATTTCGCCTAGGACCACGTCGACATCAGAATCTACCTCCAATTCTCCCATGGTGCGAAGACGCTCACCCAGCATCCCATCGCGAAGGCGCATGATGATCGGACCACCGACCTCGGGCACAACGACTTCATCAGAAGGAGGAGCAGCGATGGCTGCCTCCCTCAAGTCGTCCCCGATATTGCCATCTGATTGGGAGTAGCCGCTAAGGAAGCCTGACTCCAACGAGCGACCCGACGACCAACAGTGACGAAATCACGGAAGTAGAGATCGTCGAACTCCTCCTCCCCGATAAACGAGGAGTCGGTCCGACGCCAAAGATCAGCCGCACTGGGATAAGGATTCGCTATAAGGTGGTTAATCGTTTGGTCCAAAGCCAATCGAAAAATCACCGACCTGATCCTCGGGAAAGGCGTGTCCCACGAGTATCCAGTTTGTGGTGGAAACGGGTGCGATCATCGCGATAGGCTTGACGCGACATGGAGCGAGGATGGCGAGTAGAGGAGCGAACAAAATGGAAAGGCATGGCAATAATCAAGAAGACGATGAGGAGTAGAAGGAGGCAGAAAAGCAAAGCGATCATGAGATTGCTGAGGAGACTGTCAACCCTGAGTCTCCCCTTCTTTTATCATCTTCTGATTGGACGCACGGACCATCTGATGTCATCACTCTAGACGCATCTAGTTCAGGGTCTATGACATCACCGGTCCAGACTCCCCCACTTCATTTCGATTCATTGGTCATATTTCTATTATGCCTTATTCATCACTTTCCCATAACCCACATGCATTCCTATTATCTTCTCACGACCCACTCTATGTTGACTCATCACTTTCCCATGATTGTATTCTTTGATTTCATTTTGGGAACTCTTTCCTTTTATATTCCTATATCTTCTCACACCCATTTGGCAGCATGGTCTGTGCGAACCTGGTCTGTGTGCAGGAGCTACAGTATATATAGTGGTCCTTGACTGTAGTAGCTCCTTAGGTTTATCAATCTAGGTCTTCACTCTTCTCTTGTTTCCTGCCTTGCAGCCCCTTCAAGGACTAGTGTAGAAAGACCGACCTTTCTACCGAATCGATCTCCTCAGTCTACCTCAAAGCCCACCTCTGGTTAACACCAGTCTATCCTCGTTCTCTGCTTGCTGGTCATCACTGTATCAGTGTTTGATTGCAGTTCCTTTGGACTCCACCCTCTGAGTCACTTCACGCTTTGTATTCGTTGTGATCAGCGTTACCGCCGATAGGAGCTATTGATCTTCGTGATCGTTTGGTCAGTGCAAAACGGAGTCAGTTGGGTAGGGTGCAAGAGTTGCCCTGACAGCAGTGGTGCGCTCTGTGCTGTGAAGGAAGCGTTCATCTGGTCACCTGCGACCGTTGTAATGCTGCAAATTGCGGATCTTGTATCCCTGGGTTGGCTGAGGTGACGGCAGCAGACCTCAGGTCCTAC
>Ga0307515_10013006_pt1 | contig 15591 bp, 3 predicted proteins | sample 17_EM_MG_FD_194513 | JGI IMG/M metagenome (GOLD analysis project Ga0307515, IMG submission 194513) | Populus trichocarpa ectomycorrhiza microbial communities from riparian zone in the Pacific Northwest, United States - 17_EM | ecosystem: Host-associated > Plants > Roots > Unclassified | place... | reverse complement strand
CGATAAATAGAAGGCAGCCTTTAGGTTAAAGAAAGGACTATATAAACTATTAGTTATATAATTCGGGCTTATAAACGTACTAGCAACATTTTAGAAGTAGATTAATAATATATTAGAAGAACACTTAGATGAATTTATTATAGTATATTTTATTATTATTATTATTTACTTAATAACTAAGGAAGAACACGGAGAATATATTAAATAGGTTTTAAAGAGACTATAGGAAGAACAGATGCTAGTAGCAATTAAGAAATGTAAGTTCTTTATTAAAAAGACCAATTTTATAGGATTTATTATTAAACTAGGCCAACTTAGTATAGATCTAAAAAAAGATTAAGGCTATAGTGAATTAGTAAGAACTAGAGAACGTTACGCAGTTAAGATTATTTTTAGGGTTTTACAATTACTGCAGAAGGTTTATAGCGTAATAGTTAAAGGATATTAAACCATTTACGCGATTAACGAAAAGAGAAGAACTATTAATATAAGAAAAAGAATAATAAGAACTGTTTAAAGAAGTTAAAAGGTTATTTACCTAGAAACTAGTTCTTAAAATCTATTAACTAAGGCTAGAGATAGTTGTAGAAATAGATGTATTAGACTTTATACTAGGAGTATACTTTATATAAAAGCATTTAGACGAATAGCATTTAGTAGTATACTATAATCGGAAGATAATACTACTAGATATAACGGAACCTTATAGCAGGTACTACAATAGGCTCGTTATTAGGCTAGGTATATAGGTGATATAAACTAAAGTCAACAACGTAATAATAACTAGTGAAGTGGTTGCCTAACAGATTAACTCTAATTATATTCTAAGAATTACTATAAGGAAGGAACTATCTAGGTAGGGACTAAAGGTCCTTAAATACATAACCATACTCCTATAAAATCCTTCTTATATATAATATATGTGAGGTATATAAGGTACATACGTTCCATTTATTCTCTACGTTCCTCTTATAGTATATTATATAACTTTAGTTACTATTCCTCGTTATATAGTTTTACCAGATCTATTCTAAACCGTACTCTTATTAACTAACTGGCTTCTTCTAACTTCTCTTTAAGTAGTTATAATAATGTACTTAAAGCGTCCGTAACACTATCTCCCTCCTCTTTATCTTCGTCCTTAAAGATCCCTAGCATCTCTAGGTTATTTACTAGAGGTATAATATCCGTTTAATTAATTTAGTTAATATCGTTACTTATTATGCCTAAAGCCTCTCCTTCTTTATATGCGTAGTATTATACTCGTACTATTACTGCCATACTGTCGCTAGGTAAGATAATACTATCTCTATATTCTCGTTATGCAAAAGAGGGGTTAGTTTACGTTATATTAGTAAGTCCCTCCTCCTAGTAACCCTCTTCCTATTTAGAGTGTACTAAAGCAAATATTTATTCGTCCTATGACGTTCGCTCTACCTCTAACGCTAAGTATACGCGTCCTATAACTCTTAATAGTCTTTAAGTTCCCTAAGTAACTTATTATAGGGTCTTATGTTTAATCTACTACTATAAAGCTTAATAGTAAGCTTATAAGTGCCCTTACTAAACTAAAATATTTTTAAAATACGGAATAGAAGGCCCTAGATGCTTAGATTATAGCGTCTACCTATCTTCTTCGTCTTAAGAAAGTTCGTAAGAAGGTCTGTTTTAAGGAGTAAAAACTTATAGAATAAGGTTTACAGGAACTTAGTAATAAAAAAACTAACTCTCTTTCTATAAAGGGAATAACTCCAAGTAGTTTAGCAGTCGCTCTTCTTAGGTCCCCCTTAGGTAACTTATTTTTTAGCGATCCTTCTTTATTAATATTACCTAACCTATTTTCTTCTAATACTCCTATACCTTTCCTATAGCGTTCTTTAAATTTTCTAGTAGTTCCTAGGTAGTCTCATTATAGCCTATTTACTTAACCTTATACTATATTTTATTATTAACGTCCTTATAACTAACGATTTTTAAAACTTACTATTTGTCTTTTTTTCGTCCTCTATACGTATCTGCTTCGTAGACTAGTGGCTTAATATTTCTATATACTAGCTCTAGCATTACGATATATTATATAGGGTAGATTTTTATTTTAGCTAGTAGGTTTAACTTAAATATAACCAGTAAAATCCTCTATATAATTTTAAAAGGTCCTAGTCTAATATAGTCCAATTTCTTACTTAGTTATCGACTTTTAAAAATTTTGTATAGTAGCTATACTTTATCTCCCTCCTTAAGATCTAGTCCCTTAGATCTCTTAGCGTTATAGTACTTTTTTATTCTTTACTATACCACTTTAGCTGTTTCTATAAGGTTTTTATAAAGATTTATTAATATCTTCATCCTTTACTTAGCTATGCTACTCGTCTTCTTTACTTATTATAGTGATAATAATATTCTTAGTTCGTACCCGTAATTCGCCTTAAATAGTAATATACCTATTCCTTTTTATAGTGTTACATTATATATAAACTATATAACTAGTAATAATAATACCTAATTATTCTGTGCATAATTAATATAATATCTTAAATACTACTCTAGTATCTAATTTAGTCTTTTCGTTTAACCGTCTGTCTGCGGATAATATATAATAGAAGTTACTGCTCTAACTCCTTACTCCGCTAAGAATACCTCCTAAAATGCTGCTATAAATTTTAGATCCCTATCCGATATAATTTTACTTAATACTCTATATCTTATAAATACTTCCTTAATATAGATTCTAGCAATATCCTCTACTAATATCCCTTCTATACACGCTATAAAGTATCCCTACTTTATAAGCTTGTCTATTATTACTAAGATCGCGTTATAATCTTATCTAGTAATAGGATCTCTTAATTTTAGCAACTTTATAATAAAGTCCTATAATATAACCTCCTATAGTCTCTCTGGTATTTTAATAGGTTATAGCCCTCCATATAGCTTATACCTCGTTAGTTTATTTCTTTAGCAATCTAGACATTCTCTTATAACCTTTTATACTAGGTTCTAGATTCTATTAATAATATACTCCTCCTAGAGTCTTAATACTAAGCCTATAGCTCCATTATATCCTTAGGTTAGTCCCTTATAGAAATCTTCTATAAAGTACTCTACTATACTTCTTAGGATATACTTTACTTCTCGGTTTTTATATATATCTATTTATAGATCTTCTAGCTATACTTTTAGAACCTTTTATACCTAAAAGCTTTCTAGTAACTTATAAACTCTATCTAGTTCTTCCTAAGTTGTTATAATCTTTAGATAATTATACCTAATTAACCTATCTATATCTTTTCGCAGTAAAGCCCCTAATGGCTTCTTATTATTTTATAGTTTAGCTTTTTAACTTAAAGCATCTGCTCTTATATTGTCTATACCCTTAGTATACTAAATCTTAAAATAGTATTCTGTAAGTATCTCTACCTATCTAACCTATCTTTAGTTAAGTTCCTTTATTATTAGGAATCCTATTAAGTTCTTATAATCCGTCTTAACTATAAATAGTTTCTCTATGCCTTATAAGAATGCTCTCTATTTCTTTAGTGCTGTAACTATATCTAATAACTCCTTATTATAGATGTTATAGTTTAACTCTAATAGTATTATCTTCCAACTATAATATGCTACTAGGTGCTATCTATCTTAATATTTCTATATAAAGCATACCCCTAGTATAAAGTCTAATATATTTATTTCTATAACCGTTTCTAGTCCTAGTTAATAGATCTTAAGAACTAGCTCCTAGGTAAATAACTCTTTAACTTTTTTAAACAGTTCTTATTATTCTTTTCCCTATACCTATAATTCTTCCTTCTTTATTAACCGCGTAAATAGCTTAATATCCTTTAACTATTACGCTATAAACCTTTTATAGTAATTGCAAAACCCTAGGAATAATTTTAACTATATAACGTTCTCCGGTTTCTGCTAATTTACTATAGCCTTAATCTTCTTTAGATCTATACTAAGTTAGCCTAGTTTAATAATAAATTTAACAAAATCGGTCTTCCTAGTAAAGAACTCGTATTTCTTAATTGCTACTAGCATCTGTTCTTCTTATAGTCTCTTTAAAACCTATTTAACGTATTCTCTATATTCTTCCTCTGTTATTAAGTAGATAATAATATTATTAAAATATACTATAATAAATTCATCTAAATATTCTCCTAATATATTATTAATTTGCTTTTGGAACGTTACTAGTATATTTATAAGCCTAAATTATATAACTAATAGTTTATATAGTCCTTCCTTTAACCTAAAGGCTGCCTTCTATTTATTACCTTCCTTAATTCTAATCTAATAGTATGCCTATCTTAAATCTATCTTCGTAAAGATTTGCGCATTACCTATCCTATCTTAGATTTCGCTAATTAAGGGTAAAGAATACCTATTCTTCCTAGTAATGCTGTTTAACTATCTATAGTTAATATATAGCCTTAGTTTACTATTCTTCTTTAGTATAAATAGTACTAGATAACCTACTAATAACTGTAATAGTCTAATATATCCCTTTTATAGGTTTTCTTAAATAAACTCTTTTAATGCTCTATTTTCTTTTTCGGTAAGCTTATAGATTTAAAAAAAACCTTAAACTTATTTCTAGTTCTAATTTTATCTTATAGTCCTATACTGTATACTCTAATAGCTTTTTACTTTCCAATGACTATAGTTTCTTACTATACTTATAGTATCTCTTTAGTATATAGCTTAGCCCTTTTTCTATTTCCTTATAGGTCGCTTCTACTTAATACTATACTAACTTGGCTTATTATCGCGTCTTATATTATTAAGTATCCCTAATATTAACTTAACCTATAACCCAATTAATCTTTAGATTATATTCCTATAACTAAGGCATTCCTAATACTGCCTTATTATTCCCTAATGGTAATATATTAAAAGACATCTTAATTTATCTCCCTTTAATAGTTAACTAAACTAGTCCTATTTTAAGATTAATAATACTTCCTCTATAGGCTATCGGATCTCCTAAAATTATCACTAATAGATAAAAACATTCCTTTTTCCTATGTGGTAACCCTATTTTTTTAACTGCTACTAGCGAGATATAGTTCCTTATTGCTCTACTATCTACTAGCGCCTTAAACTGCTAATCTTACCACTTAACTCGTAAATTTAGGTATTATCCTTAAATTCCCTTAAGGGTCTAAGGCTCTACTACTAGTTCCCTCTAGTCCTATAGGCCTCTACTTTTCCTAACTATTAGCTGCTTAATCCTACCTATACTTAGTCTAACTTAGGCCAATACTTAGTTCGCTTTTTATCTTTAATATACTATAGATAGGTATTTTCTAGATATTCCCACCATTATTGTTTATCTAGGTATTTTTCTATAAGGAATCTTCCTAGCTAAAGTATTAAGTCCCCTTGTTCTTAAACTTCTACTAGGTACTAACTATGTATATACTTAGCATTTTAATATTTTACCTTATCTGCTAACTAATATATCCTTACTAGATATTTTTAATTCTTATTTTTTAGTACTCTATATATGTTACACGCATTATCTATATATGCGATCTATGCCAACGTATAATATGCTTAGTATCTTAGGTTAACTTTTAGCTTATTTTCGTCCTTAAGTTTAAACCTTTTTTATATTAATCTAAGCGTTATAACTTCGTTCGCAGGTACTAAGATTTACCTTTTACTTCTTTAGTCCTCTAATTACTTCTCTAGATCCTTTAATGTTATAATTAAGGCTCCTTTAATGTGAGTTATAGCCTTTTCTATAATTAGGTGGTCTTAGATAACTTTCTCATCTAACTATATATAGAAATCTTCCCACTTATTATTATATCGTTGTCTATACCACTTTTAATATAGCTTTTAGAGTATATATAGCTTATCCGTAAGGAAGTATCTTCTTATTACTACGTCGTAATAGCCTTTTATGTGTCGTTCTTTAAACCTAGTTAGAATCCCTAAATTCTCTTCTTACTCCAGTTTAGTAAGCCACTTAGCTCTTAGTGTGCCTGTCTTAGGTCTATTAGTAATCTTTTATATAAGTGTTCTGTCCCTTATACGTCCTAATATGCTAGATCTTTTATCTAGTTTCTATTCTTGCTATACAGCAATTCTTACTCTAAATTCTGCTATAGTTTCTTTCTTTTCACGTCTTATAAGTGGATCCTTAAAGTCTTTCTACTTCTTAATCTTAGTATTAAACTTTTAATCTTTAAGCTAAACCTCTTATTTACTTAGTAGGTCCTCTAGGTCTATATATTTATCTCCTAGTCTAACTACTATTTATATTATAGATTCTCTAATCTATAATAAAGCCTCGCGCTTCCTATTTATGGGTGTCCTTATTTATACTCCAAATTCTTAGCCCCTTAGATTCTTTAATCCTAAGCTCGCTTCTAACTTAAGCTTTACTCCCACCTTAGTCCAACTAGGCGTCCGTAGTATTCTTATCTCGTCTTAAGAGTCTTAAATCTCACTTATCTTATCTTAAAAATCTTATAACTGTAGGAAACGCTATCCTAAGCTTATTCGTATGTTTCTAAACTGAGCTACTACCCTACTCTGTTAGTTTTCGTCCGTTATAGGTCCTTAGGTATACCTTATCTTATCTTAAAATTTTTAGTCGTCTCTTATCTCGTCTTAAGAATCTTAAGCCTTTAGCCTTTTACCTTTATTAAGTAATAAATTAGCACTAGCAGTTGTCTACTTACTTAATCTCTTTAAGATACTCTTCCTTTTATCTTATAAAGTGATAAATGCCGTATCTAATAGTGTTATAACGCCCGTTACTAAACCTTGCTCTATGGCGGTTTTAGTCTCTACCTCTAATATAACTTCTCTAAGGTTTATACGCTTCTAGTAAGCTACCTTTATTGCCTTATTATCTGTAAATGTTTTACCTATATTAAACTTATCGTCTTTAATATCTAATCTGCGTAATAGTTCGTCAGTTCCCCTATACTCTAAAAATTTTGGCTTCTATAGCTAATAGCTTACGCCGTACTTAGCGTCTTTATAAATTTAGTATGTGTTATTATAATAAAACGCAAAACTTCTAATTAAACATTTTTTTGTTCCTCGCAGTATACTATCATCCCTCTATATATATATATCTTCTACTAGTTTAGTTTCCTTTATTATATAATAACTCTAACTATCTTTATAATTCCTTACAAAGTAACCTTGTTTCTTACAATTTATATAAGCTCCATCTTTAAACTATTAACTTTGCTATAGAGTCCGCCTAAACATCTTCTGCTACTAAGATCCCTAGTTTAGCCTATACTCCTTAGTCCTATAATTACTAGATCCTTAACCTCTAAGTTTTTATAGTTCCTTACTCTATCTCTTATGGGCTTTTTTAGTACCACTTAGGTCTATTAGCTCTATACCATACTATAGTTTCTAAACTAGTTTTAGTTATTGTATACTTTACGTCTTATACAACTATAGAACTCTATCTTAACCTTTCTTAGCCTATTCCCTTTAGTAGATCTAATTATTAATCTTAATCGCTTAATCTATTAATTCCCTTAGGGTATCCGCATCTTCTATTAGGATAATCGCGTCCTAAACTTTAGCTTTAAATCCCTATTTATACTATGCTATAAGCGCCCTATTATTCCACTTAACTTATATAGCTAGCGTTTGGAACTGTGTTGTATACTTAATTACTAAGGTTCGTTGCGTAATATCTTAAAGCTTCCTTTCCACTATAGTTATTACCTCTAAATCTCTAAATATCTATATTAATTGCTCCGTAAACCCCTTCTAACTTAAGAATATATACCGCACGTCCTAATTAGTAGTCGTCATTCTATTAGCCTATATTTCTATAAAATAAGGTTTAAACTACTTAAGTACCCTTCTTAATAGGAATAGCCCTATATACGCTATCCGATCTATAGGTATTACTAGCTTTACTCCTTCCTACGTAACCTTAAAATGTATTTATATAAGGAATCCTTTAAGCTTTAATCTCTCTCCTAAGAATCTTTTAATTAATAGTAACTTAACCTTTACTGCGCCTATTCCGTTAATCCTTTATTTAAGTATCGCATTGTTTTCTGTTAACTAGTTAACTATCTCTTATAACTGTCCAACTGTTATAGGTTGCTATAAGTTAGTATCTGCTATACTAGTGTTACCTCCTAACCTTAAAGTAGTTGCTGCCGTTAATAGCGTTATAGTGGCTGCTTTTAGTGGCATATTGTTTAACTTTCTGCGTTTAATACTGTAACTAGGTAGTAATTATATAACGGAACCTTGTAGCAGGTACTACAATAGGCTTATTATTAGGCTAAGTGTATAGGTGATATAAACTAAAGTTAATAACGTAATAATAACTAGTGGAGTGGTTGCCTAATAGATTAACTCTAATTGTATTCTAAGAATTACTACAAGGAAGGAACTATCTAGGTAGGGACTAAGGGTCCTTAAATACATAACCGTACTCCTATAAAATCCTTCTTATACGTAATATACGTAAGGTACGTAAGGTATATACGTTCCGTTCGTTCTCTACGTTCCTCTTATAGCACATTATATAACTTTAGTTACCATTTCTCGTCACATAGTTCTACCGGATCCATCCTAGACCGTACTCTTATTAACTAACTAGCTTCTTCCGACTCCTCTCCAAGTAGTCGTAACAACGTACTTAAAGCGTCCGTAACACTGGAACTAAACTATAATATCTATAATAAGGAGTTGTTAGGTATAGTTATAGCACTAAAGAAATAGAGAGTATTTTTATAAGGTATAGAGAAACTATTTATAGTTAAAATAGATTATAAGAACCTAATAGGATTCCTAATAATAAAGGAACTTAACTAAAGATAGGTTAGATAGGCAGAGATGCTTACAGAATACTATTTTAAGATTTAGTATACTAAGGGTAAAGACAATATATAAGCTAATACGTTAAGTTAAAAGGCTAAACTACAAAATAACGAGAAGCTATTAGGGGCTTTACTACAAAAAGATATAGATAGACTGATTAGATACAATTATCTAAAAATCGTAGTAACTTAAGAAGATAAGTTAGAAAGAGTTTATAAGACACTAGAAAGCTTTTAGGTATAAAGAATTCTAGAAGCACAGCTAGAAGGTCTATAGATAGATATATATAAAAACTAAGAAGTAAAGTATATCCCAAGAAGCATAGTAGAGCATTTTATAGAAGATTTCTATAAGGGACTAATTTAAGGACATAACGGAGCTACAGGCTTAGTATTAAGACTCTAAGAGGAGTACATTATTAACGGAATCTAGAGGATAGCTAGAAAGGTTACTAAAGAGTATCTAAATTATTAAAGAAATAAACTAATAAGGCATAAGCTATACGGAGGGCTATAACCTATTAAAATACTAGAGAGACTATGGGAGGTTATATTATAGGACTTTATTATTAAGTTACTAAAATTAAAAAACCCTATTATAGGATAAGATCACGACGCGATCTTAGTAATAGTAGATAAGCTTATAAAGTAGGGATACTGTTCATACTAACTTAATAGCACGAGTGAGTTAGATTTAGGGGCACGAAATACGTGTAGTATTGTATACTCGTTTGGATAATGGTAACTATCAATTATATAAAGTAGACTACGTAGTCTATATACTAATGCGCCTCCCCCCTAATTAGTTAGTGCTTTAGAAGTGCACTAGACACGTAAGCGGGTGGTTAGTGCACCAAACGCGTAAACACGTACTCGGCGTACCGAACGCGTAAGCACGCGGTTAATACGACAGGTGCTATAATTATACACTAGCGGTACTTGGAAAATGAAACCACTTATATATAGCCTCCGTAATTGTCTTAATAGAACTATAAAATATATAAGAAAATACATAGGAAATCCCTCTTAAGGTGCCTTCTGGGTTGCCTTCCAAATAGTGCTCTAAGCTGGCCGTAAGTCCTGCTTACGGTCCGTAAAATGAACTATGCGGCCTTTCAACGGGCCGTAAATGCACCGTACGGCCTTCCGACGGGCCGTAACTGAACTATAAATGCTCTATTAGTCTCGCTCTACCCATTTTATAACCTTTAGGTTAAGCTTATTTATGTCGATTAGGGTTTTAAGAGCTTAACACGGCTTTGCCTTAGTTATGGCGTCTACTAAGTTATCTCCGCTGCTAATCTATTTGACCTCCGTAATCTTACGTCGTTTATAGGCCTAACGTAAGCACATTAGGTTAACCATAAGCCTCTTCTCTTATATCGTACCTAGTTTAACTAGGCAGTCGTAAAGGGACTTTAAATCAGTATATAAAACCAGGGGTAACTGCTCCAGTTATAGAATCTTCTAGACCGTTAATTTAATTGCGGCTGCTATATTAAAGCCATAAGCTAGTGCATATAGTTTAGAAGCTAGTACACTGTAGGTTACTCGTTTATACTTAATTAAAGACTAATATAGTATATTTGCGTCCTAATTACGGTCCGTAAGTACAATTATAAAGCCGATTTATAATAATAGGTCTTTATTATTGGCAAAAGAGGTGTTTATAAATGCCAGTAAGCTAAGGGAACTTAGGTCTAGTGGTATAAAAGTAAGTCCCTTTACTGCATTATTAATTTGCCACTAAATGCGCTTATTAAGCTACTTAATATTTTCTTCTTACGGATCTGCTGCCTAGGCCGTAAAGGACAAATCGTAGGCAGATTTAGGTTGGCAGACTATGGCAATATAGGCGCCTTTTACACGCTGTGTAACATATTAGTCCTTTATATTTACGGTCTTACGGGTCTCTCTATAGGAGCTAGTAAGGTTTATAGGCTTTGCTATAACGGGCTTTAGGTTTTAAGCTTAGCGTTCCTAAGTTAGCTTAATTAGGCTACCCTTTTATGTAATTAGGCCTCCATTAAACTTAATCGGATTCTGCTTAGTTAACTACTCTTACAGCTTTACTAAGAACTTAGCCTTTTATAATTTAGTTTCTTTAGCGTCTATAAAGGTCTAGTCTGCTAGGAATAGGGTATCGTTTATTTAGAGTTTAATAATACTAAGGCCGTTCAATGGGCTGTATAGGAGGCAGGGGTCATAGGTCGACTATTCCATTTTAAGTTTACTAACGTGGTGCTAGTAGTATATCTTAAACTAATGGTTTCTAGCTTTTGGTACTCCGTATAGAGGTTTTATAACCTATAGGATTGTTCCTAGTTGTAGGTTAAGCTCAGGGGGTAGCCGTATAAAGATGTCCCTACTTAGGTAGGTATTAGACTACATATAGGCTTACGAGATATCCCGTAGGTAAAGAGCTACGGGTTTGCTTTACTGTAGTCCGGGCGTAAGTGCAAGTATAATCCGTTAACTAACTTGTTAAATTATAGGCGATTGCGTAAGGACTAAGTCCTTTCCTTAGTTGTTATAGGCTTATATAACAAGCCTTAATTTTTTAAAAGCTTTATTAGTACTAAGGTGCTTAATTTTGTTAACGAAGCGTAAGTTAAATATACGGACGCCTTACAGAACGTCTCTCTCCGTTATAACCGCAAAGATACCCTTTTTAAGTAGTCCATTAATCTCTTTACGTCGTAAGTCCGTAAACGGGGTTTCCTATACTAGAACTAATATATCCATAGGTGGAGGTTGCCTTGCGGATATTCCTGCGGAGGTTAGGTAATTCTCTATTACAGGGTTTTTAGTTATGGGGTGCTTTTAGGGGCGTCCTTAACTATGCTTTACGGTAGGTTTAGTAGGTTTAGTAGGTTTCTAGTAGACTTCTAGGGTAGATAAGGGTGTTTCTAGTTTACTTAATTCAGTAGGTGCTTCTGGTTCGTCTAGCTTGACGTCATAGGTGTTTTCGGACCAAAAGTAGGGTTTTACGAACGTGCTTTTAAAGCTAGTTAGCCCACTAGGAAGTTATACGCAGCACGTCTCATTTTCTACGGCTAGTAGACAATAGGGTCTATTCTAGCTGCCGCTTTTACGCCATATAAGGACTTTAGAGTTAAGCGGGAGGTTATATACTAAGGTCGTATCAGGTCCGTTGCGGTAGTATAGGGCGTTATTAACAGTTTATTTAGCCTATAGCTTAACTATCTCGGCTATCGCCTTCCGTATTACAGCTGCTCGTTCCGTAATAGACGGGGTAGGAGGGCCTAGGTTGCTTATCCTTAGGTAGGCTCCATAAACCAAGAGGGTAAGTACTAGTCCGTTAAGGCCAGCGGTGTTATTAATGGCTTTTATGGCTATCTATAGAGCCAGTTCCTTTTAGATGTCCTTGCATTCATCTGTAATAATCTAGTAAGCTCTCTATAAGGCTAAGTAAGCTCACTTAACAAGCCTAATAGACTAATATGCCTTGACTAGGACAGCTTTTGTTAATATAGCTATAGCCGTAGCATACTGCTAGAATTCCTTGCTGATAAAGTTCCTACCGGTGTTATAGGTAATATACTTAGGGGGTCTAATATATGTGTCAATCTAGTAGGTCCGTAAGATATCCTAAGTATATTTTATAGATATATTTTGCAACTAACGAGCGGCTTAATAGCGGGTTACCTCGTTAATTATGTGTAATACTAGGCTGCCATTAATATACATAATATCCACGTATACTAAGTAGTTGAAGTTAAGGTCCTTATAAAGGGTAAACTTAAATCGGCCTAGGGAACGTCCGTATTTCTGGTAAAAAGAGCAGTATTTAGTTAGGTGGTTAATTGCCTTCCTATTAACGTCGTCGTGTCTAAAGCGTTTAAGGACTCTATATAGCTTTTCGGCTAACAGGTAGCCGAAGCGGCGATGCAGGCTGTAGATCTTAGTACTAGTAAGGTAGCACGGGTTATAGTTAAAAGATTCCTAAATATAGGTCTGTAAAGTTTCTCCCTATATAAGGAACGGGTGTCCAAATCGTCGTATAATTAGTAGGGTAATATGCTTGCTTCCTAGGGCAGTTGTAGGGCTAATTACGGTGTCTGTAACATTGTTATAGTAGACCTATAGCCTATCTATATCCGCAAGACAGAGTAAAAAAGGGGTGTCCGCTTTTACTACGTGGAAGTTAACTAGGCTAATTAGGGTCTTAACTGCAACTAATCTAATTAATGTAGTTGAGCCGATGCCAAATTGGACGTTTACGGCCCCATTTTACGTAGTATTAATGTCCGTATTATTATTTACGGTGGTTTTATATGCAAGGTATTATCCGTAGACTTCTTAGAGGCACCTATATCGATTATAACGCCGTAGAATTCTTTAGGGGTATAGCGTTTCGTGGTAATATATGCAAATGGGTCCTATTTATAATCTATAACGTCTATAATAGGGGTGCTTACGGAATAGTTTTTGGGCGCAACTAAGTGTATAAAGGAACGGTCGGCTAATACGGTTGTAATATTAAAGGCTTAGCTGTCCGTAAAAGGTCCAAAAGTAGTTAGGAATGTCTCTAAGGTCTCTTATTCCTAAGCGTCTGAGTTAAAGTCAATTATAAGGGCTTTTATTAACTTATTAGGGGGCTCTTCTACTTCCTTTCCTTCGTATTCCAAAATGAACTAGTTAATACGGCTATTAAGTCTCTTCCTAGACTTATTACGTTCTTCCTAGGTATGCCTTATAGACCAACATTCTTCTTTACCGCATACAAAGCACTTCTGGCTGGTTTGTCTGCGGGGGTATGTTTTTATATAGGGGTTACTACGGGGGTTATGGGTAGGACTTAGTCGGTACAGGTGCTGCTGGTGGTAGCGGCGGTCCATAAAGTAGACGTCTAAGTCTGTTTACGGATATTAAATATCTATAACAAAGGCTTGCGTGCTGCCTAGTGGGTTTAAGACTTCGTACGTTATAATAGAGGAGCGTAGATTATTAATAAGGCCAGCTAAGGTATCTGCAGGCTTATAGTAGGCGTACTTATAGGGCTCTACTTCCTGGCAGGCCGTAATAAGTTTATTGTGTAGGAAGTCGTCCATTTAAAGCTTAATATTAAGACCGTGCTGTAGGTGGCGGAGGTCTTTAATAAGGATTTGCAGGCACTCTATGGTCGATTTTTTCAGTGTTCTTATCCATTACGGTCCGTAGCTTGGTCGCATTCCATTAGGTAAGGATATTACGCTTATATTCTGGTCCTTTAAAGTAGTTATATATAGCTTTATATAGCTTATTAAAAGGAACACCAAGGGGGTTACTTTTAAGGTTGGTATAGTAGTGGTCGAGTGCTAGGCCGTATAGTATGGTAGAGTAGGCTTAGCTAAACTCTTATTTAGGAATATCAGCCTTCTGGCAAAGGTCCGTAAAGATGGTTAGTTTAAAGTCAAAGTTATCGTTTTCGCCGCTATACTTAGATTTGTTAGTATAGAGCTTAGCTAGGTTAGCTAGCTCCTTACTATAGGTCTTTAGTTAGGTAGGTTGCGGATCTATAACTTACGGATTTATAGTTTGCGGATATATGGCTTGCGGATCTGTGACTTAAATAATAGGGGTAATTTGGTCCGTATTTTGGTTTACGGGGGTATTACAGTCTGTAACTTAAATACTAGGTATACTTTAGCCCGTAAGATTAATTCCAAAACTGCTTAGGTTTATAGGACGAATTTAGTTAAGTGGGTTAGGTATAAGGCTAGCGATTATATTAAGTTTAAAAGAAGTAAAGAGTTCCTTAGTTTCTTGGAACTGGTCTAGGATTTCCTCTTTAGTCTATTCTGTTTGGTCCTTCTTGTATATTATATTATATAAGGACTATATAACAGTAACTCGTTTATTCCTTTTAACCCATATACCTTAGTTACGTAAGAGGGTCCGTAGGTTACGGATGGTAGTAGGGTTGCATGCTTTAAAGATAGCTTCCGTAAAGTCCGCGAAGTCTTCCTAGTATTACTCTTATAGGTTAACGTTTATGAGCTTAAAATATTCATATTTAAGAACTTTAAATTTAATATAGTTGTTGACGTCAGGTATAGACATAAGGTCGGCTCCCTACCTCCACTTTTCCTGGCCTTTATTAACTTGCTTCCTTAGGTCTGCCATACTATATAGTGTAGTGTAGTACGCAGTGGGTGGAAGAGGTCTTATAGTGGTCCGTAAAGGCGGTTAATGTCTATAGCGGTTCGTAGAAGGGTAAGAGTGTCCGTAAGGGGTCTTAATAGGTCCATAGTAGTTTGTAGAGGGGTAGGAGGTCTCCATAACGGTCTGTAAAGGTAATTAACAAGTCCGTAACGGTTCGTAGAAGGGTAGGGGGTTCCGTACAGGTCTGTATTCGCGTCTATTATACTTTCAGTAAACCGTATTAAGACTTAAATAAGTATACAGAGTTAGTAATAGTCCGTAATCCCCAACTTCTAACCTTCTAGTAGGTCGTACTAGGAGTCTAAACGGGTGGTTGCTGTCGAGTATCGCTCGGGGGAGGTGTCGAGTAATTGCTAATCTGTGTGCGCTCACTAATCAGTGTTTGTACTAACTTAATAGCACGAGTGAGTTAGATCCAGGGGCACGAAATACGTGTAGTATTATATGCTCGTTTAGATAATAGTGACTGTCGATTATATGAAGCAGACTACGTAGTCTATATACTGATGCGCCTCCCCCCTAATTAGTTAGTGCTTCAGAAGTGCACCAGACGCGTAAGCGGGTGGTTGGTGCACCAAACGCGTAAACGCGTACTCGG
>Ga0307515_10013005_pt1 | contig 15592 bp, 16 predicted proteins | sample 17_EM_MG_FD_194513 | JGI IMG/M metagenome (GOLD analysis project Ga0307515, IMG submission 194513) | Populus trichocarpa ectomycorrhiza microbial communities from riparian zone in the Pacific Northwest, United States - 17_EM | ecosystem: Host-associated > Plants > Roots > Unclassified | place... | reverse complement strand
ATATTAATGCTGAGTTTAATCTGAGTTTAATCTGATGGCAGTGAACCCCATAATTGAATGCTTTTGAAGGGATCTCGTCCCCGAGTATTGTCAGGGTTTAGGATCTAGCGCGTTCTACACTGCGCCACCCTTTTTTGTGGAATCCGTCCATGGTTGCTCAGATAGGAGTCTACCTCGCCTGCCGTTGCATATGCATGCAGAGGATAGTATTCCTACCTTCTTGAAGTCGAACATCCATATCGGATGATGCCTTCCCAAAGCCCTCACCCTGTCACGTCTCCGGTCGTACGAAATGTTCAAAGTCGTCAAAATCAACAAAAGCGTGGGCCTTCGGGGAATTCTCAACTTCCCCCTGCTAAGAGAGGCGTTTCTGTACCAGCTGGCGAGAGGGATTCCTCTCAAGGAGGGAGTTCCGTAGCCTCTACAATCAAAGGTCAGAACTCCACCCCCTCATCTTCGCTGAACAATTCTCGCGTTGCAGATATCGCCCCGTCCGCTACACAGCGACGGTCAATAATTACTCCAACCGCCACGCCGGGTACAAGCAGTCGTAACACACCAGCTCCCAGGGGAACCTTACAGACAGAATCAACGCGTCGCGTTGTATCCAGCCCTGCATCCGGCATTGCTAGCACTCCCACTCCTCTCAGGGGTCTTGAAAACCTGCCTACCCCCATCCCTAATCCAGAAGCCCGCGCGATCATTACAGATCCACTGCGAACGCGAGCTACAGAAAGGAATCAGAGACAGAGGCAGTGGCAATTGCAAATGCAGGCGGTGTCTACACCTCGATCAGTGGTCTCCGGCAGGTGCAGCATGCATCGATTTGGTCACTCCGACATGACGCGTCTTGTGTTTGCAACGGGCAGACTCCTGGAGCTCTACATGTGGAACAGACGGCCATTTATGAGTGCAAGCGACTTGAAGACGGTAAGTTATGCAACGCGACGCGTTGCGAAAGCATTAGCTGAAGCCCCACACCGGTAGATAATAGAGAAGTACTGGAACACCGCAATGCAGCAAAACAACATTTGGTCCATAGCATTTGAGGCATGCACAAAGGAGATCTTGAAAGAGGTATGCTGAATCAACGGCCCACGTTGGATATTACACGCTCAAACCGGTACCAGGTTCGCGCACAAGTCAATAAGGTTAAATCCCATTTTATTCAATCCGCAAGGGACAATATAGCAGAGCTATATGATCTCCACCGCTTTCAATCCAATGCAGCATGTTTGGAATTCATTGATTCCCTTCTGGCAGACAATAAGTATCTTTTTCCTTTAGCAGAGCGTGTGGAAGGTGGTGTACGCGGTCCAAATCCAACGCAGAGAGTGACGAAAGCTGCTAACGAATGGCCAGCGTCCACTTTACTTCCCGGCGGAAGCAATCCGGCGGTTTATCTACATCAAATTTTATCATTGGGCGAATAACCGCGGTAAGTATGCTGATGAATTTTATAATTCCATGATTGACGACAAGGACGGTCATATACCCTTGCCACTGATCATGTTTACCTGCACCGCATTGCGCCATGCTCTCCTGGAGTGGCAAAAGAACAAAGGCGTTCATCCGAAAGCTTCCAAGTCAAAGCTGAAAGTGGACAGACCTGATCGCTCGAACTACTTCAATTACAAGAATGACGGTGGTAAGAACGCATCCTGCTGCGCTGCAACGGGTCGCAAGTTGTTAACCTTGCCTGGCGTTGCAGACACATATGCATTCTTGATGAATACCTGGAACACACTACTGGAGAGCTACCAACAGAGGGTGTATAACAACACTCTTGGTACAGTCAAGCGTCAGATCCAACAGGCAGAGAACCCAACGCCTGCCGTGGTGATCAGCGTGGAAGCAGCGCGTGTTGACAATGATATTCTTCTTGATTATTTGACCTCTGAAGTGGCGCTTGAGGAGCCTGAGATCGGAAGCACTGACCCAAACATCCCGATAGACAACAATTGCACGGATGACGAACTTCATTTCGGGATGCCAGGGGGCAGCGGGGATTACGAAGATGAAGGTGATGAAAGCGACGTGCACGATGCCATCCCCACCGCCAGCCGGCAACGACGGCCTGTAACTGAACTCGAGAGGTTTGACCTAGGAACCAGTGATGTCGGTGGGTATGAGGGTGAGGATGGCGACGATGCGTATGCGGATGAGGAGGAAGAAGCATCGCAAGCCGATGATGGATCAACGCAGAATGTGGAGGACTGAGGGCATAGTAGGTTTGACCTGGGAACCAGTGATGTCGACAGGTATGAGTGCGAGGATGGCGACGATGTGGATGCGGATGAGGAGGAATAAGCATCGCAAGCCGATGATGGATCAACGCAGAATGTGGAGGACTAAGGGCATAGTACTAGAGAGTGTGAAGATTAGACTGTATAGTTCAGACCAGTAAAATACAATAATGGCGAAGCAAATGCAACGGCAAGCGATGTATCCGAAGCGAAGACTGTATTGCAATATGTGACAGAATCTCAAAGCTAAACATATATGGGGCGAGTGCGGCATCCAATATATAGCTATAGCAATAGCGGAGAGGTAAAATGTGGCTATCGGCCGAAGAAAGGCATAAACATCGCCAGGCATTGTGTAAACGGCTACAGCATAACTGCAGCCCCTGCGAAGAGTGTAACACACGTGTCGTTCTGATGGTGCGTATACCAGGCGCAAAGGAATGGAGGTAAGTATGCAACGGGTAGCGTGTAATTCTCCGTCAGAGGGTACGAGGTTCCGTCAGAGCCATCAGAGCTGTCCGGAACACCCGGGTGTTTCAGACGGAAACTAGCATTGTTGCAGATGCCTGAATGATCACACGAAAAAGACCTTAGCGAAAGCAAGGAGAGTGCAGAATAGGGTGAGATCCTTGATGACGAAGAAAGGATTAAGCTTGGAAGGATGTAAAAGAATTCAAGTTGCGGTGGTTCAGGCAGTGGTGTTGTATGGGTCTGAATTGTGGTGGCATGGACAAAAGAATAGGGCTCAGGAGGTGCAAAGGTTGTTGAATGAGCAGGGCAGAAGGGAAACCGGATGCTTTGGAACAACACCTGAAGGAGCACCAATGAATGATGCAGGCTTATGACCGGCAACTGCTCTCCTTAATAACCGGGTACGACGGTATAAGTTGAGACAGATGATGATGCCTGCTGCCCAAGGTGGAGGGAGAATGTTAGAAGTACGAAGGAATGTCTTGCAAAGGGTGGAGGGGATTGATCAGTTGATCCCGGAGGATAAACCTTTCGAGAGAAGGAGTTATGAAAGGATGACATTACCAACGGAAAAAAGATGCCTTAAAGGCACAGTGATAATTCAGGAAGAGGAACAAGCGCTGAAAGAGGCAAAGTTAGAAAGAGATGGACTTGTTCTTTGGACTGATGGAGCGAGAAAAGAAGATGAGTGGGTGGGGTGTGCAGTGGTATGGAAGGAGGGGGGGTTTTTGGAAAAAAAAAGGAGGGTGCACCTTGGCCGACAGAAAGAAGCATTTGATGCGGAAATGTATGCGATGTCAGAAGCTATGAAGATAGCGGACGAGATTAGCAGTGAGAGAGAAGTTAAACGGGTAACGGTGTTTACAGATTCCCAAGCGACTTAAAGACGAATACAATCGGACGAGCCAGGACCCGGACAGGTGCTAGCGCTGCGAACAATGAACTGGGTCGATGAATTAGCCAGGAAAAATATCCAGGTGGAGTACCGGTGGGTACCTGCTCATAAAGGGATAGAAGGCAATGAAGAAGCGAACCAACAAGAGACAAAGGCGGCGTATAAGCATTGCGGTAGTTATACCGAAACACAAAATCCACCACCGTTTTTAGACTATGTTTCTTTCTCCCATATTAGCCGAAGGTTAACTGAGGTGAAATGGGAAGAAAGTAAGAAAGAGATAAAAGAGATGGGGAAGAAGTCAAAACACAGTTACCGGTACGATTTGGTGAAGAGGGGAGGTAATAGTGTGGTGATGGGAGCCAGAAAGACGATTGCGGCGAGGTTTTATCAGCTTAAATCAGGACATGCACTGATAGCGAAATACCTATTGCGGATCGGAAAAAGAAGGGATATGAAATGCTGGTGGTGTGGGCATGAATATCATACAAGAGACCACCTTTTTAAGTGGTGCAAAAGATGGAAACGAGAACAAAAAAGGCTTTGGGTTGATGGGCAAGAGGGGGAGGATGGGTATAAGGGTGTTGAAACGGTTTTGAAAAAGCCAAAGATTTCATTGCCAATGTCTCTCATTTTTGCAGAAGAAAAACGATCGCAGGCTCTGATGGATTTTTTATTTTGTACAGATGTCGGCAGAATTAGCGGAGTGGTGGAGGAGGCAGAGAACTCAGATCATGAGGAATCGAGTGATCGGGGGGTGTAAAAGTTGATGTTTTTTGGCAGTTTCTTTTGTTTTAGGGAGAGAGGACTCACAACTTTGCTTTTGTTTCTTTATGTTACGGAAGAAGCAGGGAGGAAATATGTACAGGATATGCCATGGCCGCCAGCGGCCGAATGCAATATGATTACAAACAAACAAACAAATCCATCCGTATCTTCTAGCACTGTCCATGGGTGAACCAATGACGAGAACCAAACCAGCGGTTGGGCCTTAGTGCAGCATCGGTAAACCAAATGGGGATTTCTCAAGGTTCTGAATTTTGGTCTGCAAATCAACCCACCGTATCTACAATTAGCGACCGTATCTGATAGCCATTTTCATATGGTGCCCCAGATAGTCCCATAATAGATGACATACGAACCGCTACTCTTCCTGCAGTAAAGTATTTGCACATTATTTTATACTCAGCTGCAGCTACTGACACGCAATACTCCATAAAGTGTGTGACTAAGTGCCATGAGCAAGAAGCCTTATGAATGCGGAATAAACCACCAAGCGGAAGCAAAGTCTCTTTGATTTAGTACACTAAAAATAGAAACCCCATCTCCGCCCCTCGCAAAGCAGAACCACTGCCTCCCCCCAGCTCTCCTGGCCTCCTAGTATTCCCGCTACAATAAATTGTCCCCGAGCTCACTGGCCAGGATCCAATGCTTGATTTGGGCGGCGAAATGGCGGCGATTGCATCAGTAATCTCCTCTTCTGCCGTTTCTGAGTCTGAAACGTGCGCCACAAGAGATTAGTGGCATCTTCGATATGAAGGTTAGTGCCGTCGTCGTGGATGAGTGCGCGGATGCTTCGGTATGTCTGGGTGAGCTGATTGAGCTCGCTGCTAGTGAGGAGAGGCAGAATACTGTCACGAAAGATATCTGCCGGAAGCTTGTGGAAACTGGGAGGTGGTTGTTAGGATAGAATCGCGGATAGTAAGGGTAGGGTAGAAGATATACCCGAAGAGGGGTGAGGTAGGCATTGTTGTGCTGAGCTTATTGTACTGAGCTCTGGTGATGTTCGTTGAATTGATTGTGTTGCCGGGATTTCTCTCTTGATCGAACTGAACTTTCTAAGTCTAAGATGTGTCGCGTCCGATTACTCGGAAAGGGAAAGAAGAGAGAAAAGGGTGACCCAAATGTTAATAACGGCGATGGAGGTGAAGAGAGTTAATGATGGGCAGGAGCCAGTTCGAGCCGGCGAAAGATGCTCGCGAAAACTCGGGCCCACTCTGAGCTTGAGCATAAGCTTGAGTTTTTGACCCGAGCCAGCTCGTCTCACGCCTATCACTAAGAGACTAAGAGAATCTCCCTACACTCTCAAGCTCTAAAACATCATTAGAATCATTAGAATCATCTCTACAACCGCTCTATAATAGGCGGTCCCAAGGGCGCAAAAACGGCAAGAGTGTGGCTCTGGATTTCTCGAATACCTTCTAAAGTTAGCACATGCTGAGGCAAGGAAGGTTGCCAAAAGTGTAGGAACTGTCGTGTATTCTGCATCTTGGGCATACACCTCGGGTGGCACCATTGTTTTTGTTGCATGTGTACTTGAATCGTGAAGTCTCAGCATTGTCTGAAGTCCTGTATGAGAATGAAGACTTGTATGAAGATGGTGACTGTATGAGGATATGCATCAGGACCAGGGTGATGCGTCTCATGTCATATAGAGCATACGCGTACGCATATGGTAGATTGTACATATACGGTCTTTGGCCCTCGAGATAGAACAATCAGTATATTCAACAGTTTTCGTCATCCGTGTCAGAGCCATAATCGGTGCTTATCTCCGCTCTCATTATCAACTGTCAAGTCGATTATGATCTATTCAACAATCAGTATAATCCTCGAAGGGCTGGGTACGCCTATGTGCCATTATTTTGGAGGACATGAGGTTCGGAAGGTAGGAGGTAAATACTTCGATTTCCCTTTGTATTATTCCTTAAAAGAAGCTGCTTGAGGATCCGTACAGCAAAAGCGCTACTGTAATCCGGGTTCGGCGAGACGTACCAGGGCTAGAATCATGGCTAGGTAAAATAATAGTTTAGAGTTATAATAGAACCGCAGAATATAGAATGCGCCTGACATGGTGGGGCGGTATTTATTCGGATGTCTGCTGTGAGCAGGGTTCCCAACCGTCCGTCCGGACTGGTGTCTTACGGGGTCCAGCAGCGCCGTCCAGACCGAGTGAATCATTTGTTTCCACTAGGATGTCCCGGGCTGAGGCTAGAATCCCTAGGGCCCGTTCAAGGCGACTGTAGGGCCCAGCGGAGGTTACCGTTGGGTAAATAGCAGAATGGGGTTATAAGGAACTCCTGGCTTTTTTAGATTCGCAGTCTGGTCAGATACGGCCGTCTTTGGATGCTAGTGAGAAGCCTGGGTAGCCTGGCTCATCTGCAGGTATTCGCCGTGGCCTATCTTTGAAGGTGGAAGCGTAAACGCCGCTAGATATCTGTAGATCGGTCGGCCGCTATTTTCAAAGACCTGACCGCATGCTGCAAGCACGAACCTACAACCATTAACTGCGCGGTCAAGAAGTCGGTGAGATGTGACCCAACACAGCCGATATCAGGCTTCCTAGTAGCAGGTAAGTGAGAAAAAGAAGAAAAGTAGGTTGTTCCATTTCACTCACTCATGACCAACAAAAGTCTCTGCATCGTATCAAGACGTGGTTTCTTCGTAGGTGAAAGGGTTGTATGGTGAGATACAGTGGCATTGGTCGTGCTGTGAAGTGAGTGTGGTTCACGTTCTTCCTACCGAGCCCTACAAACCCTTCCTCATGTCACTTCACCACATCCTTCTCTCTTACCACCTCGCCTCCTCACCGACCGGACGACACACAAATATCATTCCTTATAACCCATCGAAGCTCCACGGAGCCAATACAAAATTCTCATCGTCTCTTTCACTATCTTCGATCCTGTCGGTTCTCTGTCCGTAGTATTCTTAAACGGTTAAATTAACAAATATCTACATAGTTTTTAGTTAGAAGAGTTCAAACTAGTACTTGTGGATGTGAGTCACAATCAGGGTTACTGAAGACTACGCCTGCATCACGGTCGTTGACAAGGCGGTCACCGCGTTAGTCTCGCTTGGATTATTAAAGACCGCCACTATGATGCAATCATCAAAGCTCTTGTGAAGCATGACTTGGATATGGTCGTTGCTGTTTGGTACGACAGGAAACCACTTTGAGTTCCTATTGAGCCGTGCCAAACGAATGGAATAGCAATAGTGCCACCTGCTTCAGATAGAAACTTCCGAATTTTCTTTTCACCAAATTCTATCCTCTCGTTACCGGCGAACCGGGATTGAGTATTGGTGGACCCATGGCGTGCCGGACACAGTTCCCACCCAGTGCAACCGAAATACCTTGACGGACTCCCAAGGGCACTATTTGGTACCATCTCTATGAAACAAAGCCTAAGTGGCAACCTGTGATGTGGGAAGGGATGCCATTTTGAGTCGGTGCCCAAAACTCTGAGGAGCTTTATGAGATGTATCACAACAGTATATGGCGGCGGCGAAGATATGGCCCAGGAGGGACCTGTATGGGGCTTGTTTTGATTGTCTTCTGCTTATCGGAAGGCTTGACTGCTCGCTGCTCGCTCTAGAGAACCGCTGCCGCTAGTGGGCCATATCTTGTTTGCGACATCGTAAAAGTTGTTGAAACCTCTGGTCTTTTATCCCGCTTTCGGTAAGTTGCCCTGGTCTTTTATATCAACGGTTTTTAGTCAGGATGATTTTCGGGGGAAGGGGCCGTATTATGTAGGATAACCCTCAAGTCCAATTTTTATGTAGGAAGACCCATGAGTTCTTGGTATGTATTTATGTGAAATGACCCCTAGCAATGTCATATTATGCAGGGCAACCCTCAATGAAGAATAAGTATAACTGAAACTGAAACACACGTCCAAACATAGAACTATTTTTTTAAATTATTCTAAGTTGTTTTGAGATGTGGTGCTGGTGGTTTTTGTGTTAGTGGTTGGTTTCATTGAGAAAATAGATGGGTTCTCATTGATGACACATGACACATGATTCTAGAGATTACTAGCCATTGTTTTTTGTTACTACCCACGTTACACACCCATTACATACTAGCAACATCCAATTAGGTCCACAACAATTGGAGGCACATCTGAAAATTCGAGAACTCTACCAGTCTATTGCTAGTGACTTTCTTATTTGTAACTAGCTTTTTTTTTGTGTGGTTCGCTAAGCAGGGTCATCCTGCATAAAAACTGACTTGGGGGCTATCATACAAAATACAGTCCCCTGGGGGTCATCCTGAACAAAAACCGTTATATCAACCCTCGCGGACTGTACTATTACGGATTTTTTCTTCATGGTTGGAGTCTCGGAGCGATATTCATGCCTCAAGGCGACAAATTGCGCTGGAGGAGGACCACCGGACAATAATCTTCAAAGTTTCGAAGGGCGTCCCCCAAAGAAAAACTTCGCACTCGAGAATGTCTTCTCCAGGATGACTACTTTCATAAGACTCATGGCTGAGAGGGTGTGAGTCTATGTGAGAGGATCTCTAGTAGCTGCATTATCTAGTCCTATACGACAACGGAACTTTTAAGCTATCTCCTAACCTCAGACTAACATGATTTCTACAAAGCCAGACTTGTCTAAAAATTCTCGACTACCGACCCTTAACTACTGGACTCAGAACCACGACTACCAAGACCAAATGGGTTCCGCTGGTTCAAAATCAAACCCGGGATCATGGATGTGTTCGTCTGGATAGAAAAATGCGGTGGAAGGGAAAAATGCTTGTCTGTGAGGCTAATTACGACCGGAAAAAATACGAAACTGCAAGTTTATGGCGGAGAACACTTAGTCTGAGAAAGTGGCCAGTCAACTAGTTTATACTATACATTACCCTGTTATCTTGTCTGGAGCTGTATTAAAACCGTTATTGGCAGCGTTGAATGTGAAAGGGATCCGAGCCCGTACAGTTTGTAGAAGTGAAGTAACTTATGTGGACTTCGTCATCACAACTGAATCTCATATGTCGATATTGATGAGTACTAAACTAATGTATCCCAGCAGTCGTGACTACAAACGCACCCTATACTAATAACTAGGAGTGGTTTTCATACGTAGAGACCGGATAGCACATTTATGACTCCCTTGGAGCTTCTACAAATAAACACTACTTCCCACAACCATGCAGCCTTGAAAATTACAATCCAATTTTCCAACCGTTATCATTCGAACCCAAAGAAATTGACAAATGAAGAGTGCAAGAGATTAAAAAACATAGGTAACAGAATTTCGAACAATTCAAAATGTAAACAAGACTAATCTATTTGAGAAATTATAATCAGAACCGCTCCAAGTGAAAGTGATCCAAGAGCCCTTGAAAGGGTCGACCTGGGCTGCCGGGAGCTAGCTAGAGACGGTGCTCGGTATGAGACTAGAGACAATAATGGTAGACTTATCGGAAGCTGGCTATAGTGATATAGCGATCTTGCCCACTCCCATCTCCAGCCCACTTCCATCACCAGCCTCCTCCCATCTCCAGTCCGCTCGTGTCCCCAGCCCGCTCCCATCTCCAAGTGCACTCGAGCACTGTATTTAGCTCCCGTCTGCGAGTGCACTTGAGCATCGTCTTTACCCAGCTCCTAGGGAACCCAGAGTCGACATCGATAGATAAATGAGTTTACCGTGCTGGAGAACCTAGATTTAACGTGCCTCTTCAAATTGAGCATGCCGCATAACCTTGAGTTTATGCCGGCAACCCTAATTCCTGAACCTAATACTGATCTACAGCCTTGTCATCTGGAAAGCTTGAAAGCTGAAAGACACTCTACGATGTCCCACTAGAAAACTAGCAATATCCAGGCACTTTCAAAGTCCCAATCACTTTGTTTTTTTCTGAGAGATGGAGCCTCGAGGTCCACTCGCAACTATACGGATTGCTTGTTCAAAAGCACTTTGCGTTTGAGGGCTAGTCTGTGGGCCTGGGATATCCTCTACATTCTCTCGAGCCCACAGTTGAACAAGGGGATGCATCCATAGACATCGACCCTCTGATCCCTACGAGGTTTTGCATTGCAGTAAGGAGAATGAGATCAAGTTGTCGATCGCCGCTTCTAACCGGTTGATATCTGAAAACACCATGTTGGCCACATGTATGTATTATAATATAGTCAAATGGAATTGCGGTTAATCTTTCACGAGCTACTGACCTTTGCCTAGCCAATCCATCCCATTTATTTCCCTAGTGAAAATTTCTTCGGGAATGTTTTCATTACTCAAGAACGCGCATGTCCTCAATAGATGAGCGGCATCTGGCTGCAGCGCATCGAAGGACATTTTCCAGCACGTAAAGCCGTTGGCATTCTTATAAGGACCGATGTATTGAGTATCCAACATTCCCCTGATGTTTGATCCCAATTTCTGTAGATACCATACAAAGCCTCTATGCGTGGAGACCATGAAAGCTGCCGCCTGTGCAAGTGCGAGCGGAAGTTCACCAAGTTTTTCGACGATAAGCTCTGCACTCTATAATTCTTGAAACGAATTCCACCCAATCAGCTTGCTATAAAACAGATCCGGGCGGACATTGGAACTCACCTGCTTGGGACAATGTTTCCACACTAATGGCAGCACCCTTCAGAAGCAATTCTACACCAGATTCCTTGGCTATGATGGGTACAAACACCGGCAGTCCGTATTCACATGCTTTTCGGTTTCTGGAGGTAATGATGATATTACCCCACTCACATGTCGGTAGAAAATCAAGTGGAACTGCATTCTGATCATCGTTGTTGTCGACCAGTAGTAACCACTTCGTATTTCCGACTTTACCAAGCCAATCGCAAAGCACCATCCAACTCCGAGCTGAGATGTTGTTTGCGAGTTTTCCCAATGCTTCAATGCTACCTAGAATCCCAAGGTCAATCGATATTCGACTGTTCCTGTCGGAATCAGAGTAGTCCGCGTATTTAGCAGAATAGTGGGCGATAAGCTCTTGAACGATGTGGAAGCAACTAGTTCCCATTGTTCCTTCATTACGAGCGTCTACCCAAAAGGTAGCTGTGTATGATTCCCTAAACAAGTGTGCATATTGTAGCGCGATTTGCGTTTTACCCACTCTACCCATTCCATGGACTACTCCAACTTTCCTTTCGGAAGGTGTGGTTATGTCCGATCGATTTGGCATAAAGAAAGTATGAAGTTCCGCAAGAATGTCTTCTCTACCCGAAAACTTTCTATTCTTAGGAAACGGCAACCTTGAATTAACTGTGAATTCTTCAAAACGCGAAGGAATGAGAACAGCAGGCCACGAGGCTTCGGAAGCTGTTAGCGGTTTTAACTCTGGGCTGGGGGGTAGGTGGCTTACAATCTTCAAAGTACTTTTTAGTCAGCTCCGCAAGTGCGTCATTGTACTCTTTCAAGTCACTTATGAGAGTTTGAAGATTGTCCCGACCACAGACTTCCCACTCCAAATGACCGTAAGCTGATAGTTTACTTTGATACTCTTGAGCAAGATGTTTCAACCGGCGTCTTTCCATTTCAGCGAGGCCTATGTTGGTATCCAGATCTGTTGCTAGCACGGACTCTAGGAATAGCTGAGCTGGCCCAAACTTCGAGGCTGAGGTTGAGGATACCACAGGCGAAAGGTACGACACGTCTGGAGTATGCGGTGGTGACACTTGCAGGAAGTCGGATGAACCCACGTTGTCTAGCTCTCTACCCAGCAAGGTCTTGAGCGTGCGACGGAATCCAGCACGAAGAGATCTTGATTTGAAATGCTCGGTATGTGAAGACAACGTGAGTGATGATGCAGGTCGGAATGTTCCGCCACCGCCACCAGGTGCTGTAAGATGTCTTATTCCGTATTTGTATTCCAGCTGATCGGCCTCCGCAAATACAGCAGATATACGCGCCAGTGTTTCAAGTATAAGTTGACGTCGTTTCGTTTCGGAGTTAAAAACAAGCTTTGAAGTGAATCCACTATTTTCCTTCATTCGCCCAATCCAGTCCTCAAACCTCCCCTTGTCGATTTAGATGCCATTGGTATTGTCCGAGTTGGGAACCATGTAAATGAACACTCGAAAAGACACTGTACCCCTTGAGAGCGGTTTGGAGAAAGAGGTCAACAATTCCGGGAACGGCGAGTGCTACACTAACAAACTCCATCTTCTATTCCAGTTAGTCAACGATCGGAACCACTTCCAGTGGAGAATTGTACAAACTCAGGTGGCAGTACCGGATAAACGGGGTTCCGGTCGAACCCACAGAAATATTCACACCACGTTGTGACAGATTGTGTTGCTCCAATACAGCGAAGAAGTCGATGATCCCCGGAGACGTACAGCTTCCCTGATCGCGTGGAGGGTTGAGGTGCTGGGATATCCGTCTAGATCTAAGGCGGGGGAATTTTGTCAGCCTCATAATTAAAGGTCAAAAGTATTTTCATGCAGGTGTGTGGTTCCACACATCGAGCAAAATCTACAAGCCCAATAATATCTCGTTGTTGTCCGGCCTCTTCCGACCTGCGCACGATGGTAAGTAAGGCTTCATATCGTCATGGGTCGCATTTTTCCAGAAGCTGGAACCCCCGGTCAGACTCAGAAGCAGATTGGAGGAAATCTAGCAACGTGTTCTGACACTTCGTCTCTGCCGCAGAACAACCTGAAACAAATGATGTGGTATGGTTATTATCGGGCGATGCTTCGGCTTTAGAGTACAGTCCATTATGCAGGGGATTTCGAGGTTAGCTCCACGCTTCTGTGTAGCAGCAAGCCGCAAAGTGGAGCAATGCAGTACTATCAATGGTCACAGATAAAACCACCATGGAGTTCCAGTATTCATGAAAAGTTCGGACAGCGAAGACCTTGCTCACAGCTCAGGTTGGTGCGCCAACGGTGTCGGTGATGGCCTGTATCTAGGTCAGCCTCAGGCTAACGTGGAGTATACTGGTGAAATCATATTTTCTTCCGGGTGAGGCTATTGTACGTCTCCAAGTATTGTTTGATTCCATCCCCTTTCACATAGAAGTTTGGTGTGATTTTATGAAGTAGCAGATTTAGAGTACACCGTACTCTCGCGCGAGCTTCTATTATGGTTAATACTGATTGATAAAGTTTGGATCGCAATATGGAAGGTCCTGCAGAGAGCCGAATGGGGATTGATGTAAGACCGTATGCATATGCCGGGTACCCGTCTGACTTCAAACACCTTAGAATTCCGTCACCCATATCTCGATCAATTATAATGGGATTCGGTGCCCTCTCTGTAATGGTATGCTCTTGAAGGCCACGTATTCGTCGGTAGGCTCCAGTCTCACCCCCTCACCATTTAGCCTTAAAATCCAACATAAACTTTTCGATAACACACCGTACAGCCTGTCAACAAGAAAAACGTGAATGACTAATGTGGTGTCTTCATAATTGGGAGTGATCGATGGCACATCAAAATTCAATGACTAGTCATCTTTAGAGTCATCTCTGTGATGATAGACGCTTTGAAAGCCAGGTTTCTTACATCGCAAGCTGGAGGCTGAAGCATCCAAAAATCACTAATAGAACTGCAGAAGTATTTGCTACCCAGGGGCAATTAATGTAGAGAAGATCGCTGTTTATTTTGTCATTCGCGTTTTTTGTCAATTGGCTATAGTGCTACAAGCAGCACGCGTACCCAGAGTAGTGTTTTTTTAAGATGCACGAGCCACCAAGTGCCACTATCTGCGAGGCTTGAAAAGTGTGCAAAGTCCCTCCAAATATATGACTTGATATCACTACTCTACTTCACGATAATCTGACGGTCCAAAAAACTCAAAAGTACTAGCTTAAGGATCGAGCAGTACCCGCTCTCCTGTCGCTTGTTTTGATCTTATTTCACTGTAAAAACTTGGCAATAAAGAAAGATAGGCGAACTGGGTAAAATGAGCCTCTCATGTTTGCTTTTGTCTGTTTGCCCTGTATCTCCCATTCTACGTCGTTCAGCTATGTATATATGTGGCTCGTGTATCTAAAAAAACCCCCAGTACCGAATACGGGAGCCAAGTGCCCTCCACGCAAATGGCGGGTTGTGATAACCACTAATTCATTATCTACCAAGCTCCCATCCCCCCCCCCCCTGCTCTCGTTCCCAGATTTTCTCGTCGCTTGCAAGCTCGCACCTCAAAACGGGGGCGAAAAGAAGCAACTGGATTTAGAGCGCACTTTCCCCCTTGATGAGTAGATTGAGGGTAAGCATTGTCAGTACATAAATTACATCTCAGCTCACAGTTTTGCAAGCTGCTTTCTCTCCACCCGAGGAAATTATATCACTAGAGATAATCTTGTATGTTAGGACGCGGAATGATTGTGGGATATGAGGAGTCTGAGCTGAGGGTTTTGTATCTATAACTATGGGACTGGTTCATGGTGGAAGCACTGAAGATTATGTGGCGGAAGGTGATGCACGTGGTATCATTCGCCCCATGCCCAATCGTGAGTGTTACAGGTGTACATATGCCGGAGACGTGTTACAGGTATGATACGGTCACTGCTGCAGGGGCTGACGCCTCCTGTATATATCTCGAGTCTTTCTCCTTCTCTCTTCTCTGTACCATAGAATACACGCACACGGTTCTCCCCTTCCATATAGTTGTAGAGAATCTGGCTGAGGTGGTTTGTAAGCGGAAAGTGTACGAGCTTCGGTCTCAATCCCCACCTTGAAATTGAGCGGCCGGAAATGGGGAGGTAGATGCTGCGGCGGGTGATAGGGGATGACGATATAGCTTCTTATTCTCATGAATAAGAGCTGAACGGTGGTCTTAACCGGTGCCGTGGCTATCCAAAAGCCGCAGGCTCGAAACCTGCGGTAATCGCCTTTTTTCCATACGCTTGTCCTCTTTTGTCCTGCCATTTCCTTCGGAGTATAGTACTCCTGCTACAAGATGGAAATATCAAGAGTCCCCCAGCGCGGTTGATATAGGTCCCGCGAATCAACTGGTCATATAAGAGCTGAGCAATTAGTTTAGTTAGCAAAGCATGGTGCATTATATATGTTCCGACCCATACGTCAAATTTCCCATTGGCCAACAGGTCAACTGATTGGCAAAGCGGTCAACCTTTTGGCATACAGGTCAACCTATTGGCCAACGGGAAGATTTTGCATATGGATCAACCCACTGGCCAACCAGGAAATTTGGTGTATGGATCAACCTACTGGCAATGTGGTCAACTGGTGTACCAAGTTCATAATG
>Ga0307515_10013004_pt1 | contig 15592 bp, 8 predicted proteins | sample 17_EM_MG_FD_194513 | JGI IMG/M metagenome (GOLD analysis project Ga0307515, IMG submission 194513) | Populus trichocarpa ectomycorrhiza microbial communities from riparian zone in the Pacific Northwest, United States - 17_EM | ecosystem: Host-associated > Plants > Roots > Unclassified | place... | reverse complement strand
ACTAAAAGATGATGAAATTAAAATAATAATAATTACAATTTTATAAATTATTTCAAATAAAATAAGTAACAATAAAAAGAATGAAGACCAAATTTGATAGATAAAAAAAATTTAATTAAAAAAATAATAAGAGAAAATCAAATAACAATCATAAAAATAGGACCAAAATTAATATAAAAATCAAATTAAATCAAATTTTAAGGGGTGAGTTGAACAAAAAAAATTTAAAATAAAATATATAGCAATCAAAAGTTTGAGTATCAAATTTATTATAATCAATAAATAATATGATATTTTTATATTTTTCACAATTTCTGGAAAATGTTTTCCTTCTAAAATAGAAGGAAAATATTTTTTTAGTAACCAAACTAAATTTTTCTTTAACTGAAAAATATTTTTCATTAATCAATTTTATTATTGATAAATAAATACAAAATATTTTAAAAAATTATTTTCTAAAAATTATTTTTCACTAAATAAACGAAGCATAAATGATCATAACTTTTTTTCTGTTTCAGAGATGTTCACATAAAGCATTCATCTCACCTTTTTATGTTCTTCGGATGATGAATAATAGAGAGTCCTCTCTCTCTCTCTCTCTCTCTCTTCATTTTTTATTTACCAAGCTTTCGGCGTACTGTTAAGAGTTTTTTTCAACAATTTCACAGTTGGTAAAATTTCTTATTAAATTAGCACAGTTAAAAACATAATTTTTAAACAAATATATTTTAAATGTTATTTTTTTTCAAGCTCCTATCATTGTTTTGAAACTTGGTTTGACTCGACATGTTAATATATAATCCAAGTGATTTGGGGTTTTAGCTAGGTTTTAAATAGGTAAAACTCGAGCTTATAATTAGCCTAGTTAAACCTGGGCAATCTATTAGGTTAACCCAAAATCCAGGTGAGACTTGATTTTCTCTTTTACTTTTTTTAATAAAACCAAAAAATATAAAATTAATTTATGAATACTTAGTGTAAAAGTTGAGTGATTATTAGAAATGAGAATTATTGGTAATTTAAGAGAAATTACCGAAATTATTTGGCTAACAAAAAAGGTTAGCCGGGTGCTGGGTAATTCGTATGGAATTACCGAATTAATTGTGGCAACCAAGATGGGTTAGCTAAATTTCTTGGGTAATTAAGAGAATTACCCGGTTTATTGGTTAACAACGAAGTTAACTGGATATGGGGTAATTCGTATGGAATTACCGGATTGATTGTGGCAACCAAGATAGATTAGCCAGATTTCTTGGGTAATTAAGAGAATTACCGGGTTTATTGATTAACAAGGAAGTTAACTGGATATGGAGTAATTCGTATGAAATTACCGGATTAATTGGCTAATTAAAGAGGTTAGCCGGATGCTGGGTAATTTGTATGGAATTACTGGATTAATTGACTAACAAAAGAGGTTAGCTGGATGCTAGGTAATTCGTATGGAATTACCGGATTGACTTTGACAACCAAGATGGGTTAGCCAGATTTCTTGGGTAATTAAGAGAGTTACCGGGTTTATTGGTTAACAAGGAAGTTAACTGGATATGGGGTAATTCGTAAATACATTATAATAAAGGATAGTGAAATGAAAAGGGTACGACTGAAGGTGCAAGCACCGATTAAAAATCAATGACGTTATTTTGAAACGGTAATAAGCCCGATAAATAAATAAAGGTGGAAATCCTAAAATAAATACATTCCAAAATAATAAAATGACCTTAAAAGTTTAGAACGATAATTGATATGATTTTTTTTGAAGATTGAACAAGAAAAATCTAGATTGATTATGAAAAGTCATGAACTGACCAATTTTACATTAAGAACAGAACTCTCAATCCAATCGTCCGATCGGGATGAAATTTTGCATGAAGTCTATTAATATGTTTTCCTACCTTGGTTAAATATCTCATCCCAATCGGAGTTTGGTAAAGACTAGCGATTTAAGCAGAAATAAACCAGATAGTTTACATGAAAAATAAAATAAAATACATAAAGGCATGAATGAGGGACAAAATTGAAATTATGGAAAAAGGTGCATATAAAACTGCAAAAAGGCCACTAGTAAAAAAAGAAAAAAGAAAAAAGAAAAAAATAGAGAAAAGCGGATAGAGAGAGAGAGCTGCAGATTTTAGAGAAAACCAATAATGCTCCGGTGGCCATATCTATGGAATCTACCGTTGGATTATGCTGAGTTTTGGATATGTTGTTCTTATTACACTCCTTTACTAACTGACCGGAGGGATTAGATGGAACACAATCCGTTTGACAGAAATCATCATCGGGACTTTCCTAGAAAACAAAAAGGAAATGCACTTGGAGAGCAGTTTGGTCACCGGCCTCTTTCTTCTCTTCCACCGTTGGATCATTCTTATTCTTGGATATGTGGTGCGCCTAGAGGTTGCCTTCATTCTGGACGGTGAAGATCGGAAACTTATTCTCCGGAGAGGTTTCGGGCATGTTGAACAGTAGGTCGTCCATTTTCAGGTAAGTTCGGTTTGATTCAGATCTAGGGAGATCTAACCGTTGGATCATTATGATTGTGAGATATATTATGCAAAACTTTATGATATATAGTCTGACCGTTGGGTTTTAAAAAATAAAAATACTTATTGCCTTTTGAATCTATTGCTAGTTTTGGCAAAATGTAGTAAGCTTGATTAAATACATGTTTTGATGAAATTAGAATTGTGTGGGTGTAGGTTTTATGAAAGATGTAATGGTAAAATATGTTCTTGTTATTAATATTATTATAGATTAATTGTGTATTTTTTATATGAGGGGAAAAATGATTATTGTGTAAGAATAGTAAGGAACATTGCTATATGAACATGTGCAAGAATAGGGGAGTTGGTTTCTTCATAAAAGTTGGATGATGTTTGTTTTTTTTTTCCTTCCAAATTATTTTGTTTTAAAGCTCAAAATCAACAATCATAATAGCCCCTCCTTTATAGCTAAAATTTTGGACAATGAGGACTTTCATTCCTTGGATATCCTTTTCAACTTCCAACTTATTTTCATCCAAAAACAACATCATCGAAGGTCATTTGACATCATTAAATCACAAATTCAAACCAATTCTAAAGTAAAATATTCAAACAATTTCCCTACCTCTACAATATAGCAAGATTATACCAAAATAAGGAAACTCATTACTTTTGGGATTTCTCCTATTATTATTATTAATACAACAAAATGATGAACTATTTATTTTCTTTCGCTTTCTCCTCGTGTGATTAAACATATACGGCAAACCTTAACAATTAATATTCTTAGATCATTATCACAACAACAATTTCACCCTACTAGTTGGAATCCATGACAATCTTCATTAACTAATCAATTTGCCAAAAATACTTATGGCTAGCTTTAAATATGTTTTATTTTCCAAATTTCTTTCATTTCAATTTCTTCGTGGTTCCATCCCATTTATATCTACACAACCAACAAGTTAGCTTTCTATTCAATCAACATGTTCATATAACAATGTTCATTACTATTCTTACACAATAATCATTCTTCCCCTCATATAAAGAATACACAATTAATCTATAATAATACTAATAACAAGAACATATTTTACCATTACATCTTTCATAAAACCTACACCCACATAATTCTAATTTCATCGAAATATGTATTTAATCAAGCTTACTATATTTTGCCAAAACTAGCAATAGATTCAAAAGGCAATAAGTCATCAACCTCTGATTATTGTTTTAAACCCAACGGTCAGACTACATATCATAGAGTTGTGCATAATATATCTCAAAATCATAATGATCCCACGGTAAGGTCTCCCTGGATCTGAATAAAACCGAGCTTACCTGAAAATGGACGAGCTATTGTTCAACATGCACGAAACCTTGCCGGAGAATGAGTTTCCGATCTCCACCGTCCAGAATGAAGGCAACATCTAGGCACACCACATATCCTAGAATGAGCATGATTCAACGGTGGAAGAGAGAGAAATCAGCCGACGACCAAACTGCCCTGCAGGTGCATTCCCTTTTTGTTTTCCAGAAAATTGCCGATGATGCTTTCTGTCAAACGAATTGTGTTCCTTCCAATCCCTCCGGTCCGTTAGTAGAGGAGTGTAACAATAATAACATATCCAAAACCCAGCATGATCCAACGGTGGATTCCAGAGATATGTCCACCGGAGCATTATTAGTTTTTTCCAAAATCTGCAGCTCTCTCTCTATCCGTTTTTCTCTATTTTTTTCTTTTTTTTTTGAACTGGTGGCCTCTTATTTTGTTTAGTTATCTTTTGCTTTTGACCATGTAAATTATTTATAAATTAAACGACTTATCTCCTAAAACTTGAGATGTAATATTAATCCATATATTTGAATGTATGTCTTTACTCTAATGGTTGAAACTCCTGGTACCTATTTGACCATGCATTTTTATAGTTGAAATTGAATCTTTCATTTGAACTACATTATATGATGTTATTGAATAAAATATGTTGTGTTGATGATAATGAGTTGGGTTGTGACCTAGGATGATTGGGTCATGATTTTGAGTCATGAGATGTGAGATATTAGAAGTGTAAACAGGGTATATGTCGATAACTTGGGACCTACCAGTATCGGGGAGACTCTGCCGATATTTTGGTAGAAATTTTGGTGGAACTTGTATATATAAAAAAAATTACCTAGAAATTTTCAATATATCGCGAAAAAGAATGTAGAAAAATCAGGGTTGTTACACTTAGCCTCAAATAATTTTTTTATAGGCTATATATCCACATGAATTGTTTCTTAACTTTTCAATGTGGGATAACTATATATATAACCTACGAATTGTTTCTTAACTTTTCCATATGGGATACCTATATATAACCTAAATCCAGATTGAATGTTTCATAACTTTTTTACGTAAGAAATTAAAACCTCAAATAGTTTTTATTTAAAAAAAATTTAGGTTGATCCGGGTCAAACCGTGTGACCCCAGATTCTGCCCCTTGGTCGGGTCAACCCTCGAGCCGGGTTTATAATAACTATGGTTCTAACACTTAATTTATTTTTTGTATGCGAGTATGAAACACGCGAATTTTGTGTGTGTCTAACGCGAATGGCACAAGCACTTAGTTTTAGTTCCATTACTAGATGGGTGGTCTACGTTGCACCGTAGACCATGTCAATTTTTCTAATGTAAACAAATAATGTCCAGATGATGATAACATAAGTCAACCCGGATAACTTGACTAACACGCGACCCGGTATATATAACCCTATAAAAAAACAAAAAAAAACTCAAGGCCCAAAAATCTAATGTCAAATGATGAATTTGAAAAAAAAAAATTAAACGAAACATCAAAGAAAAAAATCAGAGTCAACTTGGGTTAACTTGACTAACTCACTGCACACAATATGAGATCGGGATAAAAAGATTAATTTTTTTTTAAAAAAAGAGGACATAGAAAAAAAATCAAAGTTTTAAATAAATAAATAAAAAAACATTGAAAAAAAACTCGAGTTAGCTCATGTTAGCTTGACTAACCAACACCCGAGATAACCCCGTGAAAAAAAAGAGAGGAAAAACTACAAAGCTCAGTGGCCAATAATTTAATGACAAAGGATGAAGGTGAACAAAAAATCTTATTATTTCATAAAAAAAACATTGAGAAAGAAAAACCAAAGTTAACTCAGGTTAACTCAATTAGCTTGTTATCCGAGATATGAGATCGGGATAACTCAAAAACAAAAGTGTAACACGAAGCTCAAGGGCTAATAAACCAATATTGAATGATGAAATTAAAAAAAAATACTCAATTTGTAAAAAAGACTTAAAAGAAAAGGATTAAACTTAAACTGAGCTAATATTTAAAATTAGTGACTCGGGTTATCAGACCGGGATTACCCTGTAGAAGGTAAACACAAAAAAAAAAAGCAAAGCAAAATGCTCAATCATAAAAAATAAACAAAAAATAGAAATCAAAAGAATAAAGACCACATTGGATACAAAAATTAAATGAATTAAATTCGTAAGAATGATATTGAAAAAACAATAAACTTAAAAAAAAATTAAAATCAAAACAAATATCAATCAAAATAATAAGAACTAAAATTAAAATCAATATAAACAAGATGACACAATTGAATTTGGTCAAACACAGACCCAGGGGTCAAGAGAGAGAAAAGAAGGGGGGAGAAAAAAAGTTTACCTCCACCGAACCACCATGAATATCACCACATGCACAACCCCATCAATTGCGTCATCGTTGGAAGCTTTAGAAGACAAGGTGGTTGGTAGTTTTTGGTCGCAGGATGTCACAACATGTGCCGCTTGAATGGTGCAGGTGGTGTCCACTCACATGCGCCAACCACTTTTTTCTTATAAGATTTATTTGTTAAAATCTTATTTGCCGCTTATTCCAATTGAGTATAACAAAAAAAAACCTTCAAATTAATTTAAAAACACAAAATGAAACAAAATAAAATTCTTTCTCAACCTTGATATGTTTTTTCAAGCAATATAAAAGCTCAAAATACCTTAATGACACTCATCTAATCAAGAGAATACTTTGACATCAAATTTAACTATTTTCATAAACCGAATTGGAACAATTAACCTTTTTCTCTCTCTGTTGTTATTTTTTTTACGATTCTCTTTCTCCTCTATTAAATCTAAAGATTAAAATGTGAATAAAATAAAGTTTTGTATTAAATTGTATACAAGGCTTTGACATCGATTTTTTTTTTAAAATGGGCTTCTATTTTACTAAGCTTTTAATTCTAGTTTCCTCAATTTTAGTTTTTCACAGACAACAAAATTTAAGTTTTTTTTTTCAATATCAAGAACCAACCTAATATCAAAATGTTTTTTTAGACCGAAATAATATGAGAAAAAATAAAATAAAATAAATCATTAATTTGAATTATTAATTAACACAATATAAAATGATGAAATTAAAAAAAAAAAACTTAATGGCCAGAGTAAAAAAAAATAATGGATATAATTTTCTTTCTTTTTAAATAAAAAGGTTACCATTTCACCTTACTTTCAATTAGGCTTTTCGTTTTTAATTCTTCATAATCAACTAAAACAAAATTTTCTTTGCAAAATCAAGAACCCGTTGGAATGGTTTTTTTTAGATCGCGAAAAACTAAAAGAAAAGACATGAAATTAATTATCAACTCAAATCATCAATTAATATAAAATTAAATGATAAAATTAAAAAAAATAGTAAATAAAGTAAAAACTTTTCAGAGAAAAAAAGAAGAGGAAACCTTGTGTGAATTCACAATAAATCCTCTTCCAAGCCACAATATTTTAGTCCTGTTACAAGCCACAATATTTGACTAATGGCTTTTAGTTTTTTTTTTTCAAAAACAAATTAATGACAACAAGAGAAAGATTAGTTACATGACCGGCGCGATGCCGGGGATTAATTTATTTTTGCATAAAAAAATAAAAAAATTAAGATCTAAAAGTGCTAGGTCTTTCTGTAAAGTTATATTCAAGAGTTTTGGGTTTGACTGCAACACCTGACCCAAAAATAATATTTATAATAACATTAAACTTGCATGACCTAAGTTTAAGTGAGTTTGGCTGCAACACCAGACCCAATAGCCTTGGATATGAGTCTGGCTGTAAGGTCGTGTCATAAAAGTATGATAATTAAATAGATTAATGAAAAAGAAAAAAACAAAGAAAAAAAACCAACAAGAAGAAAAAAAACTAGTGAAGAAAAGGAAAAAAAATCTGAATTAACTGGGTTAACCCGTCAAATTTAGGATTCACGACATGAAAGTTTGATAACTAAATAGAAAAAAAAATTAATGGGTTAAATGGGTTAAACCGTCAAACCAGGTTAACCCGTCAAGCCCGGGATACGTGTCATGAAAGTCTGATAATTACATATAAAAAAAATTTAACATTAACAAACTAAACTAAACGAAAAAAATTAATTAAAAAGAAAAAAAGCAAAAAAAAAAAATTCTGGGTTAACCCGTCAAACTCGGGATCCGTGTCATGAAAATATAATAACTAAATAAAAAAAATTAACATTAACAAACTAAATTAAAAAAAATTATTAAAAAAAACACAAAGAAAAAAGCAAAAACAAACCCCATAAAAGCATAGAAAACATGAAAAAAATAAAAACAGAAAAAAACTCAAAAAAAAGACAGCTCAGAGTATTTTAGTATATAAATTATATTATAATTATAATATATAAGTTATATTATTATAGTTATAATTATAATATATATGTACAGGCGTGGGGAAAGCTACCGTACTTTCCCCATACCTTTTAGAGTATTACTTAATAGGGTATATTTCTTGTATATTTATTTAAAAATCATGTAATTTAAAAAACAATAAAAATTAAAAGAAAATCTTGAGATACTCTTTTTCTCCCCTGAAATTCACTTATATGGGCCGAAATCAATAGAGAAACTTGAACTTAATTACCTTCGTCTCTAAATGGTCAAAGTAAATAAGAGTAGAAAACCTCCAAAACTCCAAATATCGGAAGTTGGGCCGAAATCATTTTTAGCTTCATGTTAGACCATTAATCAACTTAAGCAGGTTACATCTCGGTATGTTGGAAGGCCCATCTTAAGCCCACAACTCGGCCTCACATCCAATACTGGTCGAAAATCATAAAATGAGGTTACATCTCGGTATGTTGGAAGGCCCATCTTAAGCCCACAAATCGGCCTCACATCCAATAATGGTCGAAAATCATAAAATGAGAACGCAACGTATGCTTTTGCTTTCACTCTCGCATCTTTCTTTTGGCCTAAATTGTAAAATAATCTCTGAATTTTAGTGAAAAAAAACAAATACCCACAAAAAATATCTTGATTTTTTCATTGAATGTATCTCTTCTATCAGATTTCTCATGAGTAATTGACGAAAAAGCCCACAACAAACCTTCAAATTCCTCTCTTTCTCTTGGAAAAACTAGCTCATCATCTTCTATCTTCTTCCCTCAAATTAAAAAAGAAACACCCAAAAACACTCCGATCGGGCTGTTGCTGCTGTTGTCGTGCGTGATGGTCTTCGACGGTGGCTGTTCTAGCATCGTTTCTGCTCGCATTGGAGAGAAAAGAGACAGGAAGCTGCTGCTGTGTGCTGTTGTCGCTGGCTATGAGGAGGAAAGGGCATAGCTCACGGCGGAGAGAGTTCGTCGTTTCTGGCGACGAGTGAAAGAGGGGCTGCTGGTGCTGCCAACCACCGATGGAACTGCTTCTGTGACTATGGCTGCCACCCTACATCTCAAAACCTTAGCCATGCCCGCCATGGTGCTAGTGTCCAAACCAACCCCTGTTATAGAGCTCTTGAAAAAACTGACTTTCAATCCCTAAATTAATTCAAAGCATTGCAGCACCCGCTTGATGTTCTGAACAGAAGAGAGACTCTTTGAGCTGAAAATAAGTGTGTCGTCAGCAAATTGAAGACAAGAGAATCTGAAATCATCAGACCCCAGATATACCTTCCACTGAACCCAAATCACAGCCCTCTTCAATCATCTTACTAAGGCCCTCATCTGCAATGTTTAACAGAAAAGGAGATGAAGGGTCACCTTGTCTCAAACCTTTCTCCATTAAAAATCCACCGATACTCTGGCTGTGGAGATGCACTGCCTAATCCAACCCCTCCGTTTGTTTTCGAAGCCCATACAAAGCATAACTAAATAAACATAACCTTGGAGCTTGTTCTTCTTAAGATAGCTGATTACTTTATTCGCTATCAACACACTATCCAGGACTTGACTTCCTTTGATAAAGGAATTCTAGTTCCCTCCAATAATCTCAGGCATCACACCCTTCAGCCGTTTAGCCAAAACCTTTGCTATGATTTTATATAAGCAGCCAATCAAACTAGTAGGTCTGAGATCTTTCAGACATGTAGCCCCTGCGAGTTTTGGAATACGTGTTATGAAGGAGCTGCATATACCCTTTGGTAGATAACCCAAAAAGAAGAAATCTTCTACCATGTTAAGAATGTCCAGACCCACGAAATCCCATGCTTTTTCAATAAAGAAAGAATTGATGTCGTCCGGACCAGGAGCTTTATTTCCGTCGCATTCCCACATTGCAGTTTTAAACTCTTCCATAGAAACTGGAATTTCCAAAAGGGAAGATGAGCTAAGACTCAACCTCCTAAAATTGATAACAGAGCATGAAGGTCTGAAAATTCTCTCCTTAGCATTCAAATTCTTGAAGGAAACCACAACCTCTTGTTTAATATCAGAAGGCTTAGTGATAATACCACCCTAACTTTTTGCCATTAAATCTTTATAAAATTTTAGGTTGGTTTTTGTTTTAACATGATTGTTTTTTTTTTTAAATAGTAATTATATACAAAAATAACGTGATTGTGTTTTCAAATAGCAGATATATACAATATTTTTTAAACGTGATTTCATTTTTAAATAGTAATTATATACAAAAATATTATTTCCAGACACAATTGTGTTCAATCAAAATCAGTGTTTAGCAAACTTTCTACCTTTTTCCTCTGTCGTGCCAATCCCTAAGGGGCATTTTTGTTTGTTTGTTTTTTTTTCTCTTATCCAAACTATATCTAACTGTTTGCAGGCGTGGTTCCTTTGAGCATCCTTGTATCGTCTGATGAGGCCAAACGCAACTTGTCTCTGGCCTTGCGGAGAATCAGAAGGGCTTGTTTCTTAGAGGAAGGAGGTAAAGTAATAAGACTATCATCATAAAATCATCTTATTTTGACTTTGAGTGAGATAAAGTGTAAATTTATAGGAGAATCAATTCTTGTTTAATCGTGTTAATTAATTCTAAGACATTATAACTATGGACTAACAAACCATTAAGATAGCAAAAACACAAACAAAACTAAACTAAATATTAATTAGGAACAAATTTGAACTCCCAATACATTAAAATACTTAATGCTGAAAATTGACAGTCTAGTTATCCTAGGGATCTGTGGACATGTGTATTGAGGTTTAAAAAATAGTATACTAAATCACGAAGCAAATCTCTTGAGAGCTTCGAACTGAACAAATATAATTGTTAAATGCTAATAAAAGAGTTCATGTAGTCTTTTCTTGTGTCAATGCATGGTAATGCTAACTTGTGTCGATCAGGAAGGCAAGAAGCTGTGAATGGCATGCCTGCATGGAATTATCTGACAATATTAAGATGATAATCATGATTGACATGTGTTAAGAGGGATATTAAGAAGATAATAACTGGAGGTTTCCATGTTGATGATATACTATTACATTACCATATGATTTTTCATATCAGAAAAGCAGTGATCTTGAAGGAGATCCTTGCAAGTTCACAGGATTATCACCATAAGCCTGGCATGAGGAGCAGAAAGAAAAATGTAGCCAAGAACAACCTGCCAACGGATTCATCTCTTCTTAATTATGCGTATATTGATGGAAGCAAAAACGAGTCGTCGGCAAGTCATCCTTGGCTGCATCAATCTTTATGATCCTCCATGCAAGGCTGTTACAGTGAGACTACAGCAACTGAAGCAAGAAACAGGGACACTTTGCTTTGCAGACGTAGAAGGAGAGCTGGGAAGGATGGGAAGATAGAGGAGAAAGATGGGACGAGATTTTAAGGAAGCTTAGGAGCCTTAAATACAAATGAAGGGGCCATGAGCTGCAATTTGTGATAAAATACACTGCAGTATTTTGTGCCTATTTATCTGCTACCGAGGCAATTGGGACAGCTCTTGCAAGAGGATATAGTTTTGGCCCCAGCCGAATAAAGTAACAGAGGTCCTTTCTTTCATTCCTTCGTCGCCATTGAATTAGCAAACTAATCATGAATTAATCTTATTAGCAAGCAACTAGGCATTGATTAAAGAATGCATGTTACACGAGGGGTTCTTTAATTTGTGGAAAAGACTTGTTATTCCAGTATGAGATTTCAGATTCAATTCATGTCATTTGATTGATATCTTGGAAAGATGACATCTTTATGCTTTATTAAAAAAAAAAATTCATAGGAAAGTAACTCTAAAACAAGGTTAGGATTATTATTCATTTTAACAGTGTAATGATGAACTCTTCCCTTGGTGATTAAACCTTTTAACTAGATATCGGGAATAATAAGATGGTTTTTTTTTTATTATGATATAATTATCTTTTATAAATTATATAAAGTTAAATTAGTTATTATATCTTCTATTTTTACTGTAAAATCACTAATTTAAACATAGAATAAAATAATATAATGCCTCTATTTATGGATATTTTTGTTTTTTTATTTTATTTTTTTAAGATAATATAATTACTTTGATGCATTTAAAGATAAAACCACTATAACTCTCACCCAAGAACCCTTCTGTTATTTTACATTGTTTTATTATAATTTTCAAGGGTATCCAAGAGCGTTGTTGTGAATTACATTTATTAAATATAATTTAAAAAAAGTTTTTTGCGTGTGTGGACGACCCCTTTACTATTTGGGCAGCGAATACGGGGATGTTTGACCACTAAACACCACCTTTCGAGGTGATGTTTGAAAGGTCTCAGCATCCTCGATGCAATAGAGTGGCACATTCTCCTTACACACATTAGGTTTGACACCAACAACCGTTTTTTTTTCTCTCTTTCTCCCCACCTCGAATTTCATGTCACCCCTTTAAAAAAACAAGTCCAACCCCTACAATATATTTACCCTTCAGATTTGGTCTCTGCCATTTTAATTACTATTTTTTTATTTTTTGAATAAGCTATGAAATTAAAAATGTTTTTCAATTTCATCCTCTTATCATTTTTTTATCTATAAATAATCTATCAAATTACAAATGTTTTTTAATCTCACCCCATATGATTTTTTAATCTTTTAAATTTAGTCAACATTCTTTTAATTGCTATTTCTTTTGTTTGGGCTAATTTTTAAGATTGATTTTTTTACAATTTCATCGTAGGTTTTTCTTCTATTAAATTTTATTCTAATTCTTTTTGTTGCTATATTTTTGGATTTTGCAAGTTTTTTCGGTTAATATTTTTTTATAATTTCATCATTTAAAATTAAATTAGTTGGGAATTAATCTTTTTAGTTAAACATAGGTCTAAGATTTCTCAGATTACAAGTTTTAGATATTATACCAGGTTTATGATGTTCACCAATGCTTGTTGTTGACCAGGCTTAACAACTTTGTATTTTTAAACTATGTTTTACATAATGATACAATAATAAAAATAAACGCTCGCAAGATTAAGCAATAATTATATAGCAGGATGTTTGTTTGAGATTGTATAATTTCAACTAAAACAAATTATGAAGATTGTTCAAAATCAATAAAATATTAAACAATAAAATTAAAAGTAAAAAACCAAAAAATAATTAAAAAAAAAGGAAAAATGGGGTTTTTACCCTAGTTTTTTTAGTACAGGAGAGAATATTACGAGAGAACGTTTACGCAAATTAAAGAGATCTCGCCATATTTACGTGAAGACCATTTAATAAGTTGCTTTCATAGATGGGACCATGCCACAATGATTGAGAGAGCTTGCGTGTGCCTATTTTTCTATAAAAAAAAAAGGAAAAAGAAAACTGAACTCAATTATTTAGAAAACTTACAAGCTTGATGTATATATAATTATATATGTTAAAATAAAATAAAAAAAAAAAAGCCTAGGGAAGGCTGCTGCCTTCTCATCTCTATCAAAAGCAAGAGAGGCAGCAGTGTGGCGCTGCAAAACCGTTCATTCTAGGGAAGTGAACAAGGCCTGTGTAGCACTCAATACCACAAAAGCCATAGCCAATGCCTTCTTTAACGGTGTGATATCATGCAGTCAATTTATTATATCCAAAAATAATATAATTAGATTTTAATAAATTTAATATTAAATAATAAAATTAAAAAAATAAAATATTAACCCAAGTTAATTTAGATAAACTCGTCAAACCTAATTATAACACTAGAATAAACCTAACATAGATTTTAAAAAAATTAAAAGAAAAAAAAACTAGTGAAAACAAACTATTGTAATAAATAACATTTTTACATTTTTACAAGACATGTAAAAATAATATTTTTATAAAAAAAAAAAAGATAAAATAATATTTTGTTTATCATGCATAAACATTGAAAAAATTAAAATAATATATATTTTTTTTATTTTTATCTCTTTATTTAGCATATCCACAGGAGATGCTCTTATATTAAGGTTTCCTTGGTTTGAAAAAAAAAAAAAAAACAAAGCACTGACTCCCTTTTATTTCCAGATTCTCTCTCTTTCCTATGTCACAGATTAGATGCACGGAGGTTTTGCAAGTTGATTTAAATGCCAGAAAATGTAACAAAAAGCTCAATGCAGAGTCTATTTGTCTTTGGTTTTAAATTTTTTTTAAAAAAAATTTTATTTTCAAATCGTTTTGATATGCTAATATCAAAAATAAATTTTTTTAAAATAAAAAAAATGTTATTACGATGTATTTTCAAGTAAAAAACACTTTAAAAAACAACTATTACCACAAGACCAAACGGGCTCGTATGCCTACACTATGTCGTGGAGGTAGACCACATTTTTTTAATAAAAAATTATGTTCTAGTACTACAAGTGTGTTTTTTTAAAAAAAATAAATTCCGTAACTCAGATTATAGACCTAACTAGATCAAATAAATTGATTTTATTTTAATTAGATGATAAAAAAGAAGTAATGACAACAAATAGACTAAATAAAAGAACGGTTATGATCATTTGAGAAAAAAACATATTTCAAAAAGGAAAAAAAAAAGATACAACTCAATTCTTAACCGATTAAATATGGAACTACAAAATGAGGTGAACAAAGGACAAAAGAAACCCGGCCCTAGTAAACCCAAGTTAGAATGACAAACTTGTAATCCGGATAATAAATGCCGAGTCAACCCAAGTTAATATGTCAAATCTACAGCCCAAATTATGAGACAAGAAGCCCATATTTTTTTTAAAAAAATGTTGAATAAAGAATTTTTTTAAAAAAAATATGTCAACCGATACTAACTTTTTAAATCTGTGACCTGGATCATTAGACTGGAAGCACATTATATTGAAATACAATGAAGCTCAATTCTCAACCAGTTAAACGTTAAAGGATGAGATTAAGATAAAATCCAATCACACAAAAGGACCAAAAGAAAAATAATAATTAAAAGAATGGAAATCAAAATTGAAAAATAAATAAATTAGAGGAAAACTAATATTTTTTTATGTTGGGATTGAAAAAATAAATCAAAAAAACGATGACCAAACTGAAAAAATAACACATTAGAAATTGAAATTGAAAGATGAAATCGAGGAGATCAGTTTAAGACATATGCTTTCCGGGGATTAAAGGGCCGCTAAGACGAATCAGATGCTTCCCTGGAAGCCTCTATTTGGTCGATGTTGGTGCACACACGACACAAAGACCGTGACAATCAACGTTTCAACTATTTTTTTGTATAATATTTATTGTATAACAAAGTACAAATTTGCTCCTCAACCTACTCAACAATAATAAAAAAAACTAAGATGAAATTGAAGAAAAAAAACCTTGAACAAAAGATCTGTTTTTTTTCTCCCCCTTAAAGTGCATAACAATAATGTCATTATACATTAAAAATCAAAAACCCAAAACTGCCTCCATACCCAGCACAAAATTTTTCG
>Ga0307515_10013003_pt1 | contig 15592 bp, 10 predicted proteins | sample 17_EM_MG_FD_194513 | JGI IMG/M metagenome (GOLD analysis project Ga0307515, IMG submission 194513) | Populus trichocarpa ectomycorrhiza microbial communities from riparian zone in the Pacific Northwest, United States - 17_EM | ecosystem: Host-associated > Plants > Roots > Unclassified | place... | reverse complement strand
GTTCACCACAGCAGTAGACAAAGTAAGCGAACTCGAGGGCAGGCACCTTTGTGAACACAGTCGCAAAAGTACTCTGCTTCCCAAAACAAAGTTACAATAAATAGAATATCAATGCTAAACCCATTCCGTCGCTACACTTAAATATGGTGCGTGTAAGCGTACAGAAAGATATATCTGCCAAACTCCGTTATGAAACCCAGTTCCATAACAGTGGGACAGAAACGGCGACACTATTCTTGAATGGCTCGATAAGCTTAATCATTTAGCCTATCAAAACCAAAGCTTATATTACGATTTGGGACAGATTGCGCCACTTCGACTTACCGACGCAGCAGAACGGTGGTTCCACGCACTCGAACTGCAAATGCAGAACTACGCTCAGGAAAGCTGGGGAAGCCTAAAAATCGCCATTTCAACTTATTTTATGAACCAACAGTGGTTCAATCGAATGAAAATGCGAGTCCTCCGAATGCGCTACCACCAAAAGGGTCATGAGTCAGAGACCCCTAGCGATTATTTTCACCGCAAGTTCCGCATGATTCAGGAAGTATTTGATCTCACCATTTCTGAAATCATTATGGAGATCATGAATGGAGCTCCTCAGTATTGGAAAGTCTTAATCGATACTTCAAGGATCGTTACCATCACTGACCTTCAGAGCTACATCAAGTATCATGAAGAAAGCCTCATGAGGAATCCTGATACTCAGACTCAAGACCTCAAAAGAAGACTCAAGGCTCTCGAAAGCCGACCCACCAATCGATCTGTGAAATCGGCACGCACCTATGAAACCAAAGCTGAAAGCAACTTCATCAAAAGGGGGCCAATTAAAAAGACTTTTATCAGAGCTCACACACAATTCTCCGATTATCAATACCTGAAAAACGACAAGGTTGTTTCGAAAGGGAAAACTCCCAAGGATAAAGGGGCACGAGCATGCCGATATTGCGGAAGTCTCAATCATTGGGATTACGACCATCCTTTCAACAGAAAGGATGATCGAAGGGCAAAAGCCTTCCTAATTGTTCTCAATTCAGAGGCCCTTGAAGCTTATGTAGCATATGAGAACTGTTACCTCGAAGAACTCAATAGTCAAGAAGAACAGTTTTCATCACTCTCACCAGTCGAAGAAGAGGAGAATCCTCAGGAATTCTCCGAGAAAGAGGATTTTCCTCCCTCTCCAGCGTAGAATGAGATTCCGTCGATCCTTCTTTGCCCAGAGAAAGGATCGACCTTGGAGAAGCTCTGGAGAGTCATCTTGGGCAACCCAATAAAGAAAAACAAAAAACCTACAATCAAAAATCACCTGGCAGGTTCGTTCGTCAGAATGATAACCCCGCCAGGGTCGGGCAAATCATGAAAGAAACACGGGAATTATTAGTTAATCAGTCTACATTCATTACACAAACTGATTCCCTCAGTAGCCTTGAAAATACGAAACAAATCATGAAGTCCCTCAATGATTTACTGCTTCACGACAGGAAACTTCAGGAAGTAGTACACAAACTTCTCGAATTTACACCTCGGGGTCGAAAAGGAACAACAGATTCCACTGAAGGACGAGTGCGCTTTCCTATTAAATTTATCCCTAATCCTAAGAGTAAATCCGAATGGCAAATTCGATGGCACGCAAAGGCTGCAGCCCTTGTTAAGTGTTATGGAACTGGGTTTCATGACGAGAGCTTGGCGGATATATCTTTCTGTACGCTACATGCACCTTATTTAAGTGTAGTGACGGGATGGGTTTGGCATTAATATTCTATTTATTGTAACTTTGTTTTGGAAGGCAGAGTACTTTTGCGACTATGTTCACAAAAGTACCTGCCCTCGAGTTTGCTTTCTTTGTCCACCGCTGTGGTGAACAAAGGATAGATGTCGGTCCCGCGTCGGTCCCTTGTTCATATTGGAATTCATATGTCATGTATTAAGTATGACTCAGACATGGCGCCTGAGTCATCGGATCGAGTCATGTACATACTCTTCGCTCAGGGTCGCTCACCTATAAAAGGGGCAGCCCCTGGCGGAGTTCGAATATCATCCAATCTTCACTTATATCTACTTACTTAACATACCTAAAGAGCCCACTAGCAAGCCCATCTAATAGAGATAGGGAGTGCACAGGACAATAGGTAATAAGAACTTAGATATTAACAAGATCTACACTTTACTCGCATATACTTCATATATCCTTACTATACCTATATAGTAGTACAAAGTATACTGTCATACGACTGAGGTGTCATAGCCTAAAGTATATTCGTATTACCATAAAAGGAAATAGTCTTCCTTTGTCACCGACTTTGACAGGAGGTGTCAGCATCAACATCGCTTATATAAAAGCAGATATATATTAATACTTACATATTATTACTTATATATCTGTGGAACTGAAATAAGAGTTCTCAGGTCTAGATCCAGGCTATTAGACGTTTACTTTGAACCCCTGCAGGGCACATCGTAACATTTGGGGGCCTCACTGGGAAATAGACCTGCATATACACGCTGGACGTGTTATCCAAAATCCCATCCATTGTTCTTTCTTCAATTATGGCCTCAACATCCACTGCATCGAGGGCCGAAAACCCAGACATTGCAGAAAACCCCTTCGAACTTCCTCCAGAACCCATAACGGACTCAAACCCAACAACTTCTACCCCAAGAAATAATCAACGAAACCCAATGGATTATGTCGATATCGAAACAAATGAACATTCCTCTACAACCGGGGATGCAAGAAGACCTTTCTCTTCTCTGAAGGAAACTAAAAGATATAATACAACGGTAGACAACATGGATACGGATGAACCAGTAACCATGCTATTTCTAAGAGTAGTTAAGGATGTAGCCCCAAGAGTCTTGCGACTTCTGGGAAAGAAACCATTCCCTAACACAACGGAATCATCAATCGCTTGGACTGCTTTTACAAGAAAAATCTATGAAAATCTAAAGAAGGATCAGGAGGAGGAAGGATTTGAGGTAAAGCTTTCCCTGAACTCTCTAGAAATTCGCTCTTCAAACAAGGAACAACAATCCTTTGAGGAACGTCTACACCATTACCTATCACTCTCTAAGGAAGAACAACATAAATGGCCTGACTCGGAAGTCTTTTATCCATACACCATATCATCAATAGATACTATGGCGGTACAAGAAAACATCGATGAATTCAGAAGAATGGCCATAGAAGGAAACCGAAGGTGGAGATCTCCGGGAACATTAGTACCCAAAATATATCCAACATCTACGAATTGGAAGGAGGCAACAGTTATGGACATAGTAAACGAAACCTTCCTGGTTATAGCATCTCTGCCAGCCTTGGCATTTGATGTGGTTCAAGGAAGGGACTCTCATAACTCTCAAATAATTCGATATTTCATCGATCAGGAAAATGAAAGAAAAATCATTAAGCACGTAACAAAAGCAAGGGAATTCATACAGGATCCATATTTCCCGCTTCCAAAATACGGAGTCAGTCAACGATTACTCAAACAGGGCATGACGAGATCGGAGGCTTTAGCAGCAGCGGCAATATTCAGAGTGGAAATGGAAGCGGTACTATTGGAAATATTCCACCATTCCATTCCTACTCTCTCGGAGAGCGTTTTTAGGACTAAAAGGAAGGAGATACCTTTAATGGTAATGCCATTCTGGGAAAACAATTCTGAACGAACCTTCCAGCATGAAATACCGCCGCACATAAATGCTAATCCAAGAAACAGACATCAATCCCAGAAGGCTAGGTTCTCTGACGCTCAACACCTACATTCGAACATAGCTTCAAAGAATGTGGGAACTAACACCAATCTCAAGCATACTAGGAAATCCCACTTGGGTCAGGGACGACTATGGGAGTCCATTAATGGTTCACACTACTTCCATAATGAATCCAATGTTCCACCCGTCTTCGAACTGGAAGAGGCAGAACACTCATTTCACCAAAGAAATGAGGAATCCATCTTTGTGGAAAGACTACCTGGATCGGAGAATTCCCAACAGGATCCTGATGAGGAATTCAACCATTGGAGACCACCTTTTGGTGATCCGGACGATCCGGACGATGATGACAACGATAACGGACCCCCTGGAGGAGGACCACCCAACAACCCTGGGAATAATGGGGGAGGATGGCACCCTCGAAGACCTGGCGGAAATCACGGGTTTCCAGGAGGAGGCCCACCGGATGGAGGACCTCCGGGAGGCGGACCACCAGGAAGACCATTTGGAGGACGACCTCATAATAACCCTCGAAATCCAAGACAACAACAGGATGATGGTTTTAAATTCGAAAAGAAAATCAAGATATCTGAAGTACCCGAATGGGATGGCGACACTGACAAAATCCTTGAATGGCTCGACGACCTTAACCATTTATCATTCCGAGGTCCAAGAGTCCATGAGGAATTGGGAATGATTGCTCCCCTTCAACTCAAAGGATCAGCCAAAGCTTGGTTCTACGCCCTTGAGCCTGTCACACAAAGAACCATTCAAAGAAGCTGGGCAGATTTCAAACTCGCCTTATCCACTTACTTCATGAACCAACAATGGTTTGACAAGATGAAAGGAAAAATACTTCAAATGAGATATCGACAGAAGGGTCATGAATCGGAAACTCCAAGTGACTACTATCATCGCAAACTCAGAATGATTCAGGAAGTATTTATCCAAACCGAAACGGAAACCATCATGGAAATTATGAATGGAGCCCCAAAGTATTGGTCGGTCTTAATCGATACCTCTAGGATTAATACACTGGCGGAACTTCAATACTATATTAAGTACCACGAAGATTCTCTTACTCGCAATCCGGAAACGGTCACATACGACCTGGAAAAGAGAATCAAGGCTTTAGAATCAAGATCTTCTGGACGATCTTCAAGAACCTTCGAAGCAGAAGCTGATGCTAATTTTGTCAAAAAAGGAAAGAAATTCAACAAACGAAAACCTATTGGTGCTCATGCTAAATTTTCTGACTATCACTTTCCTAAAAATGACAAAATAATATCTAAGGGTAAGACTCCCGGACAAAAGGGAGCCCGACCCTGCAGACACTGTGGAAGTCTCAACCACTGGGATTTTGATCATCCTTTTACAGGAAAAGAAGATCGAAAAGCTAGAACCTTCATAGCCTCCCTTGATACGGAAGCTCTTGAAGCCTACTTAGCTTACGAAAATTGTTTCGCTGAAGAGTCAGGCTCGGATAACGAACAACCAAATAACCTGAATACTATAGAAGAAGAGGACAATCCTCAGGAAATATCTGACGATGAGGATTTTCCCTCCTCTCTAGTGTAGGACAGGAGCCTGACAATCCTTCCTCGCCCATGGAAGCGATTGCACCTGGAGAAACTCTAGAGAGTTACTTTGGGCGGAACAGCCAACAAAATAAATTAAGCAACAAACCACTAAATAACTTTATTCTCAAGAACTACGGACTCGGAGAAAACAAATATCCAGAAAAACATTCGGAAGAAACCAACCCTTTTGAAGAACAAGAACAAATTCATCGGAAACTTCAACAACTCAACAAACTAACTATTCACGATAAGGAATTTCAGGAGGAAATCCATAAATATTTACTTTTCGAAGCAAAGGAACAAAAGGAGGAATCAAAAGCTTTCAAACAGAAAGCTCATTTCCCATTAAGATTCACTCCCAATCTGAAGAGTAAATCAAAATGGCAAGTACGATGGCACCCAAAGGCGGCACCTTTGGTCAAATATGCTTATCAGATATTTTACGGATCCATCAATCCAGTAAACCCTTCTTTCAATCCTAAGCTCAGAGAGGCATTGCAACTCTTAAATCGATGTCTGGTCTGCCGACTAACTAATAAGGAGTGGAAACACCCTGGGGGAATAATCATTATTGGAAATCAAGGAGGTCGTTGCTCGGCCAAAATAGCAGACCCCCTTGTACCTCAATCAGCACCAAACATTGTCAACCTCGCGGAAACATTTGGAACGGAAACGGAAACTATACAATTTCTGAAATCATCCCCGACAGCCACAATACCTCTTCGTGCCACTCCGGGAAGCGCGGCCTACGATTTATTTCCTCTAGAAACGGTATATATCCCTCCTCACACAAGACAAATAGTCTCAACAGGACTTTCTTGTGAAATGCCTTCTACTTATTATGGACAAATCATGCCAAGGTCTGGAATATCCTCTAAACTTATGGTGGATGTAATTCCAGGAGTATTGGACAGTGATTACAGGGGAATTATCGGAGTAATACTTCATAATAATTCGGACAAACTAATCACTTTACATCCTGGAAGAGCCATGGCCCAAATCCTGTTTCTCAAATTGGGACGGTTGCCCATCTCAGAATCCTCGACTCTTACGGAATCTGAAAGGGGAACTGGAGGATTTGGATCAACTGACAATGACACTTTTGCTTCAGAAGTCATCACCCTCGAACCAATAAAAGGAAGACCACCTGGTACTACCTTTTTGGGAGCACAACCTTCCAAAGCAATGGTCAGGCTCAATTCACCAACCGGACCTTCTACCCAAATAATAATAGACTCAGGATCTAACATAACCCTGGTATCCTCAAAACTATTGGAAGGAATGAATCCTTCTCCAAAACCGAAGGAGGGACAAAACATCAAGATCAATCAAGTAACTGGACGATCTTCCACCACTCAATACGTCGCTTTAAATATTTACTTCGACACTAAACCAAAACCAATTACTCTAAAACTAGAAGCGTACATAGTCAGGGACATGAACGCTCCCTTAATTCTTGGAAACGACTTTGCAGACCAATATTCTCTCTCAATAATCAGGGATAATGGTTCTACTAGTCTAAAATTAGGAGATTCGGGATTTACAATACCTTTGGATAGTTCGGTAGATAGTGCCTTTCTTGACGTTAAGGCATTAAGAGCGGAAGCAATGGCCGCTCAACATCGAAGAAATAATCGTCAAAGAAGACGTAGAAAAGGACCAACTCAAGTAATGATAAGGGAATCTACACTGCTACCGCCTTGGACAATCAAGAAAGTAGCGATACGATTAACAAAACCCTTAGAAGGACAAGGAATTTTTATCCCTCACACTAGGAATCCTTCAAGATTCCTAAACGCCACTTTTATTGATTCAATCATTACAAATCAAACTGATTGCCTTCATGTCACGAACGATACTGATATTCCAATATATCTCGATCCGTCGGACTCTATTGGAACAATCGAAAATGAAGATTATTACGATCAGGAACCTTCCTCGAACCTTGACCAGGTACAAGTATTCTTCAACCTCGTAAACTCGGTCTTAAAGGCAAAGGAACCAGAAATTTTGGAACCCGAGGAACAGGCTTACGAGGACCGACAGCCGGATACTTCTTTTGGACCTAAGCTGGCTGAGGTACCCAACCCTCAGGAAATTCCCTCACAGGAATTACTGTCATCACTTGATTTTAATCCAAAGCTCTCCGCCACACAAAGAGTTAAATTGGAACAAATCATAAAAAGAAATTCTAAGGCTTTCTCCTTGGATGGAAGAATTGGCGACTATTCCGATATAAAATACAAAATTAACCTAAAGGAGGGTGCAGAGCCAGTGTCAATGCCTCCATATCATGCTTCTCCTGAGAAGCGAAAGGACATTGACAAACAGATAGACAAATGGTTTTCTCAAGGAGTCATCCAGGAATCGGAAAGTCCCTGGGGAGCCCCTGTCATTGTCGTATATCGCAATGGAAAAGCACGGGTATGCATCGATTATAGAAGGGTAAATGCTGTGACAGAAGCAGATGAATATCCACTCCCTAGACAATCGGATATTCTTCGAACACTGTCAGGCTCCCAATGGTTGTCAACCTTCGATGCTCTCTCAGGATTCCATCAACTAGAAATAGTTAAGGAACACCGACATATCACTGCATTCCGCACCCATAAGAAAGGACTGTTGGAATTTACTTGATTACCCTTTGGACTTCGAAACGGCCCTGCGGTTTTTCAGAGAGTAATGAACAAAGTCCTTGCAAAATTCTTATGGCTTTTCGTACTCGTTTACATCGATGATATAGTGGTTTATTCTCAATCCTTTGAAAACCACCTACAACACCTCGACTCAGTACTCGGAGCCATCACTAAAGCTAATATTACACAGTCACCACCTAAGTGTCATATCGGTTATCAATCACTGATTCTCTTGGGACAGAGAGTTTCGCGTCTTGGAATCTCTACCCATCAAGAAAAGATTGACGCAGTAGATGCCATGAAACCACCTGTTAAGGTAAAAGAACTTCAGATGTTCTTAGGTTTCGTCAATTACTTTGCCATCTATATTCCATTCTATACTTGGATCACCAGACCCCTGTACCGACTACTGTCAAAGGATGTTGAATGGGAATGGACCCCTATCCATCAGGAAGCTTTCGACCTTTGCAAACTTGCTCTTAAGTCTACCCCTATTCTTGGCCATCCCATGGACGGAAGAGGATATAGACTTTACACTGACGCCAGCGATTTTGGTATTGGAGCAGTCCTTCAACAGATACAGCCTATCAAGATTGGCGATCTGAAAGGAACTCAACTGTATGAACGACTTCATAAAGCTTATATGGCCGGTGACGCACCCCCGCAACTTGTTTCTATAGCAGATAAAGATGAAATACAGCCACATACTACTACATGGAATGATAACTTTGAGGGAACGGAAGTATTCATTGAAAGGGTCATTGCATATTGGTCGAGACTTCTCAAATCTGCTGAGAAAAATTATTCTCCAACCGAAAAGGAGGCCCTTGCTCTCAAATGCACTCTTGAGAAATTCGAGCCCCTCATCGAGGGAGAGGTTATTACCGCAATAACCGATCATAGTGCCCTCACTTGGAGTAAAACATATCACAATGTCAATCGAAGATTAATGGGATATGGACTTACATACTCTGCTTACCCCAAACTCAAAATAGTACACAGAGCGGGAAGAGTTCATTCTAACGTAGATCCACTGTCAAGAATGAGAAGAAGGATACCCTTTTTCGAACAACCAGCGACAAATGATCCTGACATCAATCTTTCTCAGGAACGTGACATTGACTTCTATGGAAGAATGAAAAGGAAGTTTGACACGCGAGCTTCTGCTTTATTCGCTTCCATGGAAGAACCAGATTCCATTGACTTGGACGTTAATTTACCAAGTGAACATCCTCTGTCTTCACTGGTTTACAACGCCTCTACGAAAGTAGAAACACATTTACACGTCGATCCAAAAGATGTTCAAATTATCCTTCAGGAATATCAAAACGACCCTCATTTCTCTGAAGTATTAGGATCTTTTCCAAAGGAACCCCCATTTCTGTTCAAAAATTACCACAAGAATGCGGATGGATTAATATTTTTCAATGACACTTCCGGAAGACATTGCCTGTGTATTCCAACCACAATGCAACAAGATATCATTGATGAAATCCATGGAACAGTCACTGGAACTGCTCATGGAGGATTTGAACGAACTTATGGAAGAATAGCAAACGGTTTCTACTGGCCTAAAATGGTAAAGGATATTCGACAATTCGTGTCCACTTGCATAATCTGTCAGAAGATCAAACACGCAAGACACTTACCATATGGGCTACTACAACCAATTCCTATACCGCAACAACCGTTCGAAGTTGTGACCATGGACTTTATTGGCGAGCTTCCCAAGAGTCTTGGTTTCGACGCGATATTCGTACTCATTTGCAAACTCACCAAGTATGCCTTCTTCATACCTTGCAATGTCACCCTCACGGAAAAGAAAGCCGCTCAGCTTTTCTTTGACAAAATCGTGACACATGTTGGACTTCCAAAACAAATCATCTCCGATCGTGACACTAGATGGAGAAACATTTTTTGGAAGGAAGTATGTGAAGCTATGGGATCAAAGAGAGCTCTTACCACAGCCTACCACCCACAGGCTGACGGTCAGACTGAAATTCTCAACCAAACAATAGAAGTCGCTATCAGGGCTTTCATAAACCTCAACAAGGACAACTGGGCACCTTTACTCCCATATCTGGCCTTTGCATACAATAATACTCCACATACTGCCACGAAATTCACCCCTTCATACCTTCTTTATGGATTTCACCCTCGCGCTCCAATCAATCTCCTCACCAATGAATCTTCAATCGAAAGACCTAATCAATACGAGTTTAATGCACCCGACGCCAAACAATTTGTCGAAGATATCTCTGCAGTCAGGCTCGCGGCAAAGGACGCATTAAAACTCGCTCAACAACGATTTGAAAATTCATATAACAAAAACCATATATTCGTACCATATGAACCTGGTGACAAGGTCCTAATAAACATCCATTCACTTCAATTACCGGAATCGAAAGGAACTGGAGCAAAATTCTCAAGAAGATATGACGGACCTTTCGAAATTACTGAACGGGTCAGTGCGGTGGCTTATCGAATTCGACTTCCTCATTCTTACGGGATTCATCCTGTTCTCAGTATCGCTCATCTCGAACCATTCAGAGAAGATGCTACTCAGAACAGAAGTGATTTACCTCGATTACGGGAAAACCCTGACGAATATGAGGTTGAAGAAATAGTGGAACAACGAAGGGAGTGTCATAATAAACGATATCGACTTATGTACAAATGTCGATGGAAAAATTATGGCGTAACGAACGAATGGATACCGGAATCTTATCTTAGGAATGCCCCTGAAATTCTTGAAGCTTGGAAAATTCAACTTAAAGAAAAGAAAATTCGAAAATAATTAATTTTATTTCGAATTACGGAAAATAAAAACAAAAGAAAAGAAAAAGAAAAATCAGAAACAGTTACAAGCTTTCGATGAAACCGTTTATACATTCACGGGCCTTCTTTCCCATATCTATTTTCCCGTCTTCTCCTTTCTTTACCCTGAGAAAACAAGGAATCGGGTCGAAGCCTGAAGAAGTGTACCTAATGGTCCCCTTAAAGGGAATATCGGGGCGATCCTTGGACTCGCTATCTGATATGGGAGACCGCCACTGGAGTGTGAGTATCTCTTCTCCCCATCGACCGTTCTCGTCCGACATCCGTACCCTCCACTTCTCAACTGGAAGACCACTGGCGTTCACCACGTAAAACTCGTTCCAGTGTTCTCCTACCCACTCTTCTCTAAACATACACGAAGACCACGGCTTGGTCCCCATACAGTTGTGTATGGAACCATCGCTCATGGCCTTCATCCTCCAGGGACAGAAAGCGAGAATAACCACTACATCCGGACGTAGTGGTGGGGCTGCCAACTCTTCTTCGGTGAAGAGGAATCGCACCCTCTTCTGCTTGTTCGATCGACGATACCCTATAAGAACAATTAATACAAATAGACGGAAATTGACTATTCACCTACCATAAATATTGATTCTTCGGTTATCTACCACCCCGGCGGGAAGTAGTCCATTTGCGGCCATTGTCGGTTCGACCTATGGCGGCACTTCTCTTCCAAATACTCGCGTGTGTTGGCGTCTTCGGCACAACCAACCCACGGTTTCTTCACCTCTCTTCCGAGGCTATCGACTACTCGATTGCCCTTGTGGTGGGCTCGCCGATATTGTTTTCTGGAGGAAGGAAATTATTGGTTAACGGTTCATTAACTAATGGAACACTTACTTGTTGCGGTTCTTGTACCGCTCCGGGTTTGAATTTTTGAAGAAATTCCTGGGTTATCGTCAATATTTTATTGCCGGGATGGAAGAAGAAGCTTACCACCCCGATTTCTTCTTCACTTCTTCAATCTTCTCGGTGTACTTGTCGTACACTTCTTGGTTATCTGGGCCTGCCCAGTCGACCTTCGACCACTTTAGTGGCCCTAACTCCTCGAGTTGCCTGGAAATTGGTTAATTACTGCACAATTCAATGGCTAAGGGTACTTACTCGGGACAATCCCTGGCTTCTGCTCCCTTCAACGTAAATGTGTGCGTCACAAATTCTGGACGCAGTACTGGCGTGATCCTCTTGCCGTTTGGGATGGGATCGGGGGGTAGGAAGCTCTTCACTTCTATCTTGACTACCTCGTACGGACAGCCTTTAAGGTGTGGCTCGTGTTTGGTGTGCCAACACCCGAAGTACCTGGGAGGTTGTCAGTAATATTACCATATCGGGACATCTCACTCACTGTACCAGTGCTTTCACCTCTGGCGGTGTGACCTTCTGTTCTTCTTGGAAGAACGCTTGAATGGAGATCTTGGTGGATCTCCCACGGCGATGACGAGGTTTGCGCTCTTCTGGCGCACTCACTGGTTCAACAAGAGTAGTTTTACTCTTGTTAGTATAACCGAAAGTGTCGGTGGAGTTGTTGGAGAAGTTTGTGGAAACCATTTTGCTCTTTTGCAAGCTCAACCCCTATCTTTTATACCTCAACCCCTGTTTGCCCACCAAATTTCATTATCTCCGCTTTCCCACTCTTCTCAATAACTTCGGCCACATTCTTAACATCTTCATTGCATTTGTCAGGAAGCTACACTTCGGTTACCACCAGACACCCTCTTGGATCATCTACCTCTGGGAACAAACCCCGAATTGAACTTAGAATCTGGAAAATTACAACATGTTCTCACTGCGGAACGGTTTCTGGAAACCTGGTTCGATCGCGTATCACCTTCTCCAATTCACCCCTATCGCTGTTCTCAGCGCCTGGGTCCTCTGCGGACCACCTCATGATGTCATAAATCCCTCAAAACCCTCTTCTTAATTCTAGTAATGCTTAGAAATCGCGCGCCACACTCTTTCGGCTTTAACAGTCATTGGTTCCACGGGAACTTCGAATCATGGAACTGCCCTCTAATGACGATAAATGACTCTTCGGCATTTAAATGGCATCAAATTCTTCGCATTTATCACGTATTCTGGACACCCTCACTGTGCAGAAACAGAGATAAGGACTACTCCTATTCTTTGGAGACCGCGCCTAACCGTATTCCTTTTCACACTCATTTATGGGTATTCGGCCGACAAGGATGCTTCACTAGCTATAAAAGCCTCGGGGGGGTACGCTCTTCCAAAAACCCATCCCCAAAGTTACAAGGCTTCGATAGCTGGTGAGTACCCCGTTCCTTCACTTCACTTGCCATCCTATCCTTGGAAGTCATTCCCTAGGAATGGAACCCTGAGTCGCAGTCTCCATGAACCCCCCTTCGCGGAAGAAGATCCTGTACAGGGTCTAGGGGAAAGGGATGTATGGTGGGGACAGAGATTATGATAAGTATCAGCCTTCGGGAGTTTTACTTATCCTCTATTCTTGAATCCCAAGGACTGGTTTTCCGTTTTGAAATCAATTGATTTCTTTTCCCTATTATCGCGCAGTCAAAAGCTGACCTCACTCTGCTTTTGCTGCAGATAACTACAAGAATCGCTCTATTCTTGAGGAAATTCAAATCTTTTCAAATTACCTTTTCAAGTAAGCAGTCCTGGCGACCCCACCAAACTCCTCTTCTCCTGCCCCTTCTGATCGCACTCATCGCATTCCGATTGTAATCATTCCACCAAGCGGAGCCCCTGTGTCCCCTTTTCCCTCCCCTATCGTCACTGTTCACGACATAGAAACTGAGAATCCACCCGCTTCAGATCTCGAGGAACATGGATCTCAATCCTCGGAACCGGAGGCACTGGCTCCCAACCACACCGGGGTCAATGGACGGGCCACTCCCTCCTCTAACTCCAGCTTCGGAAACTTCATCGGATCACTCCCCCCGGGAGTTCCACTCGGCATCCGAAATCTTGAAACCTCGGGTTCTCAACAGTACTCAAATCCCTTCCGAGGACTCCGAGAGGAACTTGTTCGCGGGCTCCAACAAATTGGTCGATCTGAAGGACCCCGTCGCCATGACCTACCTGGTGAGCTTCCTACACGCTCTTCCCTTCAATTATCGGATCAGGCCGCTTCCATTCAAGGAAGCGCACGATCTGTTCCAATTTCCCGGTTCGCAAGAACTCGTGGAGATAGGGCAAGAGCTGGGACTCAACAAACTCAACCAGAGGTTGATGGTACCTCATCCCCACAACCCATTATACATGCTGAACAACTGCGCCACTCTCTGCGAGACTCTCATGTCCTACTTGCCGTGGACGGAGTACATAGAGTTGGCTATGACATTGACATCGATGATGTACCCATTTCACTACGAGTGGAATCGACTATCGGAATCTCTAGAGTCTCTTTCCACATGGGAGACGCGGAATCGGTCTTCCATATCTTCCTTTCCAACTGAAACTTACTATTACGAACAGTTCAAGGACGGTATTATCATTAGAAAGGACGACTCTTATCATGTCTATCAGAACCAAGCCTATATTCCCCCTCGTATTCATTCCATGACTGGCCAATATCCTGACTATCCCTATGGTTGGACCTCCGGCATAGAAAATTATTGTATTACCTCGGGTCACCATCCGGCTTGCACTAGCTATATAGGCCGAGGCTTTGTTGAGCGCGAGTTCATCGCTCAAGCCACTGGGGATCCCAGTCAATTTGGGATATTGGATGAGTACCTTAACGTTATTCACATGAATGGAGGAGGAAAGAACCTTCAATGGCTTTGCAGTTCAACCACCCCTGTCAGCGACAACATTATGGAACGTGTCGATCTCACCGCCTTATACTCTCAGATTGATGAACAGGGGGGACAAATCTTTCACACCAAGAGGGGACTTCGCATTACTATCCCTGAGGAGAAATGGATCAATTGGCGAACATTCTCTCCCACTTCCCAGAAGAAGTTCACGCGAGTGGCCTGGGCCCAGCTCACTCAATTCGACAAGACCGCACTAATGACTGGTCTAAAGGAGGGTAAGCTCGATGAATTATCCGTATACTTCGACTTTGACAAAGACGCTAAACATGATTCATTCTGGCAAAAAGAATTGGATTCAGTTCGTCGCTATTACATCGAGCTTATCACTACCTTCGGCGTATTCCACACCTATAATGGATACGTCATCCAGGAACTCGCTTACAACAATGAACCTCTTCAGCTAAACAACCTTGCAAATTGGGAAGTGGAGGAGCGCCCTTGATTTATTTTTCTTCCTTATTCCAGCATCATGATGCGATGGAGCCCTAGTCAACACAAGTGGGAAATCGAGACCCACAGTGAAGACAGCCTCAGTCCGGCTAGCTCCATGTGTTCCTCTAATGGAAGTATTTACGACCACGATTCTTCCCACTCTATTCCTTCCCTTATTGATTACGATGAGTATGAGGATGGGGAGATTGTTGATTAGACGCATACATCAAGACACGGGGGAGTATGTTATGGAACTGGGTTTCATGACGAGAGCTTGGCGGATATATCTTTCTGTACGCTACATGCACCTTATTTAAGTGTAGCGACGGGATGGGTTTGGCATTAATATTCTATTTATTGTAACTTTGTTTTGGAAGGCAGAGTACTTTTGCGACTATGTTCACAAAAGTACCTGCCCTCGAGTTCGCTTTCTTTGTCCACCGCTGTGGTGAACAAAGGATAGACGTCGGTCCCGCGTCGGTCCCTTGTTCATATTGGAATTCATATGTCATGTATTAAGTATGACTCAGACATGGCGCCTGAGTCATCGGATCGAGTCATGTACATACTCTTCGCTCAGGGTCGCTCACCT
>Ga0307515_10013002_pt1 | contig 15593 bp, 15 predicted proteins | sample 17_EM_MG_FD_194513 | JGI IMG/M metagenome (GOLD analysis project Ga0307515, IMG submission 194513) | Populus trichocarpa ectomycorrhiza microbial communities from riparian zone in the Pacific Northwest, United States - 17_EM | ecosystem: Host-associated > Plants > Roots > Unclassified | place... | reverse complement strand
GTGGCCGCGCGGCAACGGCGAAGTCGTGATGATCGTCGACGATGAACAGCCGCTCGTCGAGCTCGCAGAGGAGTTACTGGCCGAACTCGGGTACGAGCCGGTAGGCTTCAGCTCGGCAGACAGTGCGCTGCTTGCTTTCGAAGTCAATCCAGCTCGCTTCGACGCAGTGCTCACAGACGAGACGATGCCCGGCCTCCTAGGCACCGAACTCGCTGTTGCCGTGTTGGCGCGGCGAGCTGAACTGCCAGTGATTCTGATGAGCGGCAATGTCAGCATCGGCCTTGAGCAACGCGCACGCGAAGCGAAAGTGACCGAGCTGTTGCGCAAACCACTTGCTCTTCAGGATTTGGCCGAATGCTTGTCGCGTGTTCTATTCGCGTCCCGACAGAGTTCATAGCGCTGGCAACGGATTCAGCGAAGAGGGCCAAGCGCGGCGGTTCGGTAAGCGACGCAAGTTCGGGGATGCACGGGCGATCGGACGAAGCTCTCACACTTCCCGCGGCGCGGCCACAGTCGACGCTGGGATTGCGACGAGAGCCCCTTCGTCGCCAATGTCTAAGACTAGTGTGGCGCGCCGCCGTTTGGCCCAACACCTCGCCAGTGGCGGTGTTCAGCGCGGCAAACAGGCTCAGCGTGCCCAGCCGCTTGTATTCGAAGCCATGACTCTGCGCGCGTCCCGGCGACAGCGGCAGCATCCGGTCCTTGCGATCCAGCGCCTGGATCGCTGTCTTCTCGTCCACGCAGAACACGGCCGCATGGGCCGGAGACTCCAGGTACAGCCCGATCACGTCTGCGGCCTTCGCCTCGACGTCCGGATCGTTGGACACCATATGCGTGTCCAGCCGGTGGGGCCGCACGCCGTGCTTGCGCCAGATGCGCTGCACGGCAGAGAACGACACATCGCCCAACTCGGCAGCGAGCTTGCGGCTGCTCCAGTGAGTGGATCCATCGCGGGGCTCGCGCTTGAGCGTGTGGTTGAGCACTCGCGCCTCCAACTTGGCAGTGGGCCGCTTGGGCGCGCGTCCCGGGTGGAACAACACAAGCCCAGGCAGCCCCTGCTCGGCATAGGCCGTCGTCCGGCGCGAGACGAAACCATCGTTGCACGCCAGCTTGTCGCGGATGTCTACGCGCCGTTCGCTCTGCGACCACAGCAATACGCAACGCGCACGCCGCGCAAGCGCCGCATTGCCATGCCGCTGGCGCTGGCGCTGTACCGCAATCAATTCAGACTCTTGTTCAGTCGTCAGCATCGTTCTTTGCATGCCTCACAACATGAGGGTAATGCAGCCAATTTCAAAGATTCAATCGACTAGCACCATTGGGCGCCGCAGGCACGCATGGATGCGTCAACCGCGGTGGCGTCCCGGCGAAGGACCGCCGTCGACGAGAGCGAGGATCGCCCTCACGACAGCGTCACGCTCGGCCACATTGAACGGAGAGAGGTTCAACACGTCCATGAACCAGAGTCCCTCCGTCGCAACATGAATGACCGCCGCGCGGTCAAAGCCGACAGCCTCGGAGAACGGCGGAAATCGCTCCTGCCAGTAGCGGCGAATCGGGTCCATGGACTTGTCGTGGACGGGGCCTGCCGCCAGTGCATTCGCTATGAGTTGATCGTTGCCAGCCCGATTCGACGTCGAAGCCAGCACATAGGACTTCAGGCTGCGGTTCGGCGCATCCGGCAATGTCTCGGATTCAAGCTGACACGCCCGCGCAAACCTGGCCACGATGGCTTGCGCCACGGCGGTCAGCAAGTGTTCCTTGGCAGCGAAGTGGTAGCGCAGGCCGCTGCGGCTGACACCTGCCCTTGCGGCGACTGCCTCCAGGGTGAGCGCCTGCCGGCCTCCTTCGGCGACCAAGGCGAGCGCGGCCTCGAGGATGCCTTGGCGGCCACGGCCTCGCACGCCGACTCTCTTGACGTCGTTCTTCACCTGAGTTCCCGAAGAGCTCAAAAGACCTGTGCCTTCATTTCATTTTACTGTACAGTCCAGACGGTACAGTAATTATCTCGTTGCAGGAGATCTGAACCGTGGCAAAGGCGGGACTGGAAAGCTTGAGCGAGACCGTGCGCAATGCTGCGCCCTCGCGCAGCGAGTCAACTTCGGGGGTCGAACGTGTTTGACTGGTCGATCATCGTGCGCAGCCGCGCCGATCTGCTGGATGGCGTGGTCCTCACGATCCTGCTGTCCGGCATCGCCGGAGCCCTCAGCCTGATCGGCGGTCTGGTCCTCGGCATCGCGCGCATCAAGTGCCGCGGATTTGTTGGCGCAGTCTTGACGGCCTATGTCGAGCTGATGCGCAACACCCCTCTGCTGGTGACGCTGTACCTGATCTACTTCGGGCTGCCGATGATCGGGCTTGAACTGCCCACGTTCGGCAGCGTTGTTCTGGTGCTCGTATTGCAGCACGTCGTTTTCGTCTCCGAGGTGCTGCGCGGCGGACTCCTCTCGGTGCCCCTGTCGCAGATCGAGGCGGCGCGTGCACTGGGCATGCGCCCGATGGCGATCTTTCGCATCGTTCAGTTCCCGCAGGCCTGGTCGGCGTCGGTCCCGGCGTTGATCGGCGCCCTCATCCTGCTGGTCCACGACACCTCGCTCGGCGCCGCCGTCTCGCTGGTCGATCTGACCATGGCCGCGAAAGTGATCTCTCAGCGCACCGCGGCGAGCTTCGAACCCTTCGTTGCCATCGCGGTTTGCTATTCGGTGATCTCCTGGCTCCTCAGCCGCGCCGGACAGTTCTTCGAGCGGCGCGCACGGATTGCACGGTAGAACCCCATGGAATTTCAACTGCTCGTCAACGCAGCCCCGCTGCTCGGCAAGGCGCTGCTCCAGACCCTGCTGATCGCACTGGTGTCGATCACCCTGGCGTTCACGATCGGGTTCGTCCTGGCCGAGATCAGCATCCTTGGCGGCAGGACCGTGGGCTTCCTGACACGCTGCCTGACGGAAGCCATCCGCGGAGTTCCACTGCTCGTGTTCGTCTTCCTCGTCTACTACCTGCTCCCCAGGATGGGTCTGTACATCGACACGATGTATTCGGGTTGCGTGGCGCTCTCGGTCTTCTTCGCCATGTACGTGGCGGAGATCCTCAGAGGTGCGTTCCGGGCCATCTCGAAGGTGCAGAGCGAAGCCGGGCTCGCGCTGGGGATGAGCAACTGGAAGGTCCAGACCATTGTTCTCCTGCCCCAGGCGCTGCGCATCGCGTTGCCACCCCTGATGAACCTGGCCGCCATCATGATCAAAGCGACCTCGGTGGTCTCGATCATCGGCGTGTGGGAACTCACGCTGGCCACCAACGAGCTGGTGATGAGAACCATGGCTCCCTTCACGTTCTTCCTCGCCGCGTTGGTCATGTACTTCGTGCTGTGCTACGGCACGGTGCGTTGTGCATCACACCTCTCCAAACGCCTGAACAAGTCTCAGCGGTCGTAAGCAAGGGCCCCGTCAAATGATCTCCGTCCGAAATCTCTCGAAGTCCTTCGGGACCCATGTCGTCCTCAAAGGACTCTCATTCGAGGTTCCTCAGGGAAAAACGGCCGTCCTGCTCGGCCGGAGCGGCTCGGGCAAGAGCACGATGCTGCGCTGCCTGAACCTCCTCGAGCGTTGGGACAGTGGCGACATCGAGATCGACGGTTCCCCCCTCGGGCACAGCGTCGAGCCGGGTGGCGAGCCCCGACGTTGGAACACGAAGGAGGAGGCCGCGGCACGCCGGCGAATCGGCATGGTGTTCCAGCAGTTCAACCTCTTCCCGCACATGACGGTGCTGCAAAACGTCATGTGCGGCCCTCGTCACATCCTGGGGCAGGACGAGGCCTCTTCACGCGCGCTCGCCATCGAACTTTTGGATCAGGTGGGTCTCAAGGAGAAGCAGGCCGCCTATCCCGCCTTCCTTTCCGGCGGCCAACAGCAGCGCGTCGCCATTGCCCGCGCGTTGGCGATGCGTCCCTCGGTGCTGCTGCTTGACGAGATCACCTCCGCGCTCGACCCCGAGCTGGTGGGCGAGGTGCTGGAGGTCGTGCGCGACCTCAAGCGCAGGGGGCTGACGATGGTCTGCGTGACGCACGAGATCCACTTCGCGCAGGACGTGGCGGACCACGTGATCTTCATGGAGGAGGGGCAAGTCGTGGAGGAAGGCCCTCCCGAGGCCATCGTCCACGCCCCGAAGACGGAGCGCCTGGGCAAGTTCCTCATGCGCTTCCATGCCCGCAACGGCGCGCCTGCGCCGCCTTGACCTGTCACCTCGCCGCACCGATAGACCTACTTCAACCTTCAAAGGGGTTCTCATGACACGCAGATTCATTCGACAGTGGCTCGCGGCCGCCTCGGCCGTTGCCCTCGCCTTCCTCCCGCACCTTGCACACGCGGACAAGCTGGCCGACGTGCTGAAGCGGGGCTACCTGATCGTTGGAACGACGAGTTCAACGCCGCCGTTCGGCTTCAAGGACGAGAAGGGAGAACTGACCGGCTTCGATGTCGACATGAGCCGGTTGATCGCCCAGGCGCTCTTCGGCGATCCGACCAAGGTGAAGTTCGAGCTCCTGAGCAACGAGGCGCGCTGGCCCGCCCTGCAGAACGACCAGGTCGACATGGTGGCGCAGTTCGCGACGATCACGCCATCGCGTCTCGTTCGCGTGGGCTTCACACCGCGCTACTTCGACACCGGCATGACCGTGGCCATCAAGAAGGATTCGAAGATCAAGACCCTGGCCGATCTGAACAGTGTCGGCGTCACCATTTCGACGCTGACGATTCCCGAGCAGATCGACCTGGTCAAGCGGATGGCGCCGAAGGCCCAACTCGTGAGCTTCTCGACGGTGGATCAGCAGACCCTCGCACTGCGTTCGGGGCGAGTGCAGGCCTTCCTGGTCGACCTTCCGATCGGCATGTACCTCGCGGCGACGAACGCGGACGTGAAGACCGTGCCCGAGCTTTACGGCGGCTATCAGAACTACGGCATCGCCTACAAGCTGGGCGAACTGAGCTGGAAGCAATTCCTGGACGGGTTCGTCACGGACCTGACCACCGGCTACACGTACATCCAGTACACGGCCTTGTACAAGAAGTACTTCAAGGTGAATCCGCCGCCGCAGCGGGACTACAAGATTCAAGTGCCGAGCTGAGACCCCGGAAGACGGGCGACGCCGTCGCCCGCCTCCATTCGACGAAAGACGCAATGAGCATGAACTTCGTTCCGGCACGTGTCGGTGACTCCATCCAGGAGATCGATACGCCCGCGCTGATCCTGGATCTCGACGCGTTCGAGCGAAACATGCGCAAGATGGCCGATTTCGCCGATGCCGCCGGCGTCCGGTTGCGCCCGCATGCCAAGACCCACCGATCCGCGGCCATCGCGCTGCGCCAGATCGAGATGGGCGCCGTGGGGCAGTGCTGCCAGAAGGTCGGCGAGGCAGAAGCGCTGGTCCGCGGCGGCGTGCGCGACGTTCTCGTGAGCAACCAGGTGCTCGACGTCGGCAAGCTGCGCAGACTGGCCGCCCTGGCCAAGAGCGCGACCGTGGCGCTCTGCTTCGATGCCATCGAACAGGTGGACGCCGCATCCCAGGCCGCCCAGGAGTTCGGCGTCGAGATGGGTGCGCTCGTCGAGATCGACATGGGAATGTGGCGCTGCGGTGTGCCGGCTGGCGAGGCCGCTGCAGCGCTGGCAGTGCACATCGACGCCGCGCCGGGACTGAAGTTCCAGGGGCTGCAGGCGTACGAGGGGAAGGCTCAGCATGTCCAGGAATATGCCGACCGGGCCAAGGCCATCGACATCGCGGCCGCGGCGGTTCGGCTTTCCGTGGCGGCCATCGAGCGGCACGGGTTGGCCTGCCCGGTGATTGGCGGCGGTGGGACCGGCACCTACATGTTCGAGGGACAGTCGCGGCTGTGGAATGAGCTGCAGTGCGGCTCCTACATCTTCATGGACGGCGAATACGCGGGCATCAGCGGCAGCGACGGAGCGCCCTACGCCGAGTTCGAGCAAAGCCTGTTCGTGCTCTCCACGGTGATGAGCGTGGCGGGCTCGGGGCGAGTCATCCTGGACGCGGGGCTGAAGTCCTACACGCTGGAGAAGGGCTTGCCGACCATCCACGGCCGCAAGGATGCGCGCCTGGTGGCTGCCTCGGACGAGCATGGAACGGTCGCGCTGGCGCCGGGCGCCGTCATTCCCTTGGGCACGAAGCTGAAGCTCGCACCGTCGCATTGCGACCCGACGGTGAATCTGCACGACGCCTACGTGTGCGTGCGCAATGGTCGTGTCGAGGCCCTTTGGCCTGTATCGGCACGCGGCGCAAGCAGTTGACTTCGCAGATCAATTCAGGCGTTCTCGCTCCGAGACACCGTCCAAGCAGAAATGACTCATGACAACAACTCCATATTCCGACGTCGCGCTGTTGATCGACGGTGAGTGGTGTGCCTCCGCAAGCGGCCGAAGAAGGGAGGTGACCAACCCGGCCACGGGTTCACACATCGGCTCCGTGGCGTGCGCCGATTCAGCAGACCTCGAGCGCGCAGCCCGCGCCGCGGGACAGGGGTTCGCGGTATGGCGCAAGGTGTCGGCCTTAGAGCGTGCGAACACCATGCGCAGAGGGGCGACCCTGCTGCGCGAGCGTGCCACCGAGATCGGGCGGGTCCTGACTCTCGAACAGGGCAAGCCGCTGGTGGAGGCCATCGCCGAGGTCAAGGCCTCGGCGGACATCATCGATTGGTTCGCCGACGAGGGCCAGCGCGTCTACGGCCGCATCGTGCCCTCGCGCCATCAGGCGATGCAGCAGTTCGTTGCCAGGGAACCGGTCGGGCCGGTGGTGGCCTTCAGTCCGTGGAACTTCCCGATCAACCAGATCGTGCGCAAGCTGGCCCCGGCGCTCGCGTGCGGCTGCTCGATCATCGTCAAGGCCCCGGAGGAAACGCCCGGGTCGGCGGCCGCCCTGATCCAGGCCTTCGTCGACGCCGGCGTACCAAACGGGGTGATCGGCCTGGTCTTCGGCGACCCCGCGGCGATCTCGAGCTACCTGATTCCCCATCCGATCATCCGCAAGATCACGTTCACCGGGTCCACTGCCGTCGGCAAGCAACTGGCGTCGCTCGCCGGGCTGCACATGAAGCGCGTCACGATGGAACTCGGCGGCCACGCACCGGTGATCGTGGCAGCGGACGCCGACGTTGGCCTGGCGGTCAAGATGCTCGGGGCCACCAAGTTCCACAACGCGGGTCAGGTGTGCATCTCGCCGACCCGATTCCTCGTTCACCACAGTGCACGCGTGGCATTCGAGACTGCGATGGTTCGGTATGCGGAGTCACTCACCGTGGGCGACGGCCTGACGCAGGGAACGACCATGGGGCCGCTGGCGAATGCGCGCCGCATGCTGGCGATGCAAACCGCCGTGTTCGATGCGACCAGCCGGGGCGCAAAACTCACAACGGGTGGGCAGCGCCTGGGCACGAGCGGCAACTTCTTCGCCCCCACGGTGTTGACAGACGTCCCGCTGGACGCCGACGTCTTCAACAACGAGCCCTTCGGGCCGCTCGTGGCGATCCGCGGATTCGACGATCTCGACGAGGCCATCGCCGAAGCCAATCGCTTGCCCTTCGGCTTGGCCGGGTACGCCTTCACGCAGTCGATCAAGACCGTGCGACGGCTTTCCCAGGAGATTGAGGTCGGCATGCTCTTCATCAACCAGCCCCCCACACCTTCCGCCGAGATGCCGTTCGGCGGCATCAAAGACTCCGGCTACGGCTCCGAGGGCGGCCCCGAAGCGATGGATGCCTACCTGACAAGCAAAGCCGTCTCGGTGACATCGTACTGAACGGGACGATGACAGTGAACGACACGTCCGGACGAGAGGCGACCACCCAGGCTGACGAACGCATGCCCGTTCAACGGCACTTCGGCGTCTGGCCCGCACGAGCCCCCAAGAGCTTGCCATTGCCGCAGACGCATCTGTACCGCAACGTCGAGGTCTCCGCGATGCGCTACGGGAAGCGGCCGTTCGTGCTCTTCTACGACACGCCCGTGAACTTCCAGCGCTTTCAGGACGAGAGCGAATTGATCGCCGGATACCTGCAGCAGGATTGCGGCGTCAAAAAGGGCGATCGGGTTTTGCTGTGCATGCAGAACAGTCCGCAGTTCATGCTCGCGTACTACGCCATCCTCCGAGCCGATGCCGTCGTGGTGCCCGTCAATCCGATGAACGTCGCCGACGAGTGGTCTCACTGCGCACAGGACTGTGGTGCCCGAGTCGCCTTCGTCGCGCAGGATCTCGCTGACCGAGTCGTGCCCCTGATCGGGACAACCCTGTCGAACGTGATCGTCGCGACCTACAGCGACTATGTGAGCGAGGCGGCGCTGGCCCAGGCTCCCGATTTCGTCAGGCAGCCCAGAGATCGATTTGTCCAGGCCGGGGTGCTGGCGTGGGCCGATGTCCTGGCCGCAGCGCGATCGCCAACCCCGATGCTGGCGGGGCCGGACGACCTGGCTCTGCTCGCATACACGTCCGGAACGACAGGCCGCCCAAAGGGCTGCATGCACACGCACCGAAGCACGATGGTGAACGCGGTCGCGCCCTCGGCCTGGTTCGGTACCAGCCAGGGCAACGTGTCTCTCGTCGCCTTGCCGATGTTCCACGTGACCGGCATGCAGGGGGGTCTGAACGCGCCGATGTACCTCGGGTCCACCGTGGTGCTGCTGCCGCGGTGGAATCGCGAGGCAGCCGCCGACTACATCCGGAGATACCGCGTCACGAGCCTGAACCTGATCACGACCATGGTCGTCGACCTTCTGGCAAGCCCGGACATCGCTCAATTCGACCTGAGCAGCGTTCGCAGCATTGGCGGTGGTGGCGCCGCCATGCCGGAGGCAGTAGCGCTCAGCTTGTTCAATCGGCTGGGTCTGCGCTACTCGGAGGGCTACGGCATGTCAGAGACCATGGGCGCGACCCACATGAGCCCGCCGGACAAACCGAAGGCGGGTTCCCTCGGCATTCCGAGCTTCGATGTGGACGCGCGGATTGTTCACCCGGAAACGCTCGCCGAACTGGGGCTCGGCGAAGTCGGGGAGATCGTCGTGAATGGCCCGCAGGTGATGCTGGGCTATTGGAACAGCAGTGCCGCCAACGAAGTGGCGTTCGTGCAGCTTGAAGGCAAGCGATTTCTCCGGACCGGTGACCTCGGCAGCATCGACGACGACGGCTACTTCCTCTTCGCGGATCGGCTCAAGCGCATGATCAATGCGGCCGGCTTCAAGGTGTGGCCGGCCGAGGTAGAGGCAGTACTCCATGGGCATCCGGCGGTCCAGGAAGCCTGCGTCATCGCGGCGCATCACCCGCGACGCGGTGAGACGGTCAAGGCACTGATCGTCCTGCGGTCGGAGCACGTCGGGCTCATGACCGCGGCCGATCTCATGACGTGGGCGCGTGAACACATGGCAGCTTACAAGTGCCCACATGAATTCGCCTTCGTGAATGCACTGCCGAAGTCGGCGGCGGGCAAGATCCTGTGGCGGCAGTTGCAGGAAGAAGAGAACCGCGCGCGCAGCGTCTAGTGCTGCCACGTTGGAGTCAAGGCTGAAGTCTCAGGCACCGAGGACAGCGGGCGCGGCGCGAGTGGTCAGCGCTCAGCGCAATCGAAGCGCTTGCCCGGCGCGTGCGTTGCACTTTGCAGAGGCCTCTCGTTCGCTCTCAAATCCGATCGGATCAACGATCCGAAGCACAGGCTTCCCATGAGAATCCTTGTCCTCGGCGCCGGCGTGACCGGCATTGCTTCTGCTTGGTTCTTGAGACAAGCCGGTCACGACGTGACCGTCATCGACCGCCAGCCCGGACCGGGCCTCGAGACCAGTTTCGCCAACGGGGGCAAATTTCGGTTTCGCATGCCGAGCCCTGGGCCAACCCAGGCGCTCCGTTGAAGGTACTCAAGTGGCTTGGCAAGGAGGGGGCGCCGCTCCTCTTCCGGTTGCGTGCGGATGTCCGGCAATGGATCTGGGGACTGAGCTTCCTGCGCGAGTGCACGCCGGCGCGGACACGACACAACATCAAACAAATTGTCAATCTTGGGCTCTACAGCAGGTCGACGTTGCAGCGATTGCGCCGGGAACTCAGCCTCGAGTATGAGCAGCGAACACAAGGGATCCTCCATTTCTATACCAGCGAGTCCGAGTTCGCCCAGGCGCAAGAACCGGCCCGCCTGATGCGTGAACATGGCTGCATACTGGACATGAAGACGCCGGACGAATGCGTCGAGATTGAGCCCGCGCTTGCCGAGTGCCGCGACCGAATCGTGGGCGGCAGCATGACACCGGAGGATGAGTCCGGGGACGCTCACAAGTTCACACAGGAACTCGCGCTGCGCTGTCGCGAAGCGGGCGTCAAGTTCCTCTACAACACGCGAATTCTGGCCGTCAGCCGTGTCGGCGACCAGATCGATGCCCGTGAGGGTCGACGACGGAGCAGGCGTGATTGATGAGCTCAAGGCCGATCGCTTTGTGCTCTGCCTGGGTGCCTACAGCGCGGGATTCGCTCGGCAGTTGGGCCTGTCGCTCAACATCTATCCGGCCAAGGGCTACTCCGCCACCTTGCTCATTCGTGATCCGATGAAGGGCTTCAACGTGTCGCTGACGGTTGACGAATACAAGCTCGTGTTTTCGCGGCTGGGCGACCGGCTGCGCATCGCCGGGACGGCCGAGCTCAACGGCTTCGAGACCTCGATCAACATGGTTCGCTGCGAAGCGATCCTGCGACGTACGCGTGAACTGTTTCCGGGGATGACGGACGGCTGCCAGGCCACCTACTGGACCGGGCTACGCCCATCCACGCCTTCGAACGTACCGTATGTCGGCCGATCCAAAATCAAGAATCTCTACCTCAACACCGGACATGGACCACTGGGTTGGACGCACTCCGCAGGCTCAGGGCGGGCGATCGCGGACATTGTCGACGGGCGCGTGCCCGAACTGGACTTTGCCTTCTGCGGCGGCTAGCTTGACGCGAGGTCAGGGAGAAGGCGGTGCCTTGTCCCTGGCTGTTCGCCGACGACCCTGTTTGACCGTCTGCGCAAGCGCCTTCGTTTCAACCGACGCGTTGGTCGATGCAGGCTCCAGCACCGAGTCGTCCACGATTGAAAGAATGATCTCGACGATGCGCGCGCGCTGCTCCTTCGAGAACGGCGACAAGCCGAGCATCTCCATGAACCACAGGCCCTCTGTGGCCACATGAACCAGGGCCGCTCGATCGAATCCCGGGTCGGCCGCGATCTGCGGAAAGCGCTCTTTCCAATAGCGTCGTATCGGGTCCGCAGACTCTTTCAACATCGAGCCAGCGGCCAGCATCTTGGTGGTGAGCTGATCGTTGCCGGCGCGATTGAAGGCCGACGCAAGCACATAGGCCTTCAAGGCACGATTGGGTGTATCGGGCAGCTGCGCCGCCTCTGCCTCGCGGGCGAGGTAAAGCCGTCGGACAATATCCTCATTGGCTGCGGTCAGCAGCTCCTCCTTGAACGGGAAGTGATAGAGCACCCCGCCCTTGCTGAGGCCGGCTCGCTCCGCGACGCTGTCGATCGTCACGGCAGGAGCACCTACTTCCTTGACCAGCGCCAACGTGGCGTCGAGGATCTTGTCACGTGCGCTAGGGCGTCCAACCTTGCCGGCTGGCTTGTCGTTCATGGATTTGCTGGCGAGGAGGTGGCTAGATGTGTGGAATCCAGAGTGGCTGCTCTGCTGGAGACGCACCATCATACCGTCCGTACGGTACAGATGATTTCATCTTTGGCTCATGGACGCCGCCGTGATCGGTCAACCTCGGGCTCGCAGCTATGCCATCCAAGAGCGCAGCAACGCATGCCATCTGCGAAACCTCTGCCGATCGAGCGCGCTCGGCCAGGCGGGCTGCATGGAACGCGGCGACGCGCAAGGTGACTCGCGGCCCGGAACTCTCAAGTGTCTCGAGAGACTTCCAGGCATTGAACCCGGGCACCCACAACGCTGCAGATGCCCGAATGCGACGCCCTCAGCGTCGGACGCCGTTTGCAGCATCGAGGATCAGATTCGTCACCTCTTGCGGACGGGAGAGAAGCGAGACGTGGCTTGCTGGCAGCTCAATGGTGCAGGCACCCATGCGTTTGGCCATGAACCGCTCGAGGTCGGTGTTGATGGTGCGGTCCATCGTCGAGACGGCGTACCAGGAGGGTTTGGCGTGCCATGCCGCGGCTTTCGTCCTGGCCGTGGGCGTGGCCTTCGCGACGCGCCCCTGCACGGCAAAGTAGGCTCGCGCTTCCGCGGGCTCGAGATCGCCCGCGAAGTCTCGAAGAAATGCTTCTTCAGTCAATTGCCCGAAGCCGTCGGGAGCCCATGTGATTCCTGCCGTTGCGGGGGGCGTCGGAAATTGTCTCGCCAGGGCGCCGTAGTCCTCGCCCGCATCCGGCGCTCTCGCTGCGACATAGACAAGCGCCGCCGCCTTGGGATCCATGCCTGCCTCACTAATCACCATGCCGCCGTACGAGTGCCCTACGAGCACGGTCGGACCATCCTGGAGCGCGATCGCGCGACTGGTTGCGTCCACGTCGTCCCGGAAGGACGTGAGCGGATTCTGAACAGCGGTCACATTCAGGCCGGCGCGCTGCAGAAGCGGAATGACCTTGCCCCAGCTCGAGCCGTCGGCAAAGAGGCCGTGTACGAGAACGACGTTGCGAATGCCCCGGGCAGGCGGCACGTTGGGCTGCACGGCGTTGGGTTCGGCCGTGCGGGCAAAGCCCTTCTGAACCATGGCGGCCGACACCGAGAGGGCGGCGAACGTACCGGCAAAGTTTCGACGATTCATCATGATGAAACTCCTTGATTGACGATGGGATGTGTCGCCTTGACGCACACCAAAAGTCTGCCGGGAGGGCATTACGAAGCCGTTTCCTGGCGAGACCCACGCGATTGCATTCGCAACCGTTCCCCGTTCATCCGTCACGAAGTTAGAGAGGTGACGCCACGCGCACACCGGCGCAAGAACGGTCAGGAATGACTGCAGCGGCACTCGATCCGTTCCGTTTCGCTCGAAAAACGGATTCGACTTCGCTGCACAGCTGCCGACAGTACAACTAGGGCGACGACTGACGGCAGAGGTATCCGCCCGATGATCGCGACTTCAGCCCAATGGTCGATCACGCAGGCCAGTGGCCCAACGGTCATTTCGGACTTGGGCAAAAACTGAGGGGCTACAGATGGGCCAAACTTGGGCCACAGATGGGCCACAAAGCAAAACGCCGACCTCGCGGTCGGCGCTCAACTATTCTAAGTTATTGTTTTTGTTCGGGAATTTTGGTTGCGAGGGCAGGATTTGAACCTGCGACCTTTGGGTTATGAGCCCAACGAGCTACCAGACTGCTCCACCTCGCGACTGAGCCTGCCACTATAGCACAAGCTGGGCGATCTGGTGGCTGTCGTCAGAGGCCAGCGGCCTCCAATGTCTTCATGAACTGCGTGCTGTTCTGAAATCCGACGATGCGCGCATCGGCGACCTCGCGGCCGGACGCGTCGAAGAAGATCGTGCCCGGGGGGCCGAACAGCCCGAAGCGCTTGAGCAGCGCGCGGTCTTCCGCGTTGTTTGCAGTGACATCGGCCCTGAGCAGCATCGCGCCATGCAGCTTGCGCTGGACCGCCGGGTCGGTGAAGGTGAAACGCTCCATCTCCTTGCACGACACGCACCAGTCGGCATAGAAGTCGAGCATCACCGGCCGGCCGGCACTGTGCAATGCGGCGTCGAGTTCGGCCACGCTGTGCAATGCGTTGAACTGCAATGCGGCCGACGACGCGCCACTGTCGGCGCGCCGCGCCGCCAGGTGTGCAAGTGGCTGCAAAGGATCACTGCCGCCTGAGGCCGCGCCGACCAGCTGCAGCATGCCGAGCACCGCGATCACGGCTGCAGCACAGCGCCGCCACAGGCTGCGCGCCCAGCGCCCGTGCTGATGGCCATGCGTCTGCGACACCAGCATCACAGCGGCGCTGATCAGCAGCGCGCCCCACAAGGCCAATGTCAACGCGGCCGGCAGAATCGACTGCACCGTCCACAACGCCACGCCGAGCAGCAACAGGCCGAACAAGCGCTTGATCTCGTTCATCCAGGCCCCGGCGCGCGGCAGCACCGCGCCGGCCGATGCGCCCACCAGCAGCAAGGGGACGCTCATGCCAGCCGCGAGCGAGAACAATGCCGACCCGCCCAGGAGCACGTTGCCAGTCTGACTCAGGTAGACGAGCGCGCCGGCGAGCGGCGCCGCCACGCAAGGGCTGACGATCAGCGCCGACAAGCCGCCCATCACGAACACCGGGATGAAGCGCCCGGCCGGCAGCCGCTGCGAAGCACTGGCCATGCGCCCGCTGAACGCAGCAGGCAACTGCAGTTCGTAGACGCCGAACATCGACAGCGCCAGAGTCGCCAGGCCCAACGCGAATGCGCCGAGAACCCACGGATTCTGCAAGGCGGCGGCCAGGCCGACACCGGCCAGGCCTGCTGCGACACCCAGCGCGGTATAGACCAGCGCCATGCCGAGCGAATAGCTCGCTGCCAAGGCGAAGCCTCGCCAGCGCGAGACGGCTGTGCCTTGGCCGACGATGATCGACGACAGGATGGGCAACATCGGCAGCACACAAGGCGTGAGCGACAGCAGCACGCCGGCGATCAGGAACACGCCGACGATCGGCCAGAACCTGCCATCGCGCAGCGCGCTGTCGAGCGGGCCGTTGCCGGCGGCGGACGGCGCCGTCTGGCGCGCCTCTGGCGCCGCCAACGAGGCCGGGGTCGACGACGACGTGGTCTCGGTGACACCGAGCATGCGCACCGTGCCATCGCCGCCGAAGCCCTTGAGGCTGACCTCGACACCGCGTTGCATTGGCGGGTAGCACAAGCCCTTGTCGGCGCAACCCTGGTTGGTCACCAGCAGCTGGAACCGCGCCGGCGCCTGCTGCACCGGGATCGCGATGCGGACCGCGTCGCGATAAGTCACGACGTTCTTTTGAAAGGTCTCGTCGAACTTGCTCTTGCCCTCGGGCAGCACCGGTGTGCCCAGGGTCATGCCGGCGGCTTCGAACTTGAATTGATCGCGGTACAGGTAGTAGCCGGGCACCGCCGTGACGGTCACCTCGACGCTGCGGTCGTCGACCGCGCGCGCCGCAAGCGTGAAGGCAACCTCGGGGTCGAGGAATTCGTCAGCCGCACGCGCCGACTGCGTGACGCCGGTACCAACGAGCGCCAGCGCCACGGCGACGAGCCGCAGCCAAAGCATGAAGAACGGGAGCATGCGCATGAATCTGGAGGTTAGCGCCGCGAGCATGACCTTGATGATGCACGGAATTGGCCGCACCCATCAACGGAAAGGGCCAGCAATGCCGGCCCTTTGATCGCGATTGCGCGACGGATTACTCGTCGGCCTTGGCTTCGGTCGCCGCGGGTTCCGGGCGATCGACCAGCTCGACGAAGGCCATCGGCGCGTTGTCGCCAACGCGGAAGCCCATCTTCAGGATGCGCGTGTAGCCGCCCGGGCGCGCCTTGTAGCGCGGGCCCAGTTCGTTGAACAGCTTGGTGACGATGTCGCGGTCGCGCAGGCGGTTGAAGGCGAGGCGGCGGT
>Ga0307515_10013001_pt1 | contig 15594 bp, 9 predicted proteins | sample 17_EM_MG_FD_194513 | JGI IMG/M metagenome (GOLD analysis project Ga0307515, IMG submission 194513) | Populus trichocarpa ectomycorrhiza microbial communities from riparian zone in the Pacific Northwest, United States - 17_EM | ecosystem: Host-associated > Plants > Roots > Unclassified | place... | reverse complement strand
ATGGGCAATGTTTAGCTTTGAATGCTAATGGACTAAAATCAATTTGTTCTCTCTAGACTGTTCTGTGCTTTATATTCAATGGAGATGCGGATCAGTGGAGATGAAACATGATTGCTACAGCATTGCTAAGTGTTTAAAGATGAACTGTGTGGTTATTTCCTTGGTGAATGTATTTATAGGGTTGATTGTAACTTTTCGTTTATGGCTTGCTGTTATTTCTATCTTAGTCCATCTTGGCAAAGCTAAAAGCCTCAGATGGGCAATGTTTAGCTTTGAATGCTAATGGACTAAAATCAATTTGTTCTCTCTAGACTGTTCTGTGCTTTATATTCAATGGAGATGCGGATCAGTGGAGATGAAACATGATTGCTACAGCATTGCTAATTGTTTAAAGATGAACTGTGTAGTTATTTCCTTGGTGAATGTATTTATAGGGTTGATTGTAACTTTTCGTTTATGGCTTGCTGTTATTTCTATCTTAGTCCATCTTGGCAAAGCTAAAAGCCTCAGATGGGCAATGTCTAGTTTTGAATGCTAATGGACTCACATCAATCTACTCTCATGACCTGTTCTGTCCACCTTATACTCAATGGTGGTTCAGAATCATTGGAGATAATACATAAAATGTACTGCTTTCAAAAACTCCTTTTGGTGTCTTGACATTATTCATTTTACATGATATAAGCACCTTAATCTTTGTTCAGGTTATCTTTTTTTAATAGTTATGTGCTTGCTCTATCTCAGTCCATCTTGGCAAAGCTAAAAGCCTCAAATGGGCAATGTCTAGCTTTGAATGCTAATGGACTGACATCAATCTACACTCATTACCTGTTCTGTTCTTCTTGTACTAATTGGAGGCGCAGAATCATTGGAGATGATACAGAATTGTATTGCTTTTGTAAAATTTCTCTTGGAGTTTTGACATAATTCAGGACACGCCTTGCATAAGCCACCTAAATCTTTGGTTAGTTTGTAATATTGGAAAATTGAAATGCTAGTTTCTGATTGTAAGGTCAGGTTAGACTCTTCTCTGTTTTAGCAAAAGGATTTCTTTTGTTTAAATTTGCTGGTTGAGCCTGCATTCAATCTGTTTCAATATAGCTCTAGAAACTAGACTTGGCCTGGATCAAGATTCCAGATTTAATTCAGAATTTTGGAGGCGCAATTTCCTATCCATTAACACGCCATGCTCAATTAACAAATGCCTTACATTAATTGTAATCACTGGCTCTGTTGCTTCTTCACCTTGATGGTGAAGAGCAATTCTCATGCCACCACTGTGAAGTTTAGAGGTGCTTATCATGTTACTGTTTCATGGCTTTCTTTTTTGGCAGCTGAGTTGTTCGTGAATGGTGAGATAGTTCAGAGGCCACCTGAAAGACAGAGAAGGGTGGAACCTCAGCCGCAGAGAGCTAATGACAGACCAAGATATAATGACAGAACCCGATATGTGCGACGCAGAGAAAATATGCGGTGAACCACTGCATGGGGAAGCTTACTGTATAGTTTCTGCAATTGGGAGCTTGTCCTGCATGGTTACTCGTGTTTCTGCTTAACAGTTGAACTATGGATATTCTATGTTATAATTTGTACACCTCTTGAGATGTCTGATGAATGTAAAATCTGCTGTTCTCGTAATTTCCTCGTCTGCTCCTTCTAGATCTGGCTGCTCAGATGATACAGAATAATGTTTGTTGGTCACTCGCATGGAGAGGTGGTTAACGATATAATTTTGCATGCACATGTATAATGGTTGATTCGGTGAATTGTGATGACAAAATTACCTGTGCCAGTCGGTGTCTACATAACGAGGGTGTGGATATTTTCCCAAGTAAATAGGGGTAATTTTCCTTGATAAGCAATTGGGGATGGGGACAGGAAAGCTAGTACTTAATATATACTAGATATTAACTATAATTAAAACTGATCAGTGCTCCTGAAAGATTTTATTGTAAACTGCCAAACAGGGTGTGGTTGGGCTGTAGAGCAAGGGTGCCAGCCTAGAGGCAAGTCGACTGGGAGTGCTGTCCCTTGGCGCTCGGTCTGCCCGGGCTTGGGGCTAGGGCGCCAGGCGTATCACCACTTGGCGGTTGGTTTACACAGCCTTGGATGCTGGGACAGCCCAAGAGCGCACTTTTCTTTCTAATTAATAATATTGAGCTGCTTATATTTTTAGTATAATTGTATTAAAAATATTTTTTTTTAGTATAATTAATGTTTAGAGTATTAATGATACAAATATTATTGTTTGTTTTGTTGATATTATTTTTTTAGTATAATTAATATTAAAAGAATTATTATATTATTTTTTAATATATTTTTAGTATAATCAATAGTGTTGGTATTAAAAATATTATTATTTTTTTAGTCTAATTAATAGTATTGATCTCAAAACTATTATTATTTGTTCTATTAATATTATTTTTTAATACAATTAATAGTATTAGTCTCTAAAATATTATTATATTTGATGTTATAAATAATATTATTTTTATAATAATTCATATTATTGCTACTAAAAATATTATTATTTGTATTATAAATATTATTATCATCATTAATAAATTGTAAAAAACTGTTATTATTATATAAAAAAATCACGTTGGGACACGTGGCGCTTGGATTCCCTCATGAGGGCGGACAACCCAAGTGCGATGTGGCGCTTGGCCTGCTTCCTCTGCGCTACAGTCCAAGCGTCAGTTGGCGCTTGGCTTGGGCACTGTCAGGCATGGCCCAAGGCTAGCGTTGGGCCTGACAGGGCAGAACTCAAAATAGCATTGGGTCCTGGCCGCTGGCAAACTAAGCGCTGCCACGCCCACAGGCAGGCCATCCAAGCGTCGTGTGGCGCTTGATTTCCTTTCTCTTGGGTGCAGGCCAAGCACCACATGGTGCTTGAGCTGCCTATACTTTTAGTATAATTGTATTAAAAATATTTTTTTTAGTATAATTAATGTTTAGAGTATTAATAGTAAAAATATTATTGTTTTGTTTTGGTGATATTATTTTTTTAGTATAATTAATATTAAAATAATTATTATATTATTTCTTAATATATTTTTTTAGTATAATTGATAGTGTTGGTATTAAAAATATTATTATTTTTTTAGTCTAATTAATAGTATTGGTCTCTAAAATAGTATTATATTTGGTGTTATAAAGAATATTATTTTTATAATAATTCACATTATTGCTACTAAAAATGTTATTATTTGTATTATAAGTATTATTATCATCATTAATAAATTTTAAAAAACTACTATTACTATGAAAAAAACCACATTGGGACACACGACGCTTGGGTTCCCTCCTAAGGGCGAACAACCGAAGCGCCACGTGGTGCTTGGCCTGCTTCCTCTTCGCTGTAGTCCAAGCCCCAGGTGGCGCTTTGACTTGAATACTGCCAGGCATGAACCAAGGCTAGCATTGGGTTTAGCAGGGTAGGACTCAAAATAGCATTGGGTGTTGGCCGCGGGAACACCACGCCACGGCAGCAGCGTGGCACCACTTGGCGCTTGGTCTGCTTCCTCTTGAGTGCAGCCCAAGCGCCACGTGGTGCGTCGACTGCCTACACTTTGGTATAATTAATTTTTAGAGTATTAATAGTAAAAATATTATTGTTTGTTTTGTTGATATTAGTTTTTCTTAATATATTTTTTTGGTATTGATGATGTTGGTGTTAAAAATATTATTATTATTTTAGTCTAATTAATAGTGATGATCTCAAAACTATTATTATTTGTTCTCTTAATATTATTTTTTTGGTATAATTAATATTAAAATTATTATTATAGTTTTTCTCAATATATTTTTTTTAGTATAATTAATAGTATTAATCTCAAAAATATTATTATTTTTGGAGTTATAAATAATATTATTTTTATAATAATTAATAATATTAATACTAAAAATATTATGATTTGTATTATAAATATTATTATTTTCAGTAAAATTTACAAGAGTATATTTTAGTGTAATTAATATTATTAATAAAATAATTGATGAATTTGAAAGAAAATGTTATATCATTTATTAATTTTACTAAATGCATTGTAATAATAATTTTATCAAATTACACTTAATTTTACATTTATTTTCATTTACAAATTACATACAAATTATTAGTTGCATGACCCAAAAATAAACTTGGATCCTGCCATGTACACGACCCAAATAACCTTGGGTCCTGCATAGCCTGGCCCAAGACGAACTCCAGGCTTGGCAGGACCCAAAATAGCCTTGGGTCATGGCCGCAGAAGAACCCAACTATGCTTGGACCTAGCTTGGCAGAACCCGAATAGGCTTGGGTTCTGCTCCCAGTTTTTTTTGGAAGTTAAAGGTGAGCCTGCGACGTAGCGCTGACCATCTAATTAGTGTTTATCTATTATAAAAGGGATTTGTATATTTCGGTAAAAAATATTCTTAATGAATTTTCAAGTAAATTATAAAAACTTTCTAGTTAACTTATGATATTTAAATATCAGTTTATTAATATTAATTATTAATTTTTAGAGAAAAAATCATTTTATAAACTTATTTGTAAATTTTAAAAAAAAATACAAATTATTTTTCTAAAACAACGCCAAATTTTTTTTATGAATAAAATGCATTATTTTTGAAAATCAAAATCAAACTAAAAAAAAACACAAAAATTCAATTTTTTTAATTAAAACGAATCAAACCCATAAAAAGAAAGAACATGAAGACACCAAAGAACATTTAACCTGAAGTGTGAACACACAAAAAAGATTAGTGGTTTTGTGAAATGGGTATCACAACCATCAATAACTGAGTTAACCAGTTTTGAGACTTCGTTGGAGCAACTCCTACGTCATTGTCATTAAAGACCACCTAATCTTGGTTGAGGGGGTGTACAACTTTCATTTGGATATAATCTTACTCAATTTTGAGATACATAGTTTCACATTCATTCGTTTGAAAGTGGCAACCCGATCAATCTAAAATCTGAAAATGCAGTGATGACTGATCGGAAACAAGATGTTGAGTTTGTTGAAGAAAATGGAATGTAAATGTTTGATAGGAGTAGCTGATATTTGCAAACGAGGTGTTTTTTAGCTGAATGGTGGTGATTACAACCCTAAAGATGGTTAAAAATGCCACTTTCATTCTCCTGAAAGTACCTACTCGATCAACCAAAACTGTAGAAAATAAAGCTAAACAATGGTTAAACGACGTGTTGTTTAGGTTAAACCCTAGAAATTAGGGTTTTTAATTTAGGATTTGACAAATTTCATTCCAATTATTTTTAATTGCACCCGTAATTGCCTTCAAACTCTTAATTTTATGTAATTTCACCATGTTGAACTCAATCATTAGCCTCGAAATTTAGCACAATTTTCATCTTGATCATTGGTTTCTGATTTGTGCACTTCGACCCTTAATTGACCATCAAATGTTCAAGTTATTCAATTTAGCCTCTGATTTGGTCAATTTCAACCTCTACAATCATACACCTTTTTTCAGTTTGGTTATTGGTTTCGAATTTCTTCAATTAAGTTCCTAAGTATCCATCAAACTTCAATATTTTTGCAATTAAGCCCTTGATTTGACCAAATTAACCTTTTAAAATTGCAATTCGATCCCCAAACTGTAATTTCTTCCAATTAAAACCTAAATTGACTTTAAAAATCATTTTTTCTTGCAATTAAGTCCTCAATAAAATTAATTGAGCCTTTCAAAATTCTTTGTGAGTCCTTACCTATCCAAATTTGTATTTTTTTTACCCCAAATAAAAATATTTTCACCAAATAGACCCTTTGTTAATCATAATTGGATTGCTAATTTTGTCAATCTTATAAATTTTGGTCCTTCAACTTTTTCACTTTTCATTTTGGTCTTTCATCATCAGCTTGAGCAATTTTCTAGGCTTTTTTCATATATATCTTCTTATTTTTTTCTTATTTTTTTTTATTTTTTATAGAATAAAAAATAAGTAACAACAAGCGTTAGTTTGATGAAACAAATTCTAAAAGAAGGAACATCAGAGAATTTATTTACCAAAAGTCATGGAAGGCGACAGCAATGGTGAAAATAAACCAGCAAGTGATGCCATGGAAGAGTAGCCATGCCAGCCAGGTCAGGTTGGCGGTGGTATGGTTGTTCAAGACTTAGTATGCAACTATGCAAGAGTTTATCTGACTCTCAAGAACCCGCTCAGGATGAATTTGGAGGAGGTCGGAGAAAACAAAGCGATGGCTGAAGAAAAGCTAAATCTGGAGGAAGTCAGTAGAGATGTTGAAAAAACTTATCTGAATGATAGTATGAGAACAGGACCAAATTCTATTGAGAAGGGTGATGGTAAGGAACAGGATTGTAATCTTGGACGCATTTTGGAGCGAGACTGTGTTTTTGTCGAGTTCAGAAGAACAGAAGCCTCATGCATGGCAGGACATTGTTTACATGGGAAGGTTATTTGATGACGGTGTTGTAGTGGTGGAATATGTTCCTCTTGATATTTACTTGGCCAGATTCCGAAAATGATTGCTCGTTTTAGTAATTTCCATGAACTAATTGGGAAAACCACCTGCATGCAGATCTGGATTACCGAATCCTCTGTTCATGCCTGATAAAATAACCCTACCGTTTAACATGTCAGAGCAGTATTGAAATTGTCTAATATTAACTTTTGCCTATATGACATGTAGGAGAACGTCTTTTTTGGAATGTAATGGAAGCTTGCTAATGCCGAAATCATATTAACTGGTTGAAGCTTGGATTTTCAGGGATCTGGTTGGTCTGAACTCGTTGCCGAGACTTTTTTTAGGAGCCACTTTCGTTAGCTTTGAACAATTTGGTAAATTTTTTGGGTGAAAATATGAAATAAGATTACATTGGAAAAGGGCGGGGCAAAGCAACATCCACTTCCATCGCATCTTGATAAAGCAAAAGTCTCGAATTAACCCAGTTTCTTTGAAGAAGAAAAGCTAAAATTCCGATCACAAACAACTTTATCACCGTCACAAATACAAATTCAGTATAGGCTGCCCACATTTTAACAACAGCCCAGCTTAGCAGAAAAACCCTACACGATTCATGGCAATTGGTTACAGGTTCTTATTTCTTTAAAATCAAAAATAAAAACAAACAAGGTTTATATATATATATGTTATTGCTTCTGTTTTGAACCAAAAACAGAAACCTTGATCGATATCAAAGTTCAGACTTTATATTGCTCAATAAAGTTGTTTAAGTAGATATAATGAGAGGGGCCGTAACTAAACGGTTCATGCTGGCTTCAACAAGAGGACTACATGCGAAGAAGAAAGAGAACTGTACTTGAAGTGTTGAGCAACATAAAGACATGTTTTCCGATCACGAGTTTGTCCTTCAAAAATTTGTGGTGAAAGACTACGGTGTCTGTATAATGAACGTTACACCCATAAATAAATAAACACACTGCTCCCGCTCTGTTTTGTTCTGGAATCTGGAGGGAGGTCTGGAGCTGGGGCAAAGGTTGAAACGAAAGGGTTTGGATATATAATAAAATACGGATCCTGATACACAAAATCAGAGTGGCGCAGCGGAAGCGTGGTGGGCCCATAACCCACAGGTCCCAGGATCGAAACCTGGCTCTGATAAGAGAAAGGCTTCCAAAACACTCAGTCATTTTTTCCATGCAATAGCATATCTTTTTATGACAATTATATATCAAAGATTATATATATACGAACATTATATTTATAAAACATTTCAAACCATTTTTACAAAACAACCCTTCAAAATACAAATTATTTATTTTGAATCATTCATTTTATTTGAAGTTCGAGTAAAAATTAATGATAATAATATTAATAATAATACTTATGAATCTATTTTAATAAAAGCTATTATTAAGATAAATTATTTGTTTTGAACCATTCATTCTATAAAGTTTGGAGATTGAGTAAAAGATAATAACAATAATGTTAATAATAATACCTATGAATCTATTTTAATACAAGATACGCTATTGGGCCATAGGCCTTGGAAAAACCAGCTCAATAGAACAAGCTATATGATCCCCAACCCAACTATAAAACAATCCTTCAATATACAAATTATTTGTTTTGAATCATTCATTGTATAAAGCTTGGAGGTTGAATAAAAGATAATGATAATAATGTTAATGATAATACGTATGAATCTATTTTAATACAAGACGTACTATTGGGCCAGTGGCCTTGGAAAAACCAGCCCAATGGAGCCAGCTATACAATCCACAACCCAACTACAAAAGAACCCTTAAAATACAAACTATTAGTTTTGAATCATTCATTTTATAAAGTTTGGAGATTGATTAAAAGATAATAATAATAATGGTAATAATAATACTTATGAATCTATTTTAATACATGACGCACTATTAAGCCACAAAAGAATCCTTAAAATACAAACTATTAGTTTTGAATCATTCATTTTATAAAGCTTGGAGATTGAGTAAAAGATAATGATAATAATGGTAATAATAATACTTATAAATCTATTTTAATACATGACGCACTATTAAGCCACAGGTCTTGGAAAAACTAGCCCAATGAAGCACGCTATATAATCTCCAACCCAACTACATTACGACCCTTCAAAATACAAATTATTTGTTTTGAATTATTCATTTTATAGAGTTTGGAGGTTGAGTAAAAGATAATAATAATAATGTTAATGATAATACCTATGAATCTATTTTAATACAAGACGCACTATTGAGCCACATGTCTTGGGAAAACCAGCCCAATGGAGTAGGCTATATAATCCCCAACCCAACTATAAAAGAATCCTTTAAAATACAAATTATTTATTTTAAATCATTCAGTTTATAAAGTTTGGAGATTGAGTAAAAAATAATAATAATAATAATATTAATAATAATACCTATGAATCTATTTAATACAGCGCACATTATTAAACTATATATCTTGAAAAAACCAGCTTAATAAAGCAGGCTATATGATCTCTAACCCAACCCAAGTCAATACACACACCCCCATCAAAATAAGGGGCCCCAAATACAGTAGCAGCTCCTGCTTCACATGTTACCCGTTTCTGCCAATTCGAGAGGCAAAAGCACATAACAAGTAAGAAGCCAAACAAGAAAATTCTTAACTCGTTAGTTTTGGGTTTGTTTTTTTTAATGATAATCAATTCAAGTTTTTTTATGATTATTAGAAATTTACATGATTAAAGATATGTATAAATTCATCCAAATATTAATATTAATAAAAAAAACAAAAGAAAAGAAAAGGAACACAATAGCTACAGCAGCTGTAGGGGGAGGAGTGTTGCTTGGAAACAATACACGCTTCCTCAAGACACAGCAGTTCTCCATTTCGAAGCCTAGTCCGGTTTCGGTTTCAGAGATAGGATTTCTTACTTCCCAATTGGGTGGCATCAGGATTTCCTACAACCCACCAAAACCACTCACTGCTCCTTTCACTCCCGCTATCCAACCTCTCGTCGCACGTAAAATCTTCTCCCTTTCTCTTGTTTTCCTTCGGTCTGGATTAATCAAAGTTTTGGACTGTGATTTTTTTTTTTTTTGGATCAAGTATCATTGCCGCACAACATTTGGTAGAAAAGCCCGGCGTTGCTAATTATTGGATTTACTTGCCTCGGTTTCTTAGTAACATCTTGTTTTGGGGATCTAGGAATTGCATCTGTCTAGACATGCTAGTGTCTGTCTGATACGACGCAGAGATAATCCTTGCTTATTGATTTTTGTTCATAATGTACATGGGAGTGAGTTGGTGCTTACTATGATCCTTAACAAATTTCGTTGGCGTTGTTAGAGTTGTTTAGAATTTGATTCATTGTGTAATTTGAACCATCTTTTTGAAGGTAGAATTTGCCCCTTTACCGGGAAGAAAGCCAACAGGGCCAACAAAGTTTCCTTTTCAAACCACAAGACCAAGAAGTTGCAGTTTGTCAACTTGCAGTACAAGAGGGTGTGGTGGGAAGCTGGCAAGCGCTATGTCAAGCTGCGATTGTCAACCAAAGCGTTAAAGACTAAACAGAAGAACGGACTGGATGCTGTTGCTAAGAAGGCTGGCATAGATCTTCGCAAAGAGTGATAAATTGGTCATATGTTTTTGTTTTGGCGTATTTGGTTTTCTGTTACTTTTTATATTCATTCCCTGTTCTGATGAAGTTCTTCCCTCGAATCAATGGTATCTTCATCTTTACATCTCACAAGCTGGTAATTACTCTTTGTTCATGTGCTCTTTAAGTCCATGGCTTTTTATCCAAACCTGTATTGATTCCACAATCAGGAAATTGCGGAATAGTTTCATTAGGGTGTGATGTATTGTTGTGCTGCCTATCTGTAAGCAATTGCACTATACCATATGCTATGGCGCAAGTAACTTCGGAAGGTAGCTTCTGTATGTTGGTAGGAGGTTTGATGCCATGATGTTGGATCCTCGCATGCCCTTGTATTATTTTGTTTGCTGACTACGCATTATCCTAGTTGTAGATTATAATGGCACAGCAAAGTGTTGTGTTTGAAATTTTCGGATAAGGTTTTCAAATTTCAGGCTAGATTCTCCTTCTTCTTCTTGATTTCCAGTGCTGAAGCGTTTTGCCTCATTTGGAGTGGATGGATCAATGACTGCACAGGTTTGAAAAACAATGGAACGTAGGTGTGAGTGCACAGATTTCTTGCAACATTTTGAACCGGATATCAATATCCAATCAATGTGATCTGGAATCACCGAGCCATGGTTGGATGTCTTTTCTGGTCATGACTGAATGTCACGTTCAGATGACCAAATCCACTCGTGTGCTTCTGTTCCATTCCCATGCAGGCAGCGGCATGGAGAAGTTACCCTGTCCAGAAAGGAGCACCAGGAGCTAAAAACGGAGGAACCCTGATAAAGAAATGGATAAGGAGAATAAAACGAAAATTTGCTCGTATCCCAAGGTGCTTGAACTTGAGGATCAGTTTCCTTCTAGCGCGCTTCTCATGCCAACATTACATCCTATCAAATGTAATAGTTTGCAAGAGCATATGTGCATGACCTTCTACTTAGACTATTCATCAGTACATAGCTGACAGGGTATCAAAAGTGAACTCATTCCGAGTATTTGATGCCTCAAGCATTGCACGAGCAGTTCCATGATTGCAAAATTGCAGCACCAAAGCTAATGTTTTTTATGGGTTAATTATAGAACACACTGTTCACAGCTGATCGAATGCACAGTTTCAGAGTTTGAAACTTCTTCGCTTTTGCAGGGAGTCACTTCTCTAACAAATAGCAACGCTATATTGTTTTATTTCAATTCTATTGGAGTATATTTTTCCGAAGGAAAGAAAACTCTCCGGGTTTCCTTTTTGCCTATCTTGCAAGCAATTAGTATCATCATCAACAGCCAAAAAAAGAACCTGAATTTTACATCCTATGTTTTTCATTGATGTAAAGAAACCTGATTAACCTATCATTTCAGCTTTCACGGTTCATTTATAACATGTGTCAAGTTCTCTCGGCCATGCCTGCAAAAAATAGAAAATCCAGCGGCCAATTTCAGGAAAGACAAGAAACAATACTGTTATTTCAGAATCCGGTAAACAACCAAAACAGGTTAAGAACTTGTCCACAGCCGTTATAAGTTATCCAACACAGAACAGGATCGCCAGAAAAGAAAAAAAATCCAACAAAGAAATAAAGCTCACCCTTTCAAGACGTGGCTTTCTTTTGCAGATTCAAATCGTCAGCAGAGTTATAATCAGCAATGAGCCGGTACATGAATGAGGGGTTATGTCCTCCTCTGCAGCATAAAGAATGACCAGAACTTAAAAAACCAGATAAAAAGATGTAGCTGTACACCAGACAGTCCAGTTAAATTTTTGGAATTTTGTTTCATAATGATGATAATTGGAAACAGAGAAGCTATTTGCCCAAGAAAAATAAGAACACTTCTTATGTGCCTGTAACAAGAAGACTGACAAGCTCTGGTGGCACATAATCAAATGCAGGATTGACAACATTAAGTAGAGGAGTGCCACTGCCACAACTGAAGTCCATGCAATCTAAGAATTCTCCGAATTGCAGGACTTCTGATGGACATCTCATTTCATTTAGCAAGGCTGCTGGATTTTGCGGATAGAATGGACACAATTGTCATACAAAAAAGAGAGGGTAATCAACAAAAGCATTCATAAGAATCGAGAATTTACAGGACAGTTTTGAGCATGATCGTACATATACACATTGGATCGATTGTCTCAACTACTTGGTTTTGCAGAATTCATCATATGTGATTTTGTATGGATTGTTATCTTTTAAACTGTTCCATGTAAAGACTGCAGGCTTCTCTTCTATAAAGCGAGAAGTTTTGGGATGTTAGAAATTTTTTTCAAATTTTAGATGCTTTAGCAAATCATGGAAAACTAGTGGAAAATATCTAAAGAATATCAGATATTCTATCCAATAGGATTCAGATGTTAGCATACCTTATGAGTACCAGCAACCACGAAAAATGGAACAGCATGCTTCCGGGCAGCAAGAGCAACCATGTTCAACCAAACAGGACCTGTGACGCCACCACTGGCCATCACGGCATGAACTCCAACTACAACCTTTATCATAATTCCCAAGTTTAGGAAACCAATTACATCCATAAAGAATTTTAAAAATATTCTTTTCCCCATGTTTCCTTAATCGTTTCTGTTAAAGATTGCTTCAGGACTGCCATAAGTCCACGTTACCTTCCTGTTATATTAGTTTCAGTTTTTTATGATTTATTGCTATTAGTTAGCATTTCAGTTTTTTCTTTTACTATATATCTGAAAAGATGTCTATCAAATAAGATATGCAATCAATTATCCTCACCCTGCAACACATTAGTATTCTTATTCTTGCAGTCTTTTGATTTATTTCTTTACTTGAAAACTATCAGTTTCAATTTGGTGTCTTTCCCTTTTTTTTAAGGAAAAACTTCATTAATTTGTGAGCACAATTTACACTATAATTATTTATGGCACGCCCTTATTTTCTGTATGCAAAGAAAATGTCCACTTCGTGTGTTTAGAAAAGAAAAATGTTCATTGAAATCTAAATAAAAATAAAAATTATGAGTTCATAGATTCGAACTCCTTTTTGTTCACGAGGGGAGGTCTGAAAGACCTTGAATCACATGATAGGCGGAAAACTTGCTTTCTCAGAAGAATCTATTAGGTCAACAACTGCTAGTATAATTTCACCTGAATCGTCAGGTATCTGATGTAATTCGATCCAGTTGGATTGGATTCTTCCATTTCTGGTGACCAGAGAAGTATGTCGGCATAATAACTAAAAAGAATTTGCTTGGAGAAAAGAATTTCCACCTGAATTTTTTCTGCTCACCAATTTCATGATCCCCCGAGTACAAACTCAATATGTTTTCTCTTGAATTGAATCCCTCGAGTCCAGAAACATGTCTCATAAATATAATTACCCCCTTCCATTACTATAAGGTGGATTAATTTGAAGTTAAATATTAAAAGAAAGAATGGGGATTAAAACTTGCTAGAAAAACAAATAAAATTAACTTTTACATTACATCATTCAACTAGAGTAAGTCAAACAAGTATTTTTGAGTAATAATACACATCTACATACATATGGGCTTACGGAGCAAAATGTGCTTCAAGATCAGGTCGTAATCTGAAGGACTCAACTGGCGCAGAATCTTCCAGAAACGCTGCAGCCTCAAAGCATTCGACAGCCTCAAGTGCTGATGCACTGACATCAGCCTTGTAGAGTAGTCCAAGGTTGTACCATGCAGAATGGTTTGTTTTGTCAAGTCGAATAGCATCAGTGAGAAAGCTTCTGATAATTGGTATTGACTGACTGCCTAGTCGTCTGAGGATACAGGCAGTGGATACCAAGCTTGGGACATGGTTGGGTTCCACATCTAATGCTGCCCTGAATGCTTTCAGAGCTTCTTGATGCAAGCCCTTTGCTTCATAGAGTAAACCTAACATAATCACCAGTTCTTTTGTTAATATTTTAATGTATTAGAAAGATCTGGCAGAACATTAAATTACATTTTGCTGCAGAACTGACTTGTCTATAAGCAACTTGTTTTAATTTGGTACCCTAAACCTAAAAAATCTATACATGAAAAATGACATAATATGCCAGGAAGCAACATAGACGACTGAAATTGAACTTTCAATATGATTTTTCCACATTACAGAACAATTCCATAGTTTTAAGCAATCTTACGTTTTGGAGCCATTTCCTAACATTATTCATTCCACAGGCTTACCAGACATTGATAAGCCTAGCTTCAATTGTTTTGGCGTACAAGGATGAAAGTGGTACGTCGGTAACTTTATATACTTTCCAAATAAGAAATGGACTTCTAAGAAAGGTTCTAGGAACTATTCTGGTCGCAGTTGAAGTGTTTAAGTTGCAGTTAAGAGACGCAGCTTTTAACATGTGCTTATTAGCTTTTGACATAAGACTTTGGGTTGAGAGGAGCTAATAAGCAGAAAAGGGATCAAATCTTGCACATAAACTAGACAGCCTATATATTATATGTAGCTGCAGCCTGTATATCAAAGACATGATGAAGGTGGGAGTGCATCATTTATGAACATCTAATCACCTGTTGAGTGCCATCTTGAAGCAGAATATGGACTGATAATCTTGGATTTTGAAAGACAGGCCTCAGCATCCCGCCACTTTGACAAACTTGTGTACAAATTAGCCAGATCATGCCATGTTTCCATTTCCAAACTCCGATCACTGTTTCTCCGATTCTGCAAAATTATATATATGTAAAAAACATTAAAAAAAAAAATTGAGAAGCATATTTGTGCCATTCAATACTACTATTTTTGCCTCAGCACAGACTTTACTGGGTTCAAACCCAAACTCCAGTTGTTTTCACCTCTCAAGGCAACGACAGAACCCAAAAGCTTTTCAAATTCATACAGTACTTTGGGATGAGAATAGCTCTCCGTAGAGAGTTGATGAGGATTTCGTTATTTACTAGACAAAAATTTCAAGAAATATTTCCCATGAAAACTTCCTAAAACGTGAGAAGTCTTAACTCTCACCTCAAAGTTGAAAAACATAAATTTAGTTGCAAGCACTGCTCACGATACCATAATCTATTTCTAGAATCACAATCTAAATAATCATAGATTACTTTTGGGAAATTTTACAAATTTTAATATATAATAAAGAAACATTTTCGTTGACATTCAAAGACACTTTTGTATTTCGAAGGCTGTAAATATTTATATTTTTGCGAATTACAAATAATTACAAAAAATATGAAGCAAAAAGTTCTTATTCTCCAATTTAAATTTATTTTCTTCATTGGAAAAGATCAAACTATGTTCCTGGTGATATTACATTCAAACAACTATATGATGGATTCCAGTGAATTAACACTTAGGGAATGCTAAATTTCAAGAAAGCACTTCATGAGAGTTAAAAAATTAAAATCATATCAGCAAATGAGCGAACCCTTGTCTTCATTAAAATAATTTCCTGATGCATATCCAATTGAGAAGAAAATAAATTGTATATTCTTTCGAAACATTATGCTCAAAGATTAAGACATGCTCCCATTTCTTTAATGCTGCTGACTTTTCTGCTTAGTAAGAAATTT
>Ga0307515_10013000_pt1 | contig 15594 bp, 1 predicted proteins | sample 17_EM_MG_FD_194513 | JGI IMG/M metagenome (GOLD analysis project Ga0307515, IMG submission 194513) | Populus trichocarpa ectomycorrhiza microbial communities from riparian zone in the Pacific Northwest, United States - 17_EM | ecosystem: Host-associated > Plants > Roots > Unclassified | place... | reverse complement strand
TTTACCTAGCTATTCCACACTATTATATTAGTAAATTGTTCCACCTATATAAAGTAGGTAGTAATAAGTGTATTAATATTTAATATCTCCTAGCCGTAACTATCTATACGCGGGATATTAAGGCCCTAATATTTTCTAGCCTATATTTCGCTTTATATAAGCCCCTTAATCTAGTATATAAGATGTTTACTAGTAAGGCCTTTAAGTACCTAGTGTAGGAAATTAGGCGCTATTATCTTATAGATATTAGATAGATTATAGCCCTATATAAAGTTATAGAACGGCTAAATATAATCTAAGTTATTCTTCTTATTAGTATTGTAACCTTCCTACTGCATTTATATTTGGTTTTTTATTAATTAATATATACGGAACGGCCACAGTCGCTAGATAGTAGTTGTTAGATTATACCGTTTATTTATATATATATAACAAGTTAAATATTTACGGCCACTTTTAATACCTATAAGCGTGACCTATTCTTTATAATCAGCCATAAATATAGCTAGAAGTAGAAAGTAGTGTTAATCCTAGCTATCTACGCATAGAAGACGTACTCCTTCTTTATTAGCTTTCTCTAATACTATAGGCATTATTAGCATAACCGTACTAGTAGTAGGTTTGTCGCTAAAGTATACGTTTAAGGATAGTCACGAGGGTCTTATATTGTACCGCTAGTTATATTATTTAGTTACTAGGTATATAGACTAGGAGGTATATAAGTAGTAATAGGGCTAGTTAATTTACGGATTATTAAACGCGTAGTTTAATATTTCTAATTAAAATATAGAGCGGCTATGCTTTCTTGCCGCCAGCGTATTATATTAGTTAGGTTTTATCGCTAGCTAATATAATTAGCACTATAGTTACGCCGAGCAGTAGCTACTCTTACGTCTCCTACTACTAGTTTACCATATTAAGCTTATTATATATTCTTATTCCTACTAATAAGTACTACCTTACTAGCGAAAAAGTTATATCTCCTTAAAAAGGGCCGTAACTAATAAGGAAGGACATAATCTCTAGAGCATTTTGGTGACGTACTAGTAGCTACTAGTCCCCTATAGTTATAATTATTTTAATCTACTACGGTTAATTACTCTTAGATTATATTTGTTTTAAAAATAGTTTTGCTTTATTATTATTAGTACTTTAGCAAGAAAAATAGTTGGTAAATACTCCCTAAAGCCTAATATTATTAAACTACTTATTAATAGCGCGGTTAGAAGTCCTATAGCTTACCTACTATAAGACCTATATATATTCTACCTTATTACTAAATAGATAAAATAGGGGAGGTATCTTATCTAGTGTACTATTAGTACGCTTAATACGCGGTATAATGTTATATACTACTATAGTATTGTCCGCAGTTTGCGGATTTCCTTAATTCTGTCCTAAAGGCTTTCCTATAGCGCGGCTAATAGCCTCTTTAAATATTTTAGTCTAAAAGACGTCTATAGATGTTTTAGTTAAAGTTTATTAATTAGTCTTAACTATTACCAGGTTATATACCCTATTAAATATTATAGAATTATTATTATAGTATATATCTACAGCCCCGTTATTTAGCTTATTAATAATATTATCGCCTAGAGCTTATATAGGTAGCTACTTATTACGTTACTCTAATTTAGCCTTATAATTAGTTGTATAATGCCCTTCTAAGGTTTAATAGCATAATAGTATATTATTGTCTATATATTGTGTAAGTGGCCACTTATTATATTGCTTTAGCTTAGCCCTATAATAGGCTATCTAATACTCCTCTAAGCTTTAATGGCGTAAGGGTGTATTATCGTTTATCTCTTTAATATTAACGCCCTTATATCTACCCTTCTTCTATTTCTGTTATCTTAAATAATATTATTTATAATAGGTTAGACCGCCTATACTTTTTACTTTAGTTCTATACTTTTTATATTACCGCTAGATAGAGCTTATTTATAAATTGCCGTATTAAGCTGTAATTTGCTATAGTTTAGTTAGAAGGGGGCTAAAAATAATATCTATGTGGAACCGTATGTTTAAAGAAGTATTTATGGCTTATACTATATTATAAGCCAGTTAAGATAGGAGGAGTATAGTAAGAGTATAGCGATATCCGTGGACACTAACGCGCTAAATAGCGTAACCTGTTGCGTTTTACGCTAATTTATACTAAATCGCGTTACGTTAGGCTAGGAAACTCTACTTATTACTAATATTACGCCGCCTTTCTATTATACTAAGCACAAAATTCTAAATACTACTATTCCCTACTTAGGATACTAGACTGTTTTTTATAATAGGACGCGATATATAATAGCGGTATACAGTAAATACGGTGTAGTATAACTCTGTAAGCGCTATAGACCTACGAAAAGATATATAGCTTATTACTGGCTTAGGCATTACTGCAGAGAGACTTAATACTATTAAGCGGACTTTTAAGTAGGTTATTATTAAGGACGGCATCCTATATGTTTTATTTCGCTGATAACTAAATAATTTACTACGTAAGTAGGCAATCTAGAAAGTTATCTATTAGGCAGTAGAATGTAAAAAGGCACTAGCGCTATAGGTATATAAGGCTATATAAAATATACTAACCTACGTATAGTTAAATATATATAAGAAGATAAAGGTACTAGGGTGGCCTAGTATTAACTATATAGTAAATATAGAAAGGGGGTATATAGCTGCTGTAAACTTATAGAGTTTATCCTAACTTAACTATACGCAAAACTGCGGCTATAATCTTAAATAACTCGTTATACTACTTTATAGGCGGAAACTAGATAGTATAAACTTAGTTCTAAGTATAGATATAGCCTTAAGTCTAGTATTGCTATCTAATACGCCTTAAGACCTATGCACAGTTAAATATTAGCTGCTAGTTAAGATGTTTTTAGAGGCCGGGGTAAATTATAACAAGGAGTGGATATAGGCCGCCTATATAGAGACTATGCCTATCTAAAATAATGGGGCCTTAAGGGCTACTCTGTTAAGGGTAGTTTATTATAGGGTAAGCTAGGTTATATTTACGGCTATTTACAAAGATAGTATATAGGTATCCGTTATAATTATGATGTATTACTAATATTTATTTAGCCCTATCTTTAGCGTAATATATTTTACTAGGCGGGCTAGAAGGCATTAATTAATTATAATTAATCTAATCTACGTGGAGATAGTAACTTTAGTTAAGTTTACCTTATAGTAAGACCTCCTATTATACTAGAAAGCCCTAAGATTATTACCTATATATATAATCTTAGGTCATCCAGATATAATATAGCAAATTACCTTTACTATAGGCTCTTCTATTAGGGGCAACTATATAGATATTATATTTATCCTATATTTTGCTAGCTAGTAGCTAGTATAATGGGATAGGTATTATTCTAAGGGCCTATAGTATTAGCGATAAGTTTCTTAAAATATAGTAACGGTATACTAATACTAGGAATAGCATACCTAATATAAGTAGAAGAGGGCGTTAGGTTATATTACCTTAGCGGTAGCTATAGTAAAAAAAGGATTAGATCCTATTTAAGGTTATTCTAGTTTAGTAAAAATAGAGGCGGCCTATACTATATAGAGAGTAATTAATAATAGTTGCGGTTATTGGCGAGATATCTAGACTACAATTTAACTAGTTAAGTACTTAGGGAATATTTAGTTATAAGTTTATTAGATTAGAATAAGGGCTTTAAAATAAAGTTAATCTAGAGCTCTAATTTAATTCTAAGGCAACCATTCGGTTAAATTCTAGTTTAACTTAACTTTAGCTATAAATTTTTAATGTTTTAAAAAACACGCTAAAAGTTACTAAAAAGTTAGTAACTTACTATATATAGAATCTAAACTAAGGTCTTAGCGTTAGTTTAAATTAGGAGCTTAAAGCTCCTTATTTAAACTCTAGATTAAATCTAAAGGCTTTAGATTATATACGTTTGTGTAACCTATAGAGCTATAGACGTATATTAAATTAGGAAGGAACATATTCTTTCTACTAGACTTTTAGTTTAAATTTAAAAGTAAAAGATTATAACTAAACAACCCCTTAAAATCTAGATTACGGATTAGTATTAATTAATTACTAGCCTAAAAGGAATAGAAACTAAAATTACTAGGCTTTATAAATTGGGCTATTTTTACTATAATGCGCTTATCTATTTTAGAGATTATAATTATTAAGAGTCTATCTTATTTAGCTATAACATATAATATTACAATATACCGTATTTTACCTAGTACTATAGCAAAATTATAAATATTAAAGGCCTATAGCTACTACCGCTCTTAACTTCTATCTAGTATCCCTATTTAAGGGTCTTGCTACTAATAAAGTCTATAATATCTATCTTTACTACCCTTTTTATATTCTAACGCCACCAATATCCTCTTTATCATCGTTATCCTTATTATTATCACCAGCACTGCCCCAGCTATTATTATTAGCGCCCTCTCTATTGGCCTTATTCTACGCTTTAGTATAATTACTAGTGCCGCTAATATTTGCTATACCCATAAAGTCAGGGATAGTAATATTAAAGTTAACGTCTATACTATATAAAATGGGCATATAATTAGCTATACGCTAGCGGTAGATACGCTATATAGTTTTATTAACGTTAAATAGGGCAATAAGTTGCTAAAAGTGCTCTTTCCGCTTAGAATTCTTAAGGTTAATAAATACCTTATTATCCTTACACTACTTCTTAATTTTATAATATGCGGTATTTATAAAGGTCTTATTGCTAATATAATAATTATAGACTACTTAGAGACTACCGATAATAATAAGGCCCGCTTATAGTCTAGTAATTATAAAAAAATTCCTTACTATATTTTAGATAAATTTTAGCGGACTAGCAACTGTTATATTATATACTAATAACTCTACCTAGCCGCCTTAGATGCCGTTAACGGTAAAGACCTTAATCTCGCTAACTACTAGCGTAAATTCCCACTACTTACTACTATCTTACTAGGTATAGCACTATTTTTTAAGCGTATATAGCGCTGCGGAGTAAATAGTAAGTTAGACTGTATATAAAACGGCAAGGCTAACCTCTAATAGCTTAAATCTAAAGTCTATTAGCGCTATGGCCACCTAAAATAAAATACGTGTTAAGTATAGACTAGGTTATACGTTAATTGGCTAAGCTTATTTACCTATATAGTACTATTAACGGCAAGGAAGGCGATAGGGTAGTTACAGCGCAGCATATCCTTAAAAAAGCTCGCCGCTAGCTTTAACTGCTTTTGGTCCTTAACTATTAGGCTTATCTAAAGCTAGCTATATAACAAGACGATATTTACAAGATATATAATGTTTTTAACAAATTAATATTGTAGCGAGAACTATACTATATCCGCACTAGCTGTAAGGAGACGTATATAAAGGGAGATGGATTTCTAATAATAAAACGGATTATTAAAATTAAGACTAAGGATTGGTTTTAGTTGGTATATATTACTAAGGAAAACCTAAGGTATAGGGTTATTAGCTTAGATCTATAGACCTCCCTAAATTAAATATAGTCTACTTTAGGCGAACCTAGTAAGACTACCTAGCTTAGACACCTTCTTGGCCTTATTATAGAAAACTACGTATATAGCGCTAATAGAATGTGCACAAGTCTATAAGACCATATTAGGTGTTATAAGAATAACATTAGCCTTCTTAGCTAGGTCTATAATAACTACATTAGCCATAAGTATTAATCCTATCTTATTATCTTATGTTATATTATTACTAAGCGCAAATTAGTATAAGTATTGGCGGAATTTAGCGTATTTAGTTATATTAGGGTCTATAATAGGATATAGGTTTTTATTACTATCCGGGACACCTATAAGGCGTAATAACTACTAACCTTTAAATAAATCTATAACCTATAACCGCTTATTAAAGCTAGTAGTATTACTAGCCTTAAACGTATAGTAGAGCAAAAATGCTATATTTAGCATAGACGCGTCCTTATTAATTATAGCATAGTTATCCTATTCCTTAAAATACTTAGGATAAGTATTAATGCCTACTGCTATTCGCTGTATAACGGCATCCCGCTTATAGACCTTAGTTTCCGTTAAGCGCATATAGCAGCGAAGAATGATAGGAAATTTAGCGGGACGGCCTTATATAATTAGTGCCTTATAGTCCTCTATAAGCGTATTATTAATTATCTTAGCTAGTATATTTAGTTAATAATTAAGCGGCAATAGGACCTAGATTCTAGTAGGATCCTACTAGGGCGACCTAAGTTAATACTAGTATTATACTAAGATAGTTAGAAAGGTTAATTTCCTAACACCACCGGGGCCTTATATTAGTAAAATACCGCCTATTATATATTTAAGCGCAGTATAGGCACCTATTTACTCTTTATTAAGTAGCAGTAAGACGGCCTTAAGGGCATTATTAACTAAGTTCTTCCTATACTTAGCAATATTGTAGTTAAAGTAATTAATACATAGGAGATCTATAAAGTTATTAAATAGCGTAATTTAGCGCTTAATATAGAAACTATTGCCTCCTTACTATAGGTAGCGTAGAGTATTAATCTTTTAAAAGATTCCAACCTTAGGGACACGCTTAGTTATAAGATATTTAATGCCCTATACCGTAATTAGGGCCTTACTTAGGTTACTATCTATTATAAAGTTATTGCTACTTAGGATATGCTCCGGAGCAAATATAGGGTTTAGTATAAACTTATAACCTACCTATAGTTAAAAGATAAAAGTATAGTAGTTATAGCCGGAGCTAAAGGGAGTAGTATTAATAATAACTCCTTTCTAGCTGGCCTAGCTATTTACGTCTTTACCTAAAAATAAAATATTAATAATAGAGTTAGTATAAAGGGCAAGACTATTAACCATCTAGATGGTAGCGTAGTAGACTTAGTCTGCGCTACCTAAGAAGGTAATAAAATAAATAATAGTAGGTACCTGGGGGTTCTAATTAACGGCCTTAAGGCTTATAACTGCGGTATAGAACTAGACTATAAAATACTTAAGAATACTATTAAACTAATACCTCGCGGGGATTTTATATAATAGTTAGTCCTTTACTAAAAGCTATATATTAAGCTAGACATTTATATTATAGTTCTTCTACTAGCGACCTAAAGGATTATTAACGCTCTGCTGTTATAGGCTCGCGTTTAGGCTCGCGATATAACTATTAAGCCATTTAGTGCCTAGCGTAAAGAAGTGGATAACAACTATAGGACTATTTAATAGTATATTTTAAGCTTTATAGATTTGCGGCGTAAATAGGCCAAAGTCCCTATTAATAAAGAAGTACTTACTAAGTAATATACGTATACCTAGTATAAGTTTATTAAAGGCAATAACGAACCTAATATAGTAAAGTTATAGGGTTATAGTATCTTGTAGGAGAATATAAGTAAGATACTTAAGCGTAGTTAAACGTAATAGTCGTTAAGTAACTAGAGAAGCAGCATTAGCAGTATTAACCTTAACGTCGCCAGCAATATTGGTATCTATAAATCGGATAGACGCTATCTTATATAAACAATAAGTAGGCATTTTACCGGTTTTATAAGACACCTAGAATATAATACTATATACTATAATATACTCTTTAATAATTTATATAACAAACTAAACTATAAAGTGGTTGTTATTTAGAAGCTAGAGTATATCTAAAGGTTCGGCTATTATAGAATTGCTATCCTCTATATAGGTATCTAGATTATCTACTAGGCTATCCGCTACTAGATAGAAGCTAGCTATATTAAGAGGTTTAGGTAATAAAGAGGTAGCAGCTATACTTAAAGCGGTAGTACCTAGTATATTTACCTTGCCTAGAGTAGTTACGGGTTTATTACCTAAATTAAAGTAGGTCCACTTATATAATCATTAATATTATACCCTATAACTCTATAGTTCTTATATACCTAACTATAAAAGACAGTTTAATGGTCTAGGGAGCCATAGTTTAGGTAAGTCTACTTCTTCTTACCTAATAGCTAGGGATAGTCTTGCTTTCTATAGCCTATGGCACTATATTAGTTATATATTACACTAAAATAGTTACTCTTAAGATAACTAGCTTCCCTATAATTATTATATATAGGGTTAGGGCAGTTAGCTTTAAGATAACTAGCCTTACTATAGCCGCGATAAAGTTAAAAAGCTTTCTTAAGAGGATAATTAGTGCGTATATAGCCGGTGGATAGATAGAGATAGCATTTTAGAGCGTCGTTAGCTAAGAGGTATAGACTACTAAGCTCTAAAAGAAGAGGCTTATTAAGTATAAAGCCCTTACTATTACCTTACGAGATACTAGAGCCCGCGGTCGCTATAGTTAAGGTAATCTTAAAAACTATAACGCCTTTAGCGAACTTTTTATGGTTACGGACGTAGTTAATATCGCGAGTTATAAAATAATTAGTGGGTAGGTCTATTTTAGTAGTAGGCTATATTAAGCGGTAGTTTATATAAACGTATTAGTAAATATAGATTCTCTATTATATAGCTAAGGCCAAAAATAAGGCAGCTAACTTACTATATTATAAGGCTTTATAGCTTAAATAGATCTATAAAGGCACTAGTTATAAAGGTAGATACTAATAAGGTAGAAGTAAGGGTAGGTAGTTAGTAGAGTTAGGTTAACTAGTAAAGGTAAAGAAATAAGGCGCGCCCTAATAAAATTATATAAGTAAGGCCTTAGCGGTAAAGTATATAGTTATATACTTTGTAAGTTAAACGTATATAAGGGTAAATCTATAGTAATAAGACTAACCTATAAAGAAAGACGCGGTATAGTATAAGTTACAGGGACTACTCTACCTAGCCTATCTCTTAATATAGGCTAGGTAATAGTCCAGCACTATTAAGCTCTTATAGTTTATAATACGAGTATATAGACGTATAAAAGGGTAAGGGAAAAGAGAAGTAAATAGTAAAGTAAAAACACTTTACTATAGGTAGGCTAATTATATTATAGGTAAACAGAAACTTAAACACTATAATCTATTAAAAATGTCACTAATAAGTATAGCCTACCACTGCTAGAAAGTATAAGTCTTTTCCTCCCTTAATTAGTAAAAGAAAAGGTATTATTAACTAAATAATCTCTTACTAAAGTACTAGGTGGGGAGCGGGATATTATAAAACTATATATAGTTCTAAATAGATCTAAAATAAAAACATTAAATTTAAGAGACTCTAACGTAATAAATACTATAGTAGAATATTAACTTCTTATATAATACTAAATAGATAAATAGCGAGATAAGTTAACGTTGCTAAGCGGCTAGATACTAGTATATATAATATATCTACTATCCTAAAATGCCCTAAAATGCCATAAAATGCCATAAAATGCTGTTAATTATATAAACTTATAATATAAGATATAAAACCTCCTACTACCTTTTATAGTAGATATATATTTAAATAAGTACTAGATATTTATATATAGATATAGATCCCATATACTAAATAATTATTATTCTAAATAGACTTATCTAGTAGGCCTTTAAGTGCTATATAGTATAATAATAATACTAGTAATTACAAAGTAAGTATAATACGTCGCTATCTATTAGAAGTACTACCTATTATATATTAAGTACTTTATAATAATAGAGTCCGTATATATAGACGTAGGCTAGCCCTTTAACTCTAATAGCGCATATATCTACCAACTTTATATAATAATAAGAAATATAGTAATGCCTATAATAAGTGTAATACGTTACCGTCTACTAGAAATACTACCTATTATATAGCAAATACTTTATAGTAATAGAGCCTATATATATAGACATAGGCTAGCCCTTTAACTTAAGCGGCGTGTATATATACCAACTCTATATAATAATAAGAAATATAATAACGCCTATAACCTCCTATATTTTACTATACTGTAATAACTAGTTACCCCTTTATAGGCACTTAATAAATTACTCGCATTAAAAACTATAAGAGTTTAGCGGTACTAAACCGCCACCTAGCCCTAAATAGGCTGGGTAAGGTAGTCCCTATAAGTTATATAATTATACCCTTATTTAACTATATAGTACTAAGTCTAGCCGTATTTACCCTAACTAGTAGCAGCAAATTATAGCCAATTTTACCTCTATACGGGCACGTACGGGCAATTATAAGATTTACCTCTTTACCTCTTCTTAATTAACTTTACTTACTCTACCTTTTATCTCTCCTATAACTAACCTCTAACTATATCTAACACTAGAGTTATACTAGTATAGCGCTAGCTAGCTACCGTACAAAGCCCTTTTACTTTAATAGTTACCTTCTACTTAATATATACTATAATATTATATATACCTAACTAAATAAGCGACTTAATAATAATATAAATATAGGCAAAGCTAGACGCGTAGTATAAGGCAAACCTAAAGCCAATTAAAGATGTGGATATTGCTTAAGGCTTTAAAATAAGTATTAAAAACTATAATAGACTAAAAGAGATAGTTAAAGATATCGTGATTAAAGTTAAGCCTAAGTACGTAATATATTATAGTAACTCTATAATAATAAAAGAAGGGTATATTAAGGAGTTTTATAAGTAACTCTTATAATTTACTAATGCTTTACTAGATTAGAAACTATAGGTAATCCTAAAAATTATAGGAAGTACTTATTCTAATCGCGTAAGGAGGGTACTAAGTACCTCTAAAAGTGGGCACGCTCTACGTAAATATATATTACCCCTAAAGACTAAAGCATAAGACAAGATAATGCTACCTTAGCTACTATATACGATATAGCCTATAGACGTTACTATAACCCCACTATATAGTATCCCTTTGCCTTAGCTAGCAACCCTAGTAGTAAGTAATATAATTAATATAGGAGATATTAAGATTAAAATCTAATCCATAGGCTTAACGGGTAGGTTAATAGTTAGGGTGGTTTAAGTCTTATATCTAATAAGCGGAAACCTATATATAGCTCTAGGCAAGCTATAAAAGGAACTGCGAGCCTATATAGAGCTTAACATTAATAGTCTACCTAAAAAGAACATCTATATATCGCCGTAGAGATATAAAAACCTCGCAATATAGTTAAAGGGTACACTTATTACAGCTTTTAGCGAAATAGCAAGAAATAGCATAAAGGAGGCCGTATTTATAGCATTACTCTTACCTCCTAGCTTAAACTCCTAAGTCGCTACTACTAATAATATACCGCTAGCTATTAAATCTAAGGCGCCTAAACGCGATAGACGTAGCGTAAAAGATAGCTAGTAAGTCTTAACGCTATATAAGGCTAGCGGTAAAAGTAAACTAAAAGAAGGTAAGAAGTGGAGTTAATTAGGATTAGTAGTATATAGCTCTAAGGAAGATAGTAAGGGCAAGCCTATTAAATATAAGAAATTAGATAATAGTAAGACTAAATTAAGCAGATATAATAAGTGGCCTTAACTAAGATTAGTAATAAGTGCTCTAGTAAAGGATAATAAAAGTAAGCCGGCTGCGCCTAGGAAGTTAAATAGTTATAAGGCCAACCTAAATAGAAGTAGGAAACGCCCTTAAGCAAAATCAGCAGTAGATACTGTAAGCTTTGCAGTGTGTGGGAATTAAACGAGCAACTTGATTGTAAATCTATGGAAATCAAGTGATATAAATACATAAAGGTAGACCGAGTCGGTGAACGAGTCAAGGGCTAGGCAGCTGAAACAAGGTGGTACGCTAGTGAGACAAGGTAGTGTTTTGGCAGGGTACCGTAGTCGGTTACAGATACCCTTATAGAAAACAGTAATAACAAGCTAGTTATACGCAGAAGGTAATTAGTAAAGAAAAGACGTAACTTATCTACCTATAAGCCTATATTAGCGAGTAATAGCGGTACTAAAGAAATTGCCGTAGATAATAGTAAATTGCTGTAACCTATTACCGAACCTAAAGGTATATATTAGCCTAATAATATAATAGATAACCCTACTACCGTATTACCAACTATTAATACCCCTTAAGATGTTACCGTAGAGGATAGTAAATTACTATAACGTGCCGGTGGATATAATAATTAGTTCTTACATTATACTAACTTTAAGGATATAGAGAGTAGAGATAAAGATAAGGATTTAGTTAATAATAACAACCAAGACGTAGACGTAAAGGAAGAGCTTAACTAGCAATCTTTCTTAGCCCAGCTCTATAAGGCTAGGAAGGATAACCTAAATAGTGTACTAGCGTATATAATAGAGGCGGATCTTCTACTTACTCTAGAGTATTTCCTACTTATCTTATTAAAAGCACTTTTTAAAACCACCCTAATCGAACTCCCTAATTAGGGCCTTATATTAGGCTTTAAATTTAACCTATACTAAGTAGTATATATAGCTTAGGCATTTAAGTAAGAGAGGATAATTAAAGGAGGTAGTATTTATATAGATAAACCTAGCGCGGGCAAGACTATATAAATAATTACTTAATAGCTAATAAACTACTTTTATTATTAGAACGTAATAGACGTTTAAGAGGCCTAAGCCGCTAGGGATATAACCCGCTACCTACCTAAGATATATCCACTAGATGTAAAATACCTATAGGTAGTAAAGTAGCTAATTATATACTACTATAAAGATAACTTTAAGAAACTATACCCTATAGACCTATAGTAAGGCTACTTAGTTATCCTTACGCCGACCCTAGGCCTATTAGGATTCCTAAAGGACGTAAGTGTAATATTATAAGACGGCGCGATTATAAAGCGCCCTAACCCGCCCCGGATTATAATTCTCGCCCCTAGCTATAATAAAGTTAAGATATTTAGTAAACTAAAAAAGGATAAATAGCCGTAAATCTATAAGGCTCTTAAGTAGACTAAGAAGGAATAATAGGAGAATAATAATAATATATATCTGGTTGGTAAGACTTTTCTATTACACCTATAGGGTAAAGCTAGGTTTAAGAATAATTATTACCCTACCCCTAATATAACGGAACTATTAGCGTTAAGATACTTAACCTAATTTCTTCTAATTACTATACGAAATTATATTACCACACGACTAATACGTGGGTTTATTACTATATAAACTAGTATATAGAAACACCTAAAGGGTAAAACCCCCAGATTATATTAGAAATTAAAGAGTGCAATATAGGTTAGGCGTATTCTTTAGGATAAATACCACCTAGACGCAACTAGTAGAGTCTTAATATTATTTATTAAGGATATAGTTAAGGAGTACTATATTATATATAATCACAGCCCTACTATATAGGGTACGTCTAATACGTTTAATAACGGAAACCTAATATAACTAATGCGGTTTATTATAGTAGGATTAAAGAGGCCTAAGTAGGAAAAGGCGGATAAGCTAAAGGGAACGGAGTTTAAAGTACTGCTTAAGCTTAAAGAAGAAAATATCTAGCTAAAGAAAAAGGAATTTAACCATCTTTATAAGGATATAAAGACTAACCTATCTAGAGCAATAGTAGATAAGAAATTCGGCAAACTGGCTATATTTTTCCGTATAGTTATTTTAATATTTTAGATATGTAGAGGGAAGTTAATACTCTAGTTTAACTAGTAAAAGCTTATCCTAAAGAGTAGCTGTTTTAAATTAGTTATATTATAGGCCGACCCTAATAACACTAAGGCGGCTATAATTATAGCTATAGAGAACTAAATAAGAATAAAGTAAAGGCGCTAATATAAGGAACTTCTAGCTATATAGGAGGAAGATAGTAGTAATCTAAATACTAAACCTAAAATACTAAAACTTACTTAAGCCGAGTTATATACTAACGCGAAAACGGTAGTAAATATAGCCTAGGTTATTTAATACTAGGACTAGTATACCCCTATTATAATTAAGTCTAATAAGTCTAATAAGTCTAACAACAAACGCCTAAAAACTTAAAGTTATACACTTAAGGACCTAATTATTACTAAGTAGACTACTAACCCGTTTAGTAAGGAGTTTACTAATATACTTAACCGCTATTTTTAACAAAATATAAAGTTCTTATAAGCTAAAAAAATCTATAATTATGTTTATATTAAAAAATAAACGGATAGTTTAGCGTATAAGATTATTATTACTACTTACTTACCTCTTATACTAGCTTATTAGTTTAATAGGCTATATAAAGAATATAGTAAAGATAAGGTGCTCTACTATATAGCTAGTATATCTAATATTAAGAAGGCTAAGGCTAGGTAAACCTTTAATACTAATAACTCTAAGTAGATCCTACTTTACACCTTTATATTAATTAGGCTGTCTATTAACCTATAGCGTATAAATTATACTATTATAGTTAAGCCAAGCCATAAGCTCTTAGAGGTAAAGTAACTATTCGCTTAAATAGATTAATAAGGATAAACTAAGCCCGTTTACTATAGTACTATTATAGCTAATTAAAAGTTAAGTATCGAGTAAAGGATATTAAAGTTAACTAAATTTACGTTATTACTGCATAAGTCAGTATATAAGGAGAAGGCCGATTTAAGCTTAAAAGTAGGCTAAGGTAAAAAGAAAGATACTAAGACTATCTAATGCTAGTAACGATTATAAGAGTATAATAAAACTGTAGATAGTTTTAAATACTATATATAGCCGCTATATAGCAAAACCTATTATAATTATATAGTGGCGTATATATAGGCTAAGGGACGTGTCTTCTAGTAACTTATAGGTAGTAGCGTAGCGTATATAGTAAACTTAGTTAACTAAAATATTTCTAGTATTATTATTTCTAAGAGAGTATTAAGTTGCAGCTTATAGCACTTTTATTATTAAGGTAGCATTTAGCCGCAAATTATAGTATTATTATTAGCGGTGTAGTATATAGCCGTAAAATGCAACTAAATGCGGCTAAATACTAAAATTACTTAATTAGCATAAACCTAATTTAAGATACTAATAATTTTTTTTATAATGCCGCCCCGCCCCCTATACTTACTAATATTAATAAAATATATATAAAATATAAAATATATTATTTTTATTAATAATATTAAATTTATAAAAATTATACATTTATATATGCTTAGTAATATTAATAAAGTGTATATAAAATATTAAAAATATAAAAATAATACTTTTATATATGCTTAGTAATCTTATAATTAGCACTTAGTAGCTAAATACTAACACTTAATTATAAATACCGCATTTAGCAGCTAAATGCTAACACTTAATTCTAAATGCCGCATTTAGTAGCTAAATGCTAATACTTAATTCTAAATGCCGCATTTGGCAGCTAAATGCTAGGAAATGCTAGAAATGCTAGAAAATGCTAAAATGGCAAAAAAGTAAAATTAAATGCTGGTAAATTTTTTCTTGACGTATATAGAGTTCTAAGGCTAGTACGCTTTTAGTAACTCTCTTACACTTAATTAACAACTAGTAAATAATATTAGCCTTATATAACGCGTCCTCTAATACTAGCATATATTCTATTTATAATAAGAGGTCCTTATTATTAGCGAATAAGGCGTTAGTAAAGGTAAGTAGGCGTAATATATTAATGTCCAATTTAATAAACATAAGGCCTCTTTTTAGATTGTTGATCTGCAATTATAGTCATTTATTAAGTGCTGTAACGTCTTCCTTCTTAGGGTTAATTACTTAGGCAGTAAAAG
>Ga0307515_10012999_pt1 | contig 15595 bp, 7 predicted proteins | sample 17_EM_MG_FD_194513 | JGI IMG/M metagenome (GOLD analysis project Ga0307515, IMG submission 194513) | Populus trichocarpa ectomycorrhiza microbial communities from riparian zone in the Pacific Northwest, United States - 17_EM | ecosystem: Host-associated > Plants > Roots > Unclassified | place... | reverse complement strand
CTTTTTTTGGTGTTTGTTTTGTTATTTTTTTTTCTAAAATTATCTCTGTCGATTGTTTTTTAAATATTGAGCTGATTAAGAATTTAGCTTTGTAATTTTTTTCTTTAAAACACTGTGAATTGTTGCAGTGTTTTTCCATGTGATTTTTTTATGATTTTTTCTAAAATTATCTTTGTCGATTTTTTTGAATATTGAGTTGGTTAAGAATTATAATTACAATAAAACTAAATCATATGAAAAAACCGTTGTAATTTTTCTCACAAAACATTGTGGATTGCTACAATATTTCTCTAAATGGTTTTTTATTTTATTTTATTGGGAAAAACGCTATAGTTTTCCTTACAAAATATTGTCAATTGCTACAACGTTTTTTGTAATGGGTTTTTTTCCTTCCAAAATTATCTTTATTGTTTTTTTTTTTAATATTAAGTTGATAGAGAATTTAGCTTTGTAATTTTATTTTCTTTTTATTAACTGAAAAGCTAAATCATGTGGCAAAAGCACTGTATCTTTTCTCACAAAACACTGTAGATTGCTACAAATCATTTTGTTCAGTCTCTAGGTTTTTGATCACCAACACAATTTTTTTTTCGTCATGAAATATTTGCTCCATCATACCTTTAATTTCTATTACTTATCTAGCGCTGGTTCACAATTATAACACTATCAAGTGCATTTGTTTTATAAGCCCGCGGCAGCGCGCGGGCATGTCATCTCGTATGTATTATATGAGGATAAATGAAAATTTGAAATCTTCGTTTGATTTTCCTTCCCCTTGCGTCTTCCAATTATTATTTTAAAATAATTATTTAATTTGATAATTTATGTTTTGAATTATAATAAAATTATATTCATTCAATAGAAAAAAGTATAGTTAATTTCTATATAATTATTTTTTATTTATATTCAAATATTCACAAAATCAGTTAATTAATGTAATACTTCAGTCACAACATTTGAAGATTACTCACTTGAAATTTTGTGATTATTAATAATAATTTATAAGTTTATGATTAATATCATTATTCTACTTTCAAATTGTTTTTTAGAGATGTATACTTATTTTTAGATTAGTCATTTTAAGACCCCAACAATTTATAAAGCTTTATTCAATTCACTATACATTAAAAATTTAACTTCAATTTTTTATTATTATTTTAAAGTAATCTAAATTTCTCAATCTTAATTAAAATATTGATAAAATATTTCTAACTAGAGTTTTTAATTAAAACAAGTTTATAATAATATATGTTTTATTTATTATTGATATTTAACTTTGAGGCTATGCTTAAATAAGATAATAATTTAAATACTCATTAAACTTAAATCTATTGATTAAACTTTTAGAATATATATGAAAAGAATTAATGAAGCAAAATCCCTTTATAATTTTTTATAATAAAGATCAACAAAGTATAATAATCATAATCAATCTAAAAATTCATTGAAGTCAACTTACATAAACCTTTAAGGAGAAAATTTTCAAATATAAAAATGCAAACCTTGTAGGAACTAACAAAATATAATGGTATGAAACTCAGTTTATTTGATTGACAAATTATGATTCAAACTCTAAGTTACTAGAACCTTGGAGAAAATTAATGATATGAATGGACATTGAAAACTTTAATATTCAAGAACTTTGGAGAAAATTTAATTATATGAATAAACAATGAAAACTTTAATATTCAAGAACCTTGAAGAAATATTAATTATATGAATGAAAGTAAAAAACAAATATTTACTCTCTAAACTAAATAATAAACTAAATCGAATTACTTAAAATAATAAAATACAAATTTTTATAATTTTAAAATAATTACTAAAATTTTTATTAAAATAGAATTTTCACATCAAATCAAAGATAAAAAAAATATTTTATTCTTTTTTTTATATCATTTATATGATATATGCAAAAGTTGATGAATGTTATAATTGATATGAAACTAATTTTAATTTGTTAAATAGGACTAAGGTAACTTATCAATAGGCCTTGTTTTTATAAATTTGGGCAGATCCACTCATTAATAGGTCTAACATCTTAAAATCTAACCGATCAATAGGCCTTATTTTTAAACTTGGCAATGCCATCATACATTAATGAGCTTCACTTTTTCAAAAAAAAAAAATTAGGTAGGGTCATCCTTGGGTTATAAAAAAAGTCTACTCATTTCAATAAATAGTTATTTTTTCATGGTTTTTTTTTCACAAACTTACAAAACAAAATTAAAGAAAAATATATGTTTTTCACTAGCTTTGCATGAAGGAGTAATTGTTATAAACCATTTTTTACTGCACTTTTAAAAAATTCCTGAAAAATCTAAGAATCTAGGAAAAAAGCATTTTCCTTTAAAATTCTCTAATTTTCTGAAAGATTTGTCATTTCATGAATTTTTGGTGGTTTTTAGCATTTTGGTTTTTTTTTTTAATTAAAGTCAGGTAGACAACGAGCATGCATTAACATAGTAAAATGAGAGATAAAAAATAAGTGAAAAAAAAAAAAGTTTAGGAAGAAAAATGAAAAAGAAATTTATTAAGTTATAACATGTCATTATTACAATAGGAAAAGAATGCATGAAAAAGAACAAAAAAAAGAAAAAATAACATGTCATAATTATAGACAATATTATTGACACAAGAAACTTGTCGCTAATATCCGTTTGTGAATCTGTCGGTAGTTTTTAAGTTATAACCTAGAAAACGACCCCCCCTCCCCCCCTCCCCCTCCCTCTCCTATTTCTTCTTCTTCTTTCTTCTGCAAAAAACAGCAAAAGATCACTCACTACGTTGTGTGATCCTAAAAAGGAAGGAAGCTGAAAAGTTTCTCCTGCTAGCTTACCTAGTCATTTAGCTGGAAATTAAGTAACCAAATTTATCCATTTTTTGTTTGAACTTAATTTTAAAATGTTAACTTTTATTGTATATTTTTGTAGTATATGTAGTTTGTTTGTATGTTTACTTGTTTTGTAGCTTTTTTCCATAGAAATTTGTTGTATGATTTGTACATGTTAGGGTTTGTATGAGATTTTAAAAAATTATATTTGTTTGTAATTTGATGAAATTGATTTTGAATTTGTGAATTAGGTGTTCTGTAATGAAATAAATAATGGCTTATTTAATGAGTCCGTATTATATTTTGTTAATTTTATTGTTGAGTTGAAAATTTCAGTAAATGTATAGAAATTTGAATTTATGTAGATAATTGATAATGATTTAAGAGTATTATTAAAATAAATTGAATAAGTTTGAGTTAAACTAATGTTAGCTAATTTATTTAGTTTTCATAATTAATTGATCCATGTTGTCATCAATGTTCTATATAAGTTTGATATAAGTAATGGATAATTATTAATGAATGTATTGAGATTCACCCAAAAGGTTGCGTATGATGAATTATTGTAATGAAATTGAGGGTTTTATTAATTATGTATTATCTAATCCGAGAAATATTAGTGGAGGCAATATTAAATGTCCATGTAAGAGGTGCAAAAATAAAAAATTTATCAATCCAGATGTTGTAACAATGCATCTTCTACAAAAAGAGTTCATGGAGAAATACCTGTGTTGGTTTGCACACGAAGAACCATATGTTCATTACAAGATAGTGGTAGAAAAGATGGTTGAGTCAACTTCTAGTTTTAGCAACGTGCATGAAGTTGTAGATGACAATAGTAATCTTTATAGGAATATGGTTTGGGATACGATGAGAATGAATCAAGGTTATGCAGGTGAATGTTTAATTATATATGAAGAACCAAATGTAGATACGACCATGTTTTTTGATCTTTTAAAAGACTTTAACGAACCATTATGAGATGAGTATACAAATCATAGTAAATTATCGGTCGTTGCGCAGGTGCTCACCATCAAGTCAGATCATGGCTTGAGTGAGGCCGATTACGACAAAATTATTGAATGGTTGAGAAGTATTTTACTTAAAGAGAATAGGATGAAAGAAAACTTCTATACTGCTAAATTCATGATGAAACCCCTCGGCCTAACATACTAGAAAATTGACATGTGTCCAAACTTCTACATGTCATATTACCTTAAAATATAGAGTTAACCGAGTGTTGAACATGTAGGCATACTCCTTATAAACCTAGAATTGGTAACAAAAAGACTTTGTCGCACATAGTAAAAAGATGGATTCAATCCATTCAGGTTATTTGTTGCTCCTTATTTTTATTGGCTGGTGATATTCATAATTTACAACTTGTCATTGAGGATGTGTATGACGCTGGAGTTCATGTTTTTATCTATAGGGTCAGAATATAGATGTTTTTCTTCGACCATTAATTGATGAGTTGAATCAGTTGTGGTCATTCGGGAATTTGATTTATGATAACTTGAGGAAACAAAATTTTCAAATGAAAACAAATTTGATGTGGACTATCAATGATTTCCCTATGTACGGAAAGATTTCTAGTTAGAGCACATATGAAAAATTAACATGTTTATACTGTATGGAAAATAACAAGGCCTTCATATTAGAAAATGGTGGTAAATAGTCTTTTTTTTATTGCCATCGACGATTCTTGCCAACGAATCATAAGTACAAAAGAAATAAAAGGAACTTTTTTATTGCATCGTCACTACTGTCGGGTGAAGAATTGTATGACATGGTTCGCAATATGATGACATTATGTTTGGTTTTCAATATGGTAAGTAGAAATTTTCTAGTTTTGCTGTGACCCATAATTAGGTAAAACAAAGTATTTTTCGGAAGCTTTCTTATTGGAAGACAAATATCCTCCGCCATAACCTCAATGTCATGCACATTGAAAATAACATGTTTGAAAACATTTTTAACACAGTTATGGACGTGAAAGGAAAGACAAAGGACAACATAAAGGCTAAAATATACCTTTATTTTGTCACCGTAAAAATATAAAGTTAGTTTATGATGGGTCACGAGTCACAAAACCTAGTTTTCTCTCAAGAATTTCCATCTTGGATTAGTCTTCCTTGTTAGATATCACCCTTACTCTTTTAAAGGTTGTCTGCCAAAATAGTTGGGGAGAATTTGATTTAAGTAGAATTATAAGAATACCATTAATAAATCCATGTCAATCTTGCAAGGCCTTTATAAACTTTGATTGTTTTGAGATTTTAATCCAAGATAGAACAATATGTTAAGAGACTACTTGTAAATATTTAGTCTGATCTAATAGTCAGATTAAGAAATATGATTGATACTATAAAAATGGACAATAGATAATTTTATGCCAAAAATCTGAATTTTACATACCATTTTATTTACTTAAATTATCATGATTTTTAAACTAATTCATTGATGACTTCCATCCATAACCGTCATAAATATTTTCTCAAAATTTTCACCACTTTTAGTCAAAATAGCATGATTTTACACGAGACTATACCAACGATCAATGTTTTTCACGTGTCAAATCATACATTATTTTTCTTAGAATTCCACTATAGTATTATTATTTTACCCGATTAGAGAATTTATGCATCATTGGATTGACATTTAGCATATCAATTTATTACTTTATGTCGTCCAAAATTTAAGTTAAATTAGTAAAAGTTTTCATCCCTAACTCAAGTTAACCAGGTTAACTCGCCACATCCATGACTCACGATTCGAGACATGAGACAAGATAAGTTCATAGAAAACAAATCAAATTAAATTATGAAACCTAATTACTAATCGACTCAATGTTAAAAGATGAAATTGAAATATCAATTAAGAAAAGACAAAAATAACTCAAGTCAACTAGGTTAACTCGCCACACCTACGACCTGCGATTGAAGCTATGAGACAAGATAAGTTCATAGAAAGCAAACCAAAATAAGTCATAAAGTCTAATTCCTAATCAACTCAATGTTAAAGGATGAAATTTTAAAAAATATCAATAAATTAAAGACAAAAAGAATCAAGTCAACTAAGTTAACCCGCCAAACTTTTGACACGGGTCATAAGACCAAGCTAACCACATGGAAATCAAACCACAATAAATTATGAAGTCTGATATCTAATAAACTAAATGTTGAATGATAAAATTATGGAAAAAAACATTGATTAAGAAAACAAACAAAGGAAAAAAATGAAATGAATATTGTTTTTGTGAGGTAGTGCACAGTAAAAGTACCATCCTTTTAGTTTTTTGTTAATTCCTAATCAACTTAATATTGAAGGATAAAATTGAAAAATATCAATTAAAAAAAGACAAAAAAAAAAACCCGAGTCAATTGGGTTAACCCGCTAAACCCGTGACACAGATCATTAGACCAAGCTAACTATATAGAAAGCAACCTATAATGAATTATGAAACTCAATCTTCAATAAAACAAATATTAAAGAATGAAATTAGGGGAGAACATGGATTTAGAAAAAAAAAAACAAAGGAAAGAAAAAAAACACTATTGAAATGAATAATGATTTGTGAGGTGATGCACAATAAAAGCACCACCCCTTTTAATTTTTTGTTAATTAAAAGAAGAGAGAAAAAGAGCTTTCCCCACATAAAACAATCATTAACGAAACATTTTTCCCTTTATTTTTCAACCACAACCGCTAGCATAAATAAGGAAACTCCCTTTAATTTATTTATGCCTTTTTATCTCCTTTTTCTATTCTTCCCTTCTCTTCTTTCACTAGCATATACCATCATCAAACTGAGCTTGACAATTGCCATCTCCTTTAACCACAACAAACAATAGCCAAGCCACCAATATTAATTATAAGGATAAGATTATATGAACCTTGTGATCACACAACCCACAATGAAATTAAAAACAAATCCAAGAAAATTGAATATCAAGTTTGAAACCCTGACTCAGAGGTAACCCTATACCTAAGAATCAAAAGTCTTGGAAAAAGAACATAGATCCAGAGATAACCTTGTACCTAAGAACTTGAATTATACAAATGATGTCACAAATCCAATTAATCTTTAATAAGTTAGTGTATAATCTTTGTCATTGCAAAGAAAGGTTGCTTGCAATATGCAAAACAAAGAGAAAAAATATTATTTATTCAAATCATCATGATTGCTGAATTTTGCAGCAAATAGAACAATATATAGTTCTCTTAAATAACCTTAATGCACTACTTTTAGGCTGCAAACCAATGAGCCTTATCTAGTAATCAACTAACATAAGTCTAAATTGAAACAACCCCTAAAACAATGTTGAATGGGTTGAAATAGACTCAATTTAGAATAAAGCCCAAAGCTAATAATATTCAACACTAAAATAAATATAAAAAAACCAACATAAAACAAAGTCCTCTTGCTTTAAAACACCATACATGGTTGAAACTCCCACTTTGCTTTCCTTGGAGGCTTTGCCAAAACTTCACGCTTCAAATTAGCTAGGAAAATTTATTTTTAATTGCTGGAATTTTCTCCCTTTAATTGCCTCCTTTTAATCTCCTTGATGTTCTAGGAAATCTTGTAAAATAAGAAAAAGAACAACGAAAGAATCCCAAGCCTCGCCACCATATATAATTCATAATGGATATGAAATCCTTGCAAACTATGGATAATCATTGCTGCTATAAATGTCTCATTGTTTGACATGGAATCCTTGTGGAATAGGCAAGCCGATAGATTTCACACATGTTTCCAAGAGCATTAAAGAATTCTTGTATTGACTGGAATCTATAATACATAAGAAAACAATGTTTGTTTAATTTTTGTATATTTTTGGCAGATTTCAGTCCTGACTTCAAATACGTCGTTTTCTCTTGTCTAGATAGTTTAACAAGCCTACCATATATTGCTGAAAAGGTAAGGATGTTTACTTTATAAAAAAATTGTAATCTCAGCATAATTCCTTCTGTAGATCTAGATCTAGTCCAAAGAGTAGAAAAAGGTCTAGATAGACAGATTTGACAAGATTCGTCTAATAACTTTGATCCTTTAAAATAATCCCTTCTCGAATTTTGATTGACCTGAAATTTTAACCCAAAGTATAAGAGTATATCTACAAACTCCTATAAACATTTTAGCCAGATCCAATGGTATAGTTAGAAGTTATGTTCAATAGAATAAAACTAGACAATGAAAAATTTTACGCCAAAATTCAAATTTGACCTTTCTTGGATCGTATCAGAAAACAATCCATCATTTTTGTATAATTGGTAGCGATTATTTCTAAATATAACTGAGTGCAAATTTAGGTCTAGCTTGAGGAAATAGAGGTTAAAGTGAGTGTGTGAGTGTGTGCGTGTGTGTAGTTGATAACCCTATTAACCAAAGTGGAAAAACACAAAACAACTATATATCATCCATTGCATATTAAATATATAAACTAGCTAGTTTATATATATGCACAACACTAATGTATGCAAATTAAATGCTTGTACATAAAATAACCAATTCATATTTTAGGATTCTTAGTTTCTTTAAAAACAAGGTGGTGATTTCATTTGCCATATTTCCTTTTAAATTTGGAGGTCCTATATTAGTGTCAAATAGCGACATATACATTGTAGTAAAGTGCGTCTAGAAGAACTTCTTATACTTTTATCCACCCCTCGGATTATCTCCCTAAAAAGTATGTATTTCAACCTTTGGTAACGCTGCATTGTACCCAATCTTGTGGAAATCCTGGTTTCTTTACAAATTTAGCCTCTATAATTAGAAATCACCCCATCAGGACTTAAGTTGATTCCCCCTTCTTTCTATGCTGCTTGATTGGCCATAAATGACTTCAATGTAGTCATAAATACTTTCATATGTAGGTTGATTTTTTATTTGTTTAGTTCTTCTATTTTTTCCAGCCATTGTTTTTTATTCTTGGGTATAAAATCTTAAAGTTCTTGATGAACACTTTGCATTTGTTCATCAAGTATTTTGTTATGCTCTTCCAAAGTTTTCACCTTGTTGTTTTCCACCATTGCCTATTGTCTACAAATGCATGTTTCATTATTGGTTGTGGATCGATGCTCTGATACGAATTTGTTAAGGCTTTCATTAACAAAGCAATGTAAAGATTAGAGAAAATAGTATAGAATAAAAGAAGAAGAAGATGAGGAGGAGGTTGAGAAAGTTGTATTGCAGAAACTAAATTCTAATTACTTGTTTCAACGTTTCTATTACAATGTTATTTATACAATGAATTCCTTCTAACCAACAACTCGTTAACTAACTTCTAACTAACTATCAAGAGCTACTACAATATTTGACAGTTTTATCGATGAAATTTTTCTGTCGGTGTGAGATTACCTATCCGTCGGTGAAAATTTTACTGACTAATTCACCGATGAAATATGTCCGTCAGAATAATGTTCATCAGTAAATCCATCATCTGTCGCTAATTTTGTCGGTAAAAAAATAAAAAACCGATGGTTAATTTACAGACGGAAAATGCACGCAAAAAAAATCCTTGCTTCATTTCGTTAGTATTTCCCTCGGGAAAATTGTCATACAACCAAAAAAATACCGTATGCAATTTCATCGGTAATTATTTAAAAATATATTTTTTAAAATCTATATAACAAAACTAGAAAGTAATTAATTTAATATAAATCAACACTCCATAATACTCAGAATTGAGTTGCTTGGAAAAAAAAGAGAAGAAAATCAACTCAACAAATTTGCAACAAATAAATAACACAAAAAAATAAAACAACAACAACATTGATCTCATATGAAAAAAAATCCTACAACAACATTCATACAATTATTAAGAACAGAAAAATTTAAAAATAAAATAAAAAACAAATATAATGAAAAAAACACAAAAAAGAAGGAAACTAAATCTTACCTTAATGTAGTTGCGAGTGAAGCTGAGAAGAGAAAAAAAACAAATTCATAAAGTATATTAATTAAAAAAATCTGAGAAGAGAAAAGCAAAAGAAGAAGAATAAGACATACCTGAGAGTGGAGGAGAAGAGGAGTTGAGGAGAGGAGTGGAGAGGAGAGAAAGAAAGAAAGGGATGTTGAAATTTTTTACATAAAGGGAAGAAGAAGGAGAAGGAGAAGAAAAGGAAGAAGAAGAACAGGCCCGTCTATTGTGAAATGAAGGATTCTATTTATTGGGGCATTTTACCGATGATTTTATCGACAGATAATTAAATATTAATATTTGTAACCATTCCGTCGGTGATTCCATTTGTAATATTTAATTTAAATTTTCAATTCAATCAAAAATTTTCAGAAACCATCAAATATCACTGACGACTTTTCAATTCATTGGTGATTCCGTCTATAATATTTAATTTAAATTTTTAATTTACTTAAAAATTTTCAGAAAGCCGTCAAATAACACCAACGACTTTTCAATCCGTCGGTGATTCCGTCTGTAAAGAACAGTAATTAACAGTGCAGTTGGGAAGTAAACAGTTCTAGTGCTCTTTGGAAAATATCGATGGAATGTTTCGTCAGTGACTCCCTTTGTAATTGACATGATGAACAGTGTCAGGGAGAAGTGAACAATTTACCAATGATTTTACCGATGGAATTAATTCCGTCAGTAATTCTGTTGGTATAAATGACATGTCATCATATTTTTTTTGCTTTGTTTTAATTTTTTTCCCATCGTAATTTCCTCGGTATATACCGAGAGAATATTTCCGTTAGTAAAAGTCAGTATAATTTACCGACGAAAATATTTCGTTAGTATTTTCGTTTGTATTTATCAATTTTCTGGTAGTGAGCTAAGTAACATGTCACGTGTCTTTTGTTTACTAACTAACTGTAGTTGCTGCTGCAACAATGCATGTTATACTACTTGCTATTGCTGCCTTCATTCTTCTGCTACAAGCTTACTAATGATTTTCTTCTAATGCTAATCAACTGGTTCTCGTAATATATCAGTGCTCTCGTTGGTGAAAACCACCATTAATAACTTAGAGGAGAAGGAGCTAAGATGATCGTTGGTTTTGAACTTGAGGATGGAGAGCAACTTATCATGTGTGGGGCCCTTGGATCCGACGGCAATGAGGTTGAGCAACACTTGAAGAGACGGCGGCGAGAACACCAAGTTGGAGTGGCTGGATTTAATTATGAGAATGGTTGGATAACAACAGAGAGAGATGGGTGACTCAGGGAGCTCTAACGGTGATGGGTAGGATATTTTTAGGAATTGGGAGAAAAGAGAGAAAAAATTTCGATTAGCTGGCATAGACAATTGCATATTACATGGTATAATAGTTAATGGAATCACTGATTAATATGATTTCACTGGTTATAATTTTAATATTATAAAATTTCTCCTTCATTCGTGGGAAAAAAAATGAATATCTTTATTTTTTTAATGATATATATATATATATATAGAAAGAGCATATGGGCTATTAAAAAGATTGTTTTGCCATTTGTTTTCCATAGAGAGGTAAAGGCATTGGCAGGCATATTCTCTAAGGTGTTTATAACCAAAACACACTCTGGAAGCACCCATCTTGTATGACACGCGAAAGTTAATCACCACATGACAATCAATGAATAGCATCGGCTTTGTATCACGACAACGACATTGCATTGCAAAGTAGCGGGAAGGACAGTGGAATTTTATTTTTCTCTAACGAAGAAAGAGATAGAAGTGCCTAAAGCCATGCAACACCATAAAATCCTTTCACCTTCTTTTTTCTTCCTCAATCTTTGCTCCCCTTCCATCCACTCGCTTCTCTCCCTCTTTGTTTGCTTATTTTGCTTCCTGGACCTTTGTTTTCTTGTCTCTTTGATGCAAATAGGAGGAGGCTGTAGATTTCTGGAACGTTTTGGGTTGCCAGCACCCCCCCCCCCCCCTCTCTGCCACCTTTTGGCTGTGAATTTGCGTTTCTGTGTAAGTCCTTTCTAAAACTATCATCATCGTTTCATTAACTAGCTAGTGCTCTTCCACAATTTGCCTCGCCTTCATATATGTGGCTCTTTATTTCCTATCAAAACTAGCTAGGAATGATCAATTAATTCTCAGATGAACAGGTAGTGTATCCTAGTCTCTGCAATATCACATGGGTTACGTACATAAGGCGAAAGTATTGTCAGTTCCCCCTGATAATAAAATGATAATTCGGCTTTTCTTTAAACAATCCAAGCTCTTGCATTTCCTTTCGGCGTTGTGACGGCCACTTTCTTAATTCCAAAGACAAATTTAAGGAAGCTTAGATGAATAAATTAACGACATAATAAAGAATTCAGTATGGGCCTAATATACAAAGTTAAAACTTAGTTAACCAAATTGCAAAAATTCTGTGGCGTAGAGTTTTATATATTAGCTTTCATGATCTTAGGGCAAGTCCATATTTGGATTTTAACCAAAATGCAAGTCCAGTGTTACCGAAAAAAAATCCAAAAGCTGATTTATAGTGGGATTGTCTCCCTTCTTCGCTAGCTCTTGAAGGTGCTCTAACCCCTGTTGTGCATGTTTTGTAGGGATACAAAAGTACAGACAACTTGTGGCTCATTGGAGGTTTTTTTTCATTTGAATGGGTTTTCGTTTTTAATTGCTTTCAATTGAAAAATAGAGTTAGATTGGATGGTTTATATTCATATTATTAACTGCTATTTATACAGTTTATATATCAATCTAAGTAAACTATACACTATAATTTAGGAGTTATAGCTAGGCTAAAAATCAGCTAACTAATTAATAACTATATATATCAAACATATGTTAAATCTCTCTTATTGGCACATATGCCCAGCTTGGATACTAACATATTAAAAAGACCATTATTTCTTCAAAGAGTAGCTTAACTTGTTCAACCAAGCCCCTCATAAATGTTTTAGTGCATACAATGCCTTTTTCAGCTTACATGGTTCATCTTTTTTCTAACATTAATCCTAGGTGAGGGCATATATACATCTCCCCCATCATATCATCTTAAAGAAAGACATCATTTACTTCAAGTTGTCATAACAACTAGTTTAGGTTAACTATATGAGAGAATCCGAAACTAATAGTGTTTATCTTAGCCACAAGAACAAAAACCTTTTTATAGTCAATTATATATATATAGATGTAAGCAATCAATCTAGTCTTGCATTTGTCAATTGTCCCATCTGACTTTACTTCATTGAAAACACTTGTTTCCACAATGCCTTTTTTTTCTTAAGATAACTCTACCTTCTCCAAAATAGAGCTCTTCATGAGTGCCTCCATTTCCTCTACCATGGCAGGTTTCCACTTATGGTTTCAAAGAGATTCTTGAAAATGAATAGGAATAGATATAGAGAATAATTGGATGACAAAAAAATAAGTGAGACTTAGATAGATTGTGATAAAATTATACATGGAATAAATGACATTAGAAGATGATTTGGAAAAACCAAATCTATCATGCTCTTTATAATCAATAAGGAGATAATATATGTTATTTTAATTACTAATTTATGATTTTGAGTAGACAAACTTCAAAGATATAAGTTATGAATCTATATAAAAAAAAAAACACCTATAAATGAAAACACTTATATCCATTTTGAAAATTAAGATAATTAAAAAATACACATCAAAGCGAACAAGGATAAATCTTTTCTCTATAAAAGGTGTGTATATGGATAGAACACACATAACTAGAAATATTAGGTCAAAAGATTGAGAATGAGAGGTAAAAAGAATATAGTGGAACCTTGATAACAACCTTACAAGAGTTTGATAGCAAATAATACAAGCAAGCATCCTATTAATAAGCAAGCCAATAGTCATGACAACATTAGTCTAGAAATGTTTAGGATTATGCACAGTAAAACATAAAGCCTAAGCTAGGAGATGTAAGTTTTTACTTCCTATTATGCCATTTTATTAGTGTGTAGGCATACGTTGTCTAGTAGGTGTTGCCATGAGCCTTGAAGAAATTTATAATATATTTAGGATCTGTTTAGGATTGCGGTAATAGTTGAGAATAATTGGGAGGCTTAACCTAATGGTTAGCCAACCCTTTCTATTTATATATGTAGGGCAATATACAATAGTAATGGTGGAGGTTACCACATAAAAGTATGTCTACAATATTTCCTATATACAACATTTCCTATATAAGTACATTCTATAATATGCCCCCTCAAGCTGAGGGTGGAGGATCAACCCGAAGCTTGAAATGAAAAGCAGTAAACGAAGAAGTAGGAAGTGGCTTAGTGAAGATATCGGCAAGTTGATCCTAGGAGGAAATAAAATGAATCTGAATCTCCTTCTTTGCAACTCTATCTCGGAAAAAATGATAATCGACCTCAACATGTTTTGTGCGAGCATGAAAAACAGGATTCGCAGACAAATAAGTGGCACCAAGGTTGTCACACAGATAATAGGAGCAGAAGCAGACAGAATCTGGAGATCTGTTAATAAGTATTGAAGCCAGATAACCTCAGCAATGCCATCAGCTAAGGCTTTGTACTCAGCTTCAGTAGAAGAGCGAGCAACTGTGCGTTGCTTACCGAATTTCCACGAAATCGGCGTCTGACCAAAAAACACAAGGTAACCACCCGTAGATTTTCTGTCCTCAACACTGCCTGCCCAATCTGCATCTGTAAAACCATGTAAGGCAAAAGAAGAACTGCGAGTAATATGTAAGCCATGTGATGTCGTACCCTGAAGATAACGCAAGATGCGTTTCACGGCAGCCCAATGAGAATCTGTAGGAGCATGCATAAACTGACAGACTCTGTTAACAACAAAGCAAATATCTGGGCGCGTAAAAGTGAGATACTGAAGAGCACCCACAATTTGACGAAAGCGGGTAGCATAAAAAAACAACGGATCGGGCAGAATGGTAGCTTTGGATGTAGAGATAGGAGTATCAACAGGTTTGCAAGATAACATACCAGCCCGAGTAAGGATGTCAAGTATATATTTATGCTGGCGGAGCATAAGACCCATACTAGTAGACTGAACCTCAATACCCAAAAAATAATGAATAGAACCCAAGTCGTGAAGCTTAAATTCTGAGCTCAGTAGCTGAATGAGGCATTGGAGCAGAAGAGAGTTACTACCCGTAAGCAGAATATCATCAACGTAGACCAGAAGATAACAAATATCAGCACCAACAGAGAAGATAAACAAAGAGGTATCCACCTTAGAGGCACGGAAACTAATAGATAACAGGAAATCATTCAGACAAGTGTACCAAGCCCACGGAGCCTGTTTTAAACCATATAGAGATTTATGCAATCGGCACACATGAGAAGGGAGAGCAGAATCAACAAAACCTGGAGGTTGTTTCATGTAGACCTCCTCTTCAAGAACACCATTGAGGAAGGCATTATGGATGTCAAGCTGATGAATTTTCCAACCACACGAAACTGCAATGGAGAAGACTAATCTGACGGTCGCCTATTTGATGACTGGACTAAAGGTTTCAGAGTAATCAATACCTTCTTGCTGAGTGAAACCTCTAGCAACTAGACGCGCCTTATACCTCTCAATGCTTCCATCAGATCTATGTTTAATCTTGTATACCCACCGACTACCAACAACATTCATGGAGGGGTGAAACGACACTAAAGTCCAAGTTCTGTTTCGCGTAAGGCCTGAATTTCCTCACACATAGCACTATGTCACGCCTCATATCTGTTAGCATCATTAAAAACAAGTGGCTCATGAGAGGGAGGAGAAACTACCCGGCTGAAGGAGACAGCAGAGGCTGCGGCAGTGGCTGTGGACAGCGCTGTCTTGGGCTGCCTTG
>Ga0307515_10012998_pt1 | contig 15596 bp, 10 predicted proteins | sample 17_EM_MG_FD_194513 | JGI IMG/M metagenome (GOLD analysis project Ga0307515, IMG submission 194513) | Populus trichocarpa ectomycorrhiza microbial communities from riparian zone in the Pacific Northwest, United States - 17_EM | ecosystem: Host-associated > Plants > Roots > Unclassified | place... | reverse complement strand
AGCTGACGCGCCCCAGAGCGTCATAGGCGAAATTCGTTAGCCGGTCACGTGCCGAATCGGCCCAGGCCGGGAGCTGGGAAATCAGGTCGGCGTCCGTATACGTCGCAGGCGCGAGCCTGGCATATCTGCGCTCGGTGATGGTCCTCCCGCCGGCGTCATAAAGATATTGCGTTATCGCGCCAGTGGCATCGACGTCGGCAATCTTTCGGTCGGCATTGTCGTAGATGTGGTGTGTCCGGCGCTTTCCGGCATTCACGTTGTTCGTGTAGGAGGCCTTCAGTACATCGAACAACTGTCCGCCCACGAGCGATGTGGAGTATAGCTGGGTCTCATAATCCAAGGTATCGACGAGCCTGGCGAAGCCGTCATACTTATATTCTGTCGTATAGCCCGTGGGGTCCACCTTGTATGTCAATCGCCCGGCGGTGTCATAGACGAATCGCGTGGCCACAACCGGCACCAAAGCAGAAACTCCGGGAGCGCTGGCAGCAGCGACAGGACCAGCAGGAGTTGCCAACGACATGGCAGCCACTCCGTAGGTGGGAAGAGTACCCTCGACGAGATTGTCAATGGTCACGGTGGGATTGCCTGTCGTGCTGGCATACCGTGTCGTGGTGAATTGCGTAAAAAAGTTGACCCAGCTGAATTCGCCTGAAGGCACGTCATAGCGAAGGCCATTGTCTCCAGCGTATTTTTCTATCAAACGGACAGTCGCACCCCCTGTGGCAGTTGTGACGAATTCGGCTGTGTAAAAAGCGCCAACCTTGTATTTTCCGATGGGTATGATCGTGGTACCGCTGTTGCCCATTTTCTCAACCCACACCGTGCCAGCAGGGGAGAAAATAAGCTTCAATCTAGAATTAGTGGCGCCCCCCACATTCTGTTCCAAGCTCACACTGAAATCCGACAACAAAGCTTCGGGGTGTACTTGAAGTTGTACTGATTGGCCAGGCGTCAGTATTTCGGGGCTGCGAGAGGTGGCCCAGGCCGAGACAGCGCTCGGCGCATTGATATTCAACCAGCCGTATTGCCAGGCTACATTAGCACCTGAAACTCCCTCAAGACCCGAATTGAAGGAGCGGGTCACCGCAGGAAGGGGTTTTGCGGGTACCAAGTCTCCTTCGACCAAATTGTCAATCAGCGCAACGCCGCCCGCCGCGGCGGTCAACGCATTGGTAGTGAACTGGGTGAAGAAGATTCCCCACTGTTGACCCATCACGTCATAGCGCAGGCCGCTGTAGCGATCCTGGCCCTTCGCATAGAAAAGCACCGTCCCATCGCCATTGGGGTTGGTCAGGAATTCGGCGGTGTAGTCTGTTCCAGGCGAGTAATAGCCTATCAGTTGCGTCGGCCGCGAACCTTCAGGGCCCGCGGCATCCACCCACACCTCGCCTCGCGCATTGAAAACGAGCTTGAGGCGGGAGGGTTGCGTCGCTCCAGACGATTGTTCCAAGCCTATCGAGGTATTCTGAAGATAGGTAGTCGCCTTGAAATCAAACTTCGAGCCCCTGCCCCGGGCCAAAGTCTCTGGGCTACGCGCATAGGTCCAACCGGTAGCTTCCTGGAGGACCAAGCCGCCTGCGCCATCCCAGGATGCGGCCGTCCCAGTGATGCCGTCAAGCCCGGTCGAAAATGACCTAACTGATTGGGATTGATAGCCTTCCCTCAAATTGTCGATGAAGACTGGGGTGTTGGCGGTTCCGGTATTCGACGCATTTCGGCGTGTGTTGAACTCGGTGAGGAATTGAGTCCAGCCGAACGTGCCGGATGCAAAATCAGAACGAAGCCCCTGCTCGCGCGAGGTGCCGCTGGCGTACAGGAATATCGATGCACCGCCGCTTGCCGTGGTCGCTATTTGGACAATGTACTTAGTTCCAGGCGTGTAATTGCCCAAATACACCGGAGTATTGGTATCCTTATACACATAGACCGCATTGCCTTGCACAAATCCGAGACGGAGTGTGCTTCCGACGCCAGCCGTAGAAGAGAGGCCCACGAAGGCATCATTCGAAAGTGCACTTGGCGTTACTTCAAGCTTGATCCCTTGTCCTGGCTTTTGGTTGGACGCGCTTTTTGAAGCGTTCCACGTGCCGACTTGCGTCGGCGTGTTTAAGACCAGTCGGCCATTACTGCCATTACTCCATACAGCGGCATTCCCGGTAAATCCTTGGAGGCCGGAGGCGAAATCGTGCGTGGGGGGGAAAGGATCGCTTTCCGATGTGAAGGAACGCTGCGTAAGATCGTCCCAGACAATATCGCGCCCCATGACCATATCGCTTGCACTGACTCCCTTTAGCGTAACAAGAAGCTCCCAACGGCTGACATCGGGATCGGAACCCGACTCGTACGTCAGAGTAGTCTCCCCTCCATATCCAAAGAAAGTCAGTATGGGCGCTGTACCGCTAGCGTAGTTGTAAACGCCTGGCAAGCCATTGTTTCCTCCAGCGAAAAATTGCGAAAGGACGATCTTGTCGATGCCCGGTCGGAAATTTTCGATCAACGCTGGCACGCCATCTTCCCCGAGGTATTGGGCCTCCGGCTTGAATATATATATCATTGGCTCAACGCCTCCGACAAATGTATTTCTAGCATCCCGGCTGACGATGATGGTGTTGCTGTTGGTGATCGTCGCTGGCGCTGCGATGGGTGCGCTGCTGGGCGCATTCCCAGAATCCGGCAATGCCGGGAGCGCTGCGCCGTGCGTGACGGCCAGCAGGCTTTCGTAGGTGGTTGCCCAAATGCCGCTCGCCGGCCGGCCAAACGTCAAGGTGGCAATGACACGCCCGGCACCGTCGTACTGGAACTCCGTCAGGCTACCGACCGGGTCGATCTCAAAGCGCTTCTGGCCGGCAGCGTCATAGATAAATCTGGTCCACTGATCCTGGGTTGACGTTTGGGTGGTCCAGCTGCTGCGAATCAATCCATTGCCGACATCGGTAGTCTGGATGGAAGTGGGTGGCAGCGCATAGCGCGTGCTCGTGACCAGATTGCCGAACTTGTCGTAGGTGTTTCGGACCTGCGAAGACATCGGATCCAAACTCGCGAGCAGATGTCCTCCCGCGTCGTAGAGATACCGGGTTTGTGCACCGCTGGGCTCCGTCACCCGGGCGAGGTTGCCCTGGGTGTCATATTCGTAAGTAGTCTTCAGGTTGAGGCGCCCGGCTCCATCGTCCACGATTTGACTTGTCTTGCGCGCCAAGTCGTCATAGGTATATCGGGTGACGGTGCCATTGGCATCCGTAATGCTTAATATGCGACCGCCGTTGTCCACTGTCTGGCCGGTGCTGGTTGTCAGCGTCGCGGCGCTCACCACGATATTCTTGACCTGCCCTTTGAGGTCATAGGTCGTGAGGGTTCTGACGTTAGCTGGATCGGTGACCGTCAGCTGCCGATTTGCATCATCGTAGAAGTAGGTGGTGCGGAGATTCGCGCCGTTTTTGTCCAGCGCACGGGTCAGGACGCGATTGAGTGCGTCATAGCTGTAGGTTTCATATTCCTGCGCTGCACCTGCACCTGTCCGGGCATTTGAAAGGTTCGAACTGGTGGGCTGGCTGGACTTTGTCGCATAGCGCAGCGTCTTTAAGGTGTTTTGCGATGCGTCGTAGGTGTTCTCTGTGAGGTAGCCGAGCGGGTCGAGCGTGGCAACCTGCAGTCCTTTTGCGTCGTAGAAATAGCGCGTCGTGGCATCAAGCGTTGCCGAGATTGCGGGGCGCAGTTGGGCCAAGGTACCATTACCGATATATTCCGGTTTCGCCAGATTGGCCCTGAGCGTCTTCTCGATCAACCGACCCGCAGCGTCGTACTTGAATTCCGTGAGGGCACCGATTGAATCGAGTGTCGCATTCAGAAGTCCGTCGCCGTCGTAGAACTTCCGCTCGATCTGATCCGTGGTGCGTGCGTAAAAATTGTACTGGTTGAAATCGGTCAGCGTCGGGGTGCTCGACAGGCCAGAAGTGATGAAGGGGTTGGTATACCGCCGGGTATCCGTGAGGCGGGATTGGCTGTCGTAAGAGAACGCCGTGACTTCACTCAATTCGCCGACGGTCAGAATGAGCCGGTTGGCATTGTCATAGACACGCCAGGTTTTCCGGTCTGGAAACAGGCTGGTGGCGCTCGCCGCCGGTCGAACGTTGACCAGAATCGCGTCGGTGGGATTTCCCGATGCATCGATCAATGCCGCGGTATTGGTGGCATTCGCATAGGTGATGGTTTGCGTGAGCTGGTTATTCCGGTTGTACTTGTACTCGGTGAGTTGGCCCAGGGCGTTGACCTCAGCGACCTTACGGTCGGCCTCGTCATACAAATACCAGTGCCTTGCTCCCACGGCGTCCTGCGTCATCCGCAGGCGATTCTGGGCGTCGTAGAAGTACTTAGTCTCGCCAAGGTTCGCGCCTGCCGGGCTGCTCTGCAGCACCGAAATCAGCCGGCTGGCCTTGTCAAAACTAGATGTGGTAACCAATCCGTTATTCGCGACCTTGACCTGAGTGCGGTTGTTGACGTCGTCGTAGATATTGACCGCTAACTGGCGCAACGGGTCGTACGTGGTGAGTACCCGGCCCAATCCGTCATAGGTGTAGTCCGTCTGCCCTGTGCCGGCGCCGGTCGGCGCATAGACGGTCGTCAGCCGGCCATAAGGATCGTAGACATAGGTCTTCAACGCATACTGCGCATCCTCGACACCATTTCCGACAGCGTCGAGCACGGCATATTGCTTGCTCTGCTGAAGTCGCCCTTGCGTGTCGTAGGCGAAATCTTCGCGTTGCGCCTTGCTGCGGTCCAGTCCGTTCACCCAGATCGCAACTGAACTCTCGACGGGGGCTGAATTCCAGGCCAAGCCGAAGAGATCATATTTAGCGTCTGTGTACTGGATTGTGCTGGATCGCTGACCCCAGCTGTTATAGCGATATTCAGTAACGCGCCCTTCGGCCGTGATTCCGAAGCGCAATTGATTCTTTCCCGCCGCGTCATAGACATAGCGTGTGGAAGCGGCGTTCAGAACCGGCGCACCTGGCGACGCACTGGTTTCAGAAAGGAGTTGATTCTTGGTGTTGAAACTCCGGGCTACCGTATTGCCGGCTGAGTCCCATTGCCGCACGGCGTTGCCTGAGCTGTCATAGCTCATCTGTACCCAGCGACCTTCGCCATCGACGATCTGGGTGACATCGCCATTGCCGTTGTATACAAAGCTGGTGCTGGCGCTGAGACCGGCCACCGCAGGCGTGGTGACTTGCACCAGGCGGCCCACGGTGTCGTAGCCATACACGGTGGTGCCAATGGCATTGCTGACGCTGGTGCGCCGATTGGCGGTGTCGTAATCGAAGGTCGTGGCATTGCCGAACGCATCGCGCAATACTTTCACCCGCCAATCAGCGCCAACCTGAACATATTCGATGGCGAGGCTATCGATCGTGGGGCCGGTTCCATGGCCTTGGGTGATGGTGGCCACCCGATTGCTCGTACCATCGTAGGTATAGCGGGTCACGTAGGTGTTGTTGTCGGAGATGCTGCCGTCCTCGGGCGTCAAATCGACCTTGACCGCGGACAAGCGGTTGCCGTCATATTCGTACCGCACCCGTACGAAATTGGCGCCATTCGTCCCCACGGTGCGAAGCTGCGTGAGTTGCGTGCCGCTGTAGTCGTAATAGGTGTGCCGCTCGCCGTTGGGTGAGACGATGCTTTCCACCAGCCCGCTGGCGCCGTTGTAGGTGTACTGCAGCGTGTTGCCGCTGGCGTCGCTCGTAGAGGCAAGCCGTCCCGCGCTGTCGTAGCCCTCGGTGGCGCCAGTGCTGCCATCCGTCCACAAATATCCGCCCGTACTGCTGACGTATTCGATCGTGTCGTAGGCGCCGCTGCCCTCGGTACAGATGTATGTCTTTAGGGCGTAATCGAGACGGTAGACGGACTGTGCGCCGTCGCGGCCCGTCCGGACGATGCTGCTACCGCCGGCATTGGCGGTGCCGTTCAAACTCAACTGGCTGGTGTAAAAGCCCAGCGACCAGTTGTCCGCGTTGTCGTCCGTGAACCGGCCCTGGCTGTTGTACGTGCGCAGCGTTTCTACATTCAGCCCGCGCGCGGCCCAGGAATCATCGAGATGCTGCAGGACAAGGTTACCGGTGCCGGCGTTGACATACGCCTCTTCACCCATACGGCCCTGCGTGGCGTTGCCTGTGACACCGCGCTGACCCAGCGTGGCCAGCGAGCCCAGACTCAGGCCCAAGCTGTTGCCCGTGACGATTGCGACCATATCTATCTCCTTCAGATTCGTGGCTTCGAGCGGTGCTCTATTGCCAAGTTGTCCGGAAGTTGTCGATACGGTTTAGAAATTTCGCCGGAAATTACATAAATGACTTTAATATGACATGAACAATAATCCATTCGGATCAGTTGGGTGAGCTTTCATCGCCACGGCTTCCGAAACAATAGGCCCGGCACCGCTGCACCGGCCGGGCCTTTTATATCCGGCGAGGAATTGCGCGGCCTAACTGTGATGTCTTGATAGGTTGTTCAGCGCAGTGCCGGGTTGCGCTCGCAGGCGACGCATCGTCGGCGGCCGGACGGGGCGATCTGCAAGGTGGCGCAGATCTCGTCGGCCCGGCGCAGCTCGCGCACCCAGCGTTCGAGTTCCTTGACGCGGACGGCCTCAGCGGTGGTGACGCCCTCACGCTGGCCGATATCGCGCTCATGCTGGCGCACCCAGTTCAACAGCGTCTGCGGCGTGGTGCCGATCTTGCCGGCAACGGACACAACGGCCGCCCACTGCGACTCGTGCCGGCCGCGCAGCTCAAAACCAGCCTCACAGCGCGCTTCCGCACCTCTGCCGAAAACTTCCCGGACCTCACGACTCCCTCCTCTCAAAGATTGGAGCCTCCTCGAAAGCCGGGGCGGTTCAGTCTCAGCTCGATGTGGATGCGGCTTCCCCTAGCTGCGGTTGCCCCGAATTGCGGGTGGCCGCAGCTAGCGGGTTTGAGCGAGTCCGAATGCAATGGCATCGCGACTGAATCAAACCCCTGAGGAGCAACGAATGACCACGATCCAAGCGGCCAATGCGACGTCGCTGAGCGCCAGCGCTACGTCCAACAGTGCCAGCACCAACCCTAGCCACGCCAGCACGAAGATGAGCGGCGGCCAGGCGGTGTTCGAGAACGACAATTACCGCATCACGGCGGGCGACAACAACACCGTCAACATCTTCAACAAGAAGACCGGCGAGAACTACAACATCTGGGGCGACCCGCACGTGAACATCGACGGCAAGCAAGCCTTCGACTTCTGGGGCACCACCACCTTCAAGCTGGAAGACGGCACCAAGGTGACCATCGAGACCACGCCCTGGGCCGCCGGCGGCAATGGCGCGACGCTGGCCAGCAAAGTGGCCATCACCAACGGCGACTACGGTGTGGAAATCAGCGGCATCGACACCAACAAGGTGGGCGATCTGAAGATCGACGAGGCCGCAGGCTGGGGCAGCACGCTGGACTGGACCCACGACGACGGCAACGTGTTGCAGGAGAACCCGGCCGGCAAGGGTTTCCTGGGCGTGGACGCGCAGGGCAACGTCAAGAAGGTCGACCAGGCCTACATCAACGGCACCGACCTGCAGAAGAACCCGCCCGCCGCGGCCACGCAGCAAAAGGCTGGCGACTTCCTGCAGCACCTGTTCAGCGCGTTCTCTGGCGTGCTGTCGGCTTCGTTGAGCGGTGCGTTCCTGGGCGCCCTGCATGCGGCCAGCGAAGGTGGCGAAGGCCGCCGTCAGCCCGAGCCGGCGACGCGCGATGCGCACCGCTTTTCGCTGACGCTGTTGCGTCTGGAGTTCTGACGGGGAGGCGGTCGAACCCCGTGCTCTGAATGGGCGGCCCGCAACGGCCGCCCATTTTTCTTCTGCGCTTGCTGACCATGCCCCGCCTGATGCAGAGCTGGCTTGCCGGCGCCAAAGCGTCCCCTTGGGACCTGAGCGACTTCGAGGCCACGCGGGACGAACGGCAGCGCTGCTGCGCGACTGGCTGCCGGCCCACAACGGGCCCGATGCCATCGACGACCGGCATTACGACATCTGAGCGGCGGCGGGCCGGCCGCGACTGCGGCTGGCCCCAGCTGCGGCTGCCCCGAATTGCGGCCAGCCGCAGCTGGCGCGAGTGGGCGAGGACGCGTGCAATGGCCACGCGACCGACTCACCCGTTTTGAGGACTCCTCCGTGCTCCAAGCCCTAGAAGCCACCGGCGCCCGCCCGGCCACCCCACCCGCCGCCGGCCTCGCCGCCGACACCACCGTCTACGCCCAGCGCGGCGACCGCCTCACCGATGTCGCGCAGCGTTATGGCGTTGACGAGCATGCCATGCGCGAGGCCAACCCCACGCTGGCGTTGGCCCAGTCGCTGCCGCTCGGCCAGCCCGTCAAGCTGCCTGCATCCAACAACACGGACTTGAACGGCGCCGTGGCCGGCGTCGCCGGCGCGTCCGGCCGCGAGGGCCTGGTGCAGGCGCTCCAGGCCAAGGCCTACCAGGCCGGCCAGGTGGCGCCGCAGACGCCGTTCGACGGCACGGTGTTCCGTGCCGGCGCCACGCGGTTCGAGGCCGGCCTGCTGGACCACAACTTCGGCTCGCCCGGCCGCAACAACGCGCCCGGCCAAGGCATGCTGTACACCTCGCCCAACGCGGCGAGCATGCTGCATGAGAACGAGGCCTACGCCAAGCCCGGCGTGCATCCGCTGGCCGACAAGAGCGTCATCGAAGTGCGCCTCAACGTGGCGCCCGACGCCAATGGCCGCGGCGGCATGAGCCAGATCGCCGAGGGCGCGCGCCAGATGGGCATGCCAGTCGAGGCGCTGACGCAGGCCAAGGGCGGCAAGTCACCCAGCCTGCTGCACCAGCTGACAGGCGAGCACCCGTACACGCTGCCGCAGCAAGCGTCCAAGGGCGCGTCCGATGCCGGCGCCGCCGCGCTGCGCGCACCCGCGGCGACGGGGGGCGACCAGCTCGACGTCGTGACGCGCAACGCCAAGCCGAGCGAGGTCACGCCGCTGCGTGTGACGCGCTACGACGCGAGCGGCAGCGTCACGTCCAGCCAGAACGCCACCGGCGTCATCCGGCCGATGCCGGCCGACGCGCGCACCTACACCGACGGTCCGTTGACCAAGCCCGCCGGCGCGCGGCCGCCCATCGAGCCTGCCGTCGGCACCACGCCGGCCAAGTTGGCTGCGGCCGACGCGCCGGGCCGCCCTTTGTCGGCCGGCAGCCAGGGCCTGGAACAGCCCGCTGCGGGCCGGCTGGGCCAGACGCGCCAGGCGCTGACCGGCGCGCAGGAAGGCTACCCCCGAGCGGCTTCCACGCGCTACGGCGCTGTGGGCGGTGCCGCAGCCACGCTGATCGACGCCGGCGTGCGCGCTGCGCGGGGTCAATCGGTCGACGCCGGCCAGGTGGCCACGGCCACCGCCACCAACGCCGCCGTGGGCGGTGGCGCGGCCAAGGCGGTTGACCTGCTGGCCCCGCGCATGGGCCTGGTGAAGGCCGGCGGCGCCGTGGGCGCGCTGGTACAGGCCGGTGTCAGCGGCTACAGCAACGTGCAGGCCTACCGGGCCGGCGAGATCAGCGGCTCGCGTGCCGTGGCCAACACGGCGGTGGACACCGGTACCGCGCTGGCGGCCGGCGCAGCCGGTGCGTGGGTGGGGGGCGCGGTGGGCTCCGTCGTGCCGGTCGCCGGCACGGCGGTGGGCGCCGTGGTGGGCTTCGGCGTGGGCCTGGGCGTGCACTACGCCATCGGCCAACTCGACAAGGTCACCGGCTTCACCAGTGCCGCCAAGGACGCGCTGACCTCGGGCATCGACTCGGTCAGCAGCGGCGCCTCCAAGGCCTGGCATTCACTGACACCTTGGTAAGCCCTGCTAAGGTTCGCCCCCATGGCTGACCTTGACCTGCAAGCCCTGCCCACCGACCTCCAAGCTGCGCTGGAACGGGTGTGGCCGGGCTGCCCCGAAGCCCAGCGCCGCGCGGTGCTGGGGCCGTGGTGCAACAAGGCCTGGGTGACCGTCTGGCCCGACACCACCTGGCCCTGGCAACCCGCCAGGCACTGGTGGCGGCCGGGGTCGGCACGCCAGTGGCGCGACGGGTTCGAGGCGTACTTCGGCGCGCAATGCCGCAACGAGCTCGAGCCCGAAGGCCCACGCCTGTTCGACCCCGATCAGCCGTTCTTCGACACGCCGTGGACGCATGCCCGGGTGGTGCTGCGCAGCCCGGCGCCCGAGGCCTTCACCGACGCCGAATTCTGGGCCGTCACGACGCAGCTCTTCGGTGGTGACGCCGAGCACGCCGCGTCGCAGGTGAGCGGCTGGGCACGCAGCTTGGTGGCGCGGGGCATCACCGGTCGCGGCTACCGGCGCGACAGCTGGTGGCAGGAGATGCGCACGGTGCTTGAAGCCGAAGCGACCGGCAGCCTCGGCTCGCTGTAGCGCCCGGCGCGCGACGCGCTCGCGCGCCCTCTAGCGCTCAGCGCAACTCCATGCCTTGCGCCGTGAAGCGCAGCGTGTCGGCGGCATCGCCCAGCACGACACGCAGGTTCTCGCGCGCCGATTGGCGCAGGTTGGCCACCACGTTGGCGGGCTGCTGCTGGCTGGTCTTGTTGGCCAGCGCCATGAAGGTGCCGAGCATGGCGCACTGCTCGTACAGGCGCCGGCGGTCGGCGGTGCTGAGCTGGTTCAACAGGTTTTGCACGGAAGCACTCGCGCGCAGTTGATTGCCCGCCGCGGTAACCGACGCATCGCTGAGCTCGTTGCCCGTCATGGCCATGTAGTTGCCCGCCAGCAGCGCGGCCATAGCGCCGGCGACGTCGTCCGCCGGCCACCCCAGCTTCTGCTCCAGCTGGTGGTAGCCCGGCATCAACTGCACGTAGACCTTCTCCAGCCGCGCCCGCTGTGCCGCCGGGGCCGCCTGCGCGAGCTCTGCCGCGCTGCGCGCCACCTGGGGCGACGCAAGCGCGAGTTGCTGACGGGCGGCCTGGGGCGCGCCCGGCTTGGTGGCATTGATCAGCGCCTGCTGGTTCAGAAAGGTGCTGCTGATGAAGTTGGACGCCGGGGCGTTGTAGGTCTGGGCGAACTCCATGACGTACTGCGCCGAGGCCAACGAAGGCACCAGCACTGCCAGCGCGCCGGCACACCATGCGCGGCGCATGCGCTTCAAGGTTGCTTTCTTCATGAGACTCATGCGGAGGGAGTTGACGAACATTGGCGCGCAGTTTCTTTCAACCCCGTGGCTCCATGCGTGCCGTGCAGTGACCAACGCGTAAGCAATGGTCAGGGCAGCCAGCGCACGGTCGAGCAGCTGGTGACCCATTCGCCGGTGTCGCCCGTCATGGCGAGCATCTTGACGGCCACGTCCTGCTTCACCGCCGGCCAGGTGAACGCCTGCGGCTGTGCCTGCGACACCGGGAGCACGTAGGCGGGGCTCGCCGTGCAACCCGTCGTGCCGACGATCCGCGCCGCGCCAATGGTGTCCTGCGGCCAGACCGGCGCGGCGGTGGCGCCGTTCATGTACATCACGAAGGCCAGCCACTGCCCATCGGGCGACCAGGTCGGGCTGCCGAACGAGTAGCTCAGCGGGTCGGTGGTCTCGGCCACGGCGGTCATCTGCTTGAGGTCGCTGCCGTCGGCACGCGCCGTGAAGATGTGCGTGTCCATGCCGTTGCCGCGCTTGACGCGCCAGGTGAAGGCGATGCGCGTGCCGTCGGGGCTGACGGCCAGACTGCTCTGACCGGCGACGAAGCTGACGTTGTCGACTGCGTCGTTGGACGGCAGCGCCAGGCTGGCCACGCGCTCCGACGTCGCGCTGGTGGGCGACGAGACCCACAGCTCATTGGCGCGCAGGTACAGGTAGCGGCCGTCCGGCAGCCAGGCCTGCGGATCGCCAACGATGTCGGCGCCGTCAAGCTGGGACCCCGTCTTCTGCACAGACATGCTCTGCGCGTCGAAGACGGTCAGGCGGCGGTTGGTCTGGAAGTTGTCCCCGTACTGCGCCAGCACCCATTTCCCATCGGCGGACAACTGCAGGTCGCTCACGCCCAGCAGGCTCGGCACGGACTGCGGCGTGCCGCGTACGGCGAGCGTGGTCGCATCGAACCACGCGACCGGGTAGGCGTTCAGGCCGGTGTCGCGCGTCCAGCGCACCAGGGTCTGGCCGTTCTGGCTGGCCGACCACACGTCGAAGCTCGCGTTCGTGGACGCCGGCAGGCTGACCTGGTTCCCGGTGGCCAGGTTCATCAGGCGTGCGCCACGGCCGTCGGGCGCGTTGACCAGCAGCCGCCCGGGCAGCGTGCGGCTGCCGTAGGTGGAGATGGACGGCACCGTGGGCGGGGTCGGTGGCGTGACGGGGTCGGACGACGAGCCGCCACCGCCGCAAGCCTGCAGCAGCGCGAGTGCCGCGCCGGCCAGGATGGTTTTCAGGACATTCGCTGGAATTCGGAGGGACATGCTGGCGGTCATGGGGTAGCGCTGAAATGGGAAAAACCGGAGTGCCTGGTCGGCACTCCGGCATTCGGGGCCGAAGTGATTACTGCTTGCGGGCCACCGAGGACATCGCTTCACCGATGGCCTTGATGGCCGTCGAGAAGGTGTTCTGCAGCAGGCTGAATTCCTGCGAGGTGGCCTGGAACTCGGCGTTCAGCGATTGCATCTGCTTGGCAGAGGCTTGCTGGTCTTCGTTGCTGCCACCGGTCTTGGTGTTGGCGATGCGTTGGCTCAGGTCAACCAGCTTGCCGGCGCGGTCGCCCATGGTCTTGCCCATGGCCTTGGCGATGGCCACCAGCCAGCTTTCGGCCGAGGCCTTGCCGTCGCCCTTGCCTTCGCCCTTGAGCTGCTTGGTGACTTCCTCGACGATCTGCTTGGCCGAGTCCTGGATGAAGGACTGCATCCAGTCACCGGCGGCAGCCTGGGCATGGCCCGCGGCTTCCGGGGTCACGCCTTGCTGGCTTTGGCCGAGCAGGCCTTGCACAGCGCCGTCGACCTTGCCCTTGACTTCTTCAGCCAGGAACTTGGGCATGCCATGTTCTTGCTGCAGCGTGTCGACGGCTTGCTTGGTGGCGTCGCCGACGGCTTGCTGCAGCATGCCGCCGATGGCTTGGCCGATCATGGCGCCGATCGGGCCGCCGAAGATGCCACCGACGATGCCGCCCACGGCACCCAGGATGCCACCTGCGCCACCGCCACCGCCACCGAAAACGCTGCTAACTGCTGATCCCATGTTGATCTCCAAAGATTGGTTGAGCGGCAAACCTTGCCGCAGTCATTGATTGAAAAAACTGAGGCATCTGATTCCGGTGGCGACTGAGGAAACACCGGTCTCGCTGCGTGTCTTGTCGTCAAGGTTTTCTAATCAAACTCTGCGGCGCTGACGGGTTTGATTAAACGGGGTCGCGCGGCTGTTGCCTATATGCGGCTGCTCCTATTTCGTCGGCAGCGGCGCTAGGGCTGACCGCAGTCTTCACGTCCTGACTGCGCAACACAGCGCACAGCGCGGGCAGGTCCAGCCCCAGCTGCCCGCGCAGGCTGCTACGCGCCATCCACGCTGCCGAGGCTTGGCTGCCCGTGCCCTGGCGGCTGGCTTGCACGGTCCATTCGCCCAGGGCCACGGCCAGCGCGGCAAAGCGCTCGAACGCGTCCTGGCGCTCGCTGAGCGGTGCGTCGTCCCACGGCAGCTCGTCGATGACCCAGGCCTTCAGCCACTGCGTTATGGCCCGCCAACGCTGCGCGTTGAGAGGCTCGTGGTCGAAGGCCTGGCGGCACGCGCCCAAGTAGGCGGCCAACGCGGCGCCCAGGTCGTCCTGCGTCGGGTCGACCGCGAGCTGCTGGCGGTAGTGCTGCAGGCAGCGCGCCAGCAGGTCGACCTGCAGCGCGGGCTTGCCCACGCCCAGCATCTCGGTCAACGCGGCCGCTGCGCCGCCTTGCGGGATGAGCCGCGCCGGCAGGCGCCAGCGCGTGGCCGGCGTGCCGCGCTCGGCGTCGGCATCGGTGTCGGCATCGGTGAGCGGCGCATGCGCCAGCCGGGACTGCGCGAGGGCTTGCGCGAGACGTTGGCAGAGGGCGGTCTGCCAGGGGTTGGGTGACGCGGCGTGGTTCATGGCGGGTTGGGGGCTGAGGGTGAGAGAGCGCGGCGCACCTGGCGCAGGCGGTCGCGGCGACTGAGGGTGCGCACGCGTGACCAGGTCGTGGCGTCCAGCGCGTGATAGTCGGACAGCTGGCCTTCATACGGCGCGCGGCTGCGCGGCGTGAAGCCCAGGGCTTCGAGACAGACGCGGGCGCCGCGGTTGTCGGGGTGGCAGATGCCCCAGACCGTGCGCAGCTGCAGCCGCTCGAAGGCATGGCGCAGCAGCACCTCGCCGCCGGTCAGGCTCAGGCCGCTGCCCCAGTGCTCGGGCGCCAGGCGGCTGCCCAGTTCGGCGTCGCCGTGTCGGGCGCCCAAGGCCGCGGTGTCGGGTGTTGCCTGCACCGGCATCAGGCTGAACCAGCCGGCGAACAGCTCCGCGTCGCCTTGCCGCACGGCGCAGCGCCAGATGCCCAGGCCGGGATGCTGGCGGTAGAAACCGCCGAGGCAGGTGGTGAAGTGCTGCGCCCAGTGCGCCTCGTGCAGCGGCTGCTCGTCGGGCAGCAGCGCGCGCACGCGAGGATCGGCGTGCAGGCGTTGCACGTCGGGCGCGTCGCCGGCCGTGAACTCGCGCAGCAGCAGCTTGTCGCCGCAGTGGGAGAAAGTGGCGCTCATGCGTCCTGGCCCGTGGCCGGGATGGGCAGGCGCGCCAGCAGGCTGATGCCACCGGCCGTGACGCCCAGCATCCAGCGCTCGCCGGCATGGTCCAGCAGCACCACGCGCTCACGCGAGCCGACGGGCAGCGCGCGCACGAAGCGCAGCGCCTCGGTGTTGTCGGCCACCGGGCGGCCGCCAAACGTCTGCAGTCGCCGCCAGCCGCGGATCAGCACCCAGGCCAGCAGCAGCACGAAGGCCAGGGCCGCCACGGTACTGGCGAGGTTGAGCATCAGGTCTTGCATGGCGTTGTCGTCTCAGCGGCTCACGCGGGCACCGCGCGGGGGTCGATGTCGGGGTGGCGGGTCATGTCCTCACCCGGCGCGGGGCGGCTGCGAGGCGGCTCAGGCGGCACCTGATGGCGTTGGTGCGGGTCGGCGCGGGCGGCCTCCCACTTCAGCTGCTCGCGCACGCTGTCGGCCCAGACGATCACCTCGGCCAGCACGTCGAACAGGTCGGGCGGGATGGCCTCGCCCTCGTCGCAGCGCGCCAGCAGCTCGCGCGCCAGCGGCACGTTGCGCACGATGGGCACGCCGGCGTCCTCGGCGGCTTCGCGCATCGCCCGGGCGACATGGTCCTCGCCCTTGGCGCTGACGGTGGGCACCGGGCAGCGGCCGGGCTCGAAGTCAATGGCGATGGCCACGTGCGTGGGGTTCACCACCAGCGCGTTGGCGCCGCGTGCCGCCGCCTGCTGGTTGCGCTGGCTCCACTCGGCGTGGGCCTGCGTGCGCTGCTGCTTCAGATGCGGGTCGCCCTCGGCCTCCTTCATTTCCTGCTTGATGTCGCGCATGCTCATGCGCAGCTTCTTGGTGTGGCGGT
>Ga0307515_10012997_pt1 | contig 15596 bp, 10 predicted proteins | sample 17_EM_MG_FD_194513 | JGI IMG/M metagenome (GOLD analysis project Ga0307515, IMG submission 194513) | Populus trichocarpa ectomycorrhiza microbial communities from riparian zone in the Pacific Northwest, United States - 17_EM | ecosystem: Host-associated > Plants > Roots > Unclassified | place... | reverse complement strand
TCGCATCGCCATGACGCCGCACGCGCGTGGCCTGGGCACGGGCTTCTCGGCCAGCCATCGCTTCGACGCGACCGGCATCTACGGCTACTGGTTCGAGATCGAGACGGACCAGGGCAGGTATGCGCTTCAGAACAACAAGGACAGCATCTACTGGACGCGCGAGAAGGGCTCCATGGGCCTGTCCTCGGTCGAGCGCCTGCCGAGCAACCTGAACCGCATCCGTCGCTACCGCCAGACCATCTACGCGCCCGACTTCAGCGTGCCCGACTGGGCAAAAGACATCGTCTACTACTACGTATTCCCCGAGCGCTTTCGAAACGGCGACAAGGCCAACGACCCACGCCCCGGCGGCGGCCGGCCGCAGGACCGCTATCAGGATCGCGACGTCGAGCGCCACGCCACCTGGAACGAGAAGCCCTTCAAGCCCGGCACGGGTGATGGCTCCGACAAGCTGTTCAACAACGACTTCTTCGGCGGCGACCTCGCCGGCCTTATCGACAAGCTCGACTACATCAAAAGCCTGGGCGCCAACGCCCTCTACCTGACGCCGGTGTTCCGCGCGCCCAGCAACCACAAGTACGACGCGGCCGACTACAAGCAGATCGACCCGGCCTTCGGCACCAACGACGACTTCATGCGCCTGTGCGCCGAAGCAGCGAAGCGCGGCATCCGCGTCATCCCCGACACCTCGCTGAACCACGTCGGCAGCGACTCACCCTACTTCAATCGCTTCAACAACTTCCCCGCTGGCGGCGCCTTCGACGGCGGCAAGATCAACCCCGCCTCGCCCTACGCCAGCTGGTTCAAGTTCAAGCCTGAAGAGACCGATCCGGCCAAGCAGTACCAAGGCTGGGTGGGCGTGGCCGACCTGCCCGAGATCGACAAGAACGCGCCGTCCTTCCGCGCCTACGCCTACCGTGACAAGGACTCGGTGACGAACTACTGGCTGGACCGCGGCGCGGCCGGCTGGCGCATGGACGTGGCGCCCTGGGTGCCCGACGACTTCTGGCGCGAATGGCGCCAGGCGGTGAAGGCCAAAAAGCCCGACGCGCTGACGGTGGCCGAGACGTGGTTCGATTCGAGCAAGTACCTGCTGGGTGACATGTTCGACTCGACGATGAACTACATCTTCCGCAACGCCGTGCTGGACTACGCCGCCGGCAAGCCGGCCCGGCTGATGATGGCCAACCTGGAGCTGATGCGCGAGGCCTATCCGCCCCAGGCCCTCTCGGCGCTGATGAATCTGCTGTCCTCGCACGACCAGCCGCGCGCGCTGCACCACTTCGGCGAAGACAGCGACCGCGCGCTGGCTAGGCAGCGCCTGCGCTTGGCCGTGTTCTTCCAGATGACCTACCCCGGCTCGCCGACGATCTACTACGGCGATGAAGTGGGCCTGGGCGGCGGCGAAGACCCCTTCAACCGCGCGCCCTACCCCTGGGCCGACGAAGGTGGCCAGCCCGACGTTGCGCTGCTGGCCGACTTCAAGCGGCTGACCCAACTGCGCCACGAGCTGCCCGTGCTGCGCCACGGCTCCTTAAGCGCGCCGCTGTTCGTGGATGAACATGTCGTCGTGCTGGCCCGCCAGGATGGCAAAACCTGGGCCCTCACCGCCACCAACAACAGCACCACGCCACGTACCGTCACCGTCCACCTGCCGTTCGCTGCGGCGACGCTGAAAGACGCCCTCGGCGGCGAAGCCGTTCCCGTCACGAACGGCGCTATCCAACTGACCGTGCCGCCCTTGTTCGGCCTGGTGCTCATCCATCCATGATCTTGAACAACCTCGGCCAAACCGGCCTCAAGGTATCGGCGCTCGGCTTTGGCGCCATGCACATCAACGATGAGCGCACCAGCGAACTTGAGGCCGGTGCGCTGCTGAACCATGTGCTCGACGAAGGCATCACCCTCATCGACACCGCGCGCGGCTACGGTTTGAGCGAGGAACGCATCGGCCGCCACATCGCCCACCGCCGCGCGGAATTCGTGCTGTCCACCAAGGTCGGCTACGGCGTCGAGGGCGTGGCGGACTGGACCTACGACTGCATCTTCGCCGGCGTGGAACGCGCGCTCAAACTCATGAAGACCGACTGGCTGGACATCGTCCACTTGCACTCCTGCCCGCTGCATGTGCTGGAGCAGGGCGACGTCATCCGCGCGCTGGCCGACTGCCGGCAGCAAGGCAAGCTGCGCGTGCCGGCCTACTCGGGCGACAACGCCGAGATTGACTTCGCCATCGGGTGCGGCGCCTTCCGCAGCATCCAGACCTCCATCAGCGTCTGCGACCAGGCCCACCTCGCGCAGCGCGCGGCGCTGGCCGCCCATGCCGGCATGGGCGTCATCGCCAAGCGCCCGCTGGCCGGCGCCGTCTGGCGCCACGCCCAGCGGCCCGGCGACTTTGCCGAAGGCCAGTACTGGGACCGCTTCCAGGCCATGGGCCTGACCGGCGCAGAGGACTGGGCCGACGTGGCGCTGCGCTTCACCGCCTTCCACACCGGCGCGGCCAGCGCCATCGTCGGCACGGCCAAGCCGGCCAACCTGCGCCGCAACCTCGACGCGATCGCACGCGGCCCGCTCGCGCCTGCCATGGCCCGCACGCTGCGGGACGCCTTTGCCCCCCACGACAACGAATGGCCGGGCCTGATCTGAGCTTGGACGCGCAGCGCCAGCAAGCCAACCTGGCCTTCATCGCCAGTGGTGCCGAGTTCGCTTTCGGCAACGTGGCCGCCCGGCCCCTGCCCATCGCCGCGCTGCAGACCTTGCGCGCTGGCAGCCCGGGCGTAGAGGCCGTGTTGGACGGCGGGCTGACCGCCGAGGTACTGCGCTTGAGCCACGCCGGCCGGCGCTGGGCCGTCAAGCGCGCCCGCGCCGAATGCCGCGTGCGCAACGACGACGGCCGCACCTCCTTCTTGAACGAATTGCAGCGCCACGCCGAACTGGCCGGTCTTGCACTGCCGGGCGTCATCGCGCCGGTCTACGGCTCCCTGCGCGCCGGGCTCATCGTATCGCCGTGGATAGCCGGCCGTCATCCCGACGTGCTGGACGAGCGCCAGGCCCGCACGCTGCTGCAGGCCGCCTGCGCGTTGGCGGAACACGGCTTCTTCGAGTGGGACTACAGCGCCGGCAACCTGCTGGACGACGGCGAGCGAATCTGGCTCTACGACTTCGGCTACTGCTACCGCTTCGATGCGCTGACGCAGTTCAACAGCGCCGGCAACGGCACCGCACACCCGCGCCACCACCCGGTCGAGCGCATCGAAGGCCGCCACCTGTTCGGCGCGCTGCTGGACGCCGGCAGCGACGACCAGGCCCTGCCCCGCTTCGTCGCCTTCAAGCGCCTGGCCGTCGACGCTTACGAGACCCTGGCCGAACGCCTCGCCACCCGCGGCGCCACGTCGGCCGTGCTGGCCCACTACTGCGGCCTGGCCGCGCGCTGGCGCCAAGCTCTGGCGCAAGACCCGGCCCGCCTCTACCTGGCAGACGCCTGGCAGGCCCACGCCAGCGACTTGGCCGATGACCTGCACGGCCGCTCCTGCACGCCGCGCACGCTCAGGCGCGCCCAGTGGCTGCAGCGCGCCGTGCGCAATCACGCCGCCGCCTTGCGCAGCACCGGCACGCTGGCCGCCGAAGACGCCGCCCTCAGCGACGCCGCGCTGCTGCAGCGCTACCGCGACCGCGAAGCCGAGGCCAGCAATTACCAGCTTTGACGGGGGTGCATGATGCGGGCCGATGCACCTGCTGCCTAAGCCCCTGCGACGCCGCCTCCTGCTGGCCCTGCCCCTGCTGCTGGCCGGCCGGCCGCTGCAGGCCCAGGCCGGAGAACCCGTGCGCCTGCCGCGCCACATCAGCATGCCGGACCCGCAGCTGCCCTATGTGCGCCGCATCGTCGAGCTGGCGCTGAGCCGCGCCGGCAGCAGGCTGGAGGTGCGCCCCGTCGACCTCGACATGACCCAGGGCCGCACCCTCATCGAGCTGGCCACCGGCCACAGCCCCATCGACCTGATGTGGACCATGACCGACCGCTCGCGCGAGTCATCTGGCCTGCTGCCGGTGCGCATCCCCATCGACCGCGGCCTGCTGGGCTGGCGGCTGCTGCTGGTGCGCCGCAGCGAGCTGGCGCAATGGTCGAGTGTGCGAAGCCTCAAGGACCTGAGCGGGCGCCTGGCCGGTCAGGGGCATGACTGGCCCGACACCACCGTCCTGCGCGCCAACGGCCTGCAGGTCGGCACCAGCAGCGTCTACGACGCCCTCTTCCGCATGCTGGCCGCCGGCCGCATCGACTACTTCCCGCGCTCCATCCTGGAGATCGACGCCGAACTGGCCGGTGGCCGCTACCCCGAGCTGGCCATCGCGCCGGACCTGATGCTGCACTACCCCGCCGCGGCCTATCTTTTCGTCAGCCCGAGCCGGCCCGAGCTGGCCGCCGAGCTGAAGGCGGGGCTGGAGGCGGCGGTAGCCGACGGCAGCTTCCAGCGCCTGCACCGTGAGCAGTACGGCGCCGTGATCAAGGCCCATCCGGTCTCGCCCGGGCGCGTGCTGAAGCTGAGCAACCCGCTGCTGCCGCCCGAGACACCCACGCGGCGCCGCGAGCTGTGGCTGCAGCCGGGCGAACCTGCCTAGTCAACTCATGCGCATCACGCGCTCCGCCTCTTCCAGCCGCGCGTCCTCGATCTCGCGCAGCACGCTGGACAAGTCCACCTCGCCCGGCTTGCGCTCGTAGCGGCCGGTCAGCGGCATGCCCGGCGCGAGCTGGCCGGCGGCGTAGATCGCCCAGATCTCCGGACCGTACTGCGTGCCCAGCAGGGCCGGTGCGTACTGGCCGAAGAAGTTGCGCAGGTTGTTCACGTCGCGTATCAGCATGCGCGGCGCATGGTTGTTGCCGGCGGCGTCCACGGCCTGCGGCAGGTCGATGATGACCGGCCCGTCGGCGGCCAGCAGCACGTTGAACTCCGACAGGTCGCCGTGGATGACACCCGCGCACAGCATGCGCACCACCTCGTCGATCAGCGTGGCGTGGTGCTGGCGCGCATCGGCCTCGCTGAAGCTCAGGTCGTTCAGGCGCGGTGCGGCGTCGCCGTGTTCGTCGGCCACCAGCTCCATCAGCAGCACACCGTCGTGGAAGTTGCCCGGCTGCGGCACGCGCACACCGGCTGCGGCCAGGCGGTAGAGGGCGTCGACCTCGGCGCTCTGCCACGCGGCCTCCTGCTGCTGGCGGCCATAAGTCGTGCGCTTGGCCATGGCGCGCCCCTGGCGGCTGTTGCGCACCTTGCGGTTCTCGGTGTAGTCCACCGCCTGGCGAAAGCCCCGCTTGTTGGCCTCCTTGTAGACCTTGGCGGCGCAGGTGTCGTCGCCGCAGCGCACGACGTAGACATCGGCTTCCTTGCCGCTCTTCAACTGCCGCACGACGCTGTCGATCAGGCCTTCTTCAATCAATGCCTGCAGGCGTGGGGGTGCTTTCATGGGCGGATTCTCGGGCCTTGGCGGGCGGCGTCTGCTGGGGCTGCTGGCCGGTCCTCCTATCCGCGTGAGTCAGCGGGGCGCTGCCGCGCCTGCCCGCTTCGTTAAATAGCTGCAATTTCGTCGCTTCAGTCAAAGCAAAAACACGGGATAAAGACGCCAATGGCGGCAACATAACGTTTTGTCACCTTGGGTCGCATGCCTCAGGCTGCGGCGTGCACGTGTCGTTCCTCGCCCAGTACTTCCTGTTTCGTGACGGTAGCCCGACGGCACTGCTGCTGGCCCAGTACCAGCCTTGGCTGGTCCTCCTGTCGTTGGTGGTCGCCTCGCTGACCTCGGCGCTGGCCCTGCAACTGGCTGGCATGGCGCGCACCGTCGATGCGGGCCGCCCACGGCAGCTGACGCTGCTCAGCGGTTCACTGGCGATGGGCGGCGGCATCTGGGCGATGCATTTCATCGGCATGCTGGCCTTCAGCCTTTGCACGCAAATCGCGTTCAACGCCGGCATCACGCTCGCCTCGATGCTCCCGGCCGTGCTGGCTTCCTGGGTCGCGCTGAGTCTGATCTCGCGCGGCACGCTGGGCCGGTCGCAGTGGGTGCTGGGTGGCGTGCTGGTGGGCGCCGGCATTGGCGCGATGCACTACACGGGCATGGCGGCGATGGAGCTGAACGCCCAGCTGCGCTACGACCCGTTGTGGTTCGGCGCCTCGATCGTCGTCGCCGTGCTGCTGGCGATGCTGGCGCTATGGGTGCGCTTCGGGCTGGAGCACCGGGTGTCGAGGCTGACGGCCGTGCTGCTGGGCGGCCTCGTCATGGGTTGCGCCATTGCCGGCATGCATTACACGGCCATGGGCGCTGCGCGCTTTGTCGGCGCGCCGGACACACTCTGCGTCGATAGCGTCGACCGCAACGGCTTCATGGCGCTGGCCATCACCGTCGTGACACTGACGATCAGCCTGCTGACCGCCGGCGCCAACGGTTTGCTGCGCTACCGCGCGCTGAACCGCCAGCTGGGTCTGGAGCAGGAGCGCGCGCAGGCGCTGCTGGACACGGCCGTCGACGGCATCGTCACGATCGACAACGACGGCCTGATCCGCTCGTTCAACGGCGCGGCCGAGCGCTTGTTCGGCTGGTCTGCCGGCGAGGCGCTGGGCCAGAAGGTGAGCGTGCTGCTGCCGGACCCCGGCACCGAAGGCCGCGATGCGCAGATCAACCGCTACCTGAATATCGGCCATCGCGGCGGCGCGGGGGAAGAAGCAGGGACCAGCGGTGACCGCGAGGTCATGGCCCGCCATCGCGACGGCCATCTGATGCCGATCCGCCTGGCCGTCGGGCGCATCGAGCACCACGGCGATCGTCACTACATCGCCTTCATCACCGACATCGCCGACCGCAAGCAGATGGAGCAGGCGCTGCGCGACAGCGAGGAGCAGTACCGCAGCCTGATCGCCAACAGCCCCGGCGTGACCTTCCGCTGCCGGATCGACGAGCGATGGAGCCTGCTGCTGGTCAGCGACGCCATGGAGACGCTGTCGGGCTGGCCCGCCGCCGACTTCCTGGCCGGGCACATCCATTGCGGCGACCTGGTCCATCTCGACGACCGCGAGCGCGTCAACTCCATCATCCATGCGGCCCTGGCCGCCGACGAGTCCTACGCGGTCGAATACCGGTTGATGCGCCGCGACGGCGGCGAGCGCTGGGTCTCCGAGACCGGCCGTGGTGCGCGCGATGTCACGGGCGAGGCGCGCTGGATCGATGGTGTCATCATCGACATCAGCGAAGCGAAGCGCCTGCAGCAGGAACTGACTCAGGCGAAGGAAAGCGCCGAAGCGGCGGTGGCGGCCAAGGGCGCCTTCCTGGCCAACATGAGCCACGAGATCCGCACGCCGATGAATGCCATCCTCGGCTTCACTGAGCTGCTGCTGGACACCACGCTCGGCGAGCTGCAGCGCAAGCACCTGACGACCGTGCGCGGCTCGGCGCGCTCGCTGCTCGGCCTGCTCAACGACATCCTCGACACGGCCAAGCTGGAGAAGGGCGCGGTCGAGCTGGAGCATCTCGACTTCTCGCTGCATGCCGTCTGCGAGCAGACCTTCAATTCGCTGCGTCTGGGCGCGCAACGCAAGGGCCTGACCCTGCAGCTCGACTATCCGGACGCCGCGCCGCGCTTCTTCAAGGGCGACCCGCTGCGCATCCAGCAGGTGCTGGTCAACATGGTCGGCAACGCGATCAAGTTCACCGAACGCGGCGTCGTGACGCTGGCCATGCGGGTCGAGCAGGAGCAGGTTCATCTGCGTGTGATCGACACCGGCATGGGCATCGCGCCGAACCGGTTGGACCGCATCTTCGACGCCTTCGCGCAGGCGGATGCGTCGACGACGCGCCGCTTTGGCGGCACGGGCTTGGGCACGACGATCTCGCGCCAGTTGGTGGAGCGGATGGGCGGCCGCATCACCGTCGAAAGCACGGAAGGCGTCGGCAGCTGCTTCCACATCTGGCTGCCGCTACCCGCAGGCGAGGCGGTGGCGAACGCCGAGGAAGGTGCGCAGATGGTGCTGCCGCCGCTGCGCGTGCTGGTCGCCGACGACGTGGCGCAGAACGGCGAGCTGCTGCAGCTGATGCTGGGCCGCGACGGCCACACGGTCCGCCTGGCCACCAACGGACTCGAAGCCTTGCAGGCGTTCAGCGACCAGGACTTTGACGTCGTGCTGATGGACGTGCACATGCCCGAGCTTGACGGCCTGGGCGCCACGCGCCGCATCCGCCAGTTCGAACTCAGCCACAGCCGGCCGCGCACGCCGGTGGTCGCGCTGACCGCCAGCGTGCTGGAGGAAGACCGCCAGGCCGCGCTGGCCGCCGGCATGGACGGCTTCGCGACCAAACCGATCGAGTCGGCCCTGCTTCGCGCCGAGATCGCCCGCGTGTTGGGCCTGGCGACGAGCATCGCTGCGCCAGCGCGCACGGGGGGCGCCGACGAAGATGCCGAGGCCACGCTGGACTGCGCGCACGGCGTGCGTCTGTGGGGCAACGCGAGCGCCTGGCGGCGTGCGCTGCGCCGCTTCGCGCAGGAGCAGGTCCAGGGCGGGCCGCGCCTGATGGCCTTGCTGCGCAGCGGCGAATGGCTGGAGGCTCGCGGGCTGGTCCACCGCTGGCGCGGCGTTGCCGGCAGCCTGGCGATGCCGCTGTTGCTCAAGGCGACCAAGCCGGTCGAGGAGCTGCTTCGCCGGGATCGGCATGACGAGGCCCTGGTGGCGGGCGAAGTGCTGGCGGCCGCGCTGGCCGACGTGCTGGAGGCGATCACCGAGCTTTCGCAGGCGGCCAACACCTCATCGGCGCCGCTCATGGATGAACCGGCGAACGACAAAGCCATACCGCCGGCCCTGCTGGAGCGCATGGACAAGGCGCTGCGGCGCGGCGAGCTGGACGAATCGGCGCTGGCCGAGTTGATCCGGCACCAGGGTGCTGCGCGCTGCGCTACCCTGACCGAAGCGCTCGACCAGTTCGATTTCGACGCGGCGCTAAAGGCGCTGCTGGCCTTGCGATGAACGCGCCCGACAAACCCGACAAGCGACCCAAGCTGCTGCTCGTCGACGACGAGCCGGTCAACCTGCAGGTGCTGCGCCAGGTCTTGCAGGACGACTACCGGCTGCTCTACGCCCGCGACGGCCACAAGGCCCTGGAGCTGGCACGCGCGGAGTCGCCGCAACTGATCCTGCTGGACGTGATGATGCCCGGCCTGTCGGGCCTGGATGTCTGCCGCACCTTGAAGGCCCAGCAAGCCACGGCCGCCATTCCGGTGATCTTCGTCACCGCCCTGTCGGACGCGCAAGACGAGGCGCAGGGCTTCGAGGCCGGCGCGGTGGACTACATCGGCAAGCCGATCAGCCCGGCGACCGTGCGGGCGCGCGTGCGCACCCACCTGCAACTCGTGCGCGCCGAGACACTGCTCCAGACCCGACTGCAGATCGTGCTGTGCCTGGGGCGGGCGGCCGAATACAAGGACAACGAGACCGGCTGGCATGTGCTGCGCATGAGCCACTACTCGCGCATCCTGGCGCTGGCCGCCGGCTTCGACGAGGCCGATGCGGAGGACCTGATGCACGCCGCGCCCATGCACGATGTCGGCAAGATCGGCATCCCCGACGCGGTACTGCAAAAGCCCGGCCCGCTCGACGAGCGCGAATGGGAAATCATGCGCCGCCACCCGCTGATCGGCGCCGAGATCCTCGGTGCGCACCAGAGCGGCCTGCTCGCGACCGCGAGCCGAATCGCGCAGGCCCACCACGAAAAATGGGATGGCAGTGGCTACCCGCACGGCCTCGCCGGCGAGGCCATCCCGCTGGAGGCCCGCATCGTCGCCATCGCCGATGTGTTCGACGCGCTCACCAGCGTGCGCCCCTACAAGACGGCCTGGTCCGTCGAGCAAGCTTCAGAGCACCTGCGCGCGCAGGCCGGCAAGCATTTCGACCCTCAGCTGGTCGAGCTGTTCCTGGCCAGCCTGCCGGCAATCCTCGAGGTGCGCGAACGCTTTCTCGAGGCGGGGTGACTACTGCCGGGCGAGGCCCGGCAGACGTGCCGACAGCGGCGGCAGGCCGCTCGGGCCACCCACCAGGCGCTGGTCGTGCCGGTAGTCTTGATGGGGCTCGACCCGCCAGTCGCGCCCGAACTTGGCCGCCAGCGCGCGGGCGATCTCGTCGAAGCGCCAGGCCTCGTCGGCATTGCTGTCCAGATGGTGCACGCCAGGCAGCGGCCGCTCGATGAGGCCGAGCAACGCGGCGGCCGTGTCGGCCATGAAGGAGCAGGCGGGCGTCCAGGCGCTGCTCGCCTTCACGCAGCCGTCGCGCTGTTGCCAATCGTCCAGCGTCAGCAGCATGTTGTTGCCCGGCCGGCTCTCGTCGATCTGCCAGCCGATGCGGGCGATGACGGGCCGCTCGTTGGCCAGCAGCACGGCGTCCTCGCATTCGGCCTTGTAGCGGCCGTAGTCGTTGCTGGAATTGCGCGCGTCGGCCACGTCGTGCGGGCCGTCGGGCTCGGGGTCGAAGACCATGACGGTGCTGGTGAACAGGAAGTTCGGGCAGCGCGAGGCCAGCCAGCCGGCAAAGCGCGCCGAGGCCATGCCGAGGTGGGCGATGGCGTCCACGGACTGCGCGGACAGCCAGGCGGCCGACAGCGCTTCGTTCTCGATGTCGACGGCCTTGCGGTCCCAGCCGATGACCTCGTGCCCCGCCGCGCGCGCGGCCTCAGCCAGGCGAGGGGCCAGCGTGCCGTTCAGGCCGGTGATGAGAATCTTCATGACAGTTTCCAGCCCCAGGGCTTGAGTTTTTGACCCTGCCAAGCCTGCTCGGCCTTGGACAGATTGACCGCGACGCGGACGACATCCTTGCCCAGCCTGCGCTCGAAGGCCACAACATCGCTTTGCGACGCCAGCAGCGTCACTGGCGCACCGTACTGCCCCGCCGCCAGCGCCGGATGCTTGTGCTTGAGCGCGATGAGCTGCTGGTAAAAGCCGGTCAACTCATAACTCTTCCACGCGATGGCGTCCTTCTCGAAGAACTCCAGCTTCTTGGTGAGCCGCGACTCCTGGCCGTTGTAGATCAGCGGCATGCCGGGCAGCGTGAAGCTCAGCACGGCCAGGGCCTGGTAGGCGTCGCCATAGAGATCGGCATCGGTGCCATGCCAGGAGTTGAAATCGTGGTTGCTGGTGAAGCGCATGCGGTAGGCGTGGGCGGGGTAACCGGCCGGCTGCTTGCCCAGCCACTCACGCAGCAGCGGCGCGCCCGCCTCGCCCTTGCCGATCTTCTTGAACACCTGGTCGGCCAGGTCCCAGGAATAGGTCATGTCGAAGGCGCCGCTGCTGTGCAGGTCCACCGAGTCGGACTCGGCCAGCATGAACATGGGCTTGAGCGCGTCCAGTTCCTTGCGCGCGCGCACCCAGAAGTCGGTCGGCACCAGGCTGGCCACGTCGCAGCGGAAGCCGTCGAGGTCGACCTCGCGCACCCAGAACTTCATCGCCTCGACCATAGCGCTGCGCAGGCCTTCGCTCTTGTAGTTCAGCGCGATGACGTCGTCCCAATGCTCCTCGCTGGGCTGGCCTTCGTTGAAGGTGACGGGATAGACCTGCCCTGAAGCATTGAGCTTGAACCAGTCCTTGTTCGCTGCGGTCCAGACATGGTCCCAGGCGGTGTGGTTGGCCACCCAGTCGAGGATGACCTTCAGCCCGAGCTTGTGCGCCGCGGCGACAAAGGCCTTGGCATCGGCCAGCGTGCCGAACTCGGGGTTCACGGCTGTGTAGTCGCTGATGGAGTAGTAGCTTCCCAGCGTGCCCTTGCGCTTGAGCTTGCCGATGGGCTGCACGGGCATCAGCCAGAGGATGTCGGCGCCCAGTGCCTTGAGGCGCGGCAGGTCGGCCTGCACCGCCTGGAAGGTGCCAGCCTGCGAGTACTGGCGCACGTTGACCTGGTAGATGACGGCCTGGCGGGTCCAGGGCAGATGGGGCATGTCGAGGGGAGCGCTCATGGCGGGCAATGCGAGGGAAGAAGCGGCAGTCAGCACAGTGCGGCGGGTGGGCATGGAGTCCTCAACGAGGTGCCGCGCAATGGCGGGCGATGTAGTCAGCGTGGTCGGGCATCAGCGCCACGCTGCCGTGCACCGCGCGGTGCACGGCCTCCAGGTAGGCGTGCACGCGGTCGTCGGGCTGCAGGGCGGCGAACGGGTGGAAGCTGTCAGGTAGCAGGTTCTGCCCAGCCATGACCTGCAGCCAGGCGGCCTCCGCGAACAGCTCGCTGTTGAAGCGGGTGACCCGGCCGTGGGCCTTGTAGAGATCGATCTTCTGCCGCAGCGACTCAGGGACGGCCATGTGGGCGCAGTCGCGCCAGAAGGGTGAGCCATCGCGCTGGTTGACGTGGTAGTGCAGCACGATGAAGTCGCGGATGCGCTCCCAGTGGAAGCGGCTCTGCGCATTGAACTCGTCCACGTCGGCCGCGCTGAAACCCCGATCGGGGAAGAAGTCGATCAGCAGCTGGATGGTCTGCTGCACAAGGTGGATGCTGGTGGACTCCAGTGGCTCCAGGAAGCCGCCGGCCAGACCGATGGCGACGACGTTGCGGTGCCAGGCCTTGCGGCGCATGCCGGCGGTGAAGCGCAGCGGTCGCGGTTCGGCCAGCGGCTTGCCGTCGAGGTTGGCCAGCAGCGTGGCCGTGGCCTCGTCGTCGCTGACATGGGCACTGCTGTAGACGTGTCCATTGCCGATGCGGTGCTGCAATGGGATGCGCCATTGCCAGCCGGCGCGGTGGGCAGTGGCGCGGGTGTAAGGCGTCAGCGGCGCCACTGATTCGCACGGCACGGCCAGCGCGCGGTCGCAGGGCAGCCAATGGCTCCAGTCGTCGAAGCCGGTCTTCAGCGTCTCCTCGATGAGCAGGGCGCGAAAGCCGGAACAGTCGATGAACAACTCGCCTTCGATGCGCTCGCCGCTTTGCAGGAGGACGGCATCGACATTGCCCGACTCGCTGCGCGTCGCATGCGTGATGCGCCCTTCCGTGCGCTGCACGCCGCGCGCTTCGGCGAGCTTGCGCAGATAACGCGCGTAGCGGCCGGCGTCGAAGTGATAGGCGTAGGCAATATCGGCCAGCGGCGAGTTGGCCGGCTCGGGCCGCGCCGGCATGAAGCAGTTGGCGCGCGCTGCTTGCTGCGTGATCGCGTAGTCGCCCAGCGGCCGTGCGTGGCCTGCCAGTCGCATGCGATGCCAGTACTGCTCGAAGCCGACGGTCCAGAGATCCTGCCCGACGCGGCCGAAGCCGTGCATGTAGCGGTCGCCCTCGCGGCCCCAGTTGACGAACTCGATGGCCAGCTTGAAGGTGCCGCCCGTCTCGCGCAGGAACTCGTTCTCGTCGATGCCGACGATGCGGTTGAAGCGCTGGATCAGCGGGATGGTGGCCTCGCCCACACCCACGGTGCCGATCTCCTCGGACTCGACGAGGCGGATGCGGTAGCGGTCGCCCACCACCGTCGCCAGGCCCAACGCCGTCATCCAGCCGGCGGTGCCGCCGCCGACGATGACGATGTCGCGGATCAGCGCGCCCTGCATGCTCACATGCGCCTAGCCGCGCAGTGCTCGGCGATGTAAGCCGCGTGGTCGGGCATGACGTCCACGCACTTGGCGATGACCTGCCGCACGCCTTCGAGATAGTCATGCGTGTCCTGCTCGCCTTGCAGGTCGGCCAGCGGATGGTGGCGCTGCGGCGTCAGGTTCTGGCCCTCCATGACCTGGATCCAGGCGACCTCGGCAAACAGCTCGTTGTCACGGCGCACGACACGACCGTGGCTGCGATAGAGGTCCAGCTTCTCCTGCAACGCGTCCGGCACGGACATATGGGCACAGGCCTGCCAAAACGCCGAATCGTCGCGCTGGTTCAGGTGGTAATGCAGGATGACGAAGTCGCGGATGCGTTCGTAGTGAAAGCGGCTGTGGCGGTTGAATTCGGCAATGTCGTTCGCGCTGAAGCCCCGGTCCGGGAAGAAGTCGATCAGCTGCTGGATGGCCGACTGGATCAGGTGGATGGAGGTGGACTCAAGCGGCTCCAGGAAGCCGCTGGACAGGCCGACGGCGACGACGTTCTCCTTCCAGGCCAGCTTGCGCATGCCGGTCTGGAAGCGGATGGGCCGCGGGTCGGCCAGCGGCTTGCCGTCCAGGTTGGCCAGCAACGTGGCGGCGGCCTCGTCGTCGCCGATGTGAGCACTGCTGTAGACATGGCCATTGCCGATGCGGTGCTGCAGCGGGATGCGCCATTGCCAGCCGGCACGGTGGGCCGTGGAGCGGGTGTAGGGCGTTAGCGGCGAGACCGATTCGCACGGCACGGCCAGCGCACGGTCGCAGGGCAGCCAGTGCGTCCAGTCCTCGAAGCCTGTCTGCAGCGTCTGCTCGATCAGCAGGGCCCGGAAGCCCGAGCAGTCGATGAACAGGTCGCCGGCGATGCGCTCGCCACTTTCCAGCACGACGGCATCGACATGCCCGGGATGGGCGCCCTCGCCTCGCCGCGTGGCGTGAGTGATCTTGCCTTCGATGCGCAGCACGCCGCGCGCTTCACTCAGCTTGCGCAGGTAGCGCGCGTAGAGGCTGGCGTCGAAGTGGTAGGCGTAGGCAATCTCGGCCAGCGGCGAGTTACCGAGATCGCTGCGTGGCGGCATGAACTTGTTGGCCAGGGCGGCCATGCGGGAGATGCTGTACTGCTCCAGCGGCTGCGCTTGGCCCGCCTTGCGCATCCGGTGCCAGTACTGTTCGAACTGCACCGTCCACAGGTCCTGCCCCAGCCGGCCGAAGCCGTGCATGTAGCGGTCGCCGAGGCGGCCCCAGTTCACGAACTCGATGCCCAACTTGAAGCTGCCGTTGGTCTCGCGCACGAACTCGTTCTCGTCGATGCCGACGACACGGTTGAAGCGCTGGATCATGGGGATGGTCGCTTCGCCCACGCCGACCGTGCCGATCTCATCGGACTCGACGACACGGATGCGGTAGCGGCCACGCAGCACGGTGGACAAGGCGGCAGCGGCCATCCAGCCGGCGGTACCGCCGCCGACGATGACGATGTCTTGGATCAAGGACATGGGGCAGACGATGAACGTGAGCGGGTTGCGCGATGTTGGCACGCCCGCGCGATGTAAAAAAACCCTTGCCGGATTGCTCCGGCAAGGGTTGTGACGCCAATCAGGAGATCAGAACTTGTAGTTCACGCCCATCAGATAGGTCTTGCCGTACTTGGTGTACTGCTTGGTCTGCGTGATGTCGTTGTTGTAGTACTCGACGTAGGGCTCGTTGCTCAGGTTGTTGACCTGGAACAGCAGCGACAGCCCCTTGGCCATGCCGCTCTGGAACTCGTAGCCGAGTTGCAGGTCGGTGACCTTTTCCTTCTTGACGTACTCGAAGGCGCGGTCAGCACCGAAGCCCGTCACCTCGCCGACGAAGCCGTCACGGATACGCGTGCTGACGCGTGCCGAGAAGCCGGCCTTCTCGTAGTAGGCGGTCAGGTTGTAGGTGTTGGGCGACAGGCCCGGCAGCGGGCGGCTGTCACCAGGGCCGAAGGGCGAGATCTTGCTTTCCACGTAGGCATAGCTCAGCTGCACGCCAAAGCCGTCGAGCACGTTGCTCA
>Ga0307515_10012995_pt1 | contig 15598 bp, 14 predicted proteins | sample 17_EM_MG_FD_194513 | JGI IMG/M metagenome (GOLD analysis project Ga0307515, IMG submission 194513) | Populus trichocarpa ectomycorrhiza microbial communities from riparian zone in the Pacific Northwest, United States - 17_EM | ecosystem: Host-associated > Plants > Roots > Unclassified | place... | reverse complement strand
TTTTCCAAACGATGGTTAGGAGTGGGTCCATGCCGGGGAGTCCGAAGGCGCGCATACATGCTTTAAGCTCACTCCAGTCGAGATAATGTCCACCAACGAGGATGTGAACGTCGTTAGCAACGGCGGCCTCTTGAATTATCCAAACCCTATTGAACCAAGGGTGATCCAGTAACTTGATTACAGCTAGTCATTGCTGATTACGGTTCTCAGCCTTGAATTTTTCATGTAGCTCTTCGACAGAGATATTGTGCATGTTAATCATCCATCGGAGATCCCTCAAGAATTTGATCCCTAAATGAGCATCATCCAAGGGCCCTAGCCATACCAGAACTCGCACTGCATTATGGTATATATCTCGCATAAGCTGTATTTGTTCGCTCTTCTCTTCGTCATCCTGCTGATTTGTGCAAAGAGAATCAATCCAAAGCCACTTTGTTGTCCAAACGGACCTCCGTCCTTGCAATATTTCATGAACAACCGAAGAGACGGCGCATCGAGCTCCCGAAAGGAGTATTTCGTGCGTTTTCTCGCCAGAACCCAGGTATATGAGATCGCACTGCAAGCAGGGGGATGATCAAGCGATACGACAATTATTTCGCACCAGACCTCATCTAGAGATTTTTGTCGTGGTAGCTTCAAGAGCCTTATTTGCCGAGATTTGGTGATTTTCTCGTATTTGAATTCCTGACTTCCTATGCTGCTCTCTAGACCAGCATTTATATTGCTTAGACGCTTTTCTGCAAGTATCCATTCAGCTGCCGACTTTAGCAGTTGCCGCAACATCATGTAGGAGTTGTGAAGCAGACTTTTCTTGTACTCCACAATCAGTGTGTCCAACCTTCTCCAGTGAAAGATCAAACGCCCGAGTCTTGCTTTTAAAGAGCTTTCTGGAATGCAGGCCCAAAAAACTTGCCATATAGAATTCATCACGACCGCCATAAACATAGTAAAACACACAACGAAAATGAGAGGAATTATTGTCTTCGTGAGTACTAGGGCATACGAAAATATCATTTTAGTATCGTTGAGGACCGTGATCGATGCGAGATAGGAGTATGCCGTTACTCCTTTTTCTGCGAATTGGAGAGGATCTAGATAATTTGGTCTGTCAGTGGTATGGGAATAAAGGTACTTAAGGGCTGCAGTGACCTGAAATATGAAACGTATGGGCACTGGACCACGAACTGATAACCTGAAGAAACAATCCAGGAGTCCCCAAGAAATGCCGATAAAGACCGAGAAGAGTACATCGGCAATATACTTAGAGCCTTTGTCGGTAAATGCCTTGGGTTTCGTCCACTTGCTGAGATCGGATATGAACATGCTGGGTGATCTTTGGTTGTGGTGAAGTTAATTTGATAGATTCTTTACTGCTGAATCGCACCGCGTTGTACCTCTCTTACTGCGAAGAGGAAAGGAGGGCGGGGGGGAAGTGTCGCTTGCGTGGGTGCCAAGAGCCGAGAATACGCGTGAGAGCAAATTTGGAAAGTACTAGTATCTGTTGCAAAGGCTCCTGCACAGAAAGTGCAGACTTTTAGAAAAAATATAGTAAATAATACAGAAAACTTGGAAATAGCCGCACACCTTCCAAGAGTGTAACGCTGAAAGCTTTGACTTTGCCAATGTAAGACGCACTACGAGAAAGGTTATCAAATAAATCGTCTAACTATGGAAGAATTCATACCTAAGGGGACAAGAAACGCTCATAATTAATATCTCTAGGGACGAGAAGGGCTTCAAGCAATAACAGAGCCCTCATCTAAAACGATGTTATGCTTGAACCAACAATCCCCACAGAGATCATCATGTAGGTATTCCGCATATGCCTCCAAGAACAGTGCTCCTACAAACGATGTCCTCTCAATTTTGTCGAGAAGAGAATAGAAATCTTGCAAGGTGTTATATATTTTACTTTGACGTTCTCGAGATGCACCTTCGCACTTCCTTTCAGTCCGCTGAGTTTCCACCACTACACAATCATGGTTTCTCGAAAAATCAAAAGTCGCCTCTTCAGTAGTGGGTAAAGGGGTCATTGGTGTATTTAATGGCTCTTTTTCTTGTGCAAACATAGGCGATGATGAAGGTGGAGTTGGAAGAAGAGAAGGACTGATGTTCTCCAGATCATGGGACGCGATACCATGTGATTTCTTCGAGATACGCCTCGGTGTTGATGAAGGAGTATTGACATCTCTTCCTTTGAAGCATTGATCCTTAGGCAAGAGATCGACAATTTCTCCAAGGCTACCGCGATGGCTTCCTAGGAGTTCGTCAGGCTCACTAGGCAGATAATCAACCATATCCACCCACGCTCGCCAAGAACCTTCTGTCAGGGAGGTGGCTTTTTCCACAAGCTTCATTGCGGCAACCACTTCAAACTGATTATCATAGGGGTACCACTTATTGGCCCTGCTATTTTTCCCACCAGGGACTTGGTCCGGATCCTCCATAGTAGGTTCAAGAATTCCCAATTGGTAATTTACTTCCCAATTTAACTCCTCATTCTGGTTTCTTTCAAGGGTGGAAATAGTATCATCTTCCCATGAAAGTCGTTCTGCGACGAGGAAAAGTTTGTGTGCATGTGGAGATGGTGTCCCTCGATCTTTCCTGCATTGCGGGCATCGAAATTGGTGGCTGATATTTGGGTCGGGTCGGTTATGAAGAGTATGCCATGAACCATAGGTAAGAAGAGTAAGTGGGTAGGGAACCGAATGAAAATTCCTGCCCACACCGCAGTCTGGGTGATTCCGATGCTTGACAATCGGTTTCCACGGCTTGTGAACGTGTTTTCGAGAGGAAACGGGGGTATCAGAGATAATCCGACGGGCGGCTTTTGCAGGTGGAGGCAGTGGATCCCAATCAGCGCAGCGTTTGGATGTACCGGAGGGCATGTTTTACTGAGTCGAAGGAATGAAGAGAGGATTGATGATGGTCGCATAGGTAGTTACGCGCCAAACGTGGGGCGACGCGTGCAGCAGGGGTCCCAGGGCATCGGGTGGATTGACTTGGCAAAGCTTGTCGCTATGAAAGTTCCGGAGCTCATCATACATTGCAAATACCTTCACTTGCACTCGCAACCCTTTCTTAGGAAGACTAACTGGGTTACAATGAAACCCCACACTGGATCGTTCTTCAATTGCTCGTCTTGTCGGCTACGGGTCCTACGGGTCGCTGACCTCGGACCTGTCAAAACCCCATACCGAAGAAATTATATCAGACCATCGTCAGCTCCCAAGCCAGTAATCGATATCAAACATATCCGGCAGAACCCAGGCCTCTACTCCCAAAACTGTGTCGATCGCAACTACAAAGCCCAAAGTAAAGCACCATGGAAGATCATTGAGCTGTTCGATCAACGGCAAGCTCTCCAGCGCAGCGCCAGGGGTCTTCGAGAACGGAACAACGCGCTACGGCGAAAGTTAGCAAATGCAGCATCGCGAAGTGGCGATGCGGAAGGCGACATACAGCCTACTATGGATAAAACGACAATGCTTAGCGAGGCTAAAGTGTTGAAAGCCGAGCTCAATGTCATCGAGCAACGGGAGGCGGCATTAGAGGAAGAGATGGAGAACTTGGCGCAGGATCTGCCGAATCTCAGCAGCACACATACTCCAGTCGGTGATACACCTGAAATCGTCGGCTACATTAACGAACACCCAGAACCAGAACCGGACTCGTCGGACCGTGTCTGGCGATCACACGTACACATAGGGTCGGAGCTCGGTTTACTTGATTTTTCAGGTGCAGCTTCTACATCTGGATGGGGTTGGTACTATTTGTTGAATGAGGGAGCAATGCTCGAGCAAGCTCTAGTACAGTATGCGCTAAGCGTTGCAAGAAAGAGAGGCTGGATGACCGTGTCACCGCCTTCTATAGTCTATTCCCACATATCAGCTGCTTGTGGGTTTCAGCCCCGGGATCGAAATGGCGAGCAGCAAATATATACACTAGAACAGGCGGAGAAGGACAAATCGAAGCCATCCCTCGCCTTGGCTGGAACTGCAGAAATACCCCTTGCTGGAATGAAGGCCAATCAAATCATAGAAGATGTCGAATTACCGTTGAAGGCTGTTGGGGTAAGCAGATGTTACCGTGCGGAAGCTGGAGCACGTGGTGTGGATACGAAAGGACTATACCGAGTCCACGAATTCACCAAAGTAGAGATGTTTGCGTGGATATTGCCTGATCATTCTGAATACGGGGGTTTCGCTGCCTCTAGTGCTCACAATTCCGAAAGTCTGTTCGAAGAGATGCTGTCAATCCAGTCCGAAATACTTCAATCACTGGGCCTACACTGCCGCATTCTCGAAATGCCTACAACGGATCTTGGAGCAAGCGCTACAAGAAAACACGATATCGAAGCATATTTCCCATCACGCTATGAGAAGGATGAGGGATGGGGTGAGGTCACTTCAACCTCGGTGTGTACAGACTACCAGAGCCGCAGACTCCACACGAGAGCCCGCCTTGAGAAGGCTGGTCGTAGGTTGGAATTTCCGTACACTCTGAATGGAACAGCGCTTGCTGTACCGAGAGTGCTAGCTGCTATTTTGGAGAATCATTGGAATGAGGACGAACTGTCGGTCACAATTCCACAGGTTCTGCGACTATGGATGGGAGGAATGGAGAAAATCCAGAGAAAGAAATAAGCCTGGATATTCTCTAGAAAGAAAAAAAAGATCCGGTCTTAATAATTTTTTCAATGCGTAATGTCTTGGGATTCTCATGAGATCTCCATTAGATATGAACCTGCTTCAAGTCTAATGGTTGGGCTTGTCCTGAGATATGCAGTCGGTCTATGCTCGCCAACCGTTATCTAGCGAACCTCAGACTGGTATCGTGTTACACGCACTGCAAAGCCCTGTTATTGGATATTGGATGAGTTAGGCCTCAAATCTGGAGGGACATAAGGATGCTATTTGTAGCCATACATAGCAGGCTTTCCTAGCGAGGCTCACGGCTTGCCCACCCTTTTTTGAACCTGCATGTATGCGCGAATGACCGCCAATCCCCATGACCGAGTAGGGCGTGAAGTTATTCGCCATCGCCGGCTGATTTTGAGCTTGGCGCGGCTACACGCGGCCATTGGCCATGGCTAGACCCAACCAGCAACCATCATAAGCGCGACCAAGCTGCAAGCTGCGGAGGGCAACGGGCAACGAGGGAACCCACATCTTCTGCCTCTTTGCGCAGACCTTGAAACACTTGAAACACTCTCTCCCGTCCCTCGACCTCAAAGTCGACCCGCAGCGAGTTAATCGATACGAGGCCGCTTTTAGTCTCTTCGTTGCTGCGGGGTGCGATACGGGTCTGAGTCGGGCGAACCCAGCTCCCAACATCCCAGTTAACGGTCCTGCAGAACAGCTGCAGGTCGACCTTCGAACAACACAGCACGCAGCACGCTGTTGTCCTGTCGACGCGCCCTCCTTCAATCCTCCCACCGCGAAAATTAGCCATTCGAAAAAGGGCTCTCTGCGCGCGAGAACGCAGGCTTGCTCGAATCGCACCGCCGGTTATCTACCATTGCTCGCTGTGACTCCGTCAACGCATCAACGCATCAACACATCCGCAATCATTCAATCTTCTGCGGAGGCTCGAATGGTTTCCTACCCCGATTCGGGGGGCGCAGAGCGTTCTCTTGCGATCCGTCGTCCGCCATCAGTCGCTTCATCTCGCGCTTCAACAGTCCGACGACATCGTCCGCACCGATCGCACTTTGGCGGATCTTCGTACCAGCCTCAAAACGAGTTTCCTGTATTCACGCACACAGGCGACGTCGAGATTGTCATTGCATCGGGGAGGAAGGAACAACGCTACCTACTGCACAGGCTGATATTAGCGCAATGTTCGGGGTTCTTTGAGGCAGGAACGAGCGAAGAGTGGTCGAGGGCGCAAGCAGAAAGTAGTGCTGGGCAGAGCCAAAGTCCGCCTACCCTAGGCAGAATATCAGAAAGTGGAAGCCAGCTGCATAATAAAAGGTGGCGATATGAGCTAGACTGGGGCCAGGGCGAGGAAGAAATTCCAATGTTGATTCAGAAAGTGAGTATGCGCTTTGTTTTCTTGCAGATTTTAGAGAGGTTTGCCCCAGACCGAAGATCTAACTGTTTTCAGGAAGCAACCACGTTGTTTGGTGGTGACGCTGGGCAAGGACCTCCACCGGTGCGTAACAAGCCAGCAACACCACAAACAGGTTTCTTCCGTTCCATGGCAAACTTCTCGGCATTGAATATTCCCCAAACATCCCAAGACCCTTTGGACGACATCTTTCGAGACTACGATAACCTGTTCCGCGTCTTCTATAATTACCCACCCGCTCTAGATCCCATAAATATTGCCAACGCCTACGTGGAATGTAAGAGTTTGCTACAGCTTGCTGATATGTACGATGCGCTAGAGGTGATAGGACCGCGTGTTGACCATCACCTTTTACGATTTCAAGGCCGTCTGTTCAAGCAGATCGCAAAGTACCCTCCAAGCTATCTGAAGCTTGGTTTTCTAGCGCGCAGCAAAGTTATCTTCTCTGAAGCTCTTATCCATGTCGTTGGGCAATGGCCTGCTGGGGTCAATCAACTTCGTGGTCAAACCCCTGAATCGGTCATGGAGCTTATCGAAGACAAAGTTGACGAGCTTGAAGAGCTGAAGTCGAAGATCGAAGGCAAACTCTTCCGCCTCACATTGACCACGTCGCGAGGCGAGCGCGTCACACCCAGCAACAACTGGCTCGACTGGATGGCAATGTCCTTGTTTAGACAGTGGCTTGCAGAAAACACCACTCCGCCTCCAGCGCCAATCTTGAAAAGTCCGGCGAGGAACAGCACTGGAGCACCTCCGCCACCTCCACCTATGACGATGAACACAGGCCGGATTTTCCGGCTGCTGGGTACCGGCGGCTCTTCGTATTTGCAGCATGATGAGCTCAAGCGGTTTTTAAGAATAAATCCGGAGAACTACACCAGAGACAATCTTAGGCGGTTTGAGAGACGTATGGACGAGCTTAAAAACTTAGCGCGAGATGTAGTTAAGCCGCTCATGCGTAACTTTCTTGAACTCGATTTGGGGAGCGGGGGCGGATTGCCGTATTTAACTTGCACGAAGATCGATGAGCGCGATTTCCCTTGGGAAGAATAAGTTTGTAGGGATCAGATTGCATTTGGAGTTGGGCTTTGGCTGTTTGGTAATGGCATTTCCAGAGACGGTGTCGGTGTTGATGTTGGATATGATGAGCGTTCGCACTGCACCTGATACCCTTGAATGTTGTTTGATGTATGCTAATTCTGTGGAGGAGATTGGATTCTCAATTCTCACTTTACGAATATCATGTGAGGTAGGACTTTGTGGTTTACATTTGGAAATCATGGCAAGATTGGATACGCATGCTGGTCGTGCTCCAGGAGAGATGGACTTACGACGCTTTATATGAATGAGAATAATTGTCGCAAGACAGGAAATTTTGTCAGCTACTGTGTCTGTTGATAGTAAATGAGAATATCTTACCAATTCCTCTGATACCCCATCATTTGCGGGTTCGTCTCTATGCAGAGGAATTGAAGCGGCCCTCGGACCCCTAATCAGTTCAACGCTGACTTTCGTTCTGCTTTTTAGGGCTTCATCTCCCTACCATCGGATTAAGTATCGTCTCGGAAGGCGACTGTACGCCTAGCATGGATATTACTCCTGCACAGTGACGGTAGCTCTATCAAATCAGGGCCAAACTCCGGTACAGAATGCCTGACATACGGTGGGATATATAGCATACGATCTTAGACGCCATTCAGATTTGGCCCAATAGGTTCATTATCACTTTCAATATAGAAGTATCGCTTTCATGGTTACGTCGTCAAGGGGAATACATTGGCACAGAATGAAAGGAAAGCGCTTAAAAATCGAACACATGCGGCGAGGTTCTTTAAACCCATATCGACAAGACGCTAGAATTAGCAGATGTGAAACTAAGCTGGTGTCTAGAGTCTAATTTACGCATGTAGTGTTGGCCACGGAGGTAGCCTTACTACGGTGCTGCGACGGGTGCTATTCGACGTCAGTTTCAACGTGTATCATCACTCTCTAGGGACCCCTGTAGGGGGTCAATTCTCTTATGTATATTAGGGCTCTTAGAGCCACCTTGAATAAGACAGATCACTCGTACAATTCTGTGTCTCTACCTACCAGCCAGCTTAAGTCATTTGTCGTGATACCTGCCTGGCTGAAATGTAGCACGGAATACAGTAGCCTGTAATCAACTACGCAATTTAGGAGGGCATTGCTCAAGCGAGGTCTCACCTCCAGACACTAACCTCCCACCAAGCCTCAGACAGAACACTCTCAAGGTGAAGCAGAGTTGTGCTGTAATTCCATTTTTGTAATGCGTATTTTTGATACTGCTGGTCTCTTCCGTCTAAAATAGCTCAAGAATATCCACAACCTATCCAAATTGCTCCAATCCGATCATTGGTTACATGGCTATCTGATTAGCAGCTTCCATGACTACTCTTAGGTTAACGCTGTAGGTCTGCATCTTATTGAGCTTTGTAGATTGGGCGATGATATACCCCATTTCTGGCGATCTTACCTTTCCCCTTGAGCTGTATCTCAATTTTTTTGGGACAGACTCTCTCTTAGTTAAACCTCTGTTAAGATATTTTGAATTTTGACGGTAGAAAATATGGAGGAAGGCCGGCTAGTACTATGTTCAAGACAAGATGCTTGCCCTTGGACCCTATTTCTTTTATTCTATCTGGAAGCAAATAGCTTAAGCAGCGGAACACATCCGCACTACAAGCAGGACCACTTATGATGAGCGTGAAAGTACTGATTAACTATATCATAGGAGGCCTTTATTACATTAATAAAAGACCCTTTTCCAGTGCATAGCCATCCAGATCTACACTGTGGAAGAGTCATAATTCCTATTGTATAGCGGGAAGATATCTCGGCCTGTGACATATGGAAGGTATCCTCTCGTTAAACACTAAAGCTACGGTGCTCACCCATGGTGTACATAATTACTTACACAAACGACTAAAACTGTCAGTCTGATCAAATGTATCTCAATTCGTCGGTCACGAAAGCCAATGCACTCGAATTTCTCTAGATCTTTGAACCGAACATGGTTTCCAATCTTTGTAGTCTACCTTGTCAGCTTGTGGAGATTATCACCAGCGAACTGTGGCGTGGGAGTCTCCATTCTTTACGTCTTGTTGCTAGAAGCTCAGTCAGAAACCCTTCCGCTATTTTATCTGTGCTTGTTTCACACAATTTGAATGAATATCTCCCGCGATATGTATTGTTTTCGGGACGGGAAGAAGGCACGAAATAGCTAGGTCTCGGCCTATTACAAGCTGATTATTTGGCCAAATAGTTTTGTTGTAGACGGGCATAAGTGGTCCAAGCAAATAACGTAAGACCCCAGGCTAGACAAAGGGTCTGATAATCACCGTAGTGTACCATCTCTGCTCATTAAAATTCGAATAATCACTGATTCGGTGGGTTGGACGGTAGGCGGATTAGAAGTATATTTGTCTCCTGCGCTAATATGCAAGGCGACCTGCCGTTCACGAAAACCCATCAACTATTCGTACAGTGAATACCAAGGAACAGTCCCCTGCCTACATAACCATGCAAGTGAGGATAGAATAATAATCTAAGCCCGTCCCCGTCCCGCCAGCCTGCCCCTTCCCCAATCCCCACACATGAGCTCGTCCCATCTCACCAACGCCGATTTTTACAAAAGAAACAATAGTGGGAATGGCGATCCGATCAAAATCTTAATGAAACTCTGTCCGAGAATGGAAACGAAAAGTCCAGTAGGGATCTACCCAAATATCTTCAAGAAACCCCAGAGTCCGGCGCTGCAAAGAACTGGAATAGTGAGGTTGTCGTCCCAGCCAAAGAAGTCGATTGCCTCGCTTGCGCTGGCCACGATTCCGGCCCAGAGGCTCATGGTACCGAGGGCAACAACGCCTGTGATGGAACTCTGCTCTTCTGACCAGCCAAGGAGCCCACGGACTTGAGTGGGCAGTGTCAGCATTCCCTGGAAGGCAAACGCATTAGGTCCGCTATCGTAGCTTGTAGGCATAAGTGGTGCGAGCCATCCCCAGAAAAGACCAGCAGTGATTACGCCAGTGATTAACGCAGCAATGCTGCCTGCTAAGCTCTTTCCACGCCTCACACGCCATGTGCGGTGGCCCCAGAGTCTCCCAAAAGTCGAGGCTGCAGTGTCGCACCAACTGAGGAGGAGGACGCTCATAACGCCCATATCTTTTGGGACGAAACGTAGGACGATCCATGCACCAAGAAGGTACGAAATTACGCCGTTCCAACCATCAACTTCGGATTCACGCATGAAAGCGCCTAAGCATCGGATGTAGAAGCGATTGACTGAGGGGTACCGATGCCGGATGACATCGGTTGCCGCAATCGGAACGAGGAGAGCAAAGAGCACTGGATGAATTTGAGACGTTTGCGTGCCAGTGCAGTATAAATATATCGTTAGGAAGCCGATGGAGACATGGAGGATCTTGCGGGGAATTTCATGGCGGTGAATCTATATTTCTTATCAGTTATTGTTCATATGAGGAATAAGGCTGGGTGCACATACGAAAGACCGCCATTTCTGGTGGATCGGGATTAAACCAAGCGGGCTAGGGCTCCGGCTCATTTCCCGCCAGTAATTCTTGTTTGCAGCTGCGGGGGAAAGATGGCCATTTATGGTGCTGTTTGTAAGGCTCAAATTTGCTTTTTTGCCGGCTGCTTTGGAAGCTGTTCCTGATTTCGAGTTCATAGCGGTCAACCCGCTCATGCGCCTCCTCCTACCCTCGAGTATTGGACTCCTGCTCCGCGCTCGCGCACGCTTCTCCGGGTCTGAACCCGAGCTATCCTCACTGATCGGGGGCGGGGAAGTTACGCGCCGGTTCGCGCGAGCAGCGGACCGGGTGACGGGACCAAAGTAGCCATCTCTGGAGCCGGTCTCTGAGGGTGTGGGTGAGGGCGATATTACTCTTGGTGTGCGCGGTATTTCGTACTGGGCTGAGGAAGCCATGGCTTGCCGCCAGCAGTCGGTGAAGGAGGGGAGAGGAGGGGTTCGGATGAAGCCAGTAAGTGTGCAGCGCGCACGCAAACAGAAGTACGCGACGTGGGAGAGGAGGCTGTGGTCGACAGATGATTCTGCGCCTTGTAAATTGATTACAACAGTGGATGCATCTGATGCGTCAAATGTCGAACGACTTATTGGGAGCGAGGGAGCCAGAGTCAGGGACGATGAAGCGGGTTGTGCAGCATCGTCTATTGAAAGAGTATTGGCCACAGTGGAGGTGGAGAGGAGAGCGCCCCTTGTGGTGGGTGAAGCGGGTGGTGAAGGGAGAGGCCACGCGGGTGATGATGAACTTGGACTTGGGCTGGCGATTTTTTTATGCCTGCCACTCCGGACCGCGCGTGCCACGTTCTCCGTCTTGGCCGGGGCCCAGTTAGTAAGCAAAATTAGACAAATTTGCGAATATGCAGGTGAGAGAGAGGTAATGTTTCTGATAAAATCGAATTTTTTTAATAAAAGCTTTGTGGAGGGGAATGGTCTCAGAGCATCCCTCGCCGCCAAGCCCGAGGCCCCCAGGCACAGACATCGGGCTTTTCGAGGCGCCCACGTGCTGATAGCGATCCGATAAGAAATTTACTTCTCGGTGCAACACTACGAAAAAAGCTATGTATGCCTCATACGCCAATTATCATGGCTCCGGAGCCGAAATTAGACCCTCCAAAAGGTGCCTCAAGGGCCTGGGAAGCACTTACGCCTTCACTCTCGGAATGGATCCTTGATGCCGTCTCTACTATGGGCCTCACCCGAATGACCCCGGTGCAGGCTAGCACTATCCCTCTGTTCTTGGGCCACAAAGATGTCGTGGTTGAGGTAATTCATGCGCTTGTTTGTGCATGGGCAGCTAATGACTTTTCTCCAAGGCGGTAACTGGCAGTGGCAAGACTCTCGCATTCCTCATTCCTGTTGTTGAAAGACTCCTCCGCCTCGAAGAACCCATAAAAAAGCACCATGTAGGTGCAATTATTGTATCTCCCACAAGGTTAGAAGTATTGCTGTCTATGAAGCCATAACCTGGTTATCTGACCGAACATAGGGAGCTAGCAACGCAAATACATTCCGTCCTTCTCTCTCTACTCGCCTTCCACGCTCCCTCGTCCGAAGCATTGAAACCACTAGATGAAGATGTGAATATGGATACTGGAGAGGACGCTGTAGTTGCGCCTAAATTTCTAGCCTCGGCACTGAAAATTGTGCCGCAGTTACTTCTTGGAGGAACGACCACTCCTGCTCAAGACCTCAGCTCCTTCCTCAAGACATCTCCGAATATGCTAATTGCTACTCCTGGCCGACTTCTTGAGCTATTATCTTCGCCTCACGTGCATTGTCCGCAGTCCTCCTTCGAGGTATTGGTGATGGATGAGGCAGACAGACTCCTAGATCTGGGATTCAAGGATGATTTGCAGAAAATACTACAACGTCTACCTAAGCAGCGGCGAACGGGCCTTTTCAGCGCTAGCGTTAGCGAAGCCGTAGATCAGATTGTACGTGTTGGCCTCCGAAATCCGGTTCGCATTGCAGTCAAGGTCAGATCAGCTTCAGGGGCCTCAGATAAGCGAACTCCAGCAAGTCTGCAACTATCATACCTCTTAACGCCGCCAACCCACAAACTTCCGTCCCTTGTATCTTTATTGGGTAGTCTGACTCCTACACCTCAAAAGTCCATCGTTTACCTTGCGACTTGCGCCGCTGTAGACTATTTCCAACACATACTCCCGTCTCTCCTTCCTAGCTTTACCATTGTTCCTTTACATGGAAAGCATCCTCCACAAGTTCGCCGGAAAAATTTCACTCGGTTCGTGGATTCTATCACGCCAGCATTTCTAGTAACGACTGATGTAGCTGCTCGTGGGCTAGATATATTTTCTATCGATTTGGTCGTTCAACTGGATCCTCCAAGCGACCCAAAAGCCTTCCTGCACCGTTGTGGTCGCGCCGGTCGAGCTGGAAGGAAAGGACTTGCGGTCACCTTTTTAACTCCGGGGCGTGAGGAAGACTACATTGCTTTTTTGAATGTTCGAAAAACACCAATCACGCCCCTCTCATACCCAGTAATATCAACATCTGATCTTGATGCCGAAAAGGTCACAGAGCAGATTCGGAATCTCGTACGACAGGATCGAGCGTTGCATAACAAAGCACAGAGAGGCTTTGTAAGCTGGGTACAGGCGTACAGCAAGCACGCCGCAAGTAGTATTTTCCGTGTCACAGACTTGAAATGGGATGAATTAGGCCATGCATGGGGACTCTTAAAGCTTCCCAAAATGCCTGAACTTAAGAAGTGGGAAGGTGATAAGAGCCTAGGAGTCGATATTGATTTCAAAAATTACGCGTACAAAGATAAGCAAAGAGAAAAGTTGCGTAAGCAGGAGTTGAATAACGCGGCTGAGAGTGAAGTAGCCTCTAATCTAAAGGTATCCGCTAGAATGAGTAAAGACAGAAAGGCCAATGCCTGGAGTCAGAAGAAGGACCAAAAAGCCGAGAGAGAGGTACGGAGAAAGAAGAAAAAGGCTAGAAGGGAGAATGAGCGACTACAGAAGATGACTCCTGCAGAACGTGAGAAAGAAAGAGAGCTTCAGGGATTGATTCAACAAGTTAAACAACAAGCCGCGAAGGACGAAGAGGAATTTGAGGGCTTTAGTAATTGACGTTGACCAAATGGCATTGATTTTCTCTCAAAACTGTATTCGCTGATGCGGAAGCAGCTGTATATTATGCAGATGTCGCAGAATTCGGCGGGGTATTGTATATGGCAATGTTTTAAGCCTTAAGATCGGCATGAAACCTTCCTGGAGAGGTAATGCCAAGTTCTGCCAGATCAATCGAATTCAACCGAAGTTCGTCGAAGACCGCGTGCGAACGTGCGCACGCATTGACCACTAAGACCACTAACTATTTAATTATAAGATTCTCGCGCTATTCCTTTCTCTTCTTTACGCAACGTCTTATTCTCTACGCCACCTCGGCGTGCCAATCGTGCCGATTAAACAGCGCGGATTTATACCCTTTCTGTATAGAATTATGCCTAAAATAGATAGTTTAGTCGCCAAGATCAATAGGCACTTACAACGAGATGTAAAGAGGTGGTGTACAAGAGCTATATCCCTAAATTTAGATAGAATTTATATTATTCCTACAAATCTATCCCAAAGTCCCTTTATACCCTTATACTAGTAATATTTAAATACTAATCCTAGTATAGGATTACTATTACTACTACTACTACTACTACGTCTATAACTACGACTATAACTATAATAACCTCTATAATATAAAATCCACCCATTTATACCCTTACTATTATTACTACTAGCCCTTTAGCTTTCGCTTAATATACTACTAACCTATATAACCTTACTAGTTAAAATACATAGCCTAAATAATTTAAATATTAGAATATAGAGTTATAGGGGTCTCTAGTATAACGAAGCCTTATAGAAAATACTATAGTGGACTTATTAATAGGCTAGGTAGATAGGTATCCCTAAGTTAATATTTAAAACGCGTTAAAACAACTATCTTAATACCTTTGGTATACCTTTACAGACTATAGAATTACAATTACTACCTAACTATATATTAAACAACCTTTATTTCCCTTAATTTTTTTTATTAAAACGCGTTAAACAATCTTTAATAGCAGCTATTATAGCGCTAACCTACTTAAAAAAGTATAAGGATAATATTAACTGGCACGGCACTAACCTGACGCATACTGTTTTATACTATCTCGTACTGTTTCCTACTGTTAGCTAGCCCACCACTAGTGACTTAGCGGCCAGCCCTACTATTTATATACAATACCCCCTTTCTACCTTCTTCCCCTCTTTATACTATAACGTAGTTATTTAGTCTACTTTATTGCAGCACTATAACAGTTTATAGTATCTTTAATTTACGCCCCGTCGCGATTACTAATTCCCTATACCCTAGCTAATTAACCTTTACCCTAGAGTAATCACGACCTATACGCGCCCCTACTAAAACCGATACGTCCCTAGCACAGTCCTAAAATAATCCTTAGTTTTTACCTAGCGCCTAAATAGGCGATACTAATAACGCCAAAATGGCCAAAACCTAGAACCCCCGCGACATTTTTGTAGACCTCTTTATAGAGACATATCCAAATATCACGTGGATAATCCGCCGCTCCCTACCGTACCCTAAAACCTTTAAGCCCAGCAAAGCTTACCTTACCCTTATTAACTATATTAATGAGTTCCTTAGCAATATTAAAGTAGGACTATAGTATATATATAACATAAACACCGCTAATAAAAAAGCCAACGAAAACCTTAGTGCCTTTATCGCTTCCTAGATAGGAACTATTAACTCCTAAGTAGAGACTATTACCATTCTAAAATAATTAACCCCTATAATAACGGTAGTAACCTAGCAGAAAAAACGGAGATCTAAAGACCCACCAATATTTAGCGGAAAAGGTACCCCGCTAGAATAATAAGCTAATTTTAAGACCTGGCATATTAAGATTAAGGGAGTCTTTAACCGGGACTA
>Ga0307515_10012994_pt1 | contig 15599 bp, 13 predicted proteins | sample 17_EM_MG_FD_194513 | JGI IMG/M metagenome (GOLD analysis project Ga0307515, IMG submission 194513) | Populus trichocarpa ectomycorrhiza microbial communities from riparian zone in the Pacific Northwest, United States - 17_EM | ecosystem: Host-associated > Plants > Roots > Unclassified | place... | reverse complement strand
AACTTTCATTTTCGTTGTTCCGAGTACGCATACCGTTTCATCATCTGCTGCCCGCTGCACATCCTACAATCTCTTCCTCGACGTTGGCCGGCACATGTTATAGAGGACTTTTTTCTTTTTTTTTTTCCCCCACGACACACAGGCCAGGATGTTTTCGTAGATATTTCCTGTTTACGCGTACTTGTTTCCACCTTAATGATGAACATATTTAGCAAAGCCAGGCTATGCTGGGTTTGCATTTGCTTTCGATCCGCGTGGAGTGGCTCGCTGAATGAGTGGGGTGATCTCTGAGCTGAGCCCCCCGAAGACCGACGTGAGCTTCGGTGTTTCAATAAATCATCTCTGCGAAGTTGAATGCTCTGCACTGCGGTTATTTTTAGCACGCGTTCTCCCGAGCCGAGTGCTACAAAGAGAGCGGCGCAAAGTCGGACAGGAAAGAATGAAAATGAAATGGAAGCCTTTTTCCCGGCTTTTCACCCTCCCGGGTCCCCCCCAATTCCGACCCTCCGAGTGGTCGGCTATTTTCAGACTGGCGAGTTGAACATGTTTCACTGTATTCGCTGCAGATCGCGCCTCGCTCGAAGGATTCCGGTGACGAGAGTTTTTCCCTATCGGGATGCATGTGTATACATGTGCACGTGCCCTCTGATCTCTCTCTGATTCCCCCTCATTCTTTCTGTTTCTTATCATCACACGCATCGACCCGGCGCGGAGATTTTCTCTCCTGTGTGTCAGGTCCTCGATGCGTTCCGCGCGGGGAATTAGATCTTTTGAACATGAATTCTCCGTATGGAACTCTAATTTGCATATGGATCACACTTGTATATGACGAACACCCACTCTCTCTCCCCACGAAGTCGACGGCCCGGATATCGCGTGTCAAAACGCCGCCTCAGCGAGAATTCCAGCCCCATTTATCCCCTCTTTCGTAATATCCCCCCCAGTACACTGCGTCTGGGAACCGCCGTCACTTGGAAGTAGAACCTTCGGCCCGTGGAGCCCGCACAAAGGGGAGGGAGTGTGTAACACTTCCGATGCAGCGCGGGCACGCCACATATGCGCGTACGGTGGCTGTCACTTTATGACGAGTTCCCTGACCATACTCGCTCCTGGCTAATCAGATAAGCGAAGGGACAAGATTGTGTCGTAGTATCAACCGATAACTCAGAGATACGATCGTGTCCTCCCGTTATGGCTCGGAGGATTGTCTGGAAGTGATGTGCAAACAACCACCAGCCTACAGCCATGGGTGACCAAACGACAATTCATGCGGACCGTGAGGAGCATTGTATATTCAAGTGTCCATGTGGTGGTTTACAGTTGAATGTGCAGATCTTTCGGGTTTAGTGTCAACGGCACGTTGATACCGGCACGAAATCTCCCCCCCTTCTCCGTTCCTCAGCCCATCACGCTAGCCAATAACGCCATACGAATCTATGGAAAAAGAGATTAAGTTCCCACAATCGGTACACACCCCGGCCACGATTCTCAGCTGACACTCACGAATAAGCCGTACCGCATTTGCCGGAAATACACCGCCCTTCTAGAATCAAAGTCGACTTCCGGGTCGATTTCTGATTTGGATCGTCAGTGGATTCAGGAAAAAGAAAATGACGTGACAGGTCCATACCGTTCACTCTTGGCAGGGGATGCATGATAATCATATCTTCCTTCGCCCGCGAGAGAACGGAGTGGTCGATCCGATACAGGTCTTTCACCTTCTCCCACTCTTCCTCGCTCGTGAATCGCTCCTTCTGCACCCTCGTCACGTAAAGAACGTCCGTTTCGTCCAAGACTTCATCCAACGATTCGCATTGCCGTACTTGAACTCCCGCCTTCCTCGCGGCAGAGATCACGCTCGCAGGCATCGCCAGAGAAGCAGGGGACACGAAATTCAGCCGGACCGAGTACATCATGCACAACAGGGTCACTAGGCTGTGGACCGTTCTCCCGTTCTTCAGATCCCCTAGCATCGTGATGGACCGTCCGTTCACAGTTCCGAGTTCTGACCGAATCGTGTACACGTCGAGAAGCGCCTATAAATGGGGTTAGCCACCGTAGCACACACAATCAATAAATCCTTTACCTGAGTGGGGTGTTCGCCGATCCCATCACCAGCGTTAAGGATTGGAACGGGCGAGAACTTGGCCGCCAGCTGCGAGCTTCCCACATCCGGGTGTCTGATAACGATAGCGTCCGCGTAACTCCCCAACGTTCTGATCGTATCCGGTAGACTTTCTCCCTTCTTCACAGATGAAGTATCGGCAACTACCTGAATCACTTGCCCTCCGCACCTTTTCATCGCGGCATCGAAAGAGGAAGACGTCCTGGTCGAAGGCTCGTAGAAGAGCGTCGCGAGCACCTTCCCTTTGAGGATGTCCAGTGTCCCGATCCTTTCCATTTGAAGTTGCATTTCGTGAGCGAGGGAGAACAGCTCGTGAATGTCTTCCTTTGCGAATTGTTTCACAGTCAGCACGTGCTTTCGGTGGAACCCCGGGAGTGGTGTCCAGTGCCCGGTCAGGTGGAGATTCATTCCAGACGATTGCAATGGTAACGCGGTTTCCGGAAGCCTGGGGGCCCCACCCTGGGGTACAGTCGGTTCAGGTTTCACCGACCCTGCTCGCGAGGGTGGTCGCTCGATGACGTGGTGCGAAACGATCGTGCTCGAAACATCTCTTCCAGATGGAGAAACTACGATCTCCCCGTCGACGAACGCGGTCTGGTCGTGGATCAGGACCCTGTGGACCGCACCATGAACAATCTGGCCGTTCAGCGGGGACCAACTCGAATGACTGTTCGTGAACACCGTCTTCCTTCCGATGTCAACCTCGACGTGCGTGCGGACCTTATCTGGGAGCCCGAAAATCCGAATCGGATTGTCGTGCAGCCGCTTCTGGATATCATCGAGCGTCAGACGCTTTTCGTTGACCGCTGTAAGTAGTAGCGGCAGAGCTTCCTCAACTCCAGACCAAGCAGACGCCGGTTCTCCTTGCTCCACAGACAAGAAGAATGGCACCTCCCCGATCGAGAACGCATCGATTACCCCAATGTTCTTCCAAAGAGCTCCCCTGTCCTTCCCGCTGGGGAGTCGAGTGGATCCCGGGAATTGATCGCGATCGAAGAACAATGAATAGACGGACACGTCACAGGTCACTTTTAGCCCTTTCGCTTTGCTGAGGGACACGAGCGTGATGTCGTCTTCACCCTGGAGGTCCACGACGTGCAGCGCTCGGTTGTGAAGACTGGCGAGCAGCAGGCATGAAGCGAGGTCCGATCCTTTCGCGTCTGTCGCTATCAGTCTGTCGGCGCTCCAGGAGGCAAAGTACGCTGCGACGGCGGAGAGAGTAATTGGTAGGTCTTGCCTGAAGGGTATGAACAGGAATTTGGTATCATTTTGCAATTCCTTATCGGTGATGTTGGCGCTGGTGGAGGTGATCGTTACACCCAAAGCGTAGTTACAATGCGCACCGCTGGCCACATTGAGGAGGGCATGGTCAAGTGAACGCCTGTCCCCGATCTGATTTTCAAGCCCCTTCGGCAAAACGACCGTCGTGGTGAAGCCGGAGCTGAGCGACGCCTTTGTAGACTCCAGGAAGTCCAGATCATCCTTCAACGTCAAACCAGGGACAAAGGCGGCGATGTTGACGAATCCAGGGAAAGTGTGGGTAGTGTGGGAGGTCTTGTAGTCGGTCGAGGACACTTCCAAGGGGAATTTTCTGACCAGGGCCTCGATCAAGAGCTTAGCGACCTTGATGTTCGTAATCAACGGAACCGCAAAGTCAACAGCGAGACGACGAGTGCGGTACCCCTTGCTGGCGTAGGTGGCAGGACGGCGATAGTGGTTCTTAGAGGGAAGGTTGATGTACATGTCGATCATGTTATTCGCCAGATGCTGGGTCAAGGAGTACTCGGACTTCTCTTTGTCGCTACTTTCGTCGCCAAGCGTTTCGAGGTACTGAAAAAAAAAGGGGGGAGGCATAAATACGGGATAGGACGTCGATCATGAGGGGTTTGCATTACCTTGCAAGGAACGCTGTGCTCGGTGAGGAAATCCGCGGTTCCAGCCGTCGCAAAGATACTGTACCCCGCAGAATGCAACTTCTGCACGGAGGGAAGAATCTCCAATTTCTCCTTGAACCCTCCGACGGAAAACAAGACGTTCTTTTTCGGGGGTTCGATTCCGGTGGAGATAAGAGCCTTGATGTATGCCTCGTACTTGTCTTTCCCGAAACACGCTACTTCTCCGGTCGATGCCATCTCCACACCGAGGATCGGATCTGCACCAGACAGCCTGCTGAAACTGAATTGTGGGACTTTGACGCTGACGTAATCCGGGGGAATATCCACAACGGGGTAAGCCTCGACAGGGATGTCCAACATAACCTTGGTAGCCAACTCGATGGCGTCGATCCCGGTAGTCTTGGAAACGAAGGGGAAGGAGCGAGCCGCGCGGAGGTTACATTCTATCACCTTGATCTCGTTATTCTTGGCTATGAACTGGATGTTGAAAGGTCCGGTAACGTTCAACGCACTTCCGATCTTCGCCGTCGCGTCTACAATTTGCCGAACAGTTTCCGGGTCGAGGTCTTGTGGTGGGTGGATCAGTGTAGCGTCTCCGGAGTGAACACCGGCGTTTTCGACGTGTTCCGATACGTAGTGCATCACGAGTATGCCATTCTTCGCTATCGCGTCGACCTCGATCTCCTTGGCCTGTTCGATGTACTTGGTGATCACGACCGGGTGGTCCCGCGAGACGGCAGTGGCTTGGTTGAGGTAGCTCGACAGGTCGTCCCTGCTGAAGACGACGTTCATGGCGGCACCAGAAAGAACGTAGGACGGTCGGACGAGGACAGGATACCCGACAGCATCGCAGAACTGTTGAGCCTCTTCAAAGCTAGATAGCTCCTTCCACTTCGGCTGGTCGACACCGATCTCGTCTAGCAATCGGGAAAACTTGAATCGATTCTCGGCGGTGTCGATCATCTCCGGGGAGGTACCATATATGCGGACGTTCTGGCGGTGTAACGGAAGGGCGAGATTGTTTGGGGTTTGACCACCCATGGACAATATGACACCTCGGGAACGCTCAGTGTCGTAAATGTCCAGGATGGTCTCGAGGCTGATGTTTTCAAAGTACAGCCTATCGGCCTCGTCGTAGTCCGTGCTGACCGTTTCCGGGTTGTAGTTGACCATCATCGTCGGCAAGCCACAGTCTCTGAGAGTCCTAATCGCTCGAACCGCACACCAGTCGAACTCGACGGATGAGCCGATCCTATAAACTCCTGATCCGAGAACCATAACACCACGGTCTTGGAATTCGACATCGTGCTCCGCTCCATTATATGTGGTGTAGAGGTAGTTCGTGAAGGCCGGGAATTCTGCCGCAACGGTATCGATCTGCTTCACGCGCGGAGAGATGTAGAGCTCCTGGCGGAGTCTGCGGACGGCCAGTTCGGTGGTCTCCATACAGTTGGCAAGCTGTCGATCGGAGAAACCGAGTTGTTTTGCCTTCCGTAGCAGCGGTTTTGTGACCAAAGGAAGATGACAGTGCCTGTTGGTCGTGTCATCGAAGGTTGCAGAGGAAATTGGATGATAAACCCCTACGTGAAGTACTCTTCCATCTTGTGGATCTTATGTAGTTTGTTCAAAAACCATTTGTCAATGTTCGTCATTTGCCATATCTTCTCAACAGTGTATCCGCGGTAGAAAGCGGCGGCTATGGCAAATATCCTCTTGTCCGTGGGATTGATGAGTTCATTGTCGATATCCTCGACGAAGTCGTTCTTCGCCAGCGGGTCAGCGGAGGTTTATTAGATTTGTTAAGGGGCGTTACCTTGGCGAACCCGGTGAATTGATCATCGATCGCACGAATCGCCTTCTGGATTGTTTCCTCAAACGTCCGACCGATACTCATGACCTCACCGACACTCTTCATGCTGCTGCTCAAGAGGCGGCTGACGCGACTGAACTTCTTGAGATCCCAACGGGGGATCTTGACAACAACGTAGTCTAAACTCGGTTCGAAACAGGCTGTCGTAACCCTGGTGACGGAGTTCCTGATTTCATGTAGGGGAATGTTGAGACCGAGTTTGGCGGCGATGAATGCGAGCGGGTATCCAGTTGCTTTGGAAGCAAGAGCCGAAGATCTTGATAGACGAGCATTTACCTAGAGAAGGGTTCGTGATTGAGTTCGAGTAGCGAATGAAAATCTTTACCTCGATGATGCAATATTCCTTCGAGATTGGATTCAATGCGTATTGGATATTACATTCGCCGATCACACCAAGGTGACGAATGACGTTGATTGCGGTGGTCCTGAGCATATTGTAGTCGGCATCGGAGAGGGTCTGAGAAGGAGCAACGACGATAGAATCGCCTGTGTGGATTCCCAGAGGATCGAAATTCTTCAAAAATTGGGTCAGAACTAGAATAAAGATGATCACTTTGAGCTGGTTACCCACCTCCATGTTGCAAACAGTAATACAGTTATCCCTGCAATCCCGTACAACCTCGTATTCAATCTCCTTCCAGCCCTTCATACTCCTCTCGACCAGAACTTGTGGACTTGTAGCAAAAGCTTTGCTGCACAACGCCTTTAGCTGTCCTTCATCCTGAGCGAAACCGGAGCCAAGACCACCGAGAGCGTAGGCAGCCCGGACGATAACGGGGTATCCAATCGTGCTGGCGGCAAAGATGGCTTCCTCAAGATTCGTGGCAGTCCTTGACTCTGCGCACTTTTCCCCAATTGTGGCCATTGCGGATGCGAATAGCTGTCTGTCCTCTGTCGTGATGATCGTCTCGATAGGTGTTCCGAGGACGCGGACCCCGAGTGTGGCAAATTCGTCCTTGAGTTTGATACCGACGTTGAGGGCAGTCTGACCTCCGAAGGTGACATAAATTCCGTCGGGGCGCTCGTACTTGATGATCTTCCGCACGAACTCTGGAGTGACCGGAAGGAAGTAGACTTTGTCGGCCAGCCCCTTGGAAGTGGCGATGGTGGCGATGTTGGGGTTGACCATGATGGTATAAATCCCTTCCTCCTTCAAAGCCTTGATGGCTTGCGAACCGGAATAGTCGAATTCTCCAGCTTGGCCGATGGAAAGACCTCCAGAGCCAAGGATGAGGACCTTGTGAACCTGTGCTCTCGGAGTCCTCTTCTCGTTCTCCTCCTTGCTACCCCCTGGCATGGAGATGGGAACATGAGAACCGGTGGCGGCACAATCGAGGATGTTTTGGATGAAGACGTCGAACAGGAACTCGGTGTCCCGCGGTCCGGGTGTCGATTCGGGGTGGAATTGAACGGAAAAGTAGGGTTTGGTCTCGCAGTAGATGCCTTCGTTGCTTCCGTCGTTTGCGTTCCGGAAAAACTCCTTCCAACCGGGTTTGAGGCTGGACGTGTCAACCTGGAAACCATGGTTCTGGCTCGTGATGTAGCACCGTCCGCTGAAGGAGTCGATGCAAGGGATGTTATGGCCGCGGTTTCCGTATTTCATCTTGGAGGTCGTCGCGCCGGCAGCCAAGGCGAGCAGCTGGTGACCAAGACAGATGCCAAAGATTGGGGTGTCTGAACGTTCCATGAATGTGGAGAGTCGCATGATGGTAGCCTTGACTAGTTTGGGGTCTCCGGGTCCATTGGAGATGAAGAGGCCATCGAAGGGCTCTTCGCCTTTGCTCACGAAGTCATGATCCCAAGGAACGACTTTCAACTCGACGCCACGAGATACGAAGCACCTAATCTGGTTGTATTTCATTCCAACATCGATCGCTAGCACTCGCAGTGGGCGGCCGGAGGGATGGAGACGAGGGGAAACATCTTTTGAAGGTTTGTACAGCTTGGGTGATTTGATGGATACCGCAGCGACGAGATTGGTCCGGTTGGGATCGTAGAAGGGGATGTCATATTCGTTTTGAAAGGGAGTAGGAGAGGGAACTCTTGATGTCGGGACGGATTCCGGGATCGTTGAGCGGTTGGGAGGTGGTGATGGAGCGGGTGAACGGGCCAACAGCTTCCCGAGCATGGAGCCCTTCTCTCGGATCTTTTTGGTAAGCGATCTGGTATCAACACCGTAGATCGCAGGGACTCCATTTTCCTTTAGCCACGCCCCCAAAGATGACGTAGCTAGGAAGTGACTAAAGTCTTCGGAATAGTAGCCGACCACCAAGGCGGCAACGTGGATTCGAGACGATTCGAAGTCGTCCGGTATATCATCCGGGTTATCTGGCCGTCGAGGGACGCCGTAATTTCCGATGATGGGATAGGTCAGGATCAAAATTTGGCCTTCGTATGAAGGGTCGGTGAGTGACTCAGTGTACCCGACCATGCCTGGATGGCCATTGATTAGATAAAACGTGGTTGGGAGCCTAAGACCGTATTGAGCAAGGTGCTCACCGGTTTGAAAAACGCATTCTCCGGCGACACTTTTGCCTTCCGCGCCAAAACTGATACCGCCAAAGGTTGACCCATCGGCGAGATGTAGAGCGGAATCCAGGGATGGAACGTAGGCGGTTAAAGGGAGTAACTCTGAGGAGGACATGGCTATTGTGGACCGAGGAAGGATTTGATTATGGTCGACTACTTGGACTACGAATCTTCTTCCTTTTCGCCCAAGATGGTGCTCGGGAGAAAAGGAAGAGGAGGTGGATATATGCGGCGAAAAAAATTTCTGCCACGCGGGCCAGATGGTGATCTGAATCGATGACAATCAAGCGCCCGACTTCGGGGATGTTCACGGTACCCTCTGCCAAATTTGCTTCCGACGGACAAGAGGTCAATACTTGCGGAGAACCTATAATTACAACCATTTCACATATGCGTCCACAAGCACACCTACAGTATAACGACGAGAAAGCAACAAAAGTGCAAGAAGAAAGTTAGGACCTAGAAGACATCCTCTGTCGAGATCCCAGGGCAACAGGAACCAGAGGTTTTCCTTTGGAATTAACCTTGAACGGTAACGACGATTCGGACTTTCTTTTCTCCTTGAGATGGTCCAAATTCCAATCCGAGTCGAATAATTTCCTTCGCGGGAGAGTCGACGAGCCGTTGACCACAGTCGGACGTATTTCTTTTGATTTATTGTGGAATGGGTTGTGTTTCGAGGATTTGGAGGATTGTCCCGGTTGATGAACGACAGTGGGGGACACTTTCCACGGAGTGGGTTCCTCGATACGGGTGACGTGGTCCTGGGTTCTTGGTACAAGTATACGCTTGGTGGGTCGAAGTAGAGAGGGTGATCGACCATGGGCAGGTAGGGATGCAGAAGTCTCATCGTCATCCACCTCATCCAAACGTCTCTGTAAGGATTTTGTCGGTCGTGAAAGCATTCCTAGAGACATCCACGCCCGTACCTTGCCGTTTGTGGTGCGTTTCGAGGCATTCAGGAGCTTTGAATCTGTTTAAGAGAGGGGAAAATACCGGAAAAGTGTTATTACCTCGTTCAGCCGCTCGATTTCCGCTTGACGCTCGTCGCATTGCTCTTTCAAGTCAGCTATTTCGTTTCCCTTGGCAAAAGATTGCCGAATGAGGCGTGCAACCTCTCGGGAGAGGGATTTCACTTCTTGACCCTTTAGGAGTGCAGCGAGCTTGACGGAATCCCTATCCTCTCTCAGCTGCTCTCCGGCGAGGAGAGCCTGATCCAAATGCTGCTCTACCTGCCGCTTTCCGAGGTCGGTGGATTGTAGTTTGTCTTTCAATCGTACAGTCTACAGAAACGGTCGGAAGCGGCCCTGGTGGACACCGACCTACGTACCTCTGCTGTGAGGGATGTTATCTCCTGATTCTGATTCCATACCCTCTCATATACGGGCCGCACGCGGCGTTCGAGGTCATCTGTGATCCCCGAAAGTTTCTACCTGCACATTAGAGCCGCATACATGCGGTGATAAACATGGCACTGACCTCCGTCACGGTTTTTACGATCGGTTCGTTCTCGGCGTACTGCGATTGAGAAAGTATGTCTCGAGATTGAACGATACCTGATATTGCCCTGTTTATTTGAACAGCACTAGAGGTAGGGGTTATCGCTCGAACGGAATCACGAGCTGAGTTGGTTTGCTCCGTGATCATGTTCAACAGCCGGGTTTGATATTCGGCATCTTCGTCAAGCACAACGGTTTCTACAAACATACGACCCAAGTCGGATTCACGTGCGGGTTTGCGGCACGTAGGGCACTGCAGTTGTCTCAACCTCCTTTGCGGCCCGACGCGGTTTGATTCAAGCCACTCGCGCATACAGGGGTCACAAAAGCCATGATCTGGAGAAGGGAATTGGGAACGGAGGAAGAAAGATGAAGAAAAACGCTCACAGCAATGAAGGAGTCTACATTCTGCAAGGGGAACCGCTGAGAGACATAGGACGCAACGGAACCCTATCTGGCGGGGGGGTGGCATGGTGGTGGCAGAGCGCAACAAGCTCAACACGCGTCAATCAGATCCACGAAGTTCAGGGGCTGACGGCCGCGGCTTAGCGTCGTTCGTCCTTCTAATTCCAATGTCACGCAAGTATCTCCATCCCCGTTTTCGCCTCATCCGGACCGGAGTCAGCTCCTTTGTACCGGTGCAGGTGCTCTTTCTCTTCCATGGACCCTCTAACAGTTGGATAGGTCCGGTACGAATGCTACCCCCCAGTGGGCGGGCGAGCGTGATTTCGGCCCATCGAGGCGAACTGCAGATGGGACCTTCCGAGCGAACTTCTGTGCCATACGGTCACGAATTCCGTGTCAAAGAGTACTTCGGTTAGCTTTCCCTCGTCGCGCCGAAATTTCTTGTTGCGAATACCAAGATCACGGTGGAAATACCCTGCTCGTTCATCGCGAATTTTGTGGTACGCCTGAGCAGGAAAACGTCAAGAAACACGCGCCCTTCCCCAAAAAACAGCCCACTCGCCGTGAGGATTCTCGCGAACACACCTGTCACCTGGTCAGGCTCGGAAGAGTGCATCATCAAGCCTTCCAATTGAAAGAGCTCGGCATTGCACTGGATCAACGCTCCTCCCATTCTCACAGCAGTTTGAGGAGGTTTGCCGTGAACATTCGTTCCACTTGCACACTTCAGACAAGTACTTACGGTGGCCGAGGGAAATATCGGGTGGACGAATGACTCAACTTATGGTCCACCTTCCTAGCAATTGCGGTGGACACCGAAATAGGCAATCCCTTGCCCAAATATGGTCTCAGCTCACGAGAATAGACCGTGAACGACATCAATGGCGGGTAATTGTGGAATAAAACTAGATGAAGGATATGCGACGATAGTACCAAAACTGTAACAAAGGCAACGCGAATGAAAAAGGTGCGAGGATGAAAAAAAAAAAAAAAAGACAGCAAGGAGCGGAAAACAAAAGAGGGGGAAACGGCCAAATCTCCTCTCCGAAACACATAAATCGTTCAACGATCCTCCATGTGTTTCTTCAGTTCTCCGTAGTCTGGCAAACCAAACCAACTGGGTATCGATTTCCAAACATCTTGTCTAGCGGTCCTGATCACGGTACGAAAGTCCGATTTGCAGGCTGCACAAATATTGAGACTGCACAACACCTTTGGGTCTGTAGCATCCGCGTAGTCCGTACGATCGAGCATATCTTCCGTCTGGTTGAGGGTGAACAGGGGGTCTGCGTCCCGGCCAAAGGCGATCCCATTGATAGATCGGAGGGTATTGAGCATGATGAAATAGAACGCAGCTCTGCAGGCTTGGCTTTGGAACTCCTGGTTCAAGCAACGCGAAGAAATTGGTGGATCGACCAGAGATTTCTCGATAAACGAGATCACGAATCGTTGTCCTTGTTCTCTCCCAGCGAGTACGTTCACGGCGTCCTGATGTGAGAGGTAAACAGAATCCTTGGAGCTACCGAGAGTGGGGCTGTCCGGCGTTGGAAGAGTAGGAGAGGACATAGGTGACGATGCCGTTGAGTCGAAGGTCAGCGGCAGAGGGGCCACAGTTCCAGAGACAATCTTCTTAGGTCCATAGCGAGAAAGGTCATAGAAGGCGGATGGCAACACAAACGCAAGGTGGTCGATTTCCCGCGCGAGACTAATCACAAGGATGGGGTGTGGAGCAAGTTCTCTGGGAGAGTATTTTCCCCTGTCGTCGACCGCGTCGCGTTCTCGTGCTTCCCACTTATCCAGGGTCAATGGCCAGTCAACCGCGAGACGGCTTAGGCAGCGGTGTCGCAAATGCTCGATGAAGTACTTGCTAGATAGACGCAGAACGGCCTCGATCGCTTGCCAGTCGTTTGCGTAAGGCTTATAAAAGTATCTGCAGAACAAATAGGGTTTCGGTGTCACACTTGACAAGATGTAAAGGAAAATACTCACAGCCCATCGTATAGTGCTCGCAGCAAGAAGGTAATGTCAGATGGCGAGTCGTAGAGCTGGACTACTGGCGACCCTTGGAACCGAGGCTGATCGACAGGTTGCGGGAGAGAGAACAGGTCCCGAAAGATTTCTGAATGCCGTTCAAGTTGTCCCCTATGCACCTTGAACGCAACACCCCCTGCGACGAGAACGACGTTGCCATCTTCGAACCAGATATCGGAGTGAGCGACAGTGTCAGGAGGGGTTGCCATCGCAGTTGGAGAGGAGGTTGTGGAGTCGAGGGCCATGTGCGCCATCTAGATAGCAGTAGGATGTGCGGGGGAAGGAGGAGAACAACCTGTTGTCTCTGGTCCTTCAGATAGCCATGTACAAGTTCAGAGGGAAGAGAGATCTCGGGGAAGTGGTTCACGTGACGTACAGAGAGCCAACCGGTCCGGCAAGTGAGAAAACCGAGAGCAACACAAAATCCTCATCTCTCTCTTTCGTCTCTGGAGCCCCTACGTCGCAGACTTTGATACTGCCTTGTACCCCTGTTGCCCTGCTCGAATTCCCTCTTCGTACGGTGGGATAGCGAGGCCTCGGCAAACACCGATGGATCGGAGATCGGAGGGTCTTCCCTCGAGTTAGCTTCCGCCTTCCCCTCTCCGACTCGCCTTGGGGATTTTGACTCATGGCTCTTTCTCCTTTCCCTGCAAATTCCACTGGCTGGTGCCCCGTTCATCACGCTTTCTTTTGTCGTCTCTTCTACTCGACAGTCTCGCCTGGTGCAGATTCGCCGTTTCATCCAAGCGATGAACAATTTACCCCCTTATCTACGGGTTGGGCCCGTAGCAATACACATTCATTCCCGAGAGACAAAATACGAGCTCGCTTCACTCTCAAGCGACCATTCTGTCGTAGAACCAACGCTGGGCGTTCAGGGCTCGGTATTCCTGTTCCCGGATGATGGTACATCGATCGAGGAGTTGAACGGGGTGGTAAGTAAATCCTTTATCCACAAAGAATTTCTTACGAAAAGAGTTACAAGGTTTCTTCCACCGCTTTCGGTTCTCCCTCGTCAACACCCGTGTCATCTTCGTTGCCCCCGCCACCCCCCGTGGCGTCCACTCCTTCGCCTTCAGTTTCTTCCTCGGTTGTAAACGCTGACTACGTGAGTATGCTATAGCACCTAACGAAGTGTACAGCTTATTTTTTTCAAGCAGTCTTCCGTGCAAAGTCCAATTCCTTCCGGTGCCACCTCGGTGACTCTGAATTTTTTGTGATGAATGCGACTCATCGCTGACAGACATTAATACCAGGTTCAGGAACCCAATGTCCAATCGAGTTCGAGCCCAGGTCCCCAAGATTCGCCGACCCTGACCCCTTTGCCAATATCCCCGCAAGAAACAAAGGGCGACTCGAGTTCAACCCCAAGAATAGCTCCAAGTTCTGTCCCCGTGTCACCTCAATCATCTGGGGCTGATCCCCAGCCTACCGTTCTTGCTGGCTCGACGACGGTCATTCTATCAGACCCCAGTCTCATTGAATCGATGGGTGCCACCTCGACGAGTTCCCCGGAACCTGCATCTCCGACAGTACCTTCAGTGAATTCCACGGCAAGCAAGAACACCACAGCAATCATCGCAGGTTCGATCTTGGCTGCGATCTTAGGCGTTGTCCTGATACTCGTTGTCGTTGCTTGGTTTATTCGCGTGCGCTCCAGGAGGAGGTCCGAAGATGAACTCTCTTGGGACCCAGAGCCTAATCCAGGCCATAGCTACGACAATGATAGCTTCTTCGAATCTCCTCCGTTTTGGGTTGGTCAAGACCGGATCGCGCCTCCTGTTCGACCGCTGCCGCCTGGCCCAACGACCATGTCACAGCCAGACTTCGTTGAACCGCAGATGATGCAAGTGCCTTACTCCCACTTGGCCACCCCTGAGTTGGCGCATACAACTGGTCCACTTACTGTGGCTAACCTCATGCCTGGCGACATTCCCCTATCCACCAACACGAGTATCTTCATGAGAAGTCGACCTGGGTCCGCACAAATTACTCCTCGAATCGACGACTCCACCCCTCGGTTCACGCGTCTTCAGGATGGCGGAGTTTTTGTACCCTGGTCTCATGGTGCTCCTGAGACATCAAGAGGACCTGTCAGTCGACCTAAAGCTTGGCCCTCCCGCCTCTCGGCTGCCAGCCTGAAGAAAGTCTTTTCGTCGTCTCCTTCCAAATCCACCCAGATTGACCCACTTCAACCTCGTACCTCTGCTGCAAACATGAGGACTCATTTCAACAATGCCGGCACCGGCAACATCCAATTCCCTGAACCTGCTAAAACTACGGATCAGACTTGGTCTGGGACTATTCGATCTGGGATCACGAATGCCTTGGGTGCCGTAATTGGTACTGCTGCACGACCGGAATCACCAGACAGCTATCTGACCCCCATTCTTCCGCGCCCCAATCGTCGACTTTCCTCAAAGACCGGAGTATCTACCCTTGATAGCATGAGCACGACGTCTACCCGGTCGGCGGGGGTGGATTATTATACTCTGGAGGAAGAGAGCGAAGGTCGCGGTATCGTACACGTTCACCCGTTCGGACTCCCCCACGGGATGCCCCCTTCCATCAAAGAAGAGGAAACTGAGGATGAGAGTGAAACAGACAGTTTACCGTTGCCTGGCTCCTCGACCTTGAAGGACGTTCGTGCGAATAAACCCGTGATCGAGCAGGCTCAGGTACCGGAAATCCCTCGCGTGCCGGACGATGTTGTGGATCGACCTTCGTCCGTGCCGAGATTACCGACCATTCGGCCGTTATCCAGAGGATGGACGCTGAAAAGCGAGGGATATGTCACGCTTCCAGAGTCCGACGACGGGTATCGAAGTGCGTTCAATCAGATGATCAACGAACGGAAAGAGGAGTACGGCCGGCGTCTTGCGGAACTCCAGGCTGTTGCTGCTGAGGAAGCGTCGAGACCGGTCATGTCTAGAGCTTCGACAACGAGCCTGATGACGGAGAGCACAACTATGTCTCGTGAATCTAGTGCCATGGACGACGGCGAGAGAAGGGCAAAGAAGGTGTTGAGGATGAGGAGGAAGCGAGCGATGGCTTTGAGCGCTGTGGGAGTGGGGAATGGAAAGTCCAGGAGCGGAATTAGCATGGGAAAGCGAGGCTAATGGAGAAGACGGTGTTGCGCAGGGGAGAAGTGTTGGTATTGCCCCGTTGTAGGGCCAGGGCTGGTTGATATGAAGTACAGGCGCGCCCATTTGTTCCATGAGATTCTATATTCTATATATTTTGTA
>Ga0307515_10012993_pt1 | contig 15600 bp, 3 predicted proteins | sample 17_EM_MG_FD_194513 | JGI IMG/M metagenome (GOLD analysis project Ga0307515, IMG submission 194513) | Populus trichocarpa ectomycorrhiza microbial communities from riparian zone in the Pacific Northwest, United States - 17_EM | ecosystem: Host-associated > Plants > Roots > Unclassified | place... | reverse complement strand
ATTTTAAGTATATTAATTATGAAGGGTGTAGGCTTATAGGGCGGGATCTAGGCGATATCCTAGCGTTTATAAGGCTTTTAGGCCTAAACTTCGGAGATCCAGCCTAAATCCTACCCGGTACCCACTAGCAAAGCGCCTACCACTTATAAAGAATTAAGTTAAAACAAGAGCGATTTCTATAGTCTAAAAGTATAAAGTCTCTACTCTATATTAGGCTTAGTAACCTAGTAAAACGGCAGACGGTAATATACGGCATATTATAGCAATATCGCGGCAATATACCGAATATTACAGAATATTACTATAGGAAGATAGGTAGGTAGAATAGTGTGGCGGTATAGAATTCTGCTAGCTCTATTATTAAACGGACCAATTAAGATTTTCCATCCCTGGGATAAAAAATCGCTATTGGCTTAGCTAAGGGTAGTAAGCGGAACTAATATCTTTATAGTAAAATAGGTAGACGTATACACAGAACCTCTAGGTAGGCGTATATACAGAACCTTAAGAATCTAATAATAATTGCAGATATTGCAGATATGGCAGAATATGGCAGGTAACGCGCCTCTAGCACCGTTATATAGCTAGTATAGGCACACTCTACTAAAGATTTAAGTTTAATTAAAGTTGTTTAGTTTCTAAGGTATTATAGTAAAGTTTAACCATATCTAATGTCTATTAACCTAACTACGCCGTTTATAACTCTGCGAAGCTATAATTATGCGCATACTATACTACACCCCTATAGAAAAAGTAGTTGGAGTAACCGTTAGGTAGGATGCCGCCGCTAGCTAGGTAGGTTAATAGAATCTTACGCACTACTAGCGCTAAAAATGCTATATTATTAATGCTAAACAATAGATCTAATAGAGGCTAGGGGTCACGGTTAAATAACCGTATTATTACGGCCATAGGGTATAGACGATCTCCCGGTATAGCGGCGATCTAGATATTAACACCACTATAGGTTTTATCTATTTTACTCCATTTAAGGTAAAAGACCATTAAATGGCCGTTAGGGGCGATCCTAACGTCACTACAGAGGGCCCTCGTAGTACTAAAGTCTTTAGCTTTCCTATTTAGGTACGTAATCTCTCCTATACGTAGGAAACCTATAAACGCCATTATAAATACCGTATTTACGTTTATATCAGCCTTGCAGGGCCTAAAGGTAATAATCTTGTCTAGAATGTCCTTTATAATTAGTAGTTTAGTCTTTTTAGTAGATAGGAATAGTAACATAGCCCCCGCTAGGGCCCTCTTAATAGTATAGTCTTTAAAGGCGGCGATTAAGTGACCTAGATCTATATAACGAGATTAAATTATAGAGATATAGTTAAAGAGGGTTTCTAGCTTAACCCTGCCTATTAGAGGGGTGGCTGTACCAAACGCTCGTTAAGCGATTCATTCCCCTAAGTTTATCCTTTTAGCTAGATACGGTAATAAACCATTTAGGGCTAAAAAGGCCTCCCAGCTCTTAGTAGCGGAGGAGTAGCCCTTCCTTATATTAGCTGCTAAGCCATACTATATAAGTAATAAAAAGTAATAAAACCTACCAGTCTCGCTCCAGAAGGTTAGGGGAGGTTAATTAAATAACTCTAGGTTAACTATAAGAGTTAGTAGCCACTTAAAGGAGAGATATTATTTTTCTAGTAAGGAGCCTTTATTTATCCGGCAAGAAGCCATTATTTATTTGGCAAGAAGCCGTTATTCATTTGCCACTTAGGGCACAGTAATAATAATTTCTCGCGGTTAAATCGCGAGAGAGCATCAGCAAGCCTATTATTGGCGCTAGAGACCTATATAGTTGTTATAGTAATATCATTTATTATTAAGGATATAAGTATCTCTTAGAGTAATCGGTTTCTAGGACCTTTCACAACATTATTCTAGATGCCGCTGTAGGCAACTATATTATCTATATAGATATAGAGAGACCTATACCACCAGACTGATGACCACCTTCTAAATGCCTCTGCAATAGCATATATCTCTTTTAGGTTAATATAGTCATCCGCCTGGTCTAGTAGGGGGTAATAGCTAAAGGCCTAGGCCTAGGGTAGGGAAGACACGTAATTAGGCCAGTAGCCGTTCTCTCTACTAAAGTAGAAGCCTCTATAGCCTTTAAGCAATAAGGCGTTAGTAAATAAGTAAAACTGCGGCCTCTCCTTATCATTAAAGAATAGTATACTATTACTTAATATAAGAACATTAAGCCAGAGGTTAAGGTCTTCTTTAAGCTCTAGGGGGAGGCGCTAGGGCGTATATCTTAATAACCTAGTAGGCTATTTTATTATAAAGTCCTATAAGGAGCGAGAGTACGAGCGCCTAAGGCGGATAACTCTTGTACACTATACTAGGCGGCCCGCCAGTTATTAGGCTTGCTATAATAATAGCTAGCCCTTTTAAAGGGCTTCGGTTACCTAATTAATAGCTTTCTATTACTTAACTAGTAAGAGTCTTAACTCTATCGCCACAGTATTAATAGTGTAACCCAAAACTTTAGCCTCCGTACCTTTAATATTCTTAGTATTATTTTAGGGTACCCCTAGCTGGTTGGTAACCGAGAGGTATACCTCCCTTAGTAATAGCAGTATAGTTGGACACTTAACTATAAATATAAAGTTGTTAAGGTAGTGCTTAATAGCAGAGTTAATTTATTATACTAGGATCTAGTAAAGACCTTTAATAAATAGGTTAAAGAGGAATAGGGCTGTTTGTAAGCCAAATGGCAGACAGCATTTAATATAAGTAACTCCCTTCTAAATAAAGCCAAGTAGGTAACGCAACTGCACTAAGACGGGTATGATCCGGAAGGCATCTTTAATATCTCGTTTAACTAGGTAGCAGCCCCTACCGGCTATAATTATATATACTAGTATAGTCTCTACCTAGGTATAGTATAGTATTACCTAGGCTAGGTCAATTAAGTTATTAACTAAGGAGCCTTTAGGTAAAGAGAGGTCGTAGATACAGCGAAAGCCGCCGTCTACCTTAGGCACTAGGCCTAGAGGTAAGGTAACTATAAAGTCGGTAGTCTATATACAGCCTAGGGCTAGGTTAGTAATGATCTTTTTAAAAATAAGGTCTTCGTTATCGCGTAAGGAGAGGTGGTTTTTATAGACACTAGATAGTATAGGTAACGAGGGACCTATCTCCGTCCCGTAGGTAAGGATACCTTATAAAATTGCTAGGAGATTTCTAGGGTACCTATAAAGGAGCGTGCTCTAAGTAAGAGGCCTTAGGGGTAATAGTAAGTCGGCTAGAAAGGTCGTTTGTAAGTAAGTTTTAAAAAAAGGTACTAAATTAGGCCTACCTTAGAGCCTCAGCGCCTGTAGTAGGTCTAACTGGATAGTTAAACCTAGGAAGATGTCTTTATCCACCATTAAACCTTAGGTTTAACTGCTTACGGCGGTAAGCTACCTAGGGCACAACTTTAATGGGTGGTCTTTATTATATTTAGAGTATGTATGGCGGTAATAACACGGATCTTCTCTACAAGCCTGCTGGTTATTCTAGCTATAATAGAGCTTATTAGAGGTAGGGGGAGGGGAGGTATTCTTTCGTAATCTCTTTAATGCTATACCACGGACTTTAAGCCCTTGGCTCTATGCCTTTATATTAGCCGCCCGGTAGTATAAGGCCTTAAACTAAGTAGGCATGTTCTAGTTACTAGGCTTAAGCTAATTGCGATCTATGACATACCCATAGTAGTTAAGTGCGAGATCTAGGATAGAGGTCTAGTTATAGGTCGCAAAATAGTCGTAGATCTTATTTATCTAGAGCAACATCCTTATATAAAGGTTGGTTGGGTATACACAGAGAGTGCTTACGATTACTATGTAGTTTATAAACCCAGTAAACCAGACCTCCTTATTCTTGTAGACCTTGCGGCTAGTAATAGGTCTCTTTAAAATAAGCTTTCCATTTTTAATAGTAGCCATATTAGAGAGGTCTAGGCGGCTAGAGTGTACCTATAGACGTGCTAAATTCTCTAGGCGGAAGGATCCTTTCTATACATCGTAGAGGTCTCTTCTAGCTAGGCTAGGGAGGTCGAGCTTAAGCGTGCCTAAGCCTTTCGGTAGGTTATAGGACTTACCTAGTTTATCTACCTTAGCGGTAGAGGGGTGCTCTAGTAGAGTAGGCTGTTTTAGAGCGGCTAGCCTTGCCTAGTAAAACTCCTCTTCCTATTCCGTCTTTCGGATCCGTACCTGTTCCTTCTATTCTGTCTTTTAAATTTGTGCCTATTCCTCCTACTCCCTCTTACGAATCTTTAGGTTATGGAGTTATTAGGCCCTCTCGTCTTATTTCCTAGCTCTTTCTTCTTCTAAAGATGAAACTATAGTGTATTTGGTAGATGGGATAGTAGTAAATAAGGAGGTAGATAATAGGGCGGTCAAGCAAGGAGTTTTCGAGCGGGTGCTATTGGCTGGAAAGTCGGTTATAGGCCTTAATGTAGGCCACTAAGAACACTAATTGCAAGCAATCTATAATGAAAAGAATAACCTATTAAGTGCAGTTGCAAGCGATAATGTTGTTAACCGTGTTAAACATCTAGTTAAATACCTAAGTTGTAGGGTTTTCGGCCAAGCAATGTATAGACACGTGATATTTAAATATTATAAACTTATTTATATATACTTTTTAAATAAATATAATAAATATAACTTTTATTTAGTACCTAAAGAGTTTAAATAATTCTTAGTTATAAATATAATAAAAGAATTTTAGATTATATATATTTAAAACTAAATTAAAAAGTACCTAAAATTATATTAAAATATATTAGTGTCGGTATACTCGCATTATCAATATACACGAATATCACTTGTAGTAGTACGTATGCGGTATTAAAGTTGGTAGTTATTATTGTCTAGAAATAGGGGTTTGCTCTAAGGTCAGATTAGCTAGTCTTACTTTATAGTCCCGTAACCACGTTATATAACTAATATTCCAACACTAGAGCAACTCTAAGAAGAAGGCTAATCTACACTTTAAAGCCAAGTCTATTTCTAGACTATTTGTAGTATATACGCAATAGCTAAAGATCTAATTAATACGCAATAGTTTCCACACTCCTCTTATAGGTCCGTAATTATATAACTAGTGTTATAGCTTATACTAATACCTCTAAACTAAAGCTTATAGAATGCTATATTATAGGGACACTAAGCTAGGGAAAAGAAGGAGAAGAATCGTTAGGGGTAGTAGGTTAATATATCGCAAGGGCCGCTAAGGCGCTAGTAGTAAGCGAGCTAATAGCGATTTTCTATCCCGGGGATGGAAAATCCTAATTAGCTAGTTAAATTCAGGGTCTATAGAATATAGCGGGTGGCGTACCCTAGCACCGTTATGACCTGTAAACTACCTTCTATTGCTCCTTACGCTCTACCTAACCTACAGCCTATATATTGACTTGGTTCGTGTTAATAAGTTGCTATAGGGCGACGCAAGACTTCCCCTTAGTTATCGCGTCCGCAGGGTTAGCTCCACTATTAATCTATTTAACCTCTATAATCTGCTGACGTTTATAGGCTTATTATAGGCATATTATATTAATTATTAATCGCTTCTCTTATATGGTTCTAAGTTATATAAGATAGTTATATAGCGACTTAGAATCGGTATAAAGTATAAGTGGGAGGTTAATCTATAGGACCTTGTCTACCGTAGACTTAATGGCGACGGCGATATTAAAGCTATAAGCTATTCCGTAGAGTTTAGAAGCCAGAACGCTTTTAGTAACTCTTTTACACTTAATTAAGCTCTAATAGATAATATTAGCCTTCTTAGTTGCGTTAGCTAGTACAATAATATAGCCAATTTGCGAAGAGAGGTCCTTATTATTAGCAAAGAAAGCGTCCGTAAAGACTAAGAGCTATAGGGCCTTAGCCTCTAATTTAACAAACTTAAGACCTCTATATAAGTTCTAAATCTGCCAACTTAGGCGCTTATTTAACTCCTTTATGTCTACCTCTTTAGAATTAGTTACCTAGGCAGTAAGGGATAAGTTAAATAAAGCCTCTAGTTAACAGACTAAGGCAATATAGGCTCCTCTGGCGCGTTAAGCAATATACTAGTCCTTTAGCGTAAGTAGGCCACGCGTAATTCCTCTAGAGCTAATGCTGTCTGCCAGCGTAGTATTAACCATACTAAGGTTCTTATACTAGCGCTTTTGCGTTAGCATAATACTCTTATCTTGTGCTAATTAAATAAGTCCTCCATTAAACTTAACTGGTGTATTAGTGGTTAGTTACTCTCGCTCCTTAGCTATAAATTTAGCCTTATATAGTTTGCTTTGTTCAGCCTCTGTAAAGGTATTATCTACAAGGAATAGTATATTATTAGTCTATAAGCCGACAAATTTAAAAGGTTTATTGCTGTAAAGTAAGTAAAGGTCGTACGTAGACTGGTCTATTCGCAGCTAATTAACGTAGTGTAAATAGTAGGTCTTAAACCAGTGGTTTCTAGCTTTAGGCACTCTATAAAGTAGCTTTACAACCTTTAGAACGGAGTCCTTATTAATTTCTAATTGTTTATTTAGCTCGTATAGTAGTTATACGTAGAATTTATAGTTTAGGTTCGTAGTAGACTGGACGTAGGCTTATAAGATGTCTTAAAGGTAAAGTTATATCTGTGGTAGCATAGTAGCGATATAAAGAATTAGCCGCTAGCTAACTTGTTAAATTGTTAGTAACTAAGTAAGGACTAGCTCTTTCTCTAAATCGTTATAGGCCTATATAACAAGTTATGATTTCTTAAAGGCTTTATCGGTTCCCTTATTCTTAATCTCATTAACAAACCGTGAATTAAAAAGTCTAACCCCCTTTAGTATATCGTATAGCTTAATGATCTTAAAGACGCCTTTCTTAAGTAGGCCTATAACCTCCTTTTGCCGTAAAGCGCTAAACTAGGTATTACCATCGTTCTGTAAGTAAGTAGTAGTATTAGCTATATCTACGGTATTATCGTCCTATAAGTAAATAGCGATATCGGCTATATCTATAATATCACCCGTAAGAGCACCTATATCTATTTTAGCGTCCGTAATAGCTGTGTCTGCAATAGCCGTAAGTAATAGGTATTTACGGGGGCGACCTCTACCTCGCTTTAGCAGTAGCTGTGGTTTAGCTTTAGGTAATAATTAAGGTTTAGCTAGTATAGGTACTAGTTTAGCTAATTTAACAGACTTTTATAGTTTGACTAAGTCTTATAGGTCTAGTAGGTAAGGTTTTATAACCGTAGAGCGGAAGGTCATAGGCCTATTTAGTAGCTTTACGGTATAGGTTTTACCGTTAACGGTAAGCAGTATATATAGCCTGTCCTAATAACCACTTTAGCCAGTATTGCCTTCTCTCTAGACTAAGACAGGCGAACTAGGTGGGAGGCCGTAAATAGCGTTAGTTTGTTGTCCATTTCGTATATTAAAAGCGTTAGCAATCTATTGTTTAGCTTATAGCTTCTAGATTTCCACTATTACTTTCTTAATAGCCGCAGCTCGCTATATAACTAAAGGTAATAGTGCGTCCGATTTAACTATTTAGGGGTAGGCTCTAAAGACTAAGAGTGTAGGGACTAGGCCTTCTAGGCCAGCCGTATTATTAATAGCTTTAAAAGCCATTTATAGGGCTATCTCCTTACTAATTTTAGGGATTTCAGTTATAATGATTTAGTAGGCTCGTCGTAGCGGACCATAGTAGCGCTCTACCATTCTAATGGAGTTACGTAATTTGACTAAAACTGACTTTATAGTTACTCCTATAGTAGCGGCGTAGTGCTTAAACTCCTTACTAATAAAGTTCTTCTTAGCGTCTATAGTAATTAAGTCTAGTAGTCCTAAATAACTGTTAATCCAGCACATTCGTAAAACGTCCTAAGTATACTTAGCGCTAATGTCTTATAGCTATCTACTAGCTTAAAATCAAGTTGCTTTATTAACTATATATAATAGGGGGGAGCCGCTAATATATATAATGTCGACGATAATATTATAATTAAAATTAACATTATCTTATAAGGTGAAGCGAAATCTACTTAGAGATCTGCTAAACTTCTAGCAGTAGTAGTAGAGTCTAGTTAGCTCTTCAATAGCAGATCTATTAGTATTATAGCTGTAGCCAGTCTTATTAAGAAGCTTTTATAGTTTATTAACTAACAGGTAACTAAATCGATAGTATAAACGTCATAGCTCTATATTAGTTAAGTAGTAAGGATTTACGTTAAAAGACTTAACTAAATAAGACTATAAAGAGAAGCTCTATACAAGAAACAGGTAGCTAAATTGTTTAACTACTAGCACCTTTTTAGTGCGAGTAATAATAACGTCCTTTAGGTTATCGTATTTAATATAGAGTCTATCCATATCTACTAAGCAAAGTAAAAAAGAAGTATCTGCTTTAACGATATAGAATTATACCTTGCCTATAGGGCTATTAATATCTATAGTTTTAATAGACGTAGAGGCTCTAATCCCAAATTAGATAGTTACTTAGCCCTTAGTTAACGTATTAAGACTTACAGACTTGTCTACGGCCTATAGGGCTTAGAATTGGCCGTAGCTAGCCATAGACTTACGCAAAGCACCTATATTAATTATAATTTCTATAAAGACCGTTAAGGTGTATTATAACGCTATAGTTATAGCCGTATTATAGGCAAATAGGTCAGTCTCCATATAGGGTTCTATAGTAGACTCCGTAATAAGTTCTAAAGCCGTAAGCAGGTATATATAAGCCTTATTAGCTAGCTCTACGCTTATAGAGGTTACTTCCTCTATAGTAAGTGTTCCAAAGGTAGTGATATAGGCAGAACTATTATTAGGTTCTCCGGCATCGCTCCTAAAGTAGTTAGCGTCTTATGTATAGGCTTTAAAGTCTAAATCTTTATCTTTATCTCTTTCGCAAGCAGCAACGTATTACTTAAAGTGGTTATTAAAGTTACCCTTATTGCGGCCCTTAATATTAATAAAGCGTCTCCTATAGTCGTCTTTAGACTAACTACGCTCCTCTTCTATGTATTTCTAAGAATAGCAGTTCTCCTTCTTACAAACATAGCACTTGGCCTTTAGTCTGTCATTAGTTCTATAAGAGCGATTACTACCATAGCAATTAGTATTTTAGTCTCAACTCTAGTCATTCTAATAGTAGCGTTAATCCATAAAAAAGGCTTAGTAAGATAGTCTTATTAAGGCCTATAAGGGGTATTCTTTTTCCCACGCAACAATGGAGGATTATAGCTTGCTAATTAACTAAGAAAGGTCTTCTAAAGGGTTGGAGACAGCAATACGGCATACTAGCACTCCCTAGCAAGCAGTAACTAATTTATTCGTAAGAATGCGGTTTATATAAAAGTCTAGGTATAATCTATAACGTTGCTTTAGCAGTTTATCTATAAGTAGTTAAAAGTTCTAATAGATTAACTTATTAGGGTTCTCGTCCATAACTCCTTAGAGGGTCATACTGTTCCACTTTGTAAGGTTCTTGCGGTAGTATTCTGGCCCTTTAAAGAACTGTCGCATATAGTTATAGGCTTTAGTAAAAGGTCTTAACTTAAGGTCGCTGTTATAGTAGTGGTCCTAAGTAAGCCCTTTTAGTATGCTAGGGAATGCCACTGCGTAGCCTTCTGGTGGTAAGCTAGATCTCTTATAGATATTATAAAAGATAGTCAACTTAAAGTTAAAGCTGTCACTAACTCCATTATACTTTTAGTCGTCTGTGTAAATCTTTATAATTGTGGCTACCTTCTTGCTATATCTAGGTCCTTGCCTAGGTCCTTACTCCACACTAGGCACGGCCAGTTTGGGTAGTGTATATATGTGTAGCTACTGCGGTTACTACGGCTGCTATAGTTGCTGCTCTTTTGGCCATAGCAATTGGTTAATAAGGGTGTGTATTTGCCTATAGTTAGAGGTAGGCTGAATAGGGGTAGGCTAAATAGCAGACTAAATAGCGGGCTAAATAACAGGCGTCGGAGGTAGTGGGGGTAGTGGAGGCGTAGATACAGGTGTTTGCGTACTAGACCCAGGTAGTATTATAACTATAGCTGTAGGCTAAGACAATAGACCGTCACGAGTGTGGTTTAACCTGTTTCGTAGTGCTCTTATAGCCAGTAGTTCTGCCAACTCCTTAATAGTTGCCACGATCTCCTCATCTGTCTATTAATGTAGTTCTTCTTATTATATAACTTTAAATAGCAGCTCAGATATGGTAACTCTGCTATTATATTTGCCTACATAAACACCTCTTTTAAGGAGATGTCTTTACAGTTTAGATCTAATATCTATGCGTATCTTCTTAAAGCTCTCCACTATAAATCCCTTAAACTGCTCTTAAAAGACGGCCTACAAGTCATTATCCGTAAGGTCTTATGTCTTATATAGATATATCATTATTTCTACAAACTCTATTAGTTCGTCCTTTATAGCCTCATCTACATTAATTCCGTATCCGTATTTACTAGCCATTACGGCCCATTCTTCCTCCGTTAGTGCCATAGTTGTAGGTATAAGGGTAGGTATAAGGGTAGGTATAAGGGTAGTATGAGGGTGAGGGTGTCGAGGTAAGGGTATCGAGGTGAGGGTATTTAAGTGTCCCCTTAACAAATCTACAGTTTTTAAAGACTAAAGATAATTCTTAGCAAAGATATAATCCTCTAGGCGATTTTACGCGTTAGTAGTTAAGCTAATGCGGGGTCTTAAGCTTTAAGGGTAGTGTCTTCTAAGTGTGTACGTGTCCTATTAACAAGTCTACAGTTTTTAAAGAACTAAAGACAATTCTTAGCAAAGATATAAGCCTCTAGGCGATCAAACGCGTCAGCAGTTAAGCTAATACGTAGTCTCGAGCTTTAAGGGTAACATAGCTCTCTCCTTTAACTAAAATAGGGCGATAGCTCTGCGATCATTAAACACTAGGTAAGTAGTGCTGTTTCTTAAGCTTTGCTATTACGTATTTCCTAATCTATACGTCTACTAATCAGTATCGGTATACTCGCATTATTAACGTGCATAAATATCACTTGTAGTGGTACGTATGCGGTGTTAAAGTTAGTAGTTGTTATTATCTAGAAATAGGGGTTTGCTCCAAGGTCAGATTAGCTAGTCTCGCTTCGTGGTCCCATAACCACGTTACATAACTAACATTCCGACAATTAGAAACTTAATTAAATTTTATAGCTATATTTAACTCTAAGATACTATTTTATAGGCTTAAAAAATTTATTTAAATTAGAATATATATTAAATATATTCTAAATACGTTCTAAATACGTTCTAAATACGTTCTAAATATATTCTAAATATGTTATAACTAGTTACTTATAATAATTAATTTTAATTAGGAGGTAAGTTGTGTGGTAGAATAAGCGATTTGGGCTCGGTTAACCATATAACTTAGTATTTTAAGCTGGGGCTGCCCCGTACAGGGATTGTGCATTAGCGCTTATAGTAGGCCGACCTTTTAGCGTGGTCTAGCCGACTTATAACCACGGGACTTTTCTAGCATTTCTTAAACGATCCGACTTTGTTTATATATAGAGTAGTTACCTCTAAGAATTTATGGAAACGAAATAGCAAATAAGCTAGCTAAAAAGGGCCTTTTTAGAAGAAAACTACAATCTTCTTATACTTCTTTAACCTACCTAGGGAGACGAGCAAGAGAAAAGATACTAGAATAGTGGAAAGACAATTAGCAATAAAATAAAAGCAAAGGAAAACACTATACTAGAATCTGTAAAGGAAACTACCCTTTTTCTTTTAAAGCCCCTAAGGATAAATATCCTAAAAGGTTACAATTAGCTTTCTTTCAACTAAAACTAGGAAAAGGCTTCTTTAAATCCTTTTCTAAAACAATAGGGAAGGATAAAGAAGGTAGATGCTTTAGGAACTATACCGCGGTATAAACCCCTACGCATCTCCTACTAAAATGCAGACTATATTGGGAAGATAGAAAGGAAATGCAAAAACAAATAGGCTCTTCTCTCTCCCTAGAGAAGCTTTTTTGCATAAAGAAAGGAAGAGGGGCGCTTTTTCTATTCCTAAGTAAGACAAAAATAGCTATTAGAAAGTGGCTAAGAGCAGCAAGATCTTTAAAAGGAGGTAACTCCTACTAAAGTCCTAGTAGATAGACTATAGAAAGTTAAAGAATAGAAATAAACTACAAATAGGACAGGGACAGGCGTTAGGTTTACTTATTTCAATTTTTTCTACTATTTTCCTACCGTTTTCTTACTACTTAATAGTTGTTAGCAACCTAGTACTTACTAGGAAGCTGTAAATCCCTAGCCTAAGGATTTATAAACTAATAGGATATAGCTACTAGTATATATTAAGCTGCCTAGAAAGGATTTATGTATATAGAACTATAGCGCCATAGCTTAGAGGCTGCATGCGTAGTATGATATGTAGTATAATACAATGGATATAAAAAAAAATTAAAAAAAAGAGTAGTTACCTTCTTAAACAAAATTAATCTACCCCCCTATAATAGCTATTATTTTATAAATACCGTTAAATTAATCTACAGAAGTAGTTCTATAATTAATTAGTATATCTACCCTATTAGCCCCCACGATATTAAGTAGAAAGCGCCACTAAATGGGTAATATATTAATAATTAAACTGCCCACCCCCTTTATAAATATAATATTAGTTAACTAGCGGACGCCTATCTAAATACTAATTAGAGTATCCGCTAAGTAAATATCGCGCTAGGTAATAAAGGAAGAGAAGCTAAAAGTTATTTTAAAGTATTTATAGAACTAGGGATAGTCCTTTAGTAACCTTTCTTTAGCGTAGCTATAGCTTAATACTAATAAAAGAAAAGGTGTAAAAATAGATAAGGTATAAAAAAAAGAGGGCAAAAAAGAAGAAGGTAAAGAGGCTTATTACTACCCTTTTAGGAAATAAAGAAATCTATAATATAATTATAGAGACTATAGATATTTATTTAAAACTGGTTAATATGGTTATAAATATCCTTTATAAATAGCTTTATAACCTTTAATAGAAGACGGTTATCTTTAGCCTATAAAAGTTAGATCTAGAGTTTAAAGACATTTAACTCTTATAGGGCTATAAGGTAATTAGCTAATATACCCCTCTACTCTACTAACTAATGACAGGATTATTAGTATAGTTAAGAACTAATAAATTATAAAATCTGCACTTAGGGCGGGTTATTCTTCTTATATCTATCCTTTTATTAGGCCACGCTTAAAGCTCTACTAACTATTTTACTCAGCTTTTTAGTTTTTATCTTTAAGGTATAGGTATAAAGCGTTAGGTTCTATTACTGCTTTATAAACTAGGGCTTATTAACGGATATATAACGCTTAACTATTAAAAAATAGAATTGGCTAAACGCTCTAAGGAAGGTTATAATACTAGCGGTAAATATACTAGCGCTAACGTTGTTAAAGACTTACCTCTAATTAATATTCGCTTTTAATAATATCTATATTATATATAATAATTTTAACTACCTTAAGTAAACGCGATATTAATTAATTAGAGACACTAGTATTTTCTATTTCTATACTACTAGAAAGCTTATCCGCGGATCTTATATTCCCCCTAATAGCCTTCTTTAAAGTATACTATATAACTAGGTACAGCTTTAAATTAAGGATATTACTAAGGCGTTAGGTAATATATATAATAGCGTTTAAAACTAGATATCTATTTTTATAATTATAGATACTCTCTAAAGTATATCCTATTACTATAAATAGTATTTTCAAATCTAATACTAAGCTTAAATATCTGTATATGCCGGAGATTAATATTCTACTATTTATAAAGATAACTATAACCAACTACCGATACTATATTAAAACGTCATTTGTCTTACTAGCGTACTACCTTATTTTAGTTGCCTAGACCTTAACTCGCTTACCGACTCAGTTTACTTTTATATATTTATATTACTTAATTTCTATAGATTTATAATTAAGTTACTTATTTAATTCCATATACTACAAAAGCTTATAATAACTTATATAAACCTAGGCCCTATTATAGAGAGCGAGGCTTTTATAAATAGTAACTACCGCGTACTTAAGACGATCTTCCTAGAGTAACTATAGCTTAATTACGATAATGATTTTAAAACTAATTATATCTAGTATATAGTAACTAAAAAACCGTAAAGCTTATTTACGCCTATAAGCAAGAGTAGGCAGAGGCTACGCTTTTATATAATAGCTACTGTTAGGTACTATCTATTTTAGGTCTTTAGTACCTCTAGTTAAACTTCCTATATATAATTATAAGGGCTTTCATTAGTGGTAAGCAATATACGCAGTAGTACTCTATACTCTATACTTATATAAATTACCTTAGGCGACGAAATATACCTATAGAGCGCCCTTTTTTTTACCATCTTAAGGAGCTAGTACTGCATAGTTTTAATACCTATATTGTTGTACTCTTTTTAATATATATCCGCAATAAGCTTAATATATATAAAGAAGGCGCGGTTAAAAGATATATTAGATCCTTAACGCCTAAGTAGTTTTTATAGCATATTAAGGATATCTACGCAGTAGGTTTTAGCTCTAAAGTTAGCCGTAAGGCTAATAAATTAGTTCCTTTATAGCCCTCTACCCACAGAGGTTCTTAGATTATAGATTAATTACTTATAGTTCCTAACTCTATTACTATAAGCTAGCCCGCTTAGATTATTAACATAAAGTTCTTTAATTATATTTAGTATCTATAGGTAGTTAAAATATATAAAGTATTAAAATATACTATTAAGCATACGGATATTAACCTTTTAAAGCATATAATTGCCTACCTTTACCTTTACTTTGCTAGATTAAGGAGCAATAACTATATATCTAAAATAATATACTTTTAGAGGTTAGTTATAATAAAGGCGTATAATCTAGTATTTTAGTAGGCTATATTTATAAACAGGCTAATTAATAATCGCGGAGAGCTAAATAGCGTTTTTAAAGCTAATTAAGTTAATAAACTACTAAATCTTTAGCTAAAGGAGTTACTCTAATTACGTAGAAACTCGACCTTTAGAGTAGACTCTCTATTTAAGTAGAGTATTTTTACTATAAGCTATACTAGACCTCTTTATACTAAGTTTAAGAATGCGTTTAGTAAGCGGATAATATCTAATTATATAATTAAGTCTTCTGCGGTTAATATCTAGTCCCTTATATAGATATAATTACTAAGGATTTAATTATACGTTAGCGTATATAGGACGTTAGGTTTAAGGCACCTACTATTCTTTAATTTAGATTAAAGCGGCTCTTATAGGGTAGTATTACTAATTTTAATATACAGATGTCTTATATTAGCGGTTTACTATATAACCCTTATAAGGACGGATTTAATAAGACTATAGATAATATACTAGAGGACTTTTAAATGCTTAGGCTTATAATACATTTCTGTTTTAAATATATTAATTAAGTTCTTTTTATTAATATTAACTCTAGCTAGCGTATAATCTTCTTAGCGCGTAGTATATAATATAGCGGTAAGCTATTTTATAGTGCGGATATATAAATATCTTTATCTTAGCTTATGCAGATATTATAATATTAGCTTATATAGATATTGTTATCTTAGCTTATACGGATATT
>Ga0307515_10012992_pt1 | contig 15600 bp, 2 predicted proteins | sample 17_EM_MG_FD_194513 | JGI IMG/M metagenome (GOLD analysis project Ga0307515, IMG submission 194513) | Populus trichocarpa ectomycorrhiza microbial communities from riparian zone in the Pacific Northwest, United States - 17_EM | ecosystem: Host-associated > Plants > Roots > Unclassified | place... | reverse complement strand
TCATTCCAATCAATAAGCTTTATCAACTAACATCACTGTAACCCTACTCGAGTAGTCGTTATTGGTGAGTCACCCTGTGTGACTAACAACTATAGCCTTAATCTTTTTAGGATCTATACTAAGTTAGCCTAGTTTAATAATAAATCTAATAAAATTAATCTTCCTAGTAAAGAACCTGCATTTCTTAATTACTACTAATATTTATTCCTCTTATAGTCTCTTTAAGACCTATTTAACGTATTCCCCGTATTCTTCCTTAATTATTAAGTAGATAATAATAATATTAAAATATACCATAATAAATTTATCTAAGTGTTCTCCTAATATATTATTAATACACTTCTAAAATATTACTAGTGCGTTTATAAGCCTAAATTGTATAACTAATAGTTTATATAGTCCTTCCTTTAACCTAAAGGCTACTTTTTATTTATTACCTTCCTTAATTCTAATTTAATAGTATGCCTACCTTAGATCTATCTTCGTAAAGATTTATACGTTACTTATCCTATCTTAAATTTCGCTAATTAAGGGTAAAGAATACCTATCCTTCCTAGTAATACTATTTAACTATTTATAGTTAATATATAGCCTTAGTTTGCTATTCTTCTTTGGTATAAATAGTACTAGATAACCTGCTAATAACTACAATAGTCTAATATATCCCTTTTATAGGTTTTCCTAGATAAACTCTTTTAATGCTTTACCTTCCTCTTCGGTAAGCTTATAGATTAGAAAAAACCTTAAACTTATTCCTAGTTCTAATTTTATTTTATAGTCCTATGCTATATACTTTAATAGCTTCTTACTTTCTAGTGACTATAGTTTCTTACCATACTTATAGTATCTTTTTAGTATATAGCTTAATCCTTTTTCTATTTCTTTATAGGTCGCCCCTACTTAGTACTATACTATCTTAGCCTACTATTACATCTTACGCCGTTAAGTATCCCTAATATTAACTTAACCTATAATCCAATTAATCCTTAAATTATATTTCTATAACTAAGGCATTCCTAATATTACCTTATTATTCCCTGTTGGGATTATATTACGTATAGTTATATAATTACGTGTCGCCGCGGTACTAGCGTAGCGAGGAGCTTTAAGCTCCTCGCCCTTTCTTACCCTTTCTTAGAACAAAACAGAATCATTATTATACTATCTATAAACCGTAGCTACGTGATATTACCTTGTATAACTAATACTGATTAGTAGTTAACTTTACTATTATACTATAGAATAGCTAGGTATTCCACTAAGAAGAGACAAGCCACTATACCAGTGCTACTCGTACTAGAGGAAGCTGTCTTTTAAGGTTAGAACTGGTCCTAAACCTTAAATAGAACTCTTCCACAAATCTAAGGATCTAAAGGCCAAAACTGGTCCTAAGCCTTTCCCAGATTATAGATTCTTGCGTCCATTACGCAGAATAATACGCTTTATAAGTCTTCGCGATTTAAGGCCAGAACTAGTCCTAAGCCCTATAATCGCAAATATATATCACGAACGCGTACTAAATAACACTTCCCTTCCTCCGAAAATATGGCTATAGCCATTTTAAACGACTAGAGAGACTCCTTACTACTAGGGGTAGCTACGTACGCGAAACTCATCGATAAAGATTGGGACGAATTTACTATTAATATAATAACTTATACCGTAAAATAAGTTAACGGCTTTCTCCTATACCGTATTCTATTTTACTAAAGTAGATACTACGCCAATTTACAGCTGTAGGAATATTTTAGGGAGGATTTTATAGGATGGACTGCCGATACCTAGGCACTTGGTAATATTTATATTATTTAAGATTTTTAAGACTTCCTTTAGGAGAATGGAGTATTTGTCCCCATAGATGGGGGTAATATTAGAGATAATATTTAGAAGTAAGTTCTTAATATAAAAGAAGAATACAAATGGACTTTATAAGAGATTAAGCACTAAAAAAAGTTTAACTCTTAAGGGAATCCTAATAACGGATAGCCATAAGTAATACTATAGATAACCTTAGGCTATTAAACACCTTAAGTTCCTTAGGCTGCCGTATCTTAACCTATGCCTTAAGCTTCGTCCTACCAGCAGCCTCTATAGTAACCTCCGTAAGAACCTCTATAAGAACCTCTATAGCAACTATAACAGCCGCAGCAATCTCCGCAAGAACCTCCATAAGAACCTCCGCAGTAACTATAACAGCCGCAGTAATCTCCGCAAGAACCTCCATAAGAACCTCCGCAGTAACTATAGTAGCCGCAGTAATCTCCGTAAGAGCCTCCGCAAGAACCACTATAATAACCTCCACAGTAATATCCGCAGTAATATCCGCAATAACCTCCGCAGTAACTTCCGCAAAAGCTTCCGTAAAAGCCTCCGTAATAACCTAGATCTATAAACAGTATCTTTAATTAGCAGTAATAGTTATCTATTCCTCTATAAATATTTAATAAGCTTTAAAAGATTTAGTGTAGAGGATTCTAAGATTTCTGTGGTTCCTAAGGTAGCTATAAAGGTAGCTACTAGCATAATTTAGATAGGAAGTTCTTATAGAGGGTACCTTAAAAAATAGGTGAAGAAAGAGTAATATCGGGGGGGGGCAGTTAGACTAATATAGTTACGCTAGTAACGCTATAAGTATAAAGAAAGAACTGCTAGTATCTACGGTAGCTATAAACCTGGTAACTATTACAACTAATATACCTATGGAACTAACCCTATACTATACTAGCACCGTACTACTATATAATAATAACTATAAGTACCGCACTATACTGCTATATACCATTAATAAACCAATAGCGCCGCTATGCCTGCTATTACGATACTAACCGCGCTAATATACCTACGATCTACCGACCAAATAATTGTGCCGATATGCCTACGATCTACTAACCAACTAAATAATTATACCTATACGCCTACGATTAACCAACCGACTGGTAGATAAGCTCTATGCTTAACCACTATTACTACCGCCGCTAGTACCGTACTACTACCTAAATAGACTTTTACTACTTATAATCTACCGATTAACTAATAGACGAGCCTATACTCGACTAATATTATTACTATTACTAGTACCGTACTACTACCTAGACAGACCGCTGCTATACTTACAGCTAATTCTAATTTAACTATTACTACTCTACCCGTAGCTTACCGATATTTTACTACCCCCGCCTATAGCTAATCTTTAACCTTTACTACTTTGCCTATAGCTAAACTAACACCTTACTACCTTACTGGCTTTCTATAGCGCTATAAGTATAAAGAAGAATTACCAGAAGCTTCTTATAGAGCTTAGTAAGGTAGATAACGGTTCTAGGGTAGGCTACCTATAACGTTCTATAGACCCTAATTCTAACCAGCTAATTAGAATTTTCTATCCCCGGGATAGAAAATCGCTATTAGCTCGCTTACCACTAGCGCCTTAGCGGCCTTCGTAAGATATCTACCTACTACTTCCAAACGATTCTTTCTCCTTTCTCTTCTTCTCCTTAGTTTAGTATTTTTACTAAATAGCAATCTATAAGCTTTGGTTTAAAGGTATTTATATAAGCTACTATAGGAGGCAAATTTTAGGACAGCAAGACTTATATTATAATAGCAATAGTAAGTAAGGAGGATTAATACTTATTACGCTAGTTAAGCGGTATTTTATATATAGATGGCAACTATAAAAGAAGAGTTGCTAGTGTTAGGATTGTATTACGTGTGGTTATATAATTACGTGTCGCCGCGGTACTAGCGTAGCGAGAAGCCTTAAGCTCCTCGCCCTTCCTTACCCTTTCTTAGAATAAAATAGAATCATTATCATACTATCTACGAACCGTAGCTACGTAATATCACCTTGTGTAACCAACATTCCCTAATAGTAATATATTAAAAGACATCTCAATCTACCTCCTTTTAATAGTTAGCTAAATAGGTCCTATTTTAAGATTAATAATACCTCCTCCGTAGGCTATTAGATATCCTAAAATTATTATTAATAAGTAAGGATGCTCCTTTTTCCTATATAGTAATCCTATTTTTTTTTAACCGCTGCTAATAAAATATAGTTCCTTATTACTCCACTATCTATTAATACTTTAAACTATTAATCTTACTACTTAACTTATAGGTTTAGGTATTGTCCTTAAATTCCTTTAAGGGTTTAAGGCTCTACTATTAGTTCTCTTTAGTCCCGTAGGCCTCTACTTTTCCTAACTATTAGCTATTTAATTCTATTTATACTTAGTCTACTTTTAGCTAATACTTAGTTTACTTTTTATCTTTAATATACTATAGATATATATTCTCTAGGCATTCCCACTACTATTATATATTTAGGTATTCTTCCGTAAGAAATCTTCCTAGCTAAAGTATTAAGTCCCCTTAGCTTTGTACTTTTACTAGGTGCTAACTATATATATACTTAGCGTCTCTATATTTTACCTCGTCTGGTGCCTAATATATCCTTATTAAGTACTTTTGGTTTTTATCTTTAGGTACTCTATATATATTATATATATTATCTATATATACAATCCACGCCAATATATAATACGCTTAGTGTTTTAAGTTAACTCTTAGCTTATCTTTATCCTTAAGTTTAAACCTTTCCTATATTAATCTAAGCGTTATAACTTTATTTACGGGTACTAAGATTTACCTCTCGCTTCTCTAGTCCTCTAATTACTCCTTTAGATTTTTTAACATTATAATTAAGGCTCCTTTAATATAACTTATAGCCTTTTCTATAATTAGGTGGTCTTAGATAACTTTTTTATTTAACTATATATAGAAATCTTCCTACTCGTTATTATATTGTTATTTATACCACTTTTAGTATAACCCTTTAAGTATATACGGCTCATTTATAAGGAAGTATCTTCTTATTACTACGTTATAACAGCCCTTTATATATTATTTCTTAAACCTAGTTAGGATCCCTAAATCCTTTTCTTATTCTAGTTTAGTAAGCTACTTAGCTCTTAGTATGTCTATCCTAGGCCTATTAGTAATTCTTTATATAGATACTCTATCCCTTATACGGCCTAATATGCTAAATCTCTTATCTAGTTTCTAATCTTACTATAAGGTAATTCTTACTCTAAATTTCTTTATGGTTTCTTTCTTTTTGCGTCTTATAAGTAGATTCTTAAAGTCTTCTTACTTTTTAATCTTATTAATGGTTCTTATTTATTTCTTAAAATCTTAGTTCTATAGGATTCTTAATCTTAAGCTTGCTTCTATCTTAAGCTTTACTCCTACCTTAGTCTAACTAGGCTTAGGTATTTTTATCTTATCTTAAAAGTCTTAAATCTTATTTATCTTGTCTTAAGAATCTTATACCTATAGGAAACTCTATCCTAAGCTTATTCGTATATCTTTAAACTAAGCTATTACTCTATTTTATCGGTTTCTATCCATTATAGGTCCTTAGGTATGCCTTATCTTATCTTAAGAATCTTAGTTATCTCTTATCTCGTCTTAAGAATCTTAAGCCTTTAGCCTTTGGCCTTTATTAAGTAATAAATTAGCACTAGCAGTTATCTGCTTACTTAATCTCTATAAAATACTCTTCCTTTTATCTTATAAAGTGATAGATGCCGTATCTAACGGTGTTATAATTTCTGTTACTAAACCTTACTCTATAGCGGTCTTAGTCTCTACTTCTAAAGTAACTTCTTTAAGGTTTATACGCTCCTAATAAGCTGCCCTTATTACCTTATTATTTGTAAATATTTCGCCTATATTAAACTCGTCGTCTTTAATATCTAGGACTCCGGTAAAGGGACACCCCCTAATTAATATGCGGACACCCCCTAATTAATACGCGGACACCCCCCACCTAGACAGGCTTAGATTCTTCCTTATCAAGTTAGAACATCACGTGCGTTTAAATTGTTTACACTTAACGCGTCGCGTACCTAACCTAAAATATTACCACGAGCATACCTTACTATTTCCCTACCTTTACTATGGCTCTTAACCCCCCCCCACAGAAGCTATATGCCTTCTTATAAGAGGGAATTAATGATATTAATAAGTTTGCTAAAGGGCAAGGCTACGGCGTATCTATTTACCGATTAAAAACTAACAAGCAGACACCACCTGCAGTGCGAAAAGTATGGCTCCGCTATGCTAAAGGCCGCTCTTATAAACCTACCTCTAGAGATCGCCTTACGAGCTCTCGTATAACTGGATATAAATTTAATACAACTATAACGCGTACCAAACTAGGCTGGGCTCTAGAGATTTAAGATCCTTCTTATAACCACCCTACCTTCCTTACGCCCGCAGCGCTGCCGTAGAATCGCAAGCGTTCCGATAATATAACCAAGATAATTCATGATATAACGTCCAGTAGTATTAGCGCTGCGAAAATACTAACTAATTTGCTTAAGAAAGATATTATAATTAACCTTTAGGATATCTATAACGAACGGCGGGTGTATAGGAAGGAGTAACTTAGTAGGCTTACCTCTATACAAGTATTATTTAGGGCTCTTAAATAATATAGCGGCGACGACCTAATAGCTAAGTATTACTTTACGTATAAAGAAGATAATTGTAATCGCGTTAAATACCTCTTCTTTACCCATATAGAATTACTAAAGTTCTTTAAGTTAAATCCTGATACTCTATTACTTAATTACACCTATAAAACGAATAAGTTTAAGATGCCGTTCTTATATATAGTAGGGGTTAGTAATATAAATTAGCACTTTAAACTTGCGTACTATTTCCTGCTAGGTAAAACGGAGCCTAATTATAACATTATAATATAACATCTTTACCTACTATATGCACGTTATTATATTAAGCTAAAGGCAATTATTACGGATAAGGAATAGGCCTTAAAAAATGTATTACAAACCTACTTTTCTAGAGTCCCTTAGCTACTATATCTATAGCACGTTACCAAGAACGTACTTACGCATATATAAGAAGTATAGAAAATAAAGTCAGGTCAAACAGATAAGGAGAAGGAAAAGCTTTAAAAACACCGCGATAACTTCATAGCGCGTTAGACGCAGTGCTATAAGCAGAAAACTATCTACGGCTTTACTAAGGCTTTTAATTTACTTATAGAAGACTACCGCGATTAAGAAGACCTTATAAACTACCTACGCGATAAATAGTGGCCATATTACATAGAGTTTGCAACATGCTTTACTAATTTATATATGCACTTCAGAAATTAGTAAGTAAATTATTAGCCTGCGTGTGTTACTAAATTAATTAAATTATGCTTAAAATACGATAACACCTTTAGATAACTACTAGCCCTTTATAGCGTAGTAAGTCCTATATATTTTAAAGCCTTACCACTACCTATATTATTAAAATCTGGCGTAGTTAAGGCTTATTATTGCTATATAGAGAAGGCGTATATACTGCAATCGCCTTAACTTTAATGCTAATACCTTAACTTTTATCTAGAGTTACATTATAACTTAAGGGCGCGCACGCCAAATTAAAACGTTTCCGTTAAGTATCTACTGGCAACTTATTTAACGTTATTTAGAATATTAAGAACCTTATTAGGAACGATATAAACACCTATAAGAATACCCTAGCGCATTACTAAGATAGCCCGCCGCATAATATTTAAGAACCAGAGTTTAACGATATTCTATATAAGGTAACGCTATAGGGCCTCCGTTACCTTAAGAGCCAGCTTAAGCTTATAAAGTTACCTAATTATAAGCCAAATTATAGCGGCGTATGGACTCGCATATACGGGCTCCTATGCTGTTATATACTCTACCGTTAACTACACTAAAGTTCTATATTGGAGCTTAAGATTAAGCTTAAGGATATTAACAAACACTAGTAGTATAAGCGGCCTTATCCAGAACCTCCCCCCGGCCCTCCTATTAATCCTCTACTACTAATTTAATAGCCAGCCGTAGTTAAGCGACTCCGTGGCCGCCTAGTTGGCTCTACCGCCAGTTATATTAACACCTTAACTCGTTGTAAGCCATCAGCCTTTAAGCGAAATACTAGGTATACTAGTCGTGGCTATGGCTGTGGCCATAGCCGTAGCTATAGGCGCGGGCGTAGGCGCGGAGGCAGTTCGTAGACATTAAGTAGAGGTAGCAGCACCTAAATTAGTTCGCGTGGCGCCTCACAAGCCACTATACAATCCAATTAATTAACTTAGGAGCAGGCAGGTGGCATTTTAGGTAGTAAGAATAGTGGTGGAAGTTAAAATACTACTATAGATGCCTCACCAGGTATTGGCGGTAATATTTAACTAGCTTTTAGAGGTCTAGGGGCTTTTCCCTTTTATAAGGACTTTACTAAGGGGTCTTTTGGTGCATTTTAACTTTAATTTAGACTCTCCTAGCTATACTATAGTTGAAATTAAGACTTAATTAAGGTGTTACAGTCATAAAAGCTACATTTTAATAATTTAATTTTCGCGATGCAGGTGCAAACAATTCAAACGTACGTGATGTTCTAACTTAATAAGGAAGGATCTAAGCCTGTCTAGGTGGGGGGTGTCCGCGTATCAATTAGGGGGTGTCCGCATATCAATTAGGGGGTGTCCCCTTACCGGAGTCCAATATCTAATCTACGTAATAGTTTGTTAATTCCCCTATATTTTAAGAATTTTGGCTCCTATATTTAATAGCTTACGCCATACTTAGCGTCTTTATAAATTTGGTATGCGTTATTATAGCAAAACGTAAAACTTCTAATTAAACATTTCTTCGTTCCTTACAGTATACTATTATCCCTCTATACGTGTATATCTTCTACTAATCTAGTTCTCTTTATTATATAGTAACTCTAACTATCTTTATAATCCCTTATAAAGTAACCTTATTTTCTATAATTTATATAAGCTCTATTTTTAAACTACTAACTTTGCTATAGAGTCCGCCTAAACGTCTTCTACTACTAAGATCCCTAGTTTAGCCTCTGCTCCTTAGTCCTATAATTACTAAATCTTTAACCTTTAGGTTTTTATAGTTTTTTACTCTATCTTTTATAGGCTTCTTTAGTATTACTTAGGTCTATTAGCTCTACGCTATACTATAATTTCTAATTTAGCTTTAGTTATTGCGTACTTTACGCCTTATATAACTATAAAACTCTATTTTAGCCTCTCTTAGCCTGTTCCCTTTAATAAATCTAATTATTAATCTTAATTACTTAATCTATTAATTCCTATAGGGTGTCCATATCTTCTATTAGGATAATTACGTCCTAAACTTTAGCCTTAAGTCCTTACTTATACTATGCTATAAGCGCCCTCTTATTTCACTTAACTTATATAGCTAATGTCTGGAACTATATTATATACTTAATTACTAAGGTTTATTATATAATATCTTAGAGTTTTCTTTTTACTATAGTTACTGCCTCTAGGTCTCTAAATATTTATAAGTTGCTCTATAAACCCCTTCTAGCTTAAGAATATAAACCGTACCTCCTAATTAGTAGTTATTATTCCATTTGCCCATATTTCCATAAGGTAAGACTTAAACTACTTAAGTACCCTTCCTAATGGGAATAGTCCCGCATATACTATTTAATCTATAGGTGTTAGCAGCTTCGCTCCTTCTTATGTAACTTTAAAGTGCATTTATATAAGAAATCCTTTAAGCTTTAATCTTTCTCCTGAGTACCTTTTAATTAATAGTAACTTAATCTTTACCGCTCCTATCCTATTAACCCTTTCTTTTAGCGCCGCATTATCTATTATTAATTGGTTAACTATCTCTTATAATTATTTAACCGTTATAGGTTGTTATAAGTTAGTATCTATTATACTAGTATTGCCTCCTAACCTTAAAGTAGTTGCCGCCGTTAATAGCGTCGTAGTGGCTGCTTTTAGTGGTATATTATTTAACTTTCTATATTTAATACTATAACTAGGTAGTAATTATATAACGGAACTTTATAGTAAGTACTACAGTAGGCTTATTATTAGGCTAGGTATATAGGTAATATAAATTAAAGTTAATAACGTAATAATAACTAGTGGAGTAGTTGCCTAATAGATTAACTCTAATTATATTCTAAGAATTACTATAAGGAAGGAACTATCTAGGTAGGGATTAAGGGTCCTTAAATACCTAACCGTACTCCTATAAAATCCTTCTTATATATAATATACATATACTCTATTTACTTTATCGTAGATTATATAGATCTTATAAATTATATAGATTATATTACGTAACCTTAGTTACTATTCCTCGTTATATAGCTCTATTGGCTTTATTTTAAACCGTACTTATATTAACTAACTAGCTTCTCCTAACTCTTCTCTAAGTAGTTATAATATTGTACTTAAAGCGTCCGTAATAATAAGTCGTTACCGCTAGAAATATTAGTATTGCCTTTTATACGCTTAATAGCTTATATAAAAGGCTTTAAGATTTTAATAGGCTACTCTAGTTATTACTAATTTTTATTAGTAAACGCGTCCTATAGTAGATTATAGCTAATATTAATGGACTTTCTTTAAGCTTAAGGTTAATAATATAGCTAACGTACTTAAGCTACTCCTTTTTAGCTACTAAGAGGCTTTATAAAAGGTTGTTATAGAGCTTATTATTATTACTAGTATTATTAGCTATTAAGAGGCTAAGCTTATAATTAAATTAATACTTTTAAATTATTAGTACTAGGGCCGTTAATATATTTTTAGTAAAGTATAAACCTTATAGTTATAAAAGGCCTAAAAGTACTAATTAAAGCCTTTTACATTTATTAATTAAATAAGCTACAATATTAAGTAGTAATATTCTATTTATAGATATCTAGATATTATAGATAAGATTAATTTTACTAAGTATAGTAAGAAGGAGGTCTTTATTATTATTATATTACTATTTAAATATAGTTTTAATCTAATTGCTTAGTAATATAGGCGTCTTTATAATATAGTCCTAGATCTAAAGACGGTTAAATATTAGTAAAGCGCGTATAAAAGGACTTACAGCCTAACGGAAGGTAATATCTTATAGAATTATTTAATTAATATAGACCTAAATACAGCTAGCTGTCTAAAACGGCTAGCGTTTATAACTACTATAACTTTTAGAGTTAATAATAAAGTTATACTTTAATTTTATATAGCTATTAATATAATTATTATTACTAATTATAAGTAAAGCGCGTAATCTTTAAGCTAGGGCCTCTTTTACCTAAAAGACTATATTAAAAGAGGATTACTTTATACTTTTATATTAGTAATATAGGAGCTTTACCTACTAGTAACCGCTTATTAATAACTTAGTATTTATATATACTAGTAAGCTTAACTAAATCTTAGCTAAAGGTCCAAATATCCTTAACTTCTAATAAAAGCTTTAACTTACTACTAAATCTTACTGCAGCTAGAGTACCTAGACTAATAAGCTAGCTTTAAATAATAATTAAGGACTGCTAGTAGATATAGATTTGCTTCGCAGAAGGGGGTAATCTTTAGGTAGAGCCTTATGCAGAGCTTTAATAGAGCATTATATAGAGCTTTAGTAGAGGCTCTGCAGCTTTATACAGAGCTTTATACAAAGCTTCGTGTAGAGCTTCGTGCAGAGCTTCGTGTAGAGCTTCGTGTAGAGCTTCGTGTAGAGCTTCGTGTAAAGCTTCTGCAAAGCTTTGTGCAGAGCTTTGTGCAGAGCTTTATGCAGAGCGTCGTGTAGAGCTTTATAAGAGCGTCGTGTAGAGCTTCGTAAGAGCGTCGTGTAGAGCTTCATAAGAGCGTCGTGTAAAGCTTTGTAAGAGCGTTGTGCAGAGCTTTGTGCAGAGCCTTATGCAGATATATAGGTATATAGACGTGCACGTTTATACTAGCAATTAATTATAAATATCTATATAATTGCCTATATAAATGCCTATATAAATAATTATAAAGCCTATATAGAGTTATTTATAAAGGCGTTTAATTAATTAATTGTATAGGCATTTGCATAGACAATTATATAGATATTTATAATATAACGTCCTCTTAAAAATACTTTTTAAAAGCCGCTATAATAGCAGAATATGTCTACTAATTATTTAATAAAGAAATAACTACTCCTAATTAAGCCTACGGTATATTCTACCCTAGAACTAATATATATAATATAGTTAGAAACCTTACGCGATATAGGAGGGTTATAGTAGGCTTAAAGGGTAGATATTATATAGAAAAACGCAATACTATAATAACTAAAGAATAATAACTAGAAATAGTAGAAATTAGTAAACCGCCTAAAAGATATTTAAAAAATTTAAGGAAGAAAGAAGATAGATAACTATATATAGTATAATAAGCAAGCTAAATTACCTAAGTGCTTTAGATAAAGTATAATAAGAACTAAAATATAGTAGAAGGCAAATTTAGACGTATTAAAGATGTTATAAAATTATAGAAAATACTAATAGTATATATTATAAAGCTATTATAGGCTAATATTGCCGTAAGCGCCTAACTAGTGGCCCTATAGCGTATACCTAGTATAGTACTAGTTTAAACTATAGTTAGGGTCTAAATACTAAAGATAGTAAAAGCGGAGCTAGAATATATCCTTATATTAATTAAAGTATATATACTAAAGGTAGTAGCGGTAAGGGTCCTATATAGTAGTAATATAGAGGTTATACTTCCTAATTAGTAAGTAAAGGGCTAAACTATTACTTAAGAAGATATCCCTAAATATAAAATTCTCTACTAGGACTACCTAATTAAAGTAATTAAAGTACCCTTTAATATATAAGTAGAAAGTAGGTAAGATATTATAAATATATAACTTATCTAAAAGATTATAGAGGGTACTAAGAAACTAGCCTTAAAAATTACTATAACTAGAGATACATAGCTTTATAAAGAACGTATAATATATATAAAGGAATTATTAAGGTTCTAAATAGTTAAAACGCGTAGTACCTTAATAATTAGCTTACTAACCTAAGAGATATAGGCGGTAGTAGCCTATAAAGGAGTAATTATAGATAGCCTTTAGTATAAAGCCTAGCTATACTACTATAGAGTTTAAGTCTAATAATACTTTAAATACTAATAGTAGGGATATACCTAAAGCGTATACCAGAGATAGAAAAGGTATAGGTAGTACGCCAATATATATTAGATAAAGAATATAGGGTATAGTAAAAGACGGTATATAAAACATTTTAGGTATATTTAGAATCTATTAAAATAAGACTTGCCTAATTATACTAGGTTATAGTTACGCTATAGGGAAACGTATATAAGGAGAAGGAGATATATAAGGTAAATAATAGTAGCTATATAATTATATAGCGAAAGAAACCTAAGGTACTTACTCTAATAAAGGCAGCCTCTATTTAGCTAGTAGTAAAGCGGCGCGTAAAACGCCTATAAGGTAGTACTAACGCTACTAGATATCTATTCTAATAGAAAATTCTAATTCTAATAGCTATAAGCCCTGTAGTGTATAAGAATTAAATAAGTAACTTAATTATAAATATAGCTCTAAAGCATTTATATATATAAGAAAGGTAAGGTAATAAAATAAGAAGGAAAGACTAATATATAGCTAAAATAGGGTAATATATAGGTAATATAGGGTGATATATAGGGTACTAGTAGTTAGTTACAATAGCATTAAATAAGATGCCCTAAATATAAATAAAAGATATTTATAAGTTACTAGACTAGTAAATACTATAAAAGGGCTAATAATAGTATAATATAACTACGGATACTTAAACTATGGAGTAATACATCCTCTATTTAATAGCCTAAATCTCGAAGAATACTAGATAGTAACCCTATAGAAATCGGTATATAATAAATAAATCCATAAAATATATAAATTAAAGGATATTACCTCCTATACGAACTAGACCTAACTACCTATATATACTTTTTAGTAAGCTAAGGTATTAATATATAAGTATAGAGCTACTATGCTATTAGCTCTAATATAGCTAAACTATAAGTAGCTACCAATAAGTGCTAAATTAGTAGAATTAACGTCTATAATATAAGAGACCCTAGATTATTATATAGGAACTACTCTAATAGGCTATTAATATAGCGGAAGGTAAGGTAATAGTCCTAGGGGACTTTAATATATACTATATATTATAGGGAGGATAGTAGAATATAGTTAAAGTATAGGCAACTTACCTACTTAATAAGCTAGAAACGCGAGGCCTTATCCTAACTACCTTAATTAGTAAACCTACTTAGAAAAAAGGAGAACTTAAGAGAGTATAATCGACCTTATATTTATATAAGAAATACTTATAAACCGAGTAGTGTTATATGGGCTAAAAATATATATAAGTAATAGCTATAGACTATATATCTATACGGATAACGCTTAATATCGCTATACTAGCGTAACAAACCCGCTAATAATACGCTAATAAAAAACTTAATTAGAAAAAGTACTCCTAAGAAGTTACTAATAGGCTTATAGTTATATTTTAGGTAACGCTAACAAATATCTAGAGGATTATAAGTAACTACTTAGAAGAATACTATCTAAAGGCCTAGCTTAGTAAATATGCTCGTTAAAAATAGCTATTAAAGGCAGCCTAGTTACTTATAGGTATAAGGAGGGCGAGGCGATAGTATAGTATAATAGGCTTAAAAAGATAATATAGAAAGAGGGTAGAAATAGCTAGCGCTGGTTTCTAAAAGAAATTACCTTAAACCTTACTAAACTATATAACTAGAGACTTTAACATATATTAAGTAGAGTAAGTAAGCTACTAAGGAAATGCTAGAGGACCCCTATTTATCTATACTTCGCCAAATAAAATTAAACTAGTATATAAATAATAATAAGGAAAAAATAGAAATATTAGTAAAGAAGTTTTCTCTAGGCGAAGACTAAGTAGACTTATAGGGTATTAATAGCTAAACCTACCCCCTATTTCTAAAAATAAGTTAGTAAAAGAAATAAAGGATATTATATAAAAGCTCCCTATTAGTAAAGCGCTAAGGCTAAATAGGATTCTAAATAAGGTAATTAAAGCCGCGTTAGAAGCAGTAGTAATACTACTTACTAATACCGTAACTATCTACCTTTAAGGAGACAAACTACCTAACTACTTAGAGTAAGAACTATAGTTGTCTTACTAAAGGTAAAGGAAAAGGCTACTCCCTTTTAGAAAGCTATTAACTAATTACTTTAGAAAATACCCTAAAAGAGCTTTTAGAAAAAATAGTTATAGAATGTATATAAGAGGTAGTAGAGGTATATAAGCTACTATAGTAGACGTAAATAGGCGTAAGAAATAAATTATTAACCCTTTTAGCCCTCTTCCTAATTACCTCTAGTATTTAAGTCTTATAGTAAGCTTACCTAGGATATATTATATCTATACTAAGCCTAGACCTAAGTGAAGCCTTTAATAATATATTATATAAGAGGATTTTATAAATCTTAAGGAATAAGGGCCTATTAAACTAAATAATTAAGTTCATCTAAGCCTTTCTAATAGGGCGTACTTCTAAAATAGTAATTAAGGGCTATAAAAGCGAATTAATACTAATACCTATAGATATCCTATAGGGAATACCTCTATCGCTAATTCTAATTCTATTCTTTATATCCAAGCTATTAGAGATATTTAACTATAACTAAAATATATTAGCCTTAGGATTTATAG
>Ga0307515_10012990_pt1 | contig 15603 bp, 16 predicted proteins | sample 17_EM_MG_FD_194513 | JGI IMG/M metagenome (GOLD analysis project Ga0307515, IMG submission 194513) | Populus trichocarpa ectomycorrhiza microbial communities from riparian zone in the Pacific Northwest, United States - 17_EM | ecosystem: Host-associated > Plants > Roots > Unclassified | place... | reverse complement strand
AGCAGGACTTCATCACCCACCTGGGCACGTACCTGGCGGTGTGGACCGTCCCGAACTTCCTCGGACTCGACCACTGGCAGACCTTCCACCAGATCCCCGGCGACTCCTGGGGCGGCGGCGTGATGGCCGTCCGCGAGAACACCGAGTGCCGCGCGTACTTCGGTTTCGAGTCGGCCGAGCCGATCAGCTACGACTACCGCGACACCAAGGCGCAGAAGCAGCTGCTCGCCGACGAGCTGGGGCACGGCAAGTGGATCCTGCCGCAGCTGCTGGACTACATGTGGAAGGCCGAGGACTTCCACTTCGACTCGATGTCGCAGATCCACCTGGACCGCTGGTCGGTCGGGCGGGTCGCGCTGATCGGCGACGCCGCGCACTGCGGCTCTCCCTTGTCGGGGCAGGGAACCAGCCTCGCGATGGTCGGCGCGTACGTCCTGGCGGGCGAGCTGAAGGCCGCCGGCGGCGACCACGAGACCGCCTTCGGGGCCTACCGCGAGGAACTGCACTCGTGGGTCGTGGCGAACCAGGCCCTGGCGCTGACGAACAAGGCGCGGGTCGAGGCGCAGCGCAACGGCGAGGACGTCACCGAGGAGATCGGGGCCGGCGACGAGTACCGCAAGGTCGTCGACGGGTACGCGCTGAAGGACTACTCCTGAACGAATTCGGCGACACTTGGCCGGTCCGCGACTCGGCGGACCGGCCCATCCGTGTCCGGAGGCATGTAGTTCACCCGGAGATAGTTCGCGTGTGTACTATCAACCGGTGTAGTACTCGAACCACCTCTCCGAAGGAGCCACCCCCATGCGCACTCTCATCACCGAGGTCCGCGTCTTCGACGGCGGCACGGTGGTCCCCGCCGCCGACGTGCTCATCGAGGACGGCGTCATCGCCTCGGTCGATCCGGTCTTCGCCGGCGAGCCCGACGTCGTCGTCACCGGGGCCGGGCGGACCCTGCTGCCGGGCCTCATCGACTCGCACGTGCACGTCTTCGACGGCGACCTGTCCCGCGCCCTGCGCTACGGCGTGACGACCGAGCTGGACATGTTCTGCCTGCCCGCCAACCTCGCGCGGCAGCGCCGGATCGCCGCCGCGCGCGACGACGTCGCCGACCTGCGCAGCTCCGGGCTCCTGGCCACCGCGCCTGGCGGGCATCCGACGCAGCTGCTGAAGCCCGAACTCGCCGACATGCTGGGCGACGCGGTCGGCGAGTTCGCCACCGTGTCCTCTGCGGACGACGTGGCGGGGTTCGTCGCGGCCCGGGTCGCCGATGGCGCCGACTACCTGAAAGTGGTGGTGGAGCGGGGATCGGGACAGCCGGTCCTCTCCCCCGAGGTCGTCACCGCGCTGGTGTCGGCCGGGCACGAGGCCGGCCTCAGGGCCATCGCGCACGCGCTGAGCGAGGAGGAGCTGCGGATCGCGCTGGACGCGGGCGTCGACGGGGTCGCGCACGTCTTCTACGACGTCCCGCCCGGCCCGGAGATGTCGCTGCTCATCGCGCGGATCCTGGCGCGGGAGGTGTTCTTCGTGACGACGCTGGCCTACATCGAGAAGATCGCCCCCGACCGCTCCGCCGACGCCTCGGCCGCCGCGGGCGCGCTGCACCGGGCGGGCGTGCCGCTGCTGGCGGGCACGGACGCGAACCTGTGGGCGCCCACGCACGGCGACGGGATGCACCGGGAGCTGGAGCTGCTGGTCGCGGCGGGCCTCCGTCCGGTCGACGCCCTCGCGTCGGCGACGAGCCTGCCCGCGAAGACCTTCGGGCTGCCCGACCGGGGCCGCATCGCCCCCGGACTGCGCGCGGATCTCCTTCTCGTCGAAGGGAACCCGACCGAGGACATCACCGCCACCACGTCCATTGTGGACGTCTGGCGGCGGGGCGTGCGGCTCTAGCGCCGCCGGCCCGGCCCCATGCCGTCCGCGACCGGGCCTTCCCTTCGCCTGGGCGCCATCCACCGTTCACTCCCTGCGGCTTGACTGCCCTTCTGCGCCGATGCGAGCCCCTCGGCCCCGCGCGGTACCCGAAGGAGCCCGATGCCCACCCCGTCCAGCCACGCCGACCAGCCGAAACACGACCTGCGCCGCGATGTCCAGGGCCTGCGCGCCCTCGCCGTCGGCCTGGTCGTCGCCTCACACGCGGGAATCGGCCTCCTCGGCGGCGGATACGTCGGCGTCGACGTCTTCTTCGTCATCTCGGGCTTCCTCATCACCTCACTGCTCGTGCGCGAACTGGCGGCCACCGGCGGACTGTCGTTCCGCCTCTTCTACGCGCGGCGGGCGCTGCGGCTCCTCCCGGCGGCGATCCTGGTCATCGTCGCGACCCTCGCCGGCGCGCGGCTGTTCCTGTCGAAGCTCCGCTTCGAGGAGTACGTCGGCGACGCCCTCGGCAGCCTCTTCTACACCGCGAACGTCCGGCTGGCCGCGACCGGCACCGACTACCTCGCCGAAGGTGCACCGCCCTCGCCCTTCCAGCACTTCTGGTCCCTCGCGGTCGAAGAGCAGTTCTATCTACTGTGGCCGGTCCTGCTGCTGCTCGGCTGGAAGCTGCTCAGGCTGCGGCGGCGCGCACTCGCCGGGATGCTGACCGTCCTGTGCCTCGTTTCCTTCGCGCTCAGCGTCTTCACGACCGAGAGTTCGCCGTCGTGGGCCTACTTCGGGATCCACACGCGGTTGTGGGAGCTCGGCGCGGGCGCGCTGCTCGCGCTGTCGGCCGAACGGCTCAAGCGGTTGCCGGGGCTCCTCGCGGCCGCCATGGGCTGGCTCGGCCTGGTCTTCATCGTGGCCTCGGCGGTCGCCTTCGACGACACGACAAGCTATCCCGGCCATCTCGCGGCGCTGCCGACCGTCGGCGCGGGCCTCGTGCTGGCCGCCGGCTGCGCGCCCGCCCGCGGAGACGCGAGCCTGGTCCTCGGCCTGCGGCCGGCGGTGTGGCTCGGCGGTGTCTCCTACGGCTGGTACCTGTGGCACTGGCCCCTGCTGATCATCGGGCCGATGGCGCTCGGGATGCGCGAGAGCGTCCGCCTTTCCCTTGTCCTGGCGGGGATCGCGCTGCTGCTGGCGTGGGGCACGCTGCGGCTGGTCGAGAACCCGATGCGCTTCCACGCGGGCTTCCGCCGCAGGCCCTGGCGGGCACTGGGCGCCGGGCTGGGGCTGTCGGCGGGCGCGACGGCGGTGATCCTGGTGGCGTCGGTGTTCCCGCCCGCGATCAGTTCGGGGGCGGCGGCTCCGGTGCTGGCCGACGCGATCGCGTCGGCTTCCGATCCGCAGGCGCGGCTGGCGGAGATCCTGGCGGATCCGGGTTCCGGGCTGCCGAGCAACCTTCGTCCGGCGCTGGGGGACGTGAAGGACGAGCGTTCGGCGGTCTACCGGGACGGCTGCCATGTCAGCTACGAGAGCGCGAAGGTGAAGCAGTGCGTCTACGGGGACGAGTCGTCCGACGTGACGGTCGTGCTGTTCGGTGATTCCCATGCGGCGCAGTGGTTCCCGGCGATGGACCGGCTCGCGGAGGACAACAGGTGGCGGCTGGTGTCGCTGACGAAGGCGTCGTGCAAGGTGGCGACGGTGACGATCATCCGGGACGGCAAGGATTACACCAGTTGCGACGAGTGGCGGGCGTCGGCGCTGGAGCTGATCACGGAGCTGCGGCCGTCGCTTGTCGTCGCCTCGTCCTCCGACGCCGGCGATCTGGCGCGGCCCGGGGATCCCTTGGCGGCGTGGACGTCCGGCTACGCGGAGGCCTTCGCCTCCTTGTCGGCGAGCGGCGCGAAAGTGGCGGTGGTGCTGGACACGGCGTGGCCCGCGGGGGACGCGGTCGAGTGCGCGGCCAGGCATCCGCTGGAGCTGGCCGAGTGCGCCGGTCACCTGCCCGGGACGCTGCCGGATCCGTTGCGGCGCCAGGCGATCCGGGACGCGGCCGGTCCGGCGGGGGTCACCGTGGTCGACCCGGTGCCGTGGATGTGCGGGGAGTCGGGCGCGTGCCCGGTGGCCGTCGCAGACACGTTCGTCTACCGCGACGACAGCCATCTCGCAGAGGCCTACGCGGCGGCGATCGCGCCCGTGCTGGGGATGTGGATCACCTCCTTGGCCGGCGAATCTGAGGCGCCATAAGATTCGCTCATGCACAGTCCCCTCCGCAGACTCGGATCCGTTGCCGCCGTTGCACTCCTGGCGCTGCTCGCCGGTTGCTCCGGGCCCTCGGCGAGCCTGGTGCCGCCCGACGAGTGGTCGCGCAATGTCCCGGCGAAGTACGGGATGCCGGTCGACAGCCGGATCGTCGGCGAGACCGTGCTGGTCACGACCGCGACCGGGCTGATCGGGATGGACCGCGACACCGGTGCCGAGAAGTGGTGGCGCGACTTCACGCCCGACTTCACCGACATCGGCGGCGAAGGCGGCCTGACGCGGGGGATCGCGCTGTTCACGCTCACGGTCGCCGGTGACGCGGTCGTCGTGACCAAGGCCGCGGACAAGGCGACCGGCCGGCACCCGAAGGAGGTCCTCGACCTCGACACCGGGCAGACCCGCTTCACCGTCCAGGCGAAGGTCACCATCGAGAACGGCTGGTTCTTCACGCACGTCACGAAGTCGGCGATCATCACCTTCGACTGCGTCGACCTCGTCGAGTGCGACATCTCCTCGACGTCCCTGGCCGACGGTTCTCCACTGTGGACGATCAACCTGCCCGGCGGCCGCGTCGACCTCCCCGACCAGCTGTCCTGGAACCAGGAGCGCGGCTACGACTCCGACGGCATCGGCACCCCGATGTGGAGGGTCGCCGAAGAGCCGGAGTTCGCGCTGGTCAACGACCACAAGACCGACACCGCCACCACCGTCGACCTGGACACCGGCCAGATCATCGGCGAGTGGAAGCGGGCCGAGAACTACGCCTGGTACGTGCTCGTCGGGCCGACGGTCGTGGAGGTCGGCGCCGACGACATGCGCGGCCTCGACCCGGCCACCGGGAGCGAGCTGTGGAAGCACCGGCTGATCGGCGAGGACCAGGGCGCACTGCTCGGCTACAAGGGCCTCCTGGTCGTCGACGGGCAGCTCATCGACGAGACCGAGTCCGGCAAGGGATCCAAGCGCTACCAGTTCGTCGACCTCAAGGCCGGTCCACAGGGGACCGTCCAGGCCGCGCCCTCGGAGCGGCCGCTGGTCGTCACCCCGCCGCTCGTCGTGACCGTCGACGCCCTGCTGACGCAGGCCGTCGCCACCGACCCGGCGACCGGACAGCAGACCTGGACCACCGCGCTCCCCAACACCGACGAGGACATTCGGCTCAACGAGAGCATGTACGCCGACGACACGCTCATCATCAGCGGCACCGTCGACTTCGACAGCCCCGGCGCGGTGTGGGCCGTCGACACCCTGACCGGCCAGGTCGCCACCTGGGCGGGCGAATCGACGCTCGGATACGGCGGAGGGTTCCTCGTGACCTTCTCCTCCGACAAGGACGGCGGCTACGCGCTCCACTCGCACTGGGTCTGAAACCGCGTAGCCTCGACGGCATGAGCGCGATCCTGCCGTACGTCGGGCTGTTCCTCGCCCTCGCCGCCGTCATCGCCCTGCTCCTGTGGGGCGCCTACCGCGTGCGCCGGCGCGGATCGGGCGGCGGAGTCGCCGGAGCGCTCGCCGCCCACGACGAGCTCTGGTACCCGACCCGGCACGAATCGCACTTCGAGCAGCGGATCGACGAGGAGCGCAAGAAGCCGAACCCGACGCCGGACAAGTAGCCCTTCAGCGTTCGGGGGATGCTCCCAGGCGTGCGACCGTCGCTTGTGGAATGTCGCGGTACGGAATCCCGGTTGAGGCGACGGGACCGCGCCGGCCCACCCCCGGCGCGGCCTCTTCGCGAAGTCGATCGTGCGACGGGCGCCGTCGGAGGTACCTTCGGCGGCAGGAGGCCGACATACGGCCCGTTGCTCAAGGAAGGCGACGTCAATTGCCTGTAGCTTCAAGGCGTCGCGGCCGATCCGCCTCCAACGGCCGCCACGAGCTCCTCGACGAGACCAACGAGCGGATCCTGGCCGAACTGCACGGCGACCCGCGCGTCAGCATGTCCGAGCTCGCCCGCCGCCTGTCGATGTCGGCTCCGGCGATCACCGAGCGCGTCCAGCGCCTGGAGCGCGCCGGAGTCATCGAGGGCTTTCGCATGCTCGTGGACCCGGCCGCGCTCGGCCTGCCGGTGACGGCCTTCGTGCGCATCAAGCCCGGTCCGGGCCAGCTGCCGAAGATCGAGCAGGAGGCGCGGGACAACCCGCAGGTGTCGGAGTGCTACCGGATCACCGGCGACGACTGCTTCCTGGCGAAGGTGCACGTGCCCTCGATCGAGCTGTTGGACGAGGTGCTCGACCGCTTCCTGCTGTTCGGGCAGACGACCACCTCGATCGTCGTGTCGGAGCCGGTCGCGGCGAGGGCGCTGCCGGTCGTGTCATGAGTGCCCGGCCACCGCGTGCGGCCGGTACGGTGCCTCCAGCGCGGCCGTCTCCTCGTCGGTGAGCCGCACGTCGACCGCGGCCAGCGCGTCCTCGACGTGGCCGAGCCTCGTCGCGCCGACGATCGGAGCGTCGACGCCGGGCCTCGACAGCAGCCACGCCAGCGCGACCCGCGCCATCGGCAGCTCGCGGTCCTTCGCCACCGCCCGGACGGCGTCGACGACGTCGAAGTCGGCCTCGTCGTACATCGCGTCGGCGATCGGGTCGCCGCCCGCCCGGGTCGTGCGGCGCACGCCGTCACGGTCGCGGGTGCCGGCCAGCAGCCCCCGCGCGAGCGGACTCCAGGGGACGAGGCCGACTCCCTGGTCGAGGCAGAGCGGGACCATCTCGCGCTCCTCCTCGCGGTAGGCGAGGTTGTAGTGGTTCTGCATGGAGGTGAAGGCGGTGAGACCGTGCCGCTCGGCGACGTGCTGCGCCTTGGCGAACTGCCACGCGAACATGCTCGACGCCCCGATGTAGCGCGCCTTGCCCGAGCGCACGACCTCGTCGAGCGCGCCCATCGTCTCCTCGATCGGCGTGCCGGGATCCCAGCGGTGGATCTGGTAGACGTCGACGTGGTCGACGCCCAGCCGCTCCAGCGACGCGTCGATCCCCGCGAGGATGTGCTTTCGCGACAGGCCCTTGTCGTTGGGCCCGTCGCCCATGGGGTAGAAGACCTTCGTGGCGAGCACGTAGTCGTCGCGCCGGGGGAAGAACTCGCGCAGCAGTCGGCCGGTCACGCGCTCGCTCATCCCAACCGAGTACATGTCCGCGGTGTCGAAGAACGTGACGCCGCCGTCGACGGCACCGCGGACGATGGGCCGCGCGGCCTCCTCACCGAGGATCCAGTCGCGCGTGACCGGAGCGCCGAAGCTCATCATTCCCAGGCAGATCCGTGAGACGGTCAGGCCGCTGCGGCCCAGGCGGGTGTATTCCATGCGGACATCTTCCCCGCCGACGGCACGGATCTAAATGGGTGAATGAAGGCGAACAGGGGAGATCACCTGGAGATTGAAGGCGAACGGAGGACCTCGCCTGGGACGCCCTACTTGAAGGCGTTCACGCCCGTCAGCTCGGCCGACAGCGCCCACAACCGCGTCGCTTCCTTCGGGTCGATCGCGTAGGCCTCGACGGTTCCGGTCGAGGGGTCGGCGGGGTCGGCGACCTCCGCAATGTCGCAGTCCTCCAGGTACACGCCGCCCATGCCGTCGAGCTGCGGCGAGGTCGCGGCCCACACCTGCGTGGCCGCGCCCTGCTCGGGGGACTTGAAGCCCTGCCCGATCGGGTTGCCGTCCTCGTCGATCCAGCCGAACGCGACCATCTCCTCCTTCGGCAGGTGACGCTGGAGGGGCGTGAGGATGCCGCCGGGGTGCAGCGCGAACGCGCGCACCCTGCCTTCGGCGAGCGCGTCGAGGCCGACGGCGAACAGGACGTTGGCGGTCTTGGCCTGTCCGTAGGCGTTCCACTTGTCATAGCCGTGCTCGAACTGGACGTCGTCCCAGCGGATCGCCGAGCGGCGGTGGGCACCCGACGACACCGCGACGACGCGCGCGCCGTCGTTGAAGGCGGGCCAGAGCCGGTTCACGAGGGCGAAGTGGCCGAGGTGGTTGGTCGCGAACTGCGCCTCCCAGCCCGGTCCGATGCGCGTCTCGGGGCAGGCCATGATGCCCGCGTTGTCGATGACGATGTCGATGCGGCGGCCTGCGGCGAGGAAGCGGTCGGCGAAGTCCTTCACCGACTCCAGGTCGCCGAGGTCGAGGGTGTCGACCTCGATGTTCGCGATCCCGTCGAGGGCCTCTTTCGCCGTCTCGGGACGGCGGGCGGGGACGACGACGTGGGCGCCCGCGGCGGCGAGTGCCTTGGTCGTCTCCAGGCCGAGGCCGGAGTAGCCGCCGGTGACGATGGCGAGCTTGCCGGTGAGGTCGACGCCTTTGAGTACTTCGGCGGCCGTGCTCCCGGCGCCGAAGCCGGAGCCGAGCTTGTGCTGTGTCGTGGTCATGGCCACGACGCTACGACCTAGAGTGCGCTCTAGGTCAAGCTTGGGAGTGAAATCCCAGCTCAGCGGCCGTCGGCGTGGGACCATTCCGCCGTACGCACGCTACCCGGGGGTGACCATGCACGACCATGAGCCCGAGGACCACGACCTCGGCCTGCAACACGACCTCGTCCGGATCCTCGACCGGAGGGCGGCGCTCGGACTGCTCGGAGGCGCGAGTCTGGCGGTGCTGGCGGGATGCGGTTCGGAAGATTCGCCGTCCACATCGGACTCGGCCGCGCCCGCGGCGTCGGAGTCGGAGTCGTCGGCATCGTCGTCGGCGTCGGCCGCCTCCGTGGACTGCGCCGACGGCGAGATCCCCGAGGAGACCGCCGGCCCCTATCCCGGCGACGGCTCCAACGGCCCGAACGCGCTGACCGAGTCGGGCGTCGTCCGCTCCGACATCACCCGCAGCTTCGGCTCGGCGAGCGGCGTCGCCGAGGGCGTGCCGCTGACGGTGAAGCTCACCGTCGTCGACGTGTCGGCGGCCTGCGCGCCCCTCGCCGGGGCCGCGGTGTACCTGTGGCACTGCGACCGCGAAGGCGAGTACTCGATGTACGGGCAGGGCATCACCGACGAGAACTACCTGCGGGGTGTGCAGGAGACCGCGGCCGACGGGACGGTGACGTTCACGTCGATCTTCCCCGCCTGCTACTCCGGGCGCTGGCCGCACATCCACTTCGAGGTCTACGCGAGCCTCGACGAGGCCACCAGCGCCGGGTCGAAGCTGCGCACGTCCCAGCTCGCGCTGCCGCAGGACGTGTGCGACGAGGTCTACGCGACGGACGGGTACTCGGCGAGCGTCGGGAACCTGGCCGCGGTCTCGCTCCAGTCGGACAACGTCTTCTCCGACGGCTACAGCCTCCAGATGGCGACGGTGTCGGGGGACGTGAGCGGCGGCTACACCGCCACCTTGGGCGTCCCCGTCTGAACCCGCCGCACGCCGGGGTGCAGCGCCACGAAGGCGACGAGCCCGGCGAGCAGGCAACCGCACAGCACGTACGGCGCCACGGCGGCGACCTCGTACAGCGCGGTTCCCGCGAGCGGACCGAACACGAAGGACAGGGCGTTGGCCGAGCCGACCAGGCCCGCGACCGCGCCCTGTTCCTCGCGGGCGGCGAGCAGGGTCGGCGCGGCCATGTAACCCGGCAGGCCGAAGCCCATGCCCGCGCCCACGACGGCGACACCGGCGGCGATGACGGGCGCGTTCGGCGCGAGGATCAGCACGAGCATCCCGCCGGTCATGACGACCGCACCGACACGGATGAGCCGCAGCGGGCGCCAGCGGAGCCGAGGGACGACGGCGACCTGCGCGAGGAGCATCGACCCGGCACCGGCGAGCATGACGAGGCCGGTGGTGCGGCCGGTCTGCTGCGCGTCGAGGGCCAGGCGGTCCTGGAGCAGGAAACCGACGGTCATCATGACGACCCCGAAGGCGAAGAACAGGCCGAAACCGGTGAGCAGGAACGGCCACATGCGCGGGTCGCGTGCGCGGACCTTGACGGCGGGTGCAACGTCCCGATGACGGTCCGGCTTCGGGAGGCCGATCCAGACGAGCACGGCGATCACACCGATGAGCAGGGGCGCGACGTAGACGGGCAGGAGCAGGCCACCCGTCACGAGGACACCGCCGAGAGCCGGACCGAGGGCGGTCCCGAGGCCCTGTGCCGCGCCGAGCATGGACATGCCGGTGACGCGATCCCGCTCACCGGTCGTCACGTCGGAGACGTAGGCCTGCGCGGTGACGGGAGTGGCGGCCCAGGCGAGCCCGAAGGCGAGGCCGCGGGTCAGCAGGATCATCACGAACAGCAGCGGAACCGCCCTGGCGAGCCCGGCCCGGGCGATGAGAGCGAAGGCGAGCAGGGCCACGGCGGCGCCGACGAGTGAGAAAAGCAGGACGGGTTTGTGGCCGCGTCGGGCACCGATGCGGCCCCACAGTGGACTGACCAGGACCACGCCGGACGCGCCGACGGTCAAGACGATGCCGAGCTGGAGCTCGCCGAGGCCGAGTTCGCGGGCGAGCGGGGCGAGGACGGGGTTGATCATCTGCTGGCCGGTCATGAGGCCGAAGACGGCGAGGCAGACGAGGAGGATGGGGCGGCGAGACTTTTCGAACATGTTCGGAAAGTAGCAGGGGGCCGTGGACGCGTCAACCGCGCGGCCCGTCATGATGGAGTCGTGCCAGCTCAGTCCAGCGGCCGGACCGGTAGGCCGCCCCGAACCTCGCGCGCCGAGATCATGGCCGCCGCCCGCCGCCTCATCGACCGCGACGGGTGGGAGAAGCTCACCGTCCGCAAACTCGCCGCCGAGAGCGGCGTCGCGCCGACGACCCTCTACCACCACATCCGCGACAAGGAGGACCTGCTCAAGCAGCTCCTCGACGACGCCGCCGACGGCCTGGAACGCCCGTCGCTGCCCTCGGATCCGCACGAGCGGATCATCGCCGCGGCCACGGCGATCCACACGTCGCTGTCGGCGTGGCCGTGGCTCGCCGAGGTGCTGATCGCCGACGACCTCACCGGCGACGCGGCGATGTGGATGGTCGAGACGATCCTGGGCGCGGCCGTCGAGGCGGGACGCACGCCCGAGCAGGCCGTCGACGTGTATCGCGCGATCTGGTACTACACGGCCGGCGAGATCCTGGTGCGCGCCTCGGCCTCGCGGCGACGCGCGGAGCTCGACGGGCCGACGTACCGGGACCTCTACATCCTGGGTCTCGACCCGGAGGCGTTCCCGCACGTGACGTCGGTGGCCGAGGAGTGGCCGCGACTGGCGGCGCGGGACACGTACGAGGCGGGTCTGCGAGGGCTGGTGCGCGGGTTGCTGGGGGTTGATCCTGAACGGTCCGCTAGCTCCGACGCGTGAGGGTGCGGTAGTCCGCCCGGACGAGCTCCTGGACGTGGTGGAGGTCCCACATCCGATGCCGTCCGCGGAAGCGGCGGAAGACCAGGGAGAACGCGGATCGGGGGACGGCGGCGAACCTGCGACCGACGGATCCGAGCAGTGCGCGAGTCGTGCAGCGATGGTGGCGGGCCCAGCGGTTGAGGAGGCTGAGGCTCGCGGTGATGAAGAGAGTCGAGGACGCGCCGCCGAGTGCAGTGATGTGGGGCGGGAGTTCGGCTAGGTTGTGGAGCGACATTGAGGCTTTGCCTTTCTGTTTTGAGAGCCACCCCGTGAGCTGCCAGGCTTTGGTCGGGGTGGCTCGTTTTCTTGTCTGGCGCGGGTTTCAGTGGGTTGCGGACGCCGGGGTGGGTCGGCGCGCCTCCCGGTAGCGGATCTCGGTGTGGATGCCGTGGAGGCGTTCGAGGGCTTGGCGAAGCGGGCGGCACAGCGAGGGTGCGCGGACACCGCAGATCGGGCAGTGCTCTTCGCCGTGAGCGGGGAGGTGGTCGAGGCGCCAGCGGGTGGTGACGGCTTCGGCGCGGAGAAGTTCCCGGTCGGTCATGGACTTGAGTTCGTGACGGAAGTTCTGGGACGTGAAGAAGAGCGTGCGCATGGTGGTCTCCGGTTCAGGTGAGGTCTCCGGTTCAGGCGAGGCCGTACTCGGCGGCCTTGACGCGGAAGATGCAGGCGGCGACGGGGTTCCCGCAGGAGCAGACGCGGGGGTTCGCGGTGGAGGCGCGGTGGTGACTGAGGATGAGCTGCCACCAGAGGCGCCACTCGCGGTTGAGGTCGGGTTTGGGGTGCAGGGTCGGGTGCAGGGTTTTCGGGTGCACGGGTTTCGGGTGCACGGCTTTAGGCAGCACAGATCCCCCAAGGGAGTGCGAGGTTTTGAGGAGGGGACCGGGCGGATGTTGTACACACGTCGATGCGGTGAGCCGCCCGGTCCCCGGCCCGCGCTTACGCGGGTGACTGGGGATCACCGGTCATGAAAAGATGAGGGTGATCGGGACAAGTTCGTCGAAAGGCGACCTCCAGTTCCGGTTTAAGGGACCGGGGCGGGGTCCGTGGCTACCAACCTGAAGCCCGCCCCGGTCTGTTTTTGAGCGAATCTCGCGTTGACGTGACCGCCCTCACTCGATTGCTCTCCGTAGTTGTAACATCAGTACGACACCGTGCACAAGTATGTGCTCGCGTGTTCCTGATGTGAATTGCCGGAAGAGGTGTCGTGTTGGCGACAGAACGACAGGTGTCGATCCGTGCGGTATGGCTCGGCCAGGAGCTGCGCAAACTTCGTGAGTCGAAGAAGATCTCCATGCGCGAGGCAGCCGGATACCTCGGCAAGGTGCAGCCGAGCCTCAGCCGCATGGAGACCGGGCAGTATCCAGTTCGGGAAGACGAAGTGATTGCATACCTCGACATCTGCGGCGTCAAGGATCCGCACAAGCGCACGGATCTGCTGACGATGTGTCGTGGAGTTGGCCAACGCGGTTGGTGGGACGGCTATGACGGAGACGTCGCGGGCACCCTCATGGACCGGCTCTGGATCGAGGCGCGAGCAACTGAGATCAAAGGCTGTGATCTGACCTATGTTCCGGGCCTGCTCCAGACTCCGGAGTACACAACCGAGCTGATCAGGGTCGTTAATCCGAAGCCCAGCGATCATGCGCTCACACGCTGGGTCGAAGTTCGGATGACCCGGCAACACATTCTCACGCGGCACCATCCGACCTTGTTCCATTGCCTCATCGATGAACCGGTGATCCGTCGCCTTCCTGGGAACGCCGAGGTTCGCAGAGGGCAGCTCGACTACCTGGCGGAGGTTGGCTTGCGCCAGAACATCGAGATCCGCATTATCCCGGACTCCGTGTGCCACGGCGTGAACGGTCCGTTCGAGGTCATGACGCTTGCCGCGCCCTATCCGCGGGTCGGATATGTGGCGACCTCTGCCGGGGACATCTGCGTCGAAGGGGAAGCCGTCGAGCAGCTCAGCCGGTCGTATGATCGGCTTCTGAGGGTCAGTCTTGAGCCCGAGGCTTCCCGAGAACTGATCATCTCTGAGAGGAACAAGCTGTGATCATCGCGTGGCGCAAGAGCAGCCGCAGCGGCGGTGGCGGAAACGCGGGCAACTGTGTCGAGGTCGGCGCCTGGCGCAAGAGTTCTCGCAGCGGCGGTGGCGGCAACGGCGGCAACTGCGTCGAGGTCGGCCAGCTCGCCGACACCACCGGCATCGCCGTCCGCGACACCAAGCACCGCACCGGCGCCGTCTTCACCTTCACCCCTGCCACCTGGTCGGGTTTCGTGCGGGACATCAAGTCCGGCACCTTCGACGTCGCCTGACGGCACAGGACAAACCCGGCCCGCCACTGTCGAGTGGCGGGCCGGTTCGTTCACAGGGTGAAGCTCACCGTGCAGGTCAGACCGGGAAGACGCTGATGACGCCGTCGTCCGAAGTTCCGTGCACGTAGTACGGGTGGTCGGCGAGCAGCTGGTGCTTGAGGTAGATGGAGAACACCGGGAGGCAGCCGCCACCGGTCACCACCGGCACCTTGGGGTTGTGCAGGTAGACCGGCTGGTGGTGGACGTACTGCGGGATCCGGGTGTCGTCGGAGATCGTGCTGGTCTTGCACACCGATCCGTCCGACTTGAACTGGGTGGCCACGAGGGTCGTCCGTACGAGCGAGCCTTTCCCGTCGATCTTCGTGACCGGGCAGGGCGCCTTGTCCTTGCCGTAGCAGGTGGTCAGCTGGACGTCGCCGAAGACGCTCAGGCTCGTGGCGCCGCCGGGGGCCTGCCACAGTCCGGAATGCTTGGGCACGGAGGCGCTGCCCTTGACCGTCGGGGTCCACACCGGCGCCGCCTTGGTGACGACGGACCGTCCGGTGTTGGCTGCCTGCGTCGTGCCGACGTACTTCCCGGCGACCTCGACGAAGCCGCTCTTGAGGTTGAACCGGCCGGCGGCGCCGAGCGAGCGCGTCCAGACCGACAGGTCGCAGCGGAAGCTCGCGGCGGTCTGGGTGGGGAGCAGGAAGCGGGTCGTCAGTGAGACGGTGGACAGCGCGCCATTGCCTGCGGCGTAGACGTTCTGGCTCCTGAGCAGCTTGCGTACGGACGTGCCCTTGCTGTTGAAGCACTCCACCTGGTTGTCGACGAGGATGCGGGTTGAGGCGTCGCCGAACTTCAGGCTGCTGTTGATGTACGCGGCCTGTCCTGCCGACAGGCTGACCGTCACCGAGGCCACCTTGATGTTCACCATGGGCGCGTTGTACGCGGGTGCGCGGTAATTCGCGGGCGTGACGTCGTCCCGCGTGGTGGCGGCGGTGGCGTCGTGGGTGAGAAGTAATCCGGTGGCCGCGACTGCCACGACGAGCACGCCGTACAACAATCGGCGCATCAAGCGCGTGGGCTTTGGTTTGATCACAGGGATCCCCGTTCATTGCTCGTCTGCGATTCGCAAGCCTGACGGGAACCGGCTTCAAAACGGCTTCATCACCCGGACGTGCCCGGCGACCGCAACCGGCCATCCCGCCGAACGTTGCGAGCCGCAAACTATCAGCGCCCGGCAAGGGCGGCAAGCGATGTGGGGTAGGCGCACGCCGACCCGCTCACACCAGCTCGATCCCCAATGCGAGCACGCCCAAGGCTTCCCGCTCCGGCGGATAGATCTGCCGCACGTTCGCGAGCTGCTCCTCCTTGGTAGCCAAGGGATTCACCGACCCGAGGTCCTCGTGGGCGAACATCTCCTCGAAGTCCGCGTACCTCGCCACCCGCGTCACCCTCGTGAGCACTTCTTCCTCACGGCAGCGGAACCTGATGAGCGACCCGGCCTTGATCTTCTTGCGACTGGAGTCGTTCACCCGGATCTCGGTCGTCTTGTGACCCGAGGCGATCAGATCGAAGTACCGCTTGTAGATCCCCATCTCGTGGGCGCGGGGGCGCGCGTCCAGATCGTCCGGCCTTGCACTCATGAGTCGCCCGAGTTCCTTGACGGTGAACGAACGGAACAGGTGCTTCGGATCGGCGAGTAGTTCACCGACCAGCCAGACCTGAGGCGTGAAGATCCGCATCGGCATCTGCGCCGCCGGCGTCCCGAGAGACCCCAGAACACCGTCGACCAACTGACACCCGAAGGCCCAGTCTCCTCCCAGGATGGCCTCTATCAAGTCGTCCTTGCCCGCGCTTCTCAATCGCGTGGCCGGCGCTGGGGACAGCGGGGGC
>Ga0307515_10012989_pt1 | contig 15603 bp, 1 predicted proteins | sample 17_EM_MG_FD_194513 | JGI IMG/M metagenome (GOLD analysis project Ga0307515, IMG submission 194513) | Populus trichocarpa ectomycorrhiza microbial communities from riparian zone in the Pacific Northwest, United States - 17_EM | ecosystem: Host-associated > Plants > Roots > Unclassified | place... | reverse complement strand
AAAACTCTTTAAGATTTAATAGATTAATGGCCAAAATAACCTAGTAGATATAATAATAAAGGCGAACCTAAATAAGGCACTAGAGACGTTTATTAATATAAATACTCTATATATATAAGTTAAAGGTTAAATTAAAAGGGAGTCCTTAGAAATTTCTTAGTTATATAAGGTTTTAAGATGTCTAGGAACTTTAACCGGCAGTTAAAGTTATCTAATTAGTTAGATTCTGTAGACCCTAACTTAACCTAGCCAATTAGGATTTTCCATCCCTAGGATAGAAAATTGCTATTAGCTCGCTTACTACTAGCGCCTTAGCGGCCTTCTAAATAAGATATCTACCTATAACTCCTAAGTAAGAAAGCACTACGTGCTAAAAGGCAAACTTTTAGAACAGCGAGACTTATATTATAATAGCAATAGTAAGTAAGAAGGATTAATATTTGTTACACTAGTTAAGCGGTATATATATATATAGATGGCAACCGCAAAAAAAGAGTTGCTAGTGTTGGGAATATAGGCAAGTTGCCGTTACGTGCGGCAAGTTGCCGTCACGTGTCGCCGCGGCACTAGTGTGGCGAGGAGCCTTAAGCTCCTCGCCCCCCCCTAAAAAAGAAGAACAGAACAATCATCATACTATCTACGAACCGTAGCTACGTGATATCACCTTGTGTAACCAATATATACTAAATATTTTTAATGCCTAATAACTAAATTACCATATAGCTGGAATTAAAGTAAGTCTACTACCTTAACTCAATTAAATACGCGTATAGGAAAAGATATAACTATATATAAAGACGTCTAATATAATTAAGTAACCACATTATTACCTATTTAGTTCAGACGTATAATAATATAATAGCTCGGTAATAATATAATAGCTTAGCGCTAAGTAATAGGAGGGGGGAGGAGGGGGAGGAGATTAGGGGTGGCTCGGCCACTGCAAAAAGGTTATAATATTAGTACGGTGTTAAACTTTAAAAATTATATCCCGGGAACTTAATTAACAACCCCTATATAAAATATTAATAACGTTTAATTATAGAGCTTTAAACTAGTAGATCTTTTAGGAATACCTATTATAAGTAGCTCCGAGTGCAAAATCTATAATATTTAGTAGTGGTATAAGTATAGGATAGGGGTATATATTTACGTTCCTAAATATTATTATATAACGCAATTTTTGGGTAATAAAAACCACTGTTAACGTTGCTCGACTAATACCTACTAGAGGTTTCTCTATCCTTCCTATCTCCTCTTTTACTTATCTCCTTGTCTAATACTATCTATATCGCTATATTAACTAATAGATCCCTTAATAGAGACTAGGGAGGGGTATTAAAGCGCCTCTAGCTCTTATAAGGAAGAAGAAAGAAGAAGAGAGGAAGGTATAGAGGAGGGAGTGTTTATAGATGGGAGGAGGCCTATAAACGGGAAATTAGGCAGCTATAATATAGATATTAATATTACTTAACTAACACTTACTAGACGCCCCTCTGTCCTCCCTATCTCCTCTTTTACTTATCTCCTTATTAGATACTATTTATATTATTATATTAACTAATAGATCCCTTAGTGGGGACTAGGGAGGGGTATTAGAGCACCTCTAGCTCTTATAAGGAAGAAGAAAGAAAAAAAGAGGAAGGTATAGAAGAGGGAGTATTTATAGACGGAAAAAGGCCTATAAATAGGAGATTAGGCAGCTATAATATAGACATTAATATTACTTAACTAACACCTACTGGATACCCCTCCGTTCTTCCTATCTCCTCTTACCTATCTTTTTATTAGATGCTATTTATATCGCCACGTCAACTAATAGATCCCTTAGTAGGGACTAGGGAAAAGTATTAGAGCACCTCTAGCTCTTATAAGGAAGAAAAAAAGAAGAGGAAAAGGTATAGAGGAGGGAGTATTTATAGATAGGAGGAGGCCTATAAGTATAGAAGATTAGGTAGCTATAATATAGCTAGTAATATTGCTTAACTAATATATACCAGAGGCTCCTCCATCCTTCCTATCCTCTCTTACCTATCTTGTTGTCCGATGCTATCTATATTACTATATTAACCAATAAATCCCTTAATAGGGACTAGGGAGGGGTATTAGAGCACCTTTAGCTCTTATAAGGAAGAAGAAAGAAGAAAAGAGAAAGGTATAAAGGAGGGAGTATTTATAGACAGGAGGAGGCCCTATAAGTACGTAATTTGGTAAGTATTAATAGTATAAGATTCTTATATAAGATGGGCTTAATTACTTACTAAAATACGGGGTATCTCTATTACTACAATGGCTACTATAGTAGTAGAGACGCCTTAAATATTTAATATAACTAACTACTAAGGCTATTAATAAGTAAAAGGTAGGTTACCGATGTAGTGCGAACGATATAGTTATTAATATTATTTATAGCCTATTTTTGCTTTTAGTATATACGTAAATCGTCTTTATATTTAGCGTAGAGCTAATTATAGGCAGTAAGCTGGTTTGGGTCTAGCTTTGCTATTAATATAGCCGTAGGTAGTATATCCCTTAGTATAGGCCGACTTAGTAGTTCTAGCTTTAGAAGATTATCTTTCTTCTTAGATAGGTTAATATACTGCTATACCTTATTAGTTTTAGCTATATTTTAAATAATAAAGAACTATTAAATCTAATTAGATAGCTTATTAAGGATAAGGTTAATTTTTAATTTAATAAAGGTTATTATTTTTAAAATTTAATAGGTTAAAAAGGGTCTAGGTTAGGGTTTAGCTAGCGTTTTAATAAAACCTTATTTAGACGTTCCAAACTTTTAATTTAATTTATTAGTTTAGATTACTAAAATTTAAAATTTTGTTATAGGGAGTGTAATTAATAACCCCTATTAACAGCTCTAATTACGTTTAATTTTTAATTTATAAATTAGCAGATTTATAGGTAATAGTTATTATAAGCAGCTCTAGGTGTAGTATATATAAAATCTTAACTATAGTGTAGAGAAGTTGTGGCTGCTAATATACGGTCCTAAGTATTCTTAAAGGTTACATAACTTCTTATATAAGCAATATTTCCGCCCTTTAAAAAAATTAAAAAAATCTAAAAATTAATTAACGCTATAGATAGTAGTAACACTAATTTAGTAGTACTGCTAATTCTTTTTATATACTATTATATATATATCTAACAGCTTTAAAAGCGGTAAGAAGGTAAAACGGATAGGGGGGTTAAAATTTAGAAAATTGGATTTTGTGATTAACCTATTTAAAAGTTAGTGTTGGTATGTATTAACAACGTGCAGAATACATATATTATAATGATATGTACTATACGGTGTTGTAGGTGGATCTTAATTGTTCTACTCTAATGCAGTGTTAATACATATACGCGTCTCGCGTAAGTTATATGCTCTATGCACGTAATATATAGAATGAATATCTACTGACACTGGAGCAACTCTAAAAGAAGAGACCAAATCGTACTGTTCCCGTTATTCGTAGTATATACGTAATAGCTTCTCTTTTAATCCCATTCTAGTTATATAATGCTAAGCCAAATCTGAGTTTATTTATTCAACCTACGCTAATAGGGTTATAGGCTTTAAGGCTAAAGTTTCGGTTATAGTTTTGGCCTTAATCTTAATTGCAGTAGCAGCGATCTATAAAGGTAGTATACGCTCCTTGGCTGGGGTATTCCTTTTCCTATATAACAATAGAGGGTTATAGCTTGCTAATTAACTAAGAAAGGTCTTCTAAAGGGTTGGGGATAGCGATATGGCATGCTGGTACTCCCTAGTAAGCAGTAACTAACTTATTTATAAGGATGCGGTTTGTATAAAAGTCTGTGTAGATCTTTGTAATTATAGCCACCTCCTTGCTGTATCTAAGTCTTTGTCTAGGTCTTTGCTCCATACTAGGCACGGCTAGTTTAGGTGGTGTATATGTGTGTAGCTGCTGCGGTTGCTGCGGCTGCTGTAGTTGCTGCTTTCTTGACTATAGCAATTGGTTATAATTGGAGGATTGAGGACTAGGGGGGGTAGCGGGGGTAGTGGGGGCAGTGGGGGCAGCGATTGGAGTAGCTGGCGGTGCAGCGATTGGGATAACTGGTGACTAAGCTGGGGTAGGAAGGCTAGGTGGAGGATTGTCCTTTGAGGCTTGCGGGCCTATTGCGTTATCGTCTTAAAAATTAAGCTCCTCTTAATTGGTAGTGGTTATTATTTTTAGGATTTGTATGGTTAGGTAGGGTCTAATTAGTGTCTTGGCGAAAACCTTATTTTAACGTTCCGAACTCTTAGTTTAATTGGTTAGTTCGTTTGTTAGTTGGGTTAATTAATGGTATAGTAAAGGTCCTACTAGTGCTCTTCTAGATAGTGGTAGACTTACGGTCTAAACGCCAGATAGTTATTGCGGAGGTTATTATAGAGGTTATTGTGGAGGTAGCTACGGAGGTAGCTGCGGAGATTATTGCGGAGGTTAAGGCGTGACGGATGGTGTGGGGGTAGAGGTAGAGGTAGAGGTAAAGGTAGTCGTAGGTTAAGGTATAATAGATGGTGTAGAGGTAGAGGTAGTCGTAGATTAAGGTGTTATAGGTGGTGTAGAGGTAGAGGTAGTCGTAGATTAAGGTGTCACAGGTAGTGTAGAGGTAGAGGTAGTCGTAGATTGAGGTGTTATAGGTGGTGTGGAGGTAGAGGTAGTTATAGGTTAAGGTATAGTAGAAGGTATAGGTACTGGGAAATATCCTGCTTATTGCTCCTCTAGGGTTCCGTGTGTCTTATAATACTTAATACTTCTTAACTTAATATTAGTGCTAAACTTATCCTTAAGTGCGTTTATCTTTTCTCTAGTCTATTCCGTTTGGTTATATTCTTATGCTATATCGTATAAGGACTGAGTAAGTATTTTACCTCGTTTGTGGTTGGCGTTAACCTATACTCCTCTGCTGTTTAGATAATCGCGTAGTTGCTAAAGCTAGTATAAGGGGATTTACGTGAAGATGTTAACCGTAAAGTCCTTGAAATCTCCCTGGAACGATTCCTAGAGTGTCTAGTCTAGCTGGTTGTGTATCTCTGTGTATATATATATCTTGCATTGTATGTAGTCGGTCAGCTCGTCCTTGGGGACTTCCGTTGGGTCTTCCTATTTAGCTGCTTCTTCCTCCCAGTCTTTCTCCCAGTTTTTCTCTATTCCTGATATCTTGTGTTTTGTGTGTTATTTAAGTAGGTGAGGGTGTTTGTAGGGGGACGGTTGAGGAGGCCGTTGAGGAGGTGGTTTAGGAGGCGGTTTAGGGGGCGGTTCGAGTTGTTTGAGTAGGGTAAGGTGTTCTGCGTAGTAATTCTTCTGAAATAGATAGAACGAGATATCTAGAAGTTGTTGTGGATACCAGATAAGTACTCCTAGGTGGTTTCTCTTCTTCTCTTTAACTAAAATAGGCTGATACGAAAGGTGGATGAGTATAACTATCTTCTAATCTGCTGCAAGGTGGACAGTATAACTGTCTTCTAAGCTATCTGCGTGTTTCCTAATCTATGCGCGCTTACTAATCAGTGTTGGTATGCATTAATAACGTGCAGAATACATATATTACAATGATATGTACTATGCGGTGTTGTAGGTGGATCTTAATTGTTCTACTCTAATGTAGTGTTGATATATATACGCGTCTCGCGTAAGTTACGTGCTCTATGCACGTAATATATGGAATGAATATCTACTGACAGTTAGGAAATTAAGATAAATACTATATTCTCTACTTACCTCTAAGCTAGTATATAATTTCCTAATTAGGAAAAGTTATTTATAAGTAGTTACTACTACCTTCGTATAAAATCTTCTTATTATACCTCTTTAGTCTTACTTATAGATAACTAAAATTATTCTATATTAAACCTATATTTAAATATAAGCCCTAAAAGCTTTTTAACTTATAAGATTGCTATATAGGTTAGCCTAGCTGTCTTATTCTTTTCCTTAATATCTAGAATTACCTAGTTAAGTATTAAGCCCTAGCTTTTATATATAGTAAGAGTAAAAGCTAAAGTAATTAAAAATTAACGCTATAAGTAAGAGCCTCTTATACCCTCCTATTTATAAAGTACAGAAAATATAGGGATAACCTTTTTACTATCCTGCTAAGTAAATAGGGTAGGTTTATTATACCTATTTACTATAACTAGTAGTAACTAAGGCTAATCCTTTTTAATATCCGCGTGTCCCTTCTATATAATATCTTTAACTATACTAGTAGTACCGTTTACTAAGCCTAGTTTAACCTAGACATTCTATATTAGTATTACTTTCGCGCTAATATATAGGATTAGACTCTCTATAGTATCGCACTAATTAAGAGTAACTTTCCGCATACCTACACTAGTGTTAATTAACTTAATAGCTACTATTGGCTGTAAAAGGTCGCGAAGCTAAGTAGTATTATACTTACCTATAGCAGCGCGTGTGCTATATAGCCAAATTGCGTTATTAAAGCCCGCAACCTTATTAGTGGATAGGCCCTACTTATACCTTATTAGAAGAAGCTTCTAGGTTAAATTACCTATAGAATTACTATGTAGCTCTATAAGGGCGGTCCTAAATATAGAGCTCTTAGCGTTATTACTGCCCTACTATATAACTTTATCTAGGATAGCTGTTTAGTTAATTACCTTATAGGCTTCTTTTTTATAGCTAGTAAGCTCTAACGGCCTAGCGGGTAGATTGCTATATAAGGCCGCCTAATTTATAGGGGGAAGCTAATAGAAATCGCCTACTAGTAAGATATTTAAGCCTTTAAAGTAGTCGTTATTATATATAGGGTAGATTTAATAGAGGCGGCAATTAATCTAGGCTAAATATACTTGCCTAATTATAGATTTCTTATTAAGGATAAGATAGTAAATATCCTTAAAAGCTTGTTATAGAGGCGTAAGACTAATAGTAGGCAATTCCTTAAATAGATAATTTACTGGCAATCTTAATAGATTGTATATAGTTCTGCTGTTAATATTAAAGGCAGCTACCCTAGTAGGGGCCGCTTAAGCTAATGGTATTAGCTTATTATTAGCCCTTACTATATTATAGAGCGTAGTAGAGAGGATAGTAATAAGATATAATTTGCTAGTTCCTACCTCTCTATTAACGTTAATCCGTAATAGGAAGGGGCTAAGGCCCACTTAGATCTACCTATAGTAATTAACTATAACGTTATAGATATAACGCTGGCCTAGTTATAAGGAGGATAAAGTTACTATTTGGGATAGGCGGCTTAATAGTAAAGGCTGTAGCCGTGCTTCCTGCCAATAAGTCCTCTTATTAAGCTGCGGGTACGTACCCTAGTGTATACTTTAGTCGTAGTTATAATTAAGCTCCCTATTACTAAGCCTATTAGGATCCTTAATTTTAACTTTATTAGTATTTTAAACGCGGGTATATAGGGCCTTAAAGGACTAGTATAGCTCTAAGTTGTCTGCGAAATCGCCCTTAAACTTATTAATATTATTAGTAGTTTTACAACCTTCCTCTAGTTTCCAATTATAGAAGTAGTCGGGTAGGTGCTAATAAGAGTTAATATAAGCCTAATAGGAAGCTATATAATTAGGGGCCCCAAATCTATTAGTATAAGTAGCTACTTCCTTATACTCCCTTTATAGATAATAAAGAATAAGCTTTATATAATAGAACTTAGGATACTATAAATAAGAAGGATCGCCTTTATATTATAGAAAGTACGATATAACTTAAGGCCTTACTCTTAGTTAACGCTTATAAGTAGAGTAATTAAAATAAAGTAGAAAATTAAGAAAAGTAACGTCCTCTACCCTATTTTGGCGGCGCGTATATTTCTTATAGTTAGACAATCCGTACCCTCTTAGCTGCCTATCCTTAAGCTTATATATAGCGCTTTAATTATTCTCCTAGTAGTAGTTTAAAGTTACTATATTCCTAGAGCCTTTATAAAGGGGAATATTAAAAAGCAGATAATATACCTCCTATACTAACTAATTACGTTTCGTAATAAGCTTATTTATAAACCTAGCTATAACTAAACTAAAGGTATAAAGGCTATTGGCGTGCGGCTATACTAATTAGAGTAATTCCTAGTAGGAAGTTAACTTCTTCTCTTCCTTGCTGCAATATTTACCTATATAGTTAACTATTACTAATATACTTATAGCGGGCGACGTATTAATATTTTCTATTTACGCCAGTATTATAGCCGCATTATAGCTATTAAGAAGCTTATTGTTATACTATAGATAGAACGTTTAATAATATAGATTTTAATCCTTTAATATAGCGGCCTTATTACGGAAAGGGTGTAGAAAGTAAAAGCGGCACTCCTTTACTCTAGCGGAGCCTTTCTTTAATCTTAAGCAGTAAGATTTGGTGTAATTATAGTGCCGTTAAAATTAATTAAGGTAGGCGGTAAGAAGCTTACTAGTATTAAGCTGTTCTTTATAGCTAGGAGTAAAAGGATATTAAAGATTAGAAGGCCTAGATTAATTAGGATTTATTATAGATATAAAAGCAGCCTAGTGCTTGGTAAAAGCCGCTTTTAATTTACTAGTTAACGGATCTAGCTTTAGGGCTATTAAACTCTATAAGAAGCTATATATATAGCCGCTACCTCGCACTTACCACTTATATTAGGACTAAAAGTTAGTGCTATTAAATAGACCTATAAGCGCGTGCTTCCTAAACAGATTAAAGCGGCGATATAGCTAGTAAGTAGTAATATGCGGATTATCGTTAAGATTCTAAGAAGCAATTTAGTAGCGCTAAGCCTTATTAGCAGCCTTATATTCGTTAAATAGATGCATATAAAAGTGTAGATTATACTAATATAGATTAGTAACGCTAAGTATAAAGAATAGAGACCCGCTTTTAATATTTTTAGTATAAGCCGTAAGCTTATTTCTCTTCTACTTCTAGTAAGGCCTGGTGCCCTTAAGCTTCCGTATATGCTATATAATCTTATTTAGAACCTAGTTACCCCTACTACTATTTATAAGATTATTAAGCTTATTTAAAGATAGACTATTTTTATTTAATCGGCCGTAAAGGAAGTGGGTAGTGTTAAGGGCTTGCTCTCTTATAATCTAATTAAACACGTAGTAGCGAAATAAGGGGTAGCGGCTAAACTAACTATCCTAATACTTAAGTATATACTTAGCGTACGCAGCTAGGGTAACTATACGGCTTTATAGTATGTTAAAATCGGCTTTACTATAAGGAAATAGAGTAGGAAAGGCGCCGCGTATAATAAGGTTAGCTAATCGCTTAGAGAGAGGTATTTATCGCATAGTAAGAACCTCTAGGCCCGCTTATAGGTCTTATTAGTGTTAAACCTTGCGACCTAAAAGCTCTAATTTATTAAGGTTAGGTACTAGATTAGGAACTAAAGTATCTAATACGTTGTTATTAAATTCGTTATTTAGTATATTATTACTAAGCTTAGTAAACAGAGGATTAATAGTAGAAGGACGCTGTATAAAAGTAGTAGGGTAAGCTATTAGGCTACTAGAATTAAACTCTAACTTATTAATATAAGGTAGCTAATCTAATATAGAGCTATTTTTAGGTAAGCTAATAAGCTAGGTGCTATATATTTTAACATCGCGATAATTAAAATAATTGGCCTTTAGAAAGTAAAGCTATTATACTATAGTAGAGCGCCTTATGGTATACCGCTTGGTAAACCGCCGACTTAGGTATTTGCTACCCTTTACTGCTATAGGCCTTATAACCAGTATATTAAGTTTAGAAGGTAGCTATAGTAGCTACTTTTAAGTCTTTAGTGTGTTCTAGCTAAAGTAGTAAATATAGCTAGTATAGCGATATTGCTGGCCGTGTATACGTACGACTTGTAGATAAACGTATACGCGCGTAATTAGAAGCTCCTCTACTGCAGTAAGTATAGGTAGAAAGCCAGGAATAGGCCCTAGATTAAGCCCGTTGCTTTCACTAAATAGGGAAAGAAGGATTAAATCTTTAAGGCTATTGGCATCCTTAATATAGGCTTTGCATATACCTATTTTATTACCCTTTATAGCTAGGCCTATTTAAAACCACCGCTCCTTATAATAACTGCACGTCTCTATATATTTAGCCTATAGTATACTCCTAAACTTCTTAATTTGCTCCTAATTAACAGCTAAAATAGGTAGGGGTATGGCCGTAATTAGAGTAGAAGTAGGTATTAGCAGTAGAGTAGGCATAGGAGCTAGTTCTAGTAAGGACGTATTTAGGCCATTTAGAGCGCCTCTTCTACTATATAGAGCTTTATCTATATTATATAGCGGAGGAGTAGGCGAGTAAGCTTTACCCCACTAATTAAGAATACGGTGCTCCCGTTATATTACCCTAATTGTCTTCCGCCGTTAAGCTATTTTAGGGGTATTTTAGCTATTCTAGCCGCGAGGCAGAAAGGCGTTCTCGGTATTATTTTTAGGTAAAGTAGTTCGCTAGCGCCTTGCAGGATAATTATTAGTAGTAAAACCTAACTCTATAAGAGCTCTCCGCTTATTTAAATTATATTTAGAGGCCTAGAAAAGTAAGTAAAAGTAGAAGTAGTATATAGGGAATACGCGCCTTTAACTGATATAACTAGTATAGCTTTAAAAGCTTCTTTAAAGGGCCATCTTTAACAAAGTTAAGGCGGGGCTTATAGATACTGCACTTGCTGCACTTAATTATTGTAAGGTTTACTATAGTTATAGTATATATAGTGGTATTAATAGAGATATTAACAGAGATGTTAATAAAAAGGTATATATATAATATTTTAATATTCTAATATTTTAAAGTTCGTCACGTAAATTCTGCTATAACTTATTGTCTGTAAGTTTTTTTAAACCAATTAGAAGCTAGCTTGGCAAAGTTTAAAAATTAGAATACCCTAAAAGTATAGACCACTCGTACCTCGGGTTAATAAAGATAGGAACGACCTTATATATAGCTCTCTCTAAAGATAAGAAGGACGAGCTTTAAATTCTCTATAAGAGGTATAAGGTAGTAAAAAAGGAATATAAGAAGCAGAAGGTAGCTTTAACCTCCCTATAAAGCTATATTACTAGTGTAGTGGCCAAAAACCTTAACACCTATATACTAGGTATTAACTCGGTATATAACACCCTAATAGCTCTTAAGGAGAGGGTTACCCCTACTAATATAGCATATAAGCTATACCTATCCACTTAATATGCAAAGGTTAAAAAGGGCCTAAAGAACCAGAACTTTAAGGCCTAGTTATAGCAGTAGGAGAAGACATATAACGACTATAAAAAGATTAAATTACTAGACGTAAACGGCGATTAAGTAATTAGAGACTTTCTACTAGCTATAAAGCCAGTATTACCAAACTAGGCTTTAATATGGAGGGTTAAATTTAATAAACATAACTGGGCTAGTAACTAAATAATATCTATAGATTAACTAGTCGAAATATATCGGAACTATTAACGAATAAAAACTACCTAAAAGAGAAGGGATTAACTTAGCGCTAATGCAGTAGGCTTCTAGGGCGAGTTAATTAACAGATCTTATAAAGATGAGGCTTTTAAGGATAAGGCTCCTAAGGATAAGGCCCCTACTACACCGTCTAGGACGTTAAAGAAGAAAGAAATCCCAACGTACTACTGTAGAGATATTCAATAGTTTCCGGATTATCCTTATATTAACAAATTGGTTTAATTAAAGGATTAGAAATCTAATAAAGCTATAGCTATAAAAGTTAAGGAAAGAATTATAAGTGTATTAGATTGGACTAAGTTAAAGATTAAAAAGATAAGGAAAGAGGCTTTAGGTAAGAAAGCTTTATAAAAGGAAGCTATACGGAACCCAGACGGAAGTTAAAAGGAAGATAACTATAGTATCTTCACCGTATACTAAGTAGGCGCCTATAACGCAGGTTCTAACTATAAGCTATATAATAGCGTGATCCTTAACAGCGGAACCATAATATACGTTATTAATAATTAATTAAGATTCGTTAATAAGCTCTAACTAAGTAATAACTTTATATACGCCGGAACGGGCCTAGATCTAGTTAAGGGCATAGGGACAGCAGCAGTTATAATTTAGACGCTAGTAGGCCCTAAGAGGATTCTACTAGCTAATGCAGCATATATACCAGCATTCTATACAAATTTAGCCTATCTAGATAGGTTTAATAATAAGAATATATAGTGGGATAATAAAAAGAACCTACTATATTATAAAGACGATTATAAAACGTTTGCCTATTACGGGTAATATTATAACTAAAATACGCTTAAATACAATAAGCTAAAAGCCTTATTTGTAATCTAATTATAAGACCCCCTTCCTAATTAAAAAGTATTAGGAAGGCTTTAGTATAAAAGACTAGGTTATACAGGACCTAACGCGATTAAGTATTTACCTTAGGAGGTAGGTAGTGCAAAGCTTTAAGAACTAGCGATGATTAACTATAAATCCTATACTATTAGTAAGGCTCACAAAATTGTATTAAGAAGAGCACCTACTAATAAGGCAACGAGGCCTTTCTATTACGTGCATATTAACTTATTCCTAGAGATTATAGTATATAACAGCCATATCTAGACAATATATTTCTATAACGAATTTCTACGGATAAATAAGGTAGAGACTTTTGCCTATAAGTCGTCGTCAATATAAGTAATTATATAATATTTAAATAGGGTAAAGCGTTAATATAATTAGAAGATTGCGGTTATTTAAGTTAATAGCAAACCCTCCCTTAGTAGCGACTTCTATAGTTAGATAAACTAAGAAGGAATTATAGTAAAGCAATTATCCTTATATATAAAGTCTTAAAATAGTTTAGCTAAACGTTTTAGGGGGGTAATTATTATTAAGTCTTGTTGTATGCGAATTAAAGCTTAATTACCAGAAGAGCTCTAGCTAGAGATTATTAGAGCTATATCGTATTTAATTAATTAGATACTAAACGCCTAGCTTAGATAAATAACACCTTTTAAGAAGCTTTAATTAGTACTAGAGCTCTTACTATTAAAGCCAAATATAGCTTATCTATATATATACGGCTATAGAGCTTACTCGCTTAAATATAACCTTCTATACACTTAAAAGCTTAAGCTAAGAGCTTATATTAGATACCTAGTTAGGTACTAGTTAATAAACATCTTTAGGGTCTATATACCTAGCAAAAAGAAGGTAATTTAAATAAGAGACGTGACGTTTAATAAGCAATTGCTCTATAATAACAATCAGCTAAATCTCGCAAATCTGCTCTAAAAACGCGCTAATTAAATTTTGGAGGTAATTAATGTATTATATATTAATAGGACGCTTTAGGAAGAGCTTAATAAAACGTTAAATAAAGACAATAAGACTTTAGATAAGATTTAAGTAGAAAACGGTAGAAATTAATAGGTAGATTTTAGTAGAAATTAAGACTAAGTAACCGATTAAGACAATAACGTAGCAAGCTTATAAATCTTAAAGGATAATTTTCTACCTACCCTTTCTACCCTAAATAAGACGCCAGAACCTTAATTAATTCCTACTAAAAAATCCTTAAGCTCCTTAGCTCCCTTTACCTATTAATAACTATATAATAAATATATACCTATAAAGGATAACTTATAGGATAAAAACGGCGCAGCTGTTAAAAAAGACAATATTATAAAAGGTAAATAATTAAGGAGGCTACCTAAACGATATATAGCTTATTTAACTTACCTTAAAGAGGTAGATAGCTTTAAAGCGCTTTAGGTAGCCTTTTACGTAGGCCTAAAATATTATAGGAAAATCTATTGCGATAAGCTACTACCTCCGCCTAAAAACTAGAAGGAGCTTATAAGACACTAGTATAGGAAAGAGTTCCTTACTACCGCTATAAAAGAATATACGGACCTAGACGGTCGTAGAACATTTAAGGTCGTAGATAAGACTCCATTAGTTAAAATAGTGCCTATTACCTAGAGATTTACCTATAAAATAGATACTAATAGATATCTAACAAAGTTTAAGGCACGACCCTGTGTAAGAGGTAATCTATAAGAGTTAATTTATAAGGATACCTATACGGCAACTCTAGCAGCCAAAGTCTTTAGGGCTCTCGTAGCAGTCATCGCAGCATTTAATTTGGGCGTTTAGTAGGGCGATACTATTAATACGTTCGCGAACAGCTTAATTAACAAAATAGTCTATATTAAGTATCCGGATAGATTTACCATTAAGGGCAAATATCTACTACTATGTAGAGCTCTCTATAGACTTTAACGATTACTACGTCTCTAGTATAATAACTTAAGTCAGGAACTAACTAAATTGGGGTTAAAGCCTATTAGCGGAGAGCCGTGTCTCTACTATAACGATTAACTAATTATATTCTTCTATATAGACGATATCTATACCGTAAGCACTAAGGAGAACTAGTTAAAGCTTCTAAGCTTTAAGACTGCGCTTATAAAGAAACATAAGATAAAGGACCTAGGTAAACTGTCCTAGTTCCTAGGAATTTAAGTCTTAAAAAATAGAAGTTAGAGGAAGCTATAGCTCTGTTAAGACTCCTATATTAAGAAAATCGCTAATAACTTTTATTTAACTAATATACGCTTAGTTAGTATACCTATAAGCACTAATAGGCTCCTACCAAACCCAGAGGAAGCTTTAAATTAAGACACCTATGTCTACCAGAGGATAATTAGATTACTTCTCTACGCGACCTATATTACAAGACCTAATATAGCTTAGGCTTTAAGTAAGCTATTAGAATTCCTGCAAACCCCCTTACCCCTATACAACGCCATAGCTCTGGTCCGTCCTTTATAAGTAGTTAAATTATCTATAGATTATTACAGTTAATCATTTGCCTGTCATCTAAGGTTAATCCAATTTCTTTAAAGAAGCAACTCTACTAGATTAATTCCGTGCCTGCATATAATAGAGCCATAAGCTTAGCCTCTGTGCTTAACTTTGTTATTAATATCTGCTTAGTAGAGCGCCAGTTAATTAGTCCCCCGAATAGGGTAAACAGATATCCTTCCATACTACGTCTACTTATTAAGTCGTCTCTAAACGCTGCGTTACTTACTCCTATAAAGACTTAACTCCCTATATTATACCCTAAATATTTAATTATAAGGGTCCTCGTCTAATGTAGGTAGGTAATTACTTAACGGGCTATCCACGAAGCTCTAACATATCGACATATATCACCACTGGTTATGTTAAGAAGTACGTGATAATTAAATTAGGATTAACTAGATGCCTACTGCAGTAATAGTAGTAGACGGCTTAACAAAAGCTCTGCCAAGGCAGAAGCACAAAACATTTGTTTATTAATTAAATTTAGTTAATATTAAGGAAAGGATCTAAATTAACAAAGGTAAATAAGAAAGATATAGGGTATATTTAACTTAACACCATACCAAGACCCGCGATATAGCTTTAACCCATGGGGGCTTAAAGCTGGGGGGGGTATGTTGATCTAGATCGGGTTTTCTTACCACCGTCTTACTACCGTCTTACTACTATCTTTAATGCCTACCCTAGGTCTCACCACCCGTTTCTATTACCTATTTTGACTCAGTTGCCTGGACCTACCTCATGTATAAATAGCTTCTTTTCTTCATAGTTTGAATAGACAGAGTCCTCATTCTTTACT
>Ga0307515_10012988_pt1 | contig 15604 bp, 4 predicted proteins | sample 17_EM_MG_FD_194513 | JGI IMG/M metagenome (GOLD analysis project Ga0307515, IMG submission 194513) | Populus trichocarpa ectomycorrhiza microbial communities from riparian zone in the Pacific Northwest, United States - 17_EM | ecosystem: Host-associated > Plants > Roots > Unclassified | place... | reverse complement strand
TTAGTATAGGTAGTAACGAAACGTAGTAGGCAATAGAAACAGGTAGTAAGTAATACGATATAAGAAACAAGGTGGTGAGATAAAGGGTAATAGGCAACTGGAATAACTCTAGGCACCTAGAATAAAGTAAGTATATCCGACCTAGTTTAACAACAGCATATTAGCTAGTTTTCCTTAACGAGTCGGCTTCTATAGAGAGAACAGGAGATAAGAAGTTTAGCTGGGCACCGATTGGAAGGGAGTGTAAGGTCTCAAACCCGTTTAAGAGGTTAGAGAAATGGAGTACCTTACTAGTGCTGTTAGTTAACGGATAAGAGACTTAATATTAATTAATTAGGTATAGTACACTAGTAAGGGACTCTGGTAGTTTAATTAGTATTCTAAAGTTATGGACTGTATAGCGCAATCTATATTTATATTGCTAATTAGATTTCTACTAAAACCTTAATAAGCTCCGTTAAAGCAATTACATCTACTGAGGCATAATGATAAGATATAACGCTAGAGGTTTTGCAAAGTACCCTATAAACGCTTAAGAGTGCATAGCTAGGAAGTCTGATTATATTCTTAACTATGTGATATACATTTATAGGTTGCATATATGCGTTGCCATTGTCTCCATTTCCTAACAAATTTAAAGGAAAGTCTATAAACGGCGAGTTGTTACCAAGTAAGATCTTAAGAAAAATTTATATATCTTGCCCTGTATAATAGCTTATTACCTTATATATTGATAATAAAAATCCCGCCTTTAGGGTTGTCTCTTATATCTACTAAAAGTTTATCCTATATATCCGTCCCTCTAAAAAGAATTTGTCGTATTAGTTGTGAAAAAATTATTTAGTAAAAGGGTGCATTTTATTAAGAGATACTTGTCTAAATTTAGCCAATAGTACATTAATTAATACGCTGTTGTAGTTAACTGTTATATTTAAAATAACCTCTCTAGTAAAAGTGCGAATTAATATTTCCTATGCGATGGGATAAAGAGCTAGCTAGTAGAGCACTATACTCTGTATTAATAATCTATAACTTATCTAGGATATTTATATAAAAGGTCTTTAGCAACTTATGTTATTTAATCTATTTGTTATTTATTAGGTAATAGATCTAATTCAGTAAAGGAGCTATTTATTTATAACTTAATTAATAGAGTATACTAGTAGTTTTAATATAGAAAGCGCAGTAAGGTAACCTAAAAGTTGGAGGTAGTACGCAATCCTAAAGCATAAGGTAAGAAGGCTTACTATTTACTAGCCAGTTAAGGCGAATATAACTGCAATTAAGATTAGGATTATCGTCGGTTAATTAACTGTTAACGACTTCTATATTAATACCGCTATTACTATTAGAGCCTTAGGTAAGGTTAGCATTGTTAATAATATAGCGTAGCTAAATAGATATTGTGTTAAGTGGACTAGTTAGCTATGGAGGGCTATCCTAGAGGTCGAAGTTATTAAGAGATAATAATATAAATAGCTCTATTGGAGGCACTAATCTCTAGCTTATAAACATTAATGTTTATAAAAGTTTCTCTGCAATACTCTTAATGGTATAGTAGCAGTCCCATTCCTAGCTAAGGTTATACTTAAACGGCCCTCTTATCTTTGTATGCGTGGGTAATTCTAATCTATGTTTTCCTAGCTACGATTTTATATACTATATATCTTGAAATCGTCGGGCTTGCTAATTAGAAGGCTAACTCTTTTTACTACGACCTAGCTTACGACGCGGCGGCAATATATTGTAAATTATTTCCGCGTCCGAATAACTTAGTATCGGCGATCTCTGAAATTTTTTAGTTAGAGGTCCTATTTAGGGTTCTACCTTTAAGTTTTACTGTTTATAGCACTATATATATAGATTGTTTTTAGACCTAATAAGGTTTAATACGACGGGTATAAGGTTCTGAATACCGCTTATTATTATAATAAATGTAGCAAAATAACTCGAAGCACCCCTCTTTGGAAATTGTAGTTATTGAATATCCTTACAGGTAAAACGGATTGTATCTGATCTATGTTATAAATGAAAGTAGCTAATAGGGGTGAAGGCAAATACCTCTGGCGATATACTAAGAAGCTCTCTATAGATGATGCCAAATATTTTCTTTCTTTAATTATGAATTTCGAGCTATTTCTAATCCGCCGACTAATTACTAGATGGAAACTGGGCATATATTTTCTTAAATATGTTAAGAATAGTACTCTTGTTCCTTTTCAATAAAGCCGCATTCTTTGCATATGACTCGGCCACTATGTACTCGAATTTGAGCGTAGGCGATGTGATGGTTTCGCCTTTATCTAGTTTACTTGGATGGCTTCGGCCGTATAGGATACCAATTTTGTTATATAGGATATGGAGGTTAGATTGATTGGCTAATAGGAAAGGAATAGGGTGTTTCTAAATATGTATATCGCTCTAATATATATAAGATGTTAGCATCTAGTTAATCTAAGCAGGTGTAGTTCTTAAACCTATATATAAATTTTTTCTGCATATTCTGCAACCCTTAGTCTCTTATTACAATGTATATTATTGCCCTTATCTCTAAAATATAATGCTTGCGGTTTAATAAGCTTTTAAAAAACATATAAACTTCCTTATAAAGTATATAGATTATTATAAGGTAGCTTAATTAAGTTGCCTTGTATTAAGGTCTGTCCCGATAGGTTTTGGGGATATTTTAGTAGATATGGGTCTTAACTTTTTATAGCCTTGGAGAGTGTATTACGTTAGTATACTAATTTAAACGTGGTAATAGGCTAGCTTACTAAGTTTTGTCTTATTATACTATGCCCTAATTTTTCCAACTCCCTTAATATATAGTTGATCTTTTTTTTAGACTATTTAAGTTTAACTGTAAAGCTTTTAGATTGTAATGAAGTAGTTAGTCTTTAATGCCTGTATATATATACAATTCTTACTCGTTAAGGAGACATAAGAGTTTGTTGGTGTGCCGTATTTTAATTAAAGACGCGGTAGCTGGAGATATTAGGATTATATAACTATGGGCAGTTAGCGGATTATATTGTGAATTTCCGCACTTTATAAATATACCTTTAGTGTTTAAGCTTGCTTTATAAACGCTTTAAAAGGGCAAAATAAGGTGACGCGTAATAAGACGTAGATAGAGAAGTGCGAAGTTGTTTTAGAGGCGGAATAAATTAATAGGATGCTAGAAGTGAATACCCGTTAGGGAAAACAACGCGGAATAAATATTAATAAAATGTATAACGTGACTGCCTGGCTGACGTTAATCCAGTATAAACAGTCAAACATTATTATATTTTAATTTATCACTATAAAGTCTATATCTAAGTATAGGATTTATTGTAAAGTAGTAAAAGGGTATATATAGATTATTTACCGTTAGAGCAAATAAGCAATATAAAATATTCGTGCCTATTAGTATAAGCTTAGTATTTAAGATACTGTAAGAATCCTTCTACTCGCGTCATACAGTATAAAAATTACCCACGCGGTAATAACCCTAAGTGAGCAAACAGTATGGCTGGCTGATGTCTATATTAATTAATGCGGATGTTAAGACCACGCTAAACTAGTAAAAAGATTTTATATAAGGATTAATGAGGCTATCCATTCCATCTGGAAAGAAGTAGTTGCAGCTATACCCTGTGCAGAACTTTGGACACTTAGCCCTCCTAATTAATATATAATATTGGGTATAGTAGGACCGTAACTAAGCGGCGACCAGATTACAAAGTGCTATATTTGTTTTAACCGTTATTTTATAAGTAGTATACTTATATATTGCAAGCGTATTGAGGGATTAAGCTAGTTATCCATCTGCTATAAATATACTGTTTAGTTTATTGTTTTTAATATAATCTATAAGGTAATTAAAAAAAGGCTATATAATAGACGCAATTCCCTAATTGCTTGCTAATTTAATTGCCCTAGTAAGGCTAATAAAGGTGGCTATTTAAAAATTGTTAGTATATAGAGCTCTTGCTAGGCTATTAATATACTGTTAACGTATCTCTTATAAAATTCACTTATTAAATCCTTTTTTAACGCCTTTAATATTTTAGATGCTATACTATATTCTTATAAATACCGGACTATTCTTATGGCATTAACCTAGCCATCCGTATCCCTTGCTTAAAAATACGCTTATAATTTCTTACCCCATCTTAATACTACCCCCTTAGCGGATTTGCGGGTGACGCCTATAGTTAAAATAAGCTTAAAACCCTTGTAACGTTTTAATAGGGGTAATACTTTATTATTAGAGTGGTTACTAGTATTAATAGCATTATTGGCTTTCTGTTTCCAAAGTAGTACTTTAATTAAGGCGCTAGGGGGAGTAGGGTCTTTAGTGTTTATATAATAATAACAATTAGGTAGCACTGGCTTATTATTACTGCTATTAGTACTATTATTAGAAATTGGAACGAAATCTAGGTCGTCTCTAGTAATAATCGGCTCCGGTAGGGATAGAAGTTTTAGTATTTTATTTAAGACGCTAGATGCAGTATAAGCAGTCTAAGTAATGGAGGATAGCGTGGTGGGTTTTTTAGACGGCGTGGTAGAAGCTAGAGGGTGGGTGTTACTAGTGGATATCTTTAAGGATAGTATAGGGAGTGGCTTAATATATAGAGGGGTTTTAGTGATATTAGAGAGTGCTTAAGGTAAGAATACTATAATGAATTAGTTACTACTGTTATATAATATATAAGGATATGCTATATATTTTAATAGGCCGGATAGCGTAGAAGAAAGATATAACGCCTTAGAATTGCTAACTAGGGCAATAAGCCTAGTTATTGTGGTTATACTATTAGTAGAGATATTTTAAGTACTTATAGATAAAGAAGGCTATATTAAAGCACCTAAATTAATAGCTAGGCTAATTAGCCTGGCTGGCTTAATTGTAATAATACTAGAAGATATAAGCCCTTTTATAATAACGAACCTCACCTGTCTTCTGGTATTACTAAGGTTGTTTCCAATATAATTAAAATACTAGAACTTGTTTTTTTTAAGCTAGGCCTTGTAGTTAACTATAGCCTCTTTCTTAGTACTATATAAGACCTTAGGCATAAATAGCGAAGTGGCTTTTAAGATAACCCCATCCTAGTATTCTATAAGTTATATTAGCGGAGTATAAAGATACTAAGGATAGTAAGTATACCTTTAGTCTTTTTAATTTTAATTCTAGGCGAATATTTTCGAGTAGTAGTGGAACCAGCTGCCTCAATTAAGGCGGCCGCTTACTTGTTAGTCGACGGCTCCATTAAAGAGAGTAAGAGTAAGTGGACTAAAGAATGAATTAACAAGTGTAGTGAATGGACGAGAGTGAGTGGATTAAGGAATAGATTAACGAGTATAGCGAATAGACGAGAGTAAGTAGATTAAGGAATAGATTGATGAGTGTAGCAAATAGATGAGAGTTAAGTAAATGTAGGGATAATAGGGTTAATAAGCGGATTAATAGAGTGGATGAAAAGAAAGAAGGCTAGCCTAGCATTTATTTACCGCTCTGATTTTATTAGGTAAGATTATTTGCTCATATATATAGGTTTCTCTATTAGCAGCGATGCTTTCCGATTAAACCCGAACTTCTTTAACTCAACAACACCTTTGTTTTCTTCTACCTGCCATAACCCGACGGTGTCGGCTATAACCTTTCTGGTTATCCTCACAACCTTTCTAGTTTCTAACGACCGTTCCGGTTTTTCCCATTACAGCCTTTCTGGTTTCCCCACGACCGTTTAGGTCATCGCCTACAACCGTTCTGGTTTTCTAGCGATCAACTAACTCCCTCCCAACGGCAGGAGAAGTCAAGCTAGTCCAGCTTTACAGCCGTTCTTGGTTTTCCAACTACAACCGTTTAGGTGTTCAGCTACAACCGTTTAGGTGTCCATCTACAACCGTTCTTGGTTTCTCAGCTACAACCGTTTAGGTGTCCAGCTACAACCGTTTAGGTGTCCAGCTACTACCGTTCTTGGTTTCTCAGCTACAACCGTTTAGGTGTCTAGCTACAACCGTTTAGGTGTCCAGCTACTACCGTTCTTGGTTTCTCAGCTACAACCGTTTAGGTGTCCAGCTACAACCGCTTAGGTGTCAGGATCGCCTCCCTCCCACGGCAGGAGAGTGATCCAGCTGGCAACTCGTTTTTTCCCCATTGCATATTTCGCTTTTTTGCGAGAGTGTGAAGGGGTTTGCATAATGGGTTTGGGGAGTGCTTGATGACAAAAGGAATCGGTAATATTGCCTGGCTAAATTCAATTAGTGGTTGCGTGATAACATAAGATTTAGAAAGGGAAGGTCGTTAAGCAATCTCCAGGTAAGTTCGGAACAAATTTCAAAGTCTATTAACTGACATTGTAAGGTCCAAATCGGTTACTTTTTCTCCTTCGACCTAGCATTACATTATGTGGATTATGGCCTCCAAAGCTCGTTATGAAAGCCCGAGGCTCTGACCAAGTCTCGAGCGGATCGCGATGGCTAAGGCGGACATATGTTGTTGATACGGATGCTATATGGTCTTCGAATTCAAGTGGTTTAGTGGTAACCTTTGGTGGCTGTTAGTTGCAGGACATTTATTGGATCAAGTTAGTTTCAAGAGGTGCTGTGTCATTAAGCTTTCCATGGGCATTTAATATAACTGCATTGACCTTCATATAAACCGAGCGTATGTAAAGGACTGTCCTTATTGGTTTAGCTATAAAAAATTTTTAACTATACTTCCCCTCCTTTAGTCTAAAAATAGCTGCTAGACTTCTAATAACCTAGCTCCAAACTTTCATATTTGTATATTCGCTAATTATAATATATACAATTTGATTAAGGAAAGGAGACTTTTATATCTTTATCCGCTTTATTATATAAAAAATAATTCCCCTAAACCCATTCTAATATTAAATAATATTTATAAATTTTAGGTATTTTAAAGATTGCTTCCCCTAGTTAAGGATATTAGTAAAAAAAAATTTATAATTATTTAACATTTTTATATAAGGTATTAAAATAAAATAAAAGAAAAATGCTTTTTTATTTTTATTTTTATATTTTATAAATAAGTTGTTAAAGAGTTTTCTTTAAAAAAAAAATTTGGTTAAGTATTTATATTTAAAACTTATAATAAATAGAGATAAGCAATCTAAGAAAATCTGTAGTATTTTTGCAAGTTTTAAATTATTTATAATTGATATTGCGTAAGACCTTAAAATTAAAATAATTAATGAGCTCTGTGCTTCGCCTAAGTTATTATATAGTTTTATAATATTATTAAATAGTCACACTCTTTCCGAAATGGAAAATTGTTGTTGCGATTTCATTCCTTATTCACTCTTATCCTTAGATTTCTCACCCCCAGCCCTTACACCTCGACCTTCACGCTCCGGACTCTTTTACTTAGACTCCTTGCTTTTAAACTCTTTGTTATTAAATTCCTTGCTCTTAAACTCCTTGCTCTTAGGCTTATAATTTATAAGTTTTAAAGCATTGTAGAATTTTAGCTAATGCTAACTTATTTAGCAAATATTAGTCTTTAGGTTTTTAAACGCGTCTCTATCTTACGTTAAAGTAAATATATTTAATATTTAACTTAGCTTAAGACTTATTTATTGTAGAATTATGCCACTGTTAACTTCTTATTATGCTAATGCTGGCATGCTTAGCTAGATATTGGGTCTAAAAGCTTCTAAGCACAAAAATAAGAGTGTCCTTCCTATTATAATTGCAGCAGGGATTAGACCTCTTTGGAAGGTCGTAATTGTGGCTTATAGGATTGGTGTTACGGACGCTTTAAGTACAATATTACGACTACTAGGAGAGGAGTCGGAAGAAGCTAGTTGGTTAATACAGGCACGGTCCAGGATGGATCCGGTAGAACCATATAACGAGGAGTGGTAGCTGAGTCACGTGATAAGATCTGTAAGATCTATGTGATCTATATAATCTGCGATAGAGTAGATAAAGCACACGTACCTCATATATAAGGAGGATTTCCTAGGAGTACGGTCGTGTATTTAAAGGACCTTAGTCCCTACCTAAATAGTTCCTTCCTTATAGTGATTCTTAGAATACAATTAGAGTTAATCTATTAGGCAACCACTCTACTAGTTATTATTACGTTGTTAACTTACTTATAATACCTATACACCTAGCCTATTAACGAGCCTATCGTAGTACTTGCTATAAGGTTCCGTTACACAATTACTACCTAGTTACGGTTTTAATAAGTCGAATAATATGCCACCAAAAGCAGCCACTATAACGCCATTAACGGCGGCAACTACTTTAAGGTTAGGAGGTGACACTAGTATAGCAGATACTAACTCGTAACAACCTATAACGATTAGACAACTATAAGAGATAGTTAACTAGTTAATAGAGAATAATGCAATACTTAAATAAAGGATTAATGGGATAGGCGCAGCCAAGGTTAAGTTATTATTAATTAAGAGATTCTTAGGAGAAAGAATAAAGCTTAAAGGATTTCTTACGCAAATGTACTTTAAGGTAGCGCAGGAAGGAGTAAAGCTAGCAATACCTATAGATTAAATAGCTTATACGGGATTATTCTTATTAGGAAGAGCACTTAAATGGTTTAAGCCTTACCTTATAGAGATATAAGTAAATAAAATAACGACCACTAATTAGGAGGTGCGGTTTATATTCTTAAATTAGGAAAAATTTATAGAGCGATTTATACAAATGTTTAGAGATCCGGAGGCAGTAACCACAGCGGAAAGAAAACTTTAAGATATTACGTAATAAACTTTAGTAATTAAGTATATAATATAGTTCTAAATACTAGCTATATAAGTTAAGTAGAATAATAGGGCGCTTATGGCATAATATAAACAGGGATTTAAGGCTAAAGTCTAGGATATAATTATTCTAATAGAAGATACGGACACCCTAAGGGAATTAATAGATTAAGCGATAAAGATTAATAATAGGATCTTCCAAAGGGAACAGACTAAGAGAGGTTAGGATAGAGTTCTATAGTTATATAAGGCGTAGGGTACGTAACAATAAAAGCTAAGTTAGAAACTATAATATAGCGCGGAGCTAATAGACCTAAGCGGTACTAAAGAAGCCTATAAGAGATAGAGTAAGAAACTATAAAAACCTAAAGGTTAAGGATCTAGTAATTATAGGACTAAGGAGTAAAGGCTAAACTAGGGATCTTAGTAGCAGAAGACGTTTAGGTAAACTCTATAGCAAAGTTAATGGTTTAAAAACGAAGCTTATATAAATTGCGGGAAATAGGGTTATTTCACGAGGGATTGTAAAGATAGTTAGAGTTACTATATAATAAAGGGAACCTAACTAGCAGAAGATATATATATATAGAGGGACGATAGTATACTGCGAGGAACAAAAGAGTGTTTAATTAGAAGTTTCGCGTTTTGTTATAATAACGCATGCTAAATTTATAAAGACGCTAAGTACGGCGTAAGCTATTAGCTATAGGAGCCAAAATCTACAGAATATAGAGGAACTAGAGAGTTAGATAAAGAACAAGATTAACTTTATAAGCTAGATTAAGATATTACAGCAATATACGGATAATAATTAGTAATAATAACAATGGAGTTAGAGTACTTATTAATTAATAGCAACGAGGATAGTAAAGGAACTAACTAGGGGTATCCAAACCTTAATAACGCGACCAAAGCAAAAACTGAGACCGCTATAGAGCAAGGTTTAGTAACGGGTATTATAATACTATTAGATACGGCATCTATTGCTTTATAAGACGGCAGGAGTAGTATCTAAAAGAGATTAAGTAAGCAGATAACTGCTAGTGCTAGCTCACTACTTAATAAAGGCAAAAGGCCAAAGGCTTAAGATTCTTAAGACAAGATAAGAGAGATCTAAGATTCCATAGATAAGATAAGGATAGCTTAAGGACCTACAATAGACGAAAACCGATAGAGCAGAGCAGCAGCTTAGTTTAGAAATATATAAATAAGCTCGGGATAGAGTTTCCCAAAGGTATAAGATTCTTAAGACGAGATAAGTGAGATTTAAGACTCTTAAGATAAGATAAGAACACTATAGATGCCTAGTTAGACTAAGGCGGGAGCTAAGCTAAAGTTAGAAGTAAGCTTAGGATTAAAGAATCTAAGAGACCAAGAATTCGGAGTATAAATAAGAACACCCACAGGCAAGAGGCAAGAGGCTTCTTTATAGATTAGAGAATCTGCAATATAAACAGTAGTTAGATTAGGAGACAGAAATATAAACCTAGAAGACTTACTAGTTAAACATAGTGTTTAAACTAAAGATTAAAAAATTAATATATTGGTTAAGAAGTATAAGGACGTTAAGGATCTATTAAAAAGATAACAACCACAAGAAAGTATAGAAGAATTTAGCGACGAATCTTTATATAGTAAAAGTAATCTACAGAGCTAAGAATACTAGATTACTTTGGGAAAAAAATACCTATATAAAAGGTTACTAATAGGCTAAAGGTAGGTATACTTAAAGCCAAGTAGCTTATGGAACTAGAAGAAGAAGAGAATTTAGGAATTCTAACTAGGTTCTAAGAACGATATATAAAAGGCTATTATAAAGCAGTAATAAAAAGATACTTCCTTATAGACAAATCGTATACACTTAGTAAGCTATACTAAAAGTGGTTTAGGTAACAACATAATAATAAGTAGGAAGACTTTTATATATAGTTAGACGAAAAGGTTATACCAAATTAGGCAATATCTAAAAGACAGATAAGTTATATTAAAGGAGCCTTAATTATAACGTTAAAGAATCTAGAGAAACAAGCTATAGACTAAAAAGAGATAATATAAATATTGGTACTAGCAAACGAGACAGTAACGTTTAGATTAACGCGATAGAGGTTTAAACTTAAAGATAAAGATAAGTTAAGAGTTAACCTAAGACACCTAGCGCACTACACGTTAGTATAGATTATATGTGTAGACGATATATATAATATACACAAAAACCCAAAGAAAAAAAACCGAAAATACCTTATGAGAATATATTAGGCACTAGATAAGAAACGGTTTAGAAATACCAAGTATATATATAGTTAATATCCTACGGAAGTTTAAGAATAAGGGGACTTAATACTTTAACCAGGAAGATTCCTTACGGAAGAATACCTAGATAGATAATAATGGTGGGAATATCCAGAGAACACCTATCTATAGTATATTAAAGATAAAAAATAAACTAAGTATTGGCCTAAGTTAGACTAAGTATAAATAAGATTAAACAGCTAATAGTTAGGAAAAGTAGAGGCCTATAGGACCAGAGGGAACCAGTAGTAAAGCCTTAGACCCTTAAAGGAATTTAAGGACGACACCTAAATTTATAAGTTAAGTAGTAAGATTAACAGTTTAAGGCACTAATAGATAGTGGAGCAATAAGGAACCACATCTCGCTAACAGCAGTCAAAAAAATAGGGTTACTACACAGAAAAAAGGAATATCCTTACTTATTAGTAATAATTTTAGGAGATCTAATAGCCTATAGAGGAGGCATTATTAATCTTAAAACAGGACCTATTTAGATAACCATTAAAAAGAGATAGATTAAGATGTCTTTCGATATATTACCATTAGGAAATAATAAGGCAGTATTAGAAATGCCTTAGTTATAGAAATATAATCCAAAGATTAATTAGATTACAGGTTAGGTTAATATTAGAGATACTTAACGCCATAAGACGCGATAATAAGCCAAAATGGTATAGTACCAAGTAGGAACAACCTACAAAGAAATAGAAAAAGGGCTAAGCCATATACCAAAAAAATACCATAAGTACGGTAAGAAACTATAGTCACCGGAAAGTAAGAAGCTGTTAGAGTATATAGCATAGGACTATAAAATAGAATTAGAACCAGGAATAAGTCTAAGGTTCTTTCTAATCTATAAGCTTACTAAAGAAGAAGGTAAAGCATTAAAAGAGTTTATCTAGGAGAACTTATAAAAGGGATATATTAAACCATCGCAATCATTAGCAGGTTATCCAGTACTATTCGTACTAAAGAAAAACGGCAAGCTAAGGCTGTGTATTAACTATAGATAGTTAAACAGCATTACCAGAAAGGATAGGTATCCTTTACCCTTAATTAGCGAAATCTAAGATAGGATAGGCAATACGCAAATCTTTACAAAGATAGATCTAAGATAGGTATACCATCAGATTAGAATTAAGGAAGGCAATAAATAGAAAGCAGCCTTTAGGTCAAAGGAAGGACTATATAAGCTATTAGTTATATAATTCGGGCTTATAAATACACTATCAACATTTTAGAAGCGAATTAATAATATATTAGGAGAATATTTGGATGAATTTATTATAGCATATCTCAATAATATTATTATCTACTTAATGACTAAGGAAGAATATGGAGAACACGTTAAATAGGTTTTAAAGAGACTATAAGAGGAACAGATGCCAGTAGCAATTAAGAAATACAAGTTCTTTATCAGGAAAACCAATTTTATTAGATTTATTATTAAACTAGGCTAACTTAGTATAGATCTAAAGAAGATCAAGGCTATAGTAAATTAATAGGAACTAGAGAACGTTACGCAGTTAAGATCGTTCCTAGGGTTTTACAATTACTATAGGAGGTTTATAGCGCAATGGTTAAAAGATATTAAGCCATTTACGCGATTAATAAAGAAAGAAGAACTATAGGTATAGGGAAAGGAGCAACAAGAACTATTTAAAGGAGTTAAGAGGTTATTTACCTAGGAGCCAATTCTTAAGATCTATTAACTAGGACTAGAGACGGTTATAGAAACAGATATATTAGACTTTACACTAGGGGCATACTTTATATAAAAGCATCCAGATGAATAACACCTAGTGGCATACTACAGTCGGAAGATAATACTACTAGAATTAAACTATAACATCTATAATAAGGAGTTATTAGGTATAGTTACAGTACTAAAGAAATAGAGAGCATTCTTATAAGGCACAGAAAAACCATTTATAGTTAAGACGGATTATAAGAACCTAATAGGATTCCTAATAATAAAGGAACTTAACTAAAGACAGGTTAGATAGGTAGAGATACTTACAAAATACTATTTTAAGATTTAGTATACTAAGGGTACAGACAATATAAGAGCAGATACTCTAAGTTAAAAAGCTAAACTACAAAACGATAAAAAGCTATTAGGGGCTTTACTGCAAAAAGACATAGATGGATTAATTAGGTATAATTATCCGAAGATTATAGCAACTTAGGAAGAACTAGAGAAAACTTATAAATTACCGGAAAGCTTTTAGGCATAAAGAATTCTAAAAGTATAGCTAGAAGATCTATAAACGGATATATATAAAAACTAAGAAGTGAAGTATATCCCAAAAGGCATAGCAGAGCAATTTATAGAAGATTTCTATAAGGGATTAACTTAAGGACATAATGGAGCTACGGGCTTAGTATTAAGACTTTAAGAGGAGTATATTATTAACGGAATCTGGAGGATAGCTAAAAAGGTTACTAGAGAGTATCTAGATTGCTAAAGGAATAAACTAACGAGGCATAAGCCATATGGAGGGCTACAACCTGTTAAAATACCAGAGAGACTATAGGAGGTTATATTATAGGACTTTATTATTAAGTTACTAAAATTAAAAGATTCTATTACCGGACAAGATTATAACACAATCTTAGTAATAGTAGATAAGCTTACAAAGTAGGGATACTTTATAGCGTGTACAGAAGAAATATTAGCAGAAGATATCGCTAGAATTTATATTAAAGAAGTGTTTATAAAATATAGAGCACTAAGCAAAATTATATTAGATAGGGATCTAAGATTCGTAGCAGTATTCTAGGAGGTATTCTTAGCAGAGTAAGGAGTTTAAGCAGCAACTTCTACCGCATATTATCCGCAGATAGATGGTTAAACGGAAAGATTAAACTAGACACTAGAGCAGTATCTAAAACATTATATCAATTATATATAGAATAATTGGGTATCACTATTACCAGTTATACAGTTTATATATAATATAACACCACAAGAAGGAATAGGTACGTTACTATTTAAGGCGAATTATAGATATAAGCTAAGAACATCGCTATTACTACATTAAGTAAAGAAGATAAGTAGCATAGCTAAGCAAAGGATAGAGATATTAATAAATCTTTATAAAAACCTTACGGAAATAGCTAAAGTAGTATAGCAAAGAATAAAGAAATACTATAATACTAAGAGATCTAAGGGACTAGATCTTAAGGAGGGAGATAAAGTATAGTTACTATATAAAAATTTTAAGAGTTAATAACTAAGTAAGAAGTTAGACCACGTCAGACTAGGACCTTTTAAAATTAATTAGAGGATTTTACTGGTTACGTTTAAGTTAAACCTACTAGCTAAGATAAAGATCTACCCTATATAATATATTACAATACTAGAGCCAGTATACGGAGAAGTTAAGCCACTAGTCTATAAAGTAGACACGTATAGAGAATAAGAAGAAGACAAATAGCAAGTTTTAAAGATTGTTAGTTATAAGAACGTTAATAATAAAACGTAGTATAAAGTTAAGTGGATAGGCTATAATAAGACTACCTGGGAACTACTAGAAAATTTAAAAAACGCTATAGGAAAGGTACAGAAGTATCGGAAGAAAATAGGTTAGGTAATATTAAAGAAGGATCACTAAAGAATGAGTTACCTAAGGGGGACCTAGGAAGAGCAATTACTAAATTACTTAGAGTTATTTCCTTTACTATTAGAAGAGAATCCGTTCTTTTATTACCAAGTTCCTATAGACCTTATTCTATAAGTTTCCACTCCTTAGAATAAACCTTCTTATAAACCCGTTTAAGATGTAGAAGATAAGTAGAGGCCAAAAAACGAGTTTTAAGGGCACGCTATTAAGCAGCCGCAGCCTCTTATTTCGCCTCTTGCGATTAACGCAATTTATTAAGAGCACTTAAAAGCTCACTATTAAGCTTTATAGCAGCAGATTAAATATAAGACCCTATAATAAATTACTTAGGGAACTTATAGACTATTAAGAGTTATAGAACGCGTATACTTAGCATTAGAAATAGAGCGAACATCATAAGATAAATAAATATTTGCTTTAGTGCACTCTAAATAAGAGGAAGGTTACTAAAATAAAGGGCTCGCTAGCGCAATATAGACTAACCCCTCTTTCACACAATAAGAATACGGAGATGGCATTATTTCACCTAGCGATAGTATAACAGCGACAGTACGAGCGCGACGGGCTGTAGAAGAAAAAGAAGTTACTTTAGGTATAATAAGTAACGATATCAACTAAATTAATTAGACGGATATTACACCTCTAATAAACAACTTAAAGATATTAGGAATCTTTAAGGATAAAAATAAAGAGGAGGAAAATAGTGTTATGGATGCTTTAAGTATAATATTATAACTACTAGGAGAGGAGTCGGAAGAAGCTAGTTAGTTAATATAGGCACGGTCCAGAATAGATCCGGTAGAACTATATAACGAGGAGTAGTAGCTAAGTCACGTAATAAGATCTATAAGATCTGTATAATCTATATAATCTGCAATAGAGCAGACAGAGTACACGTACCTTACGTATAAGGAGGATTTCCTAGAAGTACAGTCGTGTATTTAA
>Ga0307515_10012987_pt1 | contig 15604 bp, 10 predicted proteins | sample 17_EM_MG_FD_194513 | JGI IMG/M metagenome (GOLD analysis project Ga0307515, IMG submission 194513) | Populus trichocarpa ectomycorrhiza microbial communities from riparian zone in the Pacific Northwest, United States - 17_EM | ecosystem: Host-associated > Plants > Roots > Unclassified | place... | reverse complement strand
ATATTTTTTTTCAAAATTATCTTTATCGATTTTTTTTTTTTAATATTGAGTTGGTTAAAATTTAACTTTGTAATAAAGCTTAATCATGTGAGGAAAGCATTGTAGCTTTGCTCATAAAATATTATGGATTGCTACAGTGCCTCTCCGAAATGTTTTTTTTTGTTATAATTTTTTTCAAATTATCTTTTTCAAATTTATTTTTTTAATATTAAATTGTTTGTGAATTACAATTACAAGTCATTGCAAATAAGGCTAAATCATGTAGGGAAGCACTATAGCTTTCATCACAAAACACTGTGAATTGCTACAGTGTTTCCAACATGATTTTTTTTCCTTTTTTTGGTGTTTGTTTTGTTATTTTTTTTCCTAAAATTGTCTCTGTCGATTTTTTTTTTAATATTGAGCTGATTAAGAATTTAGCATTGTTATTTTTTTCTTTAAAACACTGTGAATTGTTGCAGTGTTTTTCCATGTGATTTTTTATGATTTTTTTCCAAAATTATCTTTGTCGATTTTTTTTTAATATTGAGTTGGTTAAGAATTATAATTACAATAAAGCTAAATCATATGAGGAAACCGTTGTAATTTTTCTCACAAAACATTGTGGATTGCTACAATATTTCTCTAAATGGTTTTTTAGTTTATTTTATTGGGAAAAGCGCTATAGTTTTTCTCACAAAACATTATCAATTGCTGCAACTTTTTTTCTCATGGGTTTTTTTCCTTCTAAAATTATCTTTGTTGGTTTTTTTTTTAAATATTAAGTTGGTAAAGAATTTAGCTTTGTAATTTTTTTTGCTTTTTATTAACTGAAAAGCTAAATCATGTGGCGAAAGCACTGTATCTTTCCTCACAAAACACTGTAGATTTCTACAAATCATTTTGTTCAGTCTCTAAGTTTTTGATCACCAACACAACTTTTTTTTTTCTGTCATGAAATATTTACTCCATCATACCTTTAATTTCTATTACTTATCTAGCGCTGGTTCACAATTATAATACTATCAAATGCATTTGTTATATAAACTCGTGACAGCACGCGGGCATGTCATCTCGTTTGATTTGAAAAGATGGGGATAATGTTTTTTTTTTTTTTCATGTCTCACGAGTGAATCTTTTGAATATACAGGACAAAAACATATAAACATAATAAAACTTTATTTTAAAACTATCCTCATAAACTTTACAAAATTCCAAGTCATGTCCCTCGCTTATTGATCTTAACCATTGATTTCACATGGATTATTTTTTACCATTAGATTTGTCCAAGAAAAAAAATCAAAAATATAAAAGAAAAAAGAAAGAAATAGAGAAAAATAAGAAATTTTACGGTGATATATTTCAGCCATTGATGATGGTTAATACCACCACCGACAAAAAGTCATTATCTTCACGAATTTATTAGAACTAAAATTCCACTTTTTGAAATTAAATAATATTTGAATTTGAAGTTCATTTTGAAACTTTCAAATTACATTTTTTTTCCGTTGATTTGTTTATAGTTATGCATCTAGGTTTTAGATAGTGATTGATATTATATTAATGATTATTTTTTAAAGTATTTTTAAATAAAAAATACATGAAAATAATATATTTTTTATTTTTTTAAATTTATTTTTTATATTAATATATAAAAAAATAGTTTTTTTTAAATCAATATTTTATAAAACACAGTTTTTATAAATAAAAAAAACACGTCGAAATGCTTAAAAGTGTTTGTGAGTAAAAAAAAATATATAAAAAAAACTGGAGATCATATGTCACTGTCGAGATTTGTCAGCATGATTAGTCGGAATTCAACTTCCACAATGTTGGAAGACGTGTCATCTAAAAATAAAAATGATGCATCGTCTGAATTTCTTTCTCCAAACTTCTAGACCTGGATGTAAGCCCAAACATGCTTGGGCCACAGCCTAGTCTTCTTTGGGCTTAACTCCAAGACCAATTTATTTTCTTTTGTTTATTTTCATTTTTTTTTTACTTTAAAACTGATTATTTTATATATATAATCAATTCCTTGTTGAATTCTTATTTTATGTTTACTGCTTTTATACGTACTTTAAAACTGATTTGTCAGCAATCCACAGTATTTTTTATATAAAGTTTTTACCAATCTATTTGTATGTGAATAAAAGTTATTATGATTAAATGGAAGAAATATTACATTTAAAAACACTGAAAAGGAATAATGGTAAAAAAAATGCGTAAATCATGTACCAAAACATAACATGCATGACATCAAGTACAAATGATGGGTTCCTTTATTTATTTACAAAAGTGAAAAACACGTGCGGGATTTTCATTCACTTGAGGGTCTATTGATTTGCTGGAGACGCTCTGCTCAGCTCGGTCCATGGGCAAATGGATCATCTTTTGCCCGCTTAAACTGGAAGCAACATGTCAAGAGTTGACCATCTGGGCTGGTCAACCTGGTCCCAAGTGAACAATCTCGAACCTTTCTAACAGATAAGTACAGAGTATCAAACCCAAAAGCCTATATGTTCCCACCGTCAAAATTCTCATTTTGAATTCGAATTAAGCCTGACCGACCACGCCAAGTCCACGAGCAACTTCTTTGTTATTTGAGATCAATTGCCGAGCAATTTTTGCTTACAAGCTCCTAGTAAAAATTAACTAAAAATTAATAAATTTGTGGAGCATTTCTACTTTGATCCCTGCCTATTAATTTTATTCTCAGTCAACAAATTTAACTTTATTATACTTGAATTTGGCCTAAAAAAATACAATCATATAAAAAAAACATTAAGAACTAAATTTAAAAAAAAACAATTATGAAAAGTATGTCCATAATAAAATACGAGAGGATGCACAGTGTTAACTGCCATAATGAAAAACTCAAGCGTTTTAGTTTTTTACTTAATTAGCCATGGAGCACGCGCTGCATTTATTTATTTTTCATTGAAAAAGAGAACATTCAAGTCATGAAAAATCAATTTGGCGGCCAATGAGCTAGCACTGAAATCTCCATACTCTTCTCCTTCTTTATTTTCAATCAAACTAAATAAAATATCATAAAATAAACATATTATATTTATATTTAATTTATTTATTTATTTTAATTAAAAAATAAAATATCTTTTAAAAAAATCTAAATCTAATAAAGAACAACAAATAAAAAAACCCGAAATAACTCATATCTTTTTTAAAATTAGGGAAAAATCTTATAGGAAGCAAAAAAATAATAACGAAGCCCAATCTCCAATTAAATAAATATTTAAAGATAAAACTAAAAAAAACATGAGCTAACAAAATATCATGAAGTGAGCATCTCATGTTTATATTTAATGAATTAATATAATTTAATTAAAAAATATATATCTTTTAAAAAAGCTAAATTTAACAAAGAATAACAAATAAAAAAACTCGGAATAACCCGAGTTATTTTTAAAATCAGGTAAAAAATCCTACGGGAAGCCAATAAAAAAAATTAACGGAGCCTAATCTCCAATTAAATTGATTTTAAATGATGAAACTGAAGAAATATGAGCTAACAAAATATCCTGAAGTAAACATCCCATCCTTATAATTAATTAATTAATTTAATTAAGAAACATAATATCTCTTTAAAAAGTTAAATTTAACAAAAAATGACAAATAAAAAGATCCAAGATAATCCGAGTCATTTTCAAAATCAGTGAAAAATTTTGTAGAAAGCAAATAAAAAAAACTAACAGATCACAATCTTCAATTAGATAAATACTAACGGATCACAATCTTCAATTAGATAAATGCTCGCAGATGAAACTAGAAAAAAAAGCTTAAAAAATGAACTAAAAAAACTAAACAAACTCGAGCGAATCTCTTAAACCTAGATTAATCTTTAAACCTTACAACTCGTGAAATCCTAGATTGTGGCTCAATCTAAAAGCTCAATTCCCAAATAATTTAATATTGCAATATGAAATTGAAAAAACAAATCAATTTAAAAAAAATTACAAAAGTGAAAAAAATAACAATAAAAAAATAGTGATCAAATTTGATAGGATAAAAATTTATGGAGGATGAGATTGTAAAAAAAAAAAATTAAAAATTATCTCAAATAAAACAAATAGTATTTTAAAAAATAAAAACATAATTTAAAAGATGAAAAAATTAAAGGGGATAAAATTGAAAAGAAATTCTAAATCTATAAATTACTCCGAATAAAAAATAGTAATAATAAAATAATAAATTGAAAAGTTATTTTGAAATCTTGAAGGATCGAATGCAGAAATTAAAGAAAAGAAAGAGAGAAAAAGAAAAAGTTGTCGGCACCTCTAAAGCCTAGATTTGATCGAGCTTCTTGCCATACTCCTTTGTCTTTTCTTGCAAATATTGAATCTGCTCATCCACCTTCCTACCATGCTCCTCTAAAACCTTGATTTTACTGTTATCTACCATTGTTATTTGATTCTTTGAACAAAAGGAATTCTCCTTTCCCTAGGAAGAGCGGCTATGAAACCATTTGTTAAAGATTTTCCTTGACAAACAAGACTTTAGAAGAAAAATAAGGGAGAAGTAGAGGAAATTAGAGAGAAGGGAGAGATAATGCAATTCTGCATAAAAAAATTAATTTCTTATTGCTTGACCACAAGTTCTTGGTTAACTGGTTTATATACAAGATCTTGGTTAGCTCGTAACAGAAGAATCAGAAATTGCACATTTCATCAAAAGCATCACGGCCAGAAAATATAACCACACGGTTTAAGGTTGACAACTTTAATCTACATGAGTGGCGCGCATTCACCTGGATTCAGTTGAACTGCTGGTCATCATCAGCTTTTAATTCCACTGTCACTTGTGAAAATGCTGTAAATATCACTACAGATGGCTGCTGTACTTGATGAGACAGCCAATAATATCAGCACCCACGATGCTCGTCTGTCATTCTTTGTGGCAATTCCATGCATGTCCCTGAAGACAAACAGGGAGTAGGCAATACTTAATGCCTAAGAACTAAGAATGCAGTTTACTTTGTGAATGTGTGCAGTGTGCAGTGTGCAGTGTGCAGTGTGAGTGTGTCAAGTTCAGCCCTCTATGAAAATATTTGAACCGAGGACAAGTTGCCGTAAGGTTTCATATCAAAATAAACCAAATTTATGAATTGAATTATTCAATTTGTAGACAGTATTTTTAATGCCAAAAAATCATAATTGTCTTAGGTGGATGTATTGAAATGTACAAGCTAAGACAGAATAAAGTTCTTGACGAAAAACTACATTGCGCGTGCTTTACCAATCGTATACTATACTATTTCATTATGATATCTGCTACTTCAGTGTAAAATATCAAAATCCAAATATCAATAAACTATTGATAGCATTTCATCCGATACAGTCCTGCTATAGACAGCAACTCTCGAAACTCCAACATCAAACAGATGGCACTCAACATTGACAACCCCAGTAAATTTAAGCTAGATCATTACTAGCATTATAATGATTATTATTCCAGGATAGAAACTGACTACTTTGGATTTAAGCTAGGTCCAGTGCTGAACCACCCCCTCTACCTACCAGATGGCCTAAAATTCAGGTTACAACTATGTATGAGAGAGAAAAATAAACTTTGTTAATCGAACCAACAGACAAGTTTGCTTCAGGTTCTCGGAAATTTAATTAATGATCCTAACATTGATAGAGCGTTGTGATGCATAATTAATAGCAGATGCTTACCTAAGAGCAATGGCAGCTGGGAAAATAAAACCAACAGCGATGGCAGCTGTCGCACCAGTGAACTGGAAGGCATCCCAGATGTTAGGCACAAAATTGGCTCCCAGAAAGATAAATCCCATGAGAGCTAAAGTTATTAAGAAGAATCTCCGATTGTCATATGCAATGGGGGTGGCAAACGGGAACAGAAGCTCATCCAGGTTGAGGCGAAGGGAGAAGAACACAATAGGGAAGACAAGCATCAGGTGGACACCATAGCTGACCCTGACCACATCATCAAGCAGTGAGCTATATGGAACACCAAGATCGCCATCAAAATTGGCAAGGACATCATCCAGTGTTTTATCACCAAAAAGAAGAACTCCAAAGAAACTGGTAGCAATATAGACCGACGAGCATAGTGTCAGGGATGTCCGAACTATTGACTTCATGTGGGTGTGGTCTTTTAGTTCATTCTCTATGGGGTGAACTGCAAAACACATTGTGCAAGCAAACATCTAAAAGGTTACGGATATAATGAGAGCTATCCATAATATGGATTTCATATGGTAGATAGCTATATGACATGCACCTAAATAACACATCGATGTCCATCCATCAAGGCATTCAGGTAGCTTAAACCATAGCAAACAATTAACTTTGCAACTTGGATATGCTGATTCACTAGATAAGGTAATCACTAAGCAAAACTGAAGCACTCAAGGCAACTCAGGGAACCTGATACACCAGAAGAAATTCCAAATCACAAGAAACCACACAATGATATTGGTTGCATGAGTGTTATTTCAAAATGAAAATAAAAAATTAATAAGAGCATCAAGTTTAGTTGAAGCTGAAAAACAAGATGCAATTCAAACATCTGATAACTGATCAGAATGCTGTTCCAACTAACATCAAATATATCGAGATTCATAACTCACCATTGTGGTGGCAGATATAAGCTGTTACTATAATAGGTACCGTAGTGAAAAGTTTCCAAAATGATGTCTGATCAACTACTTCAGGCATCAAACGTGGCATTCCAATGGTTCCTTCAATTAGTTTAACAACTGCCACTCCTGCAGTGATGGCAACAAATACAACGGCCAAACCCACCGACAACGCTGATGTGTATCTTAATGAATCTAGTATCACCACACCAAGAAGAAAAGGGAACAAAAATTAGTCTTCATTTCCCATAGTTGTTAAGCTGATATAATTACAAAAAATAAAAGGTGATGCCCCATGCGCATCAAAGCATATCACCAATCCTATATAAGATGTACTAGCATGATTAGTATGGGCATTCTTAGAATATAAAGAAAAGTAGAAAATTGTTCTTTAGAAGCAAGAAGGTAGCTTTGTTACTCAATATCAAGGCTCCTAATGCTTTACAGTTGCATGGAACATGCTGAGGAAAACAATTGCTCCGACAGCAATGTATACATACCATATTTCTATATTATTTTCTTCAGCTAATAAAACAAACAGGCCAACTATCCTGTAATGCTTCAGTGGCAAAAACAGAAATCTGCTGTGCCAAAGAATTGGCAAGATAACCTTGAATTTACTAAAATAACACGGTTGACTCTTTTTTAGTTATTAAATAAAAAATAATAATCAAGTCAAATTGCTGAACTCGGTCCATTGCAACGACAGCCTTATACAGCAATAACTAAGAACTCCAATCAACTGTCTCAGTATCCACTAAACCTGTAAAGTCCTCTGGGGCTCAAGCATATTTACATAATTCAAGGTTCCATAGCCAATGTCGTATTATTACAGTGAGTATGCTTACCAACACGCTTGAATGAGATGAGAGGAGCAAAAACAAAGACCGTGGTGAACAGCAACAAGGAGCAACGTGTAGTCCACCAATGTTCATCAAACCATTCTTCCATAACACCAGAATGCCGCACCCCATCTGACCACGTCCCGGATAGCACATCTCCTGCCGCACAAGAAAAAAAAAAATCCCAAAACAACAATGCCATGTTGATCACCAACTATGCCAGTATCAAACAATAGAGATACAAAATTCAAATGCGTATTACTGCGTCTAATCTCTAATTAAGAAAATCAAACATTTTGTCTAAAACCCTGGGCTAGAAAAATATGAATAACACTTAAAAAAAATTCCTGATTTTATCATTGATTACAGTATCAAATTCTCTCAATTAAAACACTAAATTTGCAAGTAGAAAGTTCATACCAATAATAATCATGTACACAATAAGCATGCCCAGATTATTAATAACAATGCAGATCTGAAGGAGAGTCCGCCAAAAACCACCAAACGAATCGGCAACAACGCCAGAGTACGTGGCGGTTTTAGAAGCTCGGCCGAATCTCAATATCATATCAATTGAAGTTTCTGTTAACGCAGCTCCCATTAGAATCATAATAATACCTGGAATTAGCCCCAATTGCTTGACCGTGGACGGCAAAGCCATGATTCCGGCACCGACAATCGTTGTTGAGAGGTTAAAAACGGCGCCGGAGAAGGATGCTCCATTGAAGCCGACCTCGAGAGGCTCGTAATCGTCGTGTTTTTGTGGGAGGTGTGATATGCGTGGACTCCTCCGGTATTTTATGTCGTTTGAGGACATAACCGTCAATTAGGCAGAATTTTTGGCCGTCGTTGTATTGTATCTTGAGGCCTGAGGGAGAGATGGAATGAAGAAGAGGGATTCTTTTTATGCGATGCAGGGGCGTTTCCGGGACGGGGTTTCCTTGTTAACGCGGGAAACGACGTGGACGCAATGGTTATTACAAGGTCAAGGCCATAGTATTGCCAAGTGGGAAGAGTTGGATTTTCGTCCAGTAGAGAGGGTTGGCCTTTTTCGAGTAACGGAGTGGCTGAAAGTTCGAGAAAAGCACACAATTTTTAAAAACATATATTAAAATATTTGTTCACATGTATTTTTAATATAAAATATCAAAATTATTAAAAAAACATTAGAAAACATCATCTTAATTTTTTTAAAAAACTCTTTTAAAGAAAATAACCTCACTCCACGAACACTATGGCATTGTTTATTTTTGTGATCTAAAAATATCTTTGAATAAATTTAAATTTTTTTTTGAATTTTTTTTATTATTTTTAAATCGTTTTGATGTGCCGATATTAAAAATAAATTTGAAAAAGTTAAAAAATATATATTGTTTAATATATTTTCAAATAAAAAACACTTTGAAAAGTAATACTACTTGAGTAAAAAATTTTTTTTTTAATTAGAAGCATTGTTTTTAAAAATAAAAACATATCATGATCTTAAAATTAAGTTTTTATTTTAAAAAATAAAATAATACCTTGATATTTTTTATGTGATCAAAAATAAAAAATTAATGTGATAAAATCATTAATTTTGGGCTCACGTCCTTAGCTCAATAGAAAGAAGGCTAGACATGCGGATTTAAGTTTATTTATTTATTTTTTTAAAGGTAGACCACACGTTATCTACCTTATTGTTTTTTTATATAAAAAAAATAAACAAACAATGCATTGTCTATATTGGCAAACAAAGAGTCAGCAGTTATGCCGAAAAGATAGGGTCTTAGTTTCAGAACCTCATAAATCTATTTTAAATCCTTTTAATCTAAAAATATCAGATAAAAATTATATAAAATTATATTGAATTCCTTGTTAATCTCAAAACACCCTTCAATCGATCATAAACTCAAAATTAAACCGAAAAAAAAAATCATTTTAAAATTTAATTTATTTTTTTTAATAAAATAAAAGTGTCAAACTACTCCAATGACACTTCTCTTGGCAAGATAATCCATTAACATTGAAATTGATTTTTTATTGTTGAAATGTGGCTTTTTCTTTCTTTTTCTATTTTTTTCGGTAATTTTTTTTAAAAAAAACCTTACAGATATTGTTTTTTTCGAGGCGAGTGGACGGCTAAGAATGTTGGACTTGGCACAAACTCCTGCAAACAGGTTTTCTATTAGGTTTAAAAACTCGTTGGTGTTTAAGTTAACACAATTGAAAGAGTAAAATATCCTTGGAATTTGTGTTGTTTGTTTGCAGAGTTTAAGGAAAGATAATTGCAACTGGAATCATAGGTTGTAAGAGGATGAAGATAGTAAGTTTGAAAATGACATCTTGTTGTTCAAGGCAGTTTATATATTCCTCCTGTCTATAGTGTTGGGTAATATATGAGAGTATATCACAGAATATTTTTTTTAAAGGGTTTTTTATTCGAAAATGATTTAAAATAATATTTTTTATTTTTTAAAAATTATTTTTAACATCAGCACATTAAAACAATTTGAAAACATAAAAAAAATTAATTTAAAATTAAAACATAAAAATAAACATGATCCTAGACTGCACGGTGACACATGCTTAGAGTGGCAACAAGCCTCTCTCAAAATTGTATGAGTTTTAGGTTTCATGAGTTGTTCATTGTTAATGGAGATTGCAGAACCAATCTCCAGGGTGAAATGCACCTGAAGATGAACTGTTGATGTCAAGTTGTATCTATCCGTAACTAGCCTTCTGCTACCTGGGGTGTTGCCTTACTGGACTCTGTGAATACCATGGGTCTAGTCTAGAGATGGACATTGTGAGCTTGTTGGGTCAACCAGGGAGTTACACCATCCTTGCCAGGTTTAATGAAAACATGGACCACATGATATGCCCAAACCCAAAAGGATGTAATCTGCGTTTAGGTCTCGGATGCTCGGAGAAGTGCATGACCCATTAAAGGATCGGGCTTAGGTGTCTCGTAGACTTTGTCTCGCATTCTGGGTCATGAGCTAGGTGATCAGCCCCTCTCTATCCAATTCAGATTTTAGAATCATCAACATCATGCGACTAAGGACAGCCAAAATGAATGAAAGCAAGCCATCGCATTTGCACAAACTTCACCGAACATTTCGAAATACGGCAGGTTAGCACTGGTTTATGCTTAAGCGTCTAAGAATATTTGGGTCTGCATACAGGTAGTCCAAAACTGGCCTTCAATGTATCATAAATGTAACCAGTCTAAATCTGACTTGAAACATAGCATAGATTGAAGATGTCTAATATGACTTGTGAAGGGGACGAGGTCCCTGATTTACTATATAATAAACAACACCGCTCCACTTCTCGAATGTAAATCTGTTGAAGTTAGCTGCAAAACTTCTAGGCTTGATGGAATCATCCCTCTCCATCGCGGGGGAGGTCCCAGGTGAGAGAGAAAAAATGTGGTTGGGAGTAAGGTCAGAACTACTGTCTTTAAGAAAAGAGAAGAGGAGTAAGTAGCTGCTGCAAAGCTAGCAAACAGATTAGGGACCCTTTTTTGATGGCATTGGAGAAATAATAATACACAACACAAGGTCCCATAAGATTAGCGAGTGCTTCAACTTTCCATAATAAATGAAAGAGCTAACTGCCTCGCCTAAGATCGAATCTCCCAACCTAATATTACATGCATTGGCCATATTAAGTGTACCAGTGAAGTGATTTGAGCACAAAATGCTGTCCTGTAAGTTCTGACCTTGCAACTCTTTAACCAACACAGAGCGCTGAAAATTAGTGATGTGAGATTAGCAGGCACTGATCGATCATTAGCACCTGCAGGGTGAAAGCCAAATAAACAGGTAAATAAAAATTGAAGAGGATTTGCTGTTCATGAGTAGGTAAGTATGCATAAAGAATGTTTATAAATTAGCAAAGAGCTTACAAGCATTGGTGCCAGTGGCACATCCCGAGATCAACGTTTTCTCTTTCTCTTGTTGTCTCTGGCCGTGTTAGCCTTCTTGGAGTCTGGATCTGATTGCAAAGCTAGCAACTTGGCCCCTACAGCAGAACTCCACAGGGCCCTTTCTATGTCTGATGGTGTAAAAATGTCCCTCACTGAACTTAATTCCTTAAATATTTTCAACAGATAAAACACCAGCAAGTCAAGGAGAACTTGTATTACTTCAATTCCTTCAACAAACAACATTTGCACATGCAGAAAGAAGGATAATGAATCTTGGGCCTTTAAGCTAACATACAAGATATCATGTTAAATTGAAATCACATGATGGTTCAGTATACCAAATTGGCAAAGTGAAGAGGATGTTTCAGAATATTAAATTTTCTAGAATGTGTTTTAAAACATTCCCATTTCCAGTACTTGAGCAATCCTGCCATAAACTAATTTATCTAATTTCTCAATGTGTAAGGTGTGGCTAAAGCTTTTGCTGAACTTTTTAACCACTGTTCAGTTAACCATCATCAAAGAAAACTCTAATTAAATAATTATAGCTACAATATCCCAAGTTTTGATCACATGATTAGACATGTAAATTACTTTGCATAACATTGCTGCCCACCAACCCCTTTACGAGCTCCCACATAAAGCTTCCTAAATTAACACACTTTTTTTTTGTGAATTTGAGCCCCCCTTTTAACTGGTCCGAAGCAACCAGCAAATTTAGTATGATGAGAGGACATTGCGTGCTTCTTACAGAAATAAGGCAATGATACAAAACTAGCAAGACTTGAAACTCCATTTATATCACTACATATTTCCCATCTTTTAAATTTCATATTCGCTGTCTTTGACAACTCATCAATCTCCTACATTTTACAAGAATCTCTTCCATTCTGAGCACCCGCTTATAAATACGAAAACGATACTAATCAAAGACCAAGATTGACATGATCGAGAGAACAAAAACTTTTATTCACTAATTCCTCTCAAACAATTTTATGGTTCACTTCTGATGCTTCAGAATAGAGCCATAATGTCCTTTATTGCTCAAAAACAATAAACAATATGCTTTGGAGTGATGCAGAACTTGAATTTGATTTATTAATAGTGTTCCTAGTTTATAAGCTCATAATTGCACACGCAAAAGCAACAGAGTTGTCTCTACTACTAAGTTGATGTTTAGGTCCATGTTGCCTTAACTAAGGATTCCATCCAGAAAAAAGCCACAAACAGATAAATACAAATACACAGAAGCGCCAGAAATATCATCAACTACTTGTTATTGGAACAAAACATACTGTAGGAAAGCATCTGTGAAGCATAAATTAGTAGATTGGAAGCGATACATGTACAATAAATCTGCTTTCAGATGACAGCAGACAATATTGTAAGATCCAGAATCATGAGACATCAGGCTAAATCCAATTATTCAACAATATTGGTCCCCCCCCCCCACTCCAATTAAACCACCATTATGTGACAGCTGCGAAAGCCCCATTTTCCAGGGACCATCTTATAATTTCCCAATAAAAATAGCCGAGAAAGCACAGTCCATCTTAAATTAAGAACATGTTTACAAGCCAGTACAATCAGTCACAATACTATGCAAAGCAATAACCAGCCCAAAACAAGATACGAATGTCAATGTCCTAACTCCTGAGTCAGATTGAAACTTCCATCCATACAGATGACAAGAAGCAGTGACAGAAATACAATTAAAATATCCGAAATCAAGACAATGAGAAGTGAAAAGAACACCACTTTTTAATCGTACTGACAAAAGAAAAATGAAACTGACCTTGGATTTTGTCTGCAATTTATCAACAAACAATAGATACTGCTTCAGTGTGTAATCTTTAGAGTTACCAAGAACTGCCTCCATGGCCTATCACCATCATCACAACAAACCAAATAATGAACACCCAAACATAAAAAAAAAATCAAAACAATTTCCCATGAAAATTACCTCATCAGACATGAAAGGTGCTACATCAGGCGCATAAGCAGCCAAAACGGCAGAGGCGGTTGCCGGACCAACACCTTTTAAAACCGTAAGCGCAGACACAGCTTTGGATACATCAGGAAGCGATTCAAATGCCTTTTGAGAAGCCGATTTCACGTGCGATTCGTCCAAGGACGACACAAAATCCAGCAAACGCGGTCTGAAATGAACATTAAATAAGCCAAGTAATAACCACTCATGCTATAAAGAAGTTAAGTAAATAAATCTTAGCACCTCCATTTGCCACGGGAGAGTTTCCATTGCATGAGCTTGGAGAGCTCGGGAGTGGTGATGTGTGGGTCAGGGTTTCGTTGGTGAATGAGAGAAGGGAGTTCGATTCTGTAAAAATCGTCAAGAGAAACGAGGTTTGGTTTGTTGAGAGATTGAATTCGGGCTGGGTATGCAGAGAGGGAGTTTTTCCATAAGCTAACGTCGGAGCTCCCAAAATCCATCGTTTCCGTTGTAGTTGTTAACCGGAGGCGGTTTTTTTAAAAAGAAGAACAAAAATTATGCCTCCTGTGTATATGGACCCTATAGCAAACTGATTCATGGGCTTTTAACTCTATGGGCGGCCTTGTTTTCCTTCCACCACTTCAAATAATATGCCACTTTGCTGAGGTCACGATCATGAGAAAACCTATAGTGATAACAAGGTTGCTGTCCGAACTATGCTGCGACTGGGATAAAAAAAAAAGATTTAATATAAAAAAAAAATGTTTAGATTGTGAATTTTTTTATTGTCATTTAATATAACCTAGGTGTTTATTTATCACAAGTTTTCAAATTAAATCATATTCAACTTGTATTATAAATCTACATTGTTCAAAAATAATTTGAATAATAAGTAAACACATAATTTAGTTTTTAAAAAGTTTAAGATAATTTTTTTAAATAAATATTAAGACGATAAAATATTGGATTAATTCAGGCCTCACGACTTGACATATTAAACGCGTGACCTGAATTATAAACTACACTCGTTAAATAATTTTTTAATTAATTTATAAGAGAAAAGTAAATACCACTATATTTATAAACATCCCTTAAATTAGACCAAGAAGTGTGATACAAAACTAGTTTTTTTTTATCGTTTTGATATGTTTATATTAAAAATAATTTTTTAAATAAAAAATATTAAAAAAAAACAATTATTTTTACGCTCGTAGATACCCTCCTAAACCATTCTTCACGAGGTCGTGATGAACCTCTACGGGAAAGTTTGTTCCCTCGAAAACCGAAATGGACTAGAGTTGTGGAAGGGTGGGAACTCACGGGTTGCAGAAGGCTACAGAACAAAGAAAATCTTTTAAAACAATACAAAACCTTTGGGTGTCTAAGTTAAATAAAGATAGAGGAGAAAAGAAAGTTTTAAAAGACTATGATTTTGTAAAGAATAGCTTGAGGAAGAAGAAGAAGATGGAGATGTCCTCTTATTTTAGGGCTCGAGGCATTTTGTACAGCCTTGAACTAATCAAATCTCGAATTAGAGAGGTCACGTGAGTGTGCTGCAGGCAGGCGATTAGTTTAGGACTAGTGGATCGTTTAGTTACTGTAAAAGCTGATTCCGGTAGAGAGAGCTTTGTGTGCTGTATAAAATAACCTCCGAACCAGTCAGAGATCGCCACCTCTTATTCGCAAAAAAGCAACCATTCGTTCAGAGTCGAATACGAATAAGATCATAGAGACCAAAAATCAGAATGTAATATTTTTTCCGGAGGATTTCCCCCTCGGTGACGAGGTACACGGGTTCCTTCACTGGGGTCTGGATGACCTCCAAGTGGGGTGTATTTTGTCCCCAGCCGGATGAGAGATGCCGAGTCATTGCGTGTTCATACTGTCAAGTTTTTTTCTTGTCCAATTTTAGTAAAACCAAGTCAGTTTATATTTGTATTTAATTTTGTCTTAATCACACCAGTAAATACCTGATCTAAATAAATCGAAAAACATTAGATGCTCAGATGATCGAGTGAAATTACAGGGATAGATCAACAGAATAAAATTAAAAATTAATCTTTTTTTGTTTTCATTAGGAAAGTGGGAATGGAGGGTTTTAATTTTAAATCCGTGGTCTCTTTAGGATGGAGTAAAGGTATTCACCACTGAATTCCTCTTGATCACTCTTGAGATCTATCATGATTATCACACGTACATTATCATCCCTAAATTAACTTTAAGAAAAGTGTCGTTGTCCAACAACAAAAAAGCTTTATAGTATGATATTGTCTTCGATTTAACTTTGAATGGGTGCCCTC
>Ga0307515_10012986_pt1 | contig 15605 bp, 10 predicted proteins | sample 17_EM_MG_FD_194513 | JGI IMG/M metagenome (GOLD analysis project Ga0307515, IMG submission 194513) | Populus trichocarpa ectomycorrhiza microbial communities from riparian zone in the Pacific Northwest, United States - 17_EM | ecosystem: Host-associated > Plants > Roots > Unclassified | place... | reverse complement strand
GATGGAAAGGATTGGTGAATAACAACTATGGTAATTTATGGCTGAGAGTTGATGAAATAAGCAGCAATTATGTGTGTAATCAAAGCCTTGATGACATCAAGAGGATGTCTAAAAAAAATCGTTAAGTAACATGAGTTCCATGTGACACTTACAACATGCTGACTCAAAAATACAATCTATCATTTTTATTTTATATTTTTTATTTACAACACGCAAGTCATATATAATTTTACAATTTTATTTAAAATTTATACTCCAAGTTTTTTTTTCTCTTTCTTTCCTCCTCACTCTCTCTCCCCATAACCACCTGCCTCTCCCTTCTCACCATCGTTCCCCCTCTCTCTCTTTCTCTTTCTCTTCACCATGAAAAACAACCTAACAACATAAGATCACTTATCTCTCTCTAGCCTTGGATTGCCAACCATTTCTTTCTCTCTCCATCACGACTCATCCATTTTCAGCCAAAATAGCCACCACGGGTCATCATCACCACCCACATTCTATATTTAAAGGTATATTAAACACTTACTTTCTATCAATTTGATGTAATTTATGCTTATGTGTGTTGATTTGATTGTATAGAATGTTAGGGTTTTGAATTAGAGATTATGTTAATTAGATATAAAATGAGTTGATAATTATGTTATTTTGTAAAATAATCAATTATTTTGAGTTGTTGTTGATTGTGAATTAACAAAATTATTCTGTAAGAGTTAGTGTTGATTTAGGTTAAATTATGGATTATATCGAATTACACATAAAATAATAATATTAGCTATGAAATACATGAATTTAATTAATAATTTTATTATAGTAGTGAAATTTGATGAATGTAGGTGTTCGTCAATTAATTTGATGACTTTAATTTTGGTCGATTATATTACTGTTATGGTTTTGTTAATAAATTATGCACTTTAATTAATCCCAAGATATTAATAAATTAGAATTGTGTTTTGTTGTGTTATTTGACAGAACGTCTGGTAATTTAGAAATATTATGCTTTCATGGTGGTATCATTGTTAATACTGACAATGATATCACCTATAATAGAGGAAGCCATGAATTCCTAATTACTACATTAAACATGTCTCTTAATGAGTTATCCAGAGTGTTCTATGATTGACTTGGCTAGAATATATTTGAAATAGAAGTTGAAATTACTTGGAGGATGTTACAAATCAAGGTCAGTCAAGATTGTTATGTCGGTGTACCAATTTGTAGTGATATGAGTGTGAATTCAACGTTTAGGTTTACGATAATTAATGAGAATATTATGTTGGAGCTCTACTAGAATAGTAAGCCTAAACTAGAAAACTCTTTTAGTATGGAGTTAAACGGGTTCCAAGTAACTCTTAGATAATCACTCGGACATCACGAGCTGCTAGTCCATCTATGTTAAGTGGTAATGCAAGTAGATAAATATCGGTGCAGGAAATTTTTAATAAAAAACCTTAGTTGGGTATGACATCTGCTTCATATTGCTATGGACAACTCGAACCAAGTGACGACAAAGATGATTGTCACATTGATAGAGTTGCGGTTGAGGAGGAAGTGGGTATGTTGATTTAGTTTAGCCTGTTAATTAATGCATGACTCCGTTTTATCCTGAATTTTAGGTTGTGAGTGCGAATTACCAATATAAATGCAATGACTGGGCTAATAGTCATAAGCATTCGAGCTTATTAGTTAATGAATTAGAGGTTGGAAAATAATTCAGAGACAAGTCTAAATGTATTAATACAATAAAGTTATGGTATATAAAGAATTCTTTGTAGTACAAGGTCCATCATTCAAATAAAACTTATGTTCAGTTATAATATGTTCAGGAACCAATTTGTAGATGGTATTTGTGTGGGGGATATCACCAAAGGTCTAATTTATAAAAAAATTTCAAAATTGAAAGGGCCACACACATGTCAGAACTCTCTTGTTTTTCAACGCCATCGTTCAATTTGTCTTAGATCTAATTATTGAGGTGATGTTATCAATTATGAAGAAGAATTTAAGTACATGTGTTGCAATGATTCAAGGTACTGTGGAGAGGGATTATGAGCATGAAGTCTTTTATTAGAAGACATAGATGGCTAAATAGAAGATATTGGAGTGGTTATTTAGTACACATGAAGAGTTATTTCAAAACCTACCTAGAATGGTACTGAGTATCAGAGATTCAAATCTAGAAACAATTGTCACTTGGCATTATAAAAGGATTGATGACAACAAAGCAATATTTAGGAGGATATTTTGGGTATTTTATGCTTTAATTGATGGGTTTAAATATTGTCATCCTCTAACTAGTATTGATAGTACTCACTTTTATGGCAGGTACAAGAAAAAGTTGTTGGTTGCAGTTGCTTATGATGTTGATAATTGAGTTCATCCGATGTGTTTTGTTATTTTCAAAGAAGAGATGAATAGTAATTAAAGTTGGTTTTAGATTTTCTTTTGTTTATATATGATTGGCGGTCGTATCAAGTTGTGTATTATATCGGATAGACATACGGCTATTAAGAATTCTATGGCATAAATTTTTCTCGAGCATGTTGGATATCACCGATATTGTTCACGACACTTTGTGAGTAACTTCAAAACTAAGTTAAAAAATGTTACTTTGAAAAATATGTTACATAAAATGTGTACAAATCCTTCTAAACAGGAGTTTAATATTTTATATGAGAATTTAATGGAGATTGATGATGTGATCAAAGCATGGCTAGAAGTTGAACTTAAGAAAAATAGACACTATCATATGATTCAAGTGGTCATCCTTATGGCAATATAATCATGAATTTATCATAGGTTTTTCATAATGTTTTAAAAACTATATGTGAGTTACTTGTATTGGCTATAATGTAGATAATCTTTTTTAGGTGTAATAAATCTTTTATGGAACGCAAAGAAAAGGTTGAAAAATTTTATAGTCGTGATGTATTATGGTCTCCAAAGGTCTTAGCTAAAATACTTGCTGATGTGACAACTTCTAAATCACACTTGATATCTCTATTTAATCTTATATGTGTGATATTCTAGTATGAGACACCTCTAACAGCTAGTGTTACAAAAAAAGTGCGGGGAACATTTAACATCAATGAAGCAATTTATAGTTATGGCAAATGGAAATTGTCTCATAGAACATGTTCACACCTAATTGCATATTGCATAATACATATAGTCCTTGTTTTCAACCCTTGCTTGATACGCTATTGTGGCCTATATATAATGGTCCATATGTATATGGATGTCCAACTAGATGATGAACGGATAAGGGTCAAAGGAAATCCACTAGTCTACATAATAAGATGGATCCTTAAAAGGGGCACTCACTAAATAAATGTGACATATGCGATCAAAGTGGTTATAATAGAAAAACTTATGAAACTAGACAATATATGTTATGTTTTTTGTATTTGTTTTAAATTATATAAACTTTGATTATTGTTTTTAATTCAATTAAATGGATATTTAATTATATTGAAAAGTCTAATAATTTATTATATAGAACCTCGACGGATACATATTTCGAACTAGATGAGGTTTTACTACTTTTAAAAGTGCTAATAGGCAAGACCACCTAGTTGTTGAGGCAGGTTCTGATGATAGATAAGTTTTATATATGTAAGATCAACATTGTTCTAATGATATTTAGAGCGGAGATGTCTGATCTTTAGATTAATAACATTTTTAATTAAGCATTGTAAATTATTAAAATTTAACAATTTTAATTGTTTAAATAACAAAATTGCTTGATTTTTAGGGCGATGATCGTGTAACACCTCAACAGAATACCATGATGAAGTTGCATGAGAGTGTCCTTCTAATACGATATGGGCAATGAAAAAACAATTAAATTCAGATTCTAATGTAAAATGCATAATTGTCCAGTTTCACGACAACAATCATAATTCCCAATTCGATTGTTGGATCGGGCTGAAATTTTATTTAGAGTCTCCAGACAAGTTGTTCTACCTTGGGTTAAAATTTCAGATCAATCGGTGTTCAGGAAGCCACCACAATACTGGTCACCAAAGGCTGTATGAATTTTGTTATTTACTTCTCTTTGACTTGTGGACTTTCTATTTGGCTAGGATTCTTTTTCTAAAAAGATGTGGCAGCTTGTTTTGGGAATCTCCTACTTCTACAAAGATCTTTAATAGGTTGCAACATAGTTTCCAAGTGTGGTAAGGATTCATAAATGTTTCAGAATCCTTTTCTTACAAGGATTCTTTATTCATCCTAGCTACAACAAGGAAAGAAGACTTTAGAATTAATTCTACTTTCAGATCAGATTTTCTAGTCTATTTGGGACTTCTTAATGGTAACAAATCTGATTCTAGCATATTTAGAATAGTAATTTTTGGATTTTTATTATTTTTATTATTTTCTTCTTAGTCTTTGGGTTATTATTACTTATTTGGATGAATTGTAAGTGAACCTCATATATGTCCACCTAAGGGAGGTCTATTAGGGTTTGTTTAAGTCTAGAGTTAGTATAAATAAAGGCATAACTAGACATGTAAGTTAGACAATTCAGATTAATAAAACTTCTTATTTGCCGCACTTTGTGTCTGTGTGTTGGTGAGATACTCTCCCTTCCTTGGTTATATAAAGAACTGAAAAATGACTTATCGAAAAACAACTAACTTCGTGGCTCATCCTTATACTTCTCGTTCGTGAATCAATATTTATTGGGTGGGGGTTTCCATTTCCAATAGTGTTGGTGCCTAAGTACAAGTTATCTTTGTGTTACACTCCTATCAAACCTGATTTACTTGGCTTTTCTGAAATTGATGTCTTTGCGTGTGGGTTATGTAATCACGTGATCACGAGGTTTGCATCACCTTCCATTTTTTATCGACACTAGTTTTTATGAGATTAGTTAGTTGCATGACATACATCTTGACCACACATTAATTGCAGCTTTGGTTGAGCGATGGAGGGACGAGACACACACCTTTCATTTACGTGTTGGTGAGATGACACCCACACTCTAGGATGTCACCATGTTGATCGGTCTTCTGATAGATGGAACCTCTATAATAGGACGTGAAGGGTCGATTGATAGAGATGCTTTATGTGATCATCTATTAGGATGGATGCCTCCAACCAATATTTATAAAGGCGATTACATCAAAATGATATGGATGGACATAAGTTTTAAGACCCCCCAACAGATGTGATAGATGACCAAAATATTATGTGTACTCAGACATATATATTACATATGTTTGGAGGTCATATTTTCATAAGTATTGCTGGCAATGCAACACCGTTGTTCTTTCTAACATTGCTTGAGGATTTCTAAGCCATTCCTAATTACAACTATAGGGGTCATGCTTGCATATCTTTACTAGCAATTATATAAATCATATCTAAAAAGAGAAGACAAATTGTCAAGTGTTTACTATTTCTTCAGGTATAATAATTTTAAATTCTTTGATTATTAGAGTTAATGACATTTTAAATACTAACATAAAATTGTCAATGTTGATAAATATAGCTATGATCATGAGAGCATATTCATATCAGATGTCTAGAGAGTTGGGGGAATAATATATTTGACACTATAACCTAGAAGCCACTATCCATTTGTTCTAAGTAATAATAAATAAAATTGATTTTAATCAACATGTTATTTATATAAATTGAATGAAAAAAATATAGTAACTTTTTGGCTTGTCATGTTAGATGGTGTGAGACTAACATTTCATGGTAAATCCCACTCAAATCTACGAGTTAACACAGATCTCGTTACATTGCTTTAACATTGTTGAAATACATTGTCTAAATTATGTAATGCGATAGTTTGGACTATCTCAACATATACTAGATTATATTGATATCGGTGATAAGTTTCACAATATTAGTTATCAGGGTAAGTACAAGGGGAATTGGTTAATGATTCATGCATCTTATATGGATCTTTGAGATGATAAAAGAGGTCATGTTTTTAGAAGCGTCATCCGACAATTGGTGTAGATACCTATATGAGATTATATATGCCCATTACACGTTATTTCATTACACCTATCTGGTCACATTTCTCAGGGTGTCCATGCAATCCGATGCATTATGCGTCATGATATTCAAGACAGAATTGATTGCTATGCAATATTGTTTTACATACAATATTTATTAAATATCAGATTAATGTTATTATGGATGATAACTATTAATTGGTTTTTAATGTATGTATACAAATTCATTACTTGGTACGGGAGCTTTGGAAAGCAGCAGAGACTATTCATAAAGGTGTCGATGAGATGGAACATATTATGGCCAACATCACACTTAATTTATGTTGTGTTGGACTTCAAGAGGTTGGTGAGTCTGAGCATTTTGAAGTGGCATTAACAGAAGATGAATTACTTATTGTGAGAGTGTTGGGGATGTTGGTCCATTCAAAAGTGTCCTAAGCCTGTCCACGAGCATCCTAGGCCTGTTATTAAACATCTCAGGCCCATTCATGAGCATCTCAGGTCCATCCATGAGCTTGGATGATATTGGTCCTCCTCACACCTATATAGATATTGCAGACCCGTCCTCGAGTTGGGGTGATGCTCCAAACTCGTCCACAAGTGTTTCAGGCCTTTCTACGAGCTGAGGCGATTATTAGATATAATTACATGTTATTATATGTTATGAGAATTATAAATAAATGTATAGTTAGTTTAATTTTAATAAAATATTATATTATGTTAATCGTGAGTTTAATTTTGTTACTTATGATTAAATATATTATGTGCTGCTTATGTGAATTATGTTTTGATGTTGGAAAACTAGTTAATTGAATTGTGTGAATTGTGGTTTTTTAGGGATATAGTTAATTGTAGAAGAAACTGCCCCATGATGAGTCTCTTATTTGAGTCCTAGATAACATTTGCGATTCGAGTGTCGCAATTGGCATTTTCAACTCTCAAGTTGTAGATGAAGAATGCGATTATTGATATATGCGACTCTCGTATCGCACATGTTATATACGACTCAATCAAGTGTGCTAGATCCCTAAATATTTTTTTCACATGAAAACCCACATTAACAAAAGCTAAAACTCTTAGAAAAACATTGTTTAGTCAAACTCAATTGCATTATTCATTGAAAAAGTTTAATGACAATATTAACCTTCCCATCAAAAGGCTCATTAAGTTCTTTTTATAAAGCTCATTAATCATTACAAAATTGATTAGGGATAAATAAGTTTTTTTATATGTTAAGAGTACAATGAAACAACCAAAAATATGGGGCAGTATTTGAATAAATATAAATTATAATTAAAAAATATGGTTGGCGAGTAGGAGGCGTCCGAGCCCATTAGACGACGTGTGTGGTACCTCCCAGCAGCCAAACAACAACTTTCACCATGTCATTAGAAGCTCTGCTCCACTCTTTTCTTGTTAAGGCATCATGTGTCGGAGTTGGTGTGACAATTCGATGCCAGTGGTGCTTTCTTTCCTTTTGTTTTCTCTCTTTTCCCTCTCTTTTACTCAAAATTCACATTAGTATGCAAAATTTTAGAGTTACCCCCTTATTTACTAGGATTTCAACTTCGTTTCTTATTCTTTTAATTTTCAATTTTTGTTCTTAATGTTTTTGTAAAATTTTGATTTATATTTAATTTTATATTTCAATCCTAATTTTTTATATGTTATTTTTTCAATTTAGTGCTCATTCTTTTGAATTCTATTGGGTTCTTATGTTAAATTGGTTTTTCTTTTCAATTTCACTATTCAATCAAAAATTTTTGTTGTCCTCTAATTTATTTTATATTTCCATATTGATCCTCATTCTTTTAATTGTTATTTTTTGTTTTTGACCTTTTTGTATAGTTTTGTTTTTCTAATTTCATCTTTCAATATTTATTGGTTCAATTTCACCTTTCAATCATAAAAATTAAGTTATCCTTTAATTTATTTTTTATTTCAATGTTCATCCTCATTCTTTTAATTGTTGTTTTATGTTTTGGATCCTTTTACATAGTTTAATTTCTTTTCTAATTCCATACTTTAATATTTGATTGATTGGAGATTGAGCTTCGTGATTTTTTCAAGTGAGGTGCTTTCGGTCTAATGATCCGGTAAATGAGTTTGGAAAATAATTACAGGTTGATATTGTTTTCTCCAAATTGTAAACACACTAAAAAAAAGCCTTGGAAAACCATTTTATAAACTTCAAGAAGATTACTCGTTTCAGTAATTAATTATCTAGTAACACTATATACAAAATCTTGGTAGTAATTTTCTCATTAATATTGAAAGAGAAACAAATATCTATATTTCTTGTATTTCTTTTCATTTTTTTTTATTAAACTAAGAACCCATGACAAAAAAAATATATGTTTTTCTTTTTTGTTGAAAATAATTATTAATAATAAAAGGAGGGGTTATACTAGATTTGTTTTTTCAGTGAAATTTAAATTATTTTTTTTTTAATATTTTTTTTATTGTATAATTAAATAAATTTTTTTAAGAGCTCTCAGCAATATAAGATTATATATTTTAATATGTATCTTTATCTTAGCTTTTCAATTCAATCTTTCATTGAAATTAACATATTTATTATTATTTATTGACTCATATAATTTTTAATTTATTTTATTGAATACACATATCAACTATTTAGTTTATATATTTTAAAAAAATTAATGGTAAAAAATCATGAACAACACCAACATTTTTTTACATTGACTAAATTTTTTTTTGCTTCATATGCATGTGAAATCAAACTAATATTATTTTAAGAAAAGAAAAAACTTTAATTTCATGATCTGTTTATTTATGCGGTGTATTACATAGTGTACTTTGTAAACGAACGAATACTTAGGCTTTATTTGTCTAATAATGTTTTTACGATTATGGAAGAAGTTGTTTTTGAAACTATTTTTTCGTGGAAATGTATTAAAATATATATATATATTTTTTAATATCAATATACCAAAACGATTAAAAAATATAAAAAAATAATTTAAAAATAAAAAAAATAAAATTTTTAAAAATACAGTCCAACCACAAAATCAAACTCTATCTTAAACTCTAGACTCTTGCCTTTAGAATGGAAAGAAATGTAAAATGATGTTTTTCAATAAAAAAAAAAAAACAAAAGGAAGTAGGCTTTATCAAAGATTGAAGAAGTGTTGATAGAATAATAAAGTTTATGTTTTTTTTGTGTTTTAAAAAACATTAATTTTTTAATTTAATTTTTTTTAAAATATTTTCATATTATTTTCATATACTAATATTAAAAATATATTTTTTAAAATATTATTATAATATATTTTTAAATAAAAATACTTTTAAAAAGTTGACCCAACGTTAAGAAATGGGATCTCTCGAAGAAAAACAGTAGGATGGAGGCTTTTATATAGGCATCGGTTTTGAGGCCTCACTTTCACCATGGGCGGCGTGATGCTGATGCTTCATATCATCATCAATTGGGACCCACATCCCGACAAATCCATCACTCACCCCAATCTCACCATCCACGTGTCCGAAATCCATCACCCTTTCAAAATCCCAACAAAACCCCAGCCCATCGCCCTTAAAGCATCCCCCACACGGAGGCTAAAACAGTAAACTCAACCTAAACTCTATGAAATCCCAAGCTTACCCCTACAACCGGCACCACCCGGTAACCACAGACCATGACCGGATCAGGCTCCCACGAGCCAGTCACCTTATAAATGACCCTAGCGAAGGTACAAAAGTCCCCTCCTCATCCACCAGCAACATCACCTGCTTGCCTCTCTCTTATCTCTCTCTCTCTCTTTCTCTCTCTCTCTCGTAATCAGAGGATTTGAGAACAGACCAGATCCAAACCCAAAACAACACGAACCTCAAATTCCTCACATATATATTTCTCTCTTTTAAAATCAAAACCTATAAAAGAAACCCTCTTTTAAATTCTTCCCTCTCTCTTTCTCTCTCACTATCTTCCTTGAGAGATTTTCTTTTAAAGCTCGACATGTGGGTTCTAATCTTGAAATAAAACTTAGAATTGCCTTATTTTTGGCTTGATTGAGGGGTTTTGGGTTACTGGGTTGAGAATAAAAGGTAAAAAAATTGAACTTTTTGGATAGATCTGTGTTTTTCATTCATTAATAAGGTTGGATTCATCTCTTTTGGCTGTGATAACGGAAACCCATATAAAAGACTCGATTTTTACCCGTTAAAACAAGAACCCAGATATAAAAGTCTAATTTTTAGGTGTGAAAGGACAAATCCACATAAAAGATCCAGCTTTTAGGCGTGAAAAGGAGGAACCCAGATAAACAAATCGATTTTCTGTGGGTGTTTTTAGGGATTATTGGGGTAGTGAGTAACAATAAAAGGAAGAAATGGCAGAGCAAGGGGGCTTGGAAGGTAGCCAGCCAGTGGATCTTTCCAAGCATCCTTCTGGCATTGTTCCCATCCTCCAGTAAGTCTCCCTTTTCCATTTTTTTTCTTTCAATAAATGAGAGCTATTTGTTCTATCTTTGTCTTTTTGGGCATGCCTACATGTGTCTTTTGACCTAGGTGATATGAAGAATTTGTGGAAGCTTTGCGTTTTTGGGTTTGATTGCAGTTGTGTTTGTTTGATGTTCCTTAAAAGAAGGTTGTATTAGAGGTGATGTTTGTATATTGAAGGAGAAGAAAGAAAGTGCGATTATGTTGTTTGTAATAGATTTTTGAAGGCTGTACAGTGTTTTTGATGTACGGTGATCAGGTTTAGGGTTAAATTGGGGAAGGCTTCAGAGGTGGAGCTGGGTATGTTGACTTATGTAGTAATCAAAGGAAAAAAGAAACTTTTTGTTTGATGGCTGTAAAGTATAGTAAATGAGAAGCGAAATTAAAGAAGCGGGATTTGTTCGCTGATGTGCAGTTGTAAATGAACCTTTTATTGAATAATAAACTTAAGCAGCATGCCTTTTTCTTTTTGTTCATTTCGTAGGTTTTTTTATGTGTTTTTGAGTTCTATTTTTCATATTGAATGAAGTTTAAAGTTGAAGCTTGCATTTGCTTGCAATAGGAAGTTGTTCACTAACTAGCTTTTGACAATACAAAGAGAATTTTACAGGTAGAGTCAAACAAGTTTATGCTTGTCTCAGCTTGGAGGCATAAGAAAGAATTTAAATCATATGACGGATCCTATTAGAAAATTGCACGCCTCACACAATCATGGATCCTTCTTTGCTAGGCCATAGTTCCAGATTCTATTTTGTTTACCTTTGATTGATACAGCATTACGGTCTCCTATATTACTTGTTAGAATATGCTTGTTACAATTAGAAAAAATAAATATATGAGATAGACAAATACAATTTTTCTGTAACTGCCAAATAATTGTCCATTGTTTCTTTGTAGTTTCTGAGCCATATTTACTTCTGTTAGAGCTAGAGGCAACTTTCTAGGAAGTTGAGGGGCTTTCACAACATTTTTTAGTTTTCATTTGGCTGCCAAAAAAGTTTTAAAATCATGTCTCTTGTCCTGTCTCGTTTAGTTAGTTGGAGAGAGGTGCTTGTGTAAATTTGATACATCACCTCACAGCTTAAATCATGCATGACAATAAAGCAGTCTTGCTTCTTACAAGTTGTAGTTTAAAATTTTAATATGGTATCGGGAGGAATGGCGCTCAGATAAAGGAATTGAGTTGTTATGCATTGGAGAGATTATACAAAACTGCTTCTTTTCTCACATTCAATTTTGGCTTTGACTTTGTTCCGCTAAATTTGAAGACAAATGTCAAGAGTTGACTTTGTTGACCATATTTAGATCTGACACTCCACTGTCTTTTTTGTGCACCATTTCTTTTTTGGTTCACCATCTTCTTCTTCTTTTCCTACAAAATGATTCTTCAATACTGGGTAGTCCATGTTAATTATGACATTTAACTGTTCTTGTTTGAACCTTGTGCTTCTAGGAACATTGTTTCAACTGTGAACTTAGATTGCAGGCTGGATCTTAAGCAAATTGCCCTGCAAGCCCGTAATGCAGAATACAACCCCAAGGTGTGCCTGTGTTTGATAATCTTCCTGATACAAGCTCTGTCGTTTTAGGTCTATGTGATCCCTCATCTTTTATGCATGTTCATCCAGCGTTTTGCTGCCGTCATCATGCGGATTAGGGAACCAAAAACTACAGCATTGATTTTTGCATCTGGAAAGATGGTGAGTTATTTGCCTCTGAAAAGTACGTTTATTTATGGCTGTATATTGCTTGTTACTTTCAAATTTATGCTACGCAGATTTGTTATATTACCAATGGTTTCGAAGAATGTTGCTTGAAATGGAACAGCATGACTTGAGTGTTATGTGATTGAAAAGTCTTTATTAGGTTGAAGCATAAATTATACGTAGTTATAACTGGACCTGCAATGCTCTATGGTAATGGGTGTTGGAAAGTGAAGAAGTAGCACATTCATAAACAGGCATAGCTGGGATGAAGATGTTAAAAGTTACGTGTGCAACACAGGAAAGAATTAGATAATATTCAAGTGTATTTGCAGAAGGTGGTGTTCACGTCTGTTGAGGTTAAATTAAGGGATGATTATTTGAGATTTTTTACCTTCTTCAGCATATACTCGTGGATGCATTGATGAGGAATGGTGATTGGAATGAAGAATTGGGAGTGATGAGGGATTTAGGCAGTCTAAAAATGCTGATTAAATACTGATCCAGCATTACAATGGATTATAAAATGTTTAGTCCATATCAAAACTGAATGGTGGAAAGGGGGGGTGCATTTAAACAAAATAATTCCGGTCCATATCCTTGTAGCTTATTCTGGTGATCTCTTGCAGCCCCTTGTCTGAAAGAGTTTTTTTTTTCTCCTGCCGTATCAGGTGTGCACAGGTGCCAAGAGCGAACAACAGTCAAAGCTTGCTGCTAGAAAGGTATGGCTTTCTTATTTGAGGAAAATTAGTAATGTTGTTTGAAAAAAAAAAATCTTTTCACAAAGAAGGAAAGTAGATTTAATGTTAATTTGAATTCTTTTTGAATAGAAAACTTGAATCCAAATTTTTCAATATTTTTGTTTCAGGATGGTCTCTAAAAATTTCCTTCTAACACTAATCTAGATTTCTGTCTTTCATTTGATAAACAATATATCACAACTAGATATTGATTTAAAAATTTTTGTTGTCACATGAGTACCCATCATTTGGAAAAACTTCTGGCAACCTTTTCGTATCCATCATGTGTGGAACATTTTCTTGTAGTATTCTCCAACAAACAAATGCATTCTGCTGGTTTTCATAGATGAGCAATACTATAGACTGAAGTGTAATGGAGATGTGTTTGATAAGTAAAACAGGACTTGCATGTTTCTCTCTGAAATGCTTTTACTTTGGCATGGTTCTTATTCAAAAATGAATATTTTGTTTTACAGTATGCACGAATTATCCAAAAGCTTGGCTTTGCTGCCAAATTTAAGGTCTCTCTCTCTCTCTCTCTCTCTATTTCACACACACACAGATACAACACATATGTATGCATGTTCTTGAATTTCTTCTGGTTAGTTTTGTGCTGTTGTCTTTTGAAGTTCCCCTTGTGTTTACGTTTCCTCATTGCAACTGCCAGGACTTTAAAATTCAGAATATTGTTGGCTCGTGTGATGTCAAGTTCCCCATCAGACTTGAAGGGCTTGCATACTCCCATGGTGCTTTCTCAAGTGTAAGTAAAAACCATAATCTGTTGAACTTAGTGCCCTAGCAGGAAGACGGTTGCTTTAAAAACCTTTACATGTATGGGTCTTTTTGCTCAACGGAGTTTGAGGCATGCAGCGAGAATCTCTTTTTAACTAAACGCTTTCAGCAGCTGCTTTTTCCAAACAGAGCTTGGGTGTGTTTGGGAGTGCTTCTTCTTCTTATGTTCTTGGATGCTTTTTAAAGGTGTTTTTAGCTTGAAAAAGCATCGAATTGATGATTTTCTTAGTATTTTCTGATGGTTTTGATGTGTTGATGTTAAAAATAGAAAAAGAATCTGGAAAAAAAATTCATTTTAATATATTTTCAAGTGAAAAGTTATTTTGAAAAACACCTTTCACCACAATCTCAAATACAGACACGCTTCCACCTGAATTGTATTCTTTTAGCATGAACTTTAGAACTCTTATGTTGTACTTGTGCAAGTATGAACCCCAAAGGATGTGCCATGCAATATGAACCTGACATCTCGTGCTCGACTTGTGCAGTATGAACCTGAAATCTTTCCAGGCTTAATATATCGAATGAAACAACCAAAGATTGTGCTTCTTATTTTTGTCTCAGGAAAAATTGTGATCACCGGAGCCAAGGTAAATCCAAAATCTCATGTTCACTATCTCTGACCTGCATGCTGATAGAGTTTGGTAGCTGATAGTTCTTTTTGTTCAACATCTTAGGTGAGAGATGAGACATACACAGCCTTTGAAAACATATACCCTGTCCTTACAGAGTTTAGGAAAGTCCAGCAATGGTAAACCTTGCCATCTCTTGACCTCTCTTCGATATCTGATTATTCAAATCTCTTAATTTCGGATCATTTAATTCTATCAGGCCTAATCTGTGTATCTTTTTGATGGGTTGCAGATTTATATTTGAAATGGGGCTTTGGTGGTGTTGTGGATAGTATCAGATGGGGTGGATTCAAGTGTGCATATGTGAAGCCAGGAAGCCAGGGCACAGCCCTCTTGGCTCTGGTTCTGTTGCCGTCTTCTAATTTGTTTAGTCACTTGCCCACCAAAAGAAAGTGGGTGTGATTGGGGGAAAGTGCTTGCGTGAGGTGTAATTAAGAGCTGCAAGGGAGGGAGGACGGGGGACTGAATAACATGTTTTTGAGTTTTAGCCTGTCGGACTACACTGATGATTTTAATGCTAAAAACTTCGTTCCAATTTTGACACGAACTGTGTTTCTGTCCTCTCCCTCTTTCTTTATTACCACCACTACTCATGTTTCTTAGCTAGGATGCCTTTGAAACTTAAATGTACGGCAGTTGCTATTGGTTTGGAGAGGTGTTTAAGGGCATCACAGATGTTTGTTGCTCGATTCTTTTTCAATGTCAAGTCCAAGAGAGCCTGTACTAGAAATGTTACTGTGGCTGCAATGATTTTTTTTCTAATTTTATTATTTAATTTTGAATTAATTTATTAAAAATTAAATTTTATAATTTATTTTGATTTTTTTTAGGATATCATAGTTTACATGCAAATTGGTAGATTAATTAAAATTAATTTAATATGTTATATATATAAAAATATTTAATATTTATTTTAAAATAAATTATATCTTTACTGGTTATTTATTTTTAAATCTACTAAGTCGGATTATATAGAGTTAATTTTAACTTAAATGTTTTTTTTTTAAAAAAACATTAATAATATTTAAATATATATATTTTTTATGATAATTGTTTTTTTAATTCAACATAAGATGTAGAAGGGACGATTATCTAACTATAAACTAAGAAATCACTTTCTAGTTGACAAATACAGTCCAAAATCTGAAGAGAGATTCTCTTGCACTGAACAAAATCAAGAAGCAAAAAGGATTGCGAGTTTGTAAATTTAACCAGATTCAAAGAAGAAGATATTTGAGTTATAGAGAAAAGAACGTATAGGCACGTGTGATAACATGTGGCAACGGTTTTTTCCAGTAAATT